>Ga0209020_1000921_pt1 | contig 32880 bp, 24 predicted proteins | sample PinacodermBB_FD_187298 | JGI IMG/M metagenome (GOLD analysis project Ga0209020, IMG submission 187298) | Host-associated microbial community of the marine sponge Aplysina aerophoba from Gulf of Piran - sponge pinacoderm, lysed by bead... | ecosystem: Host-associated > Porifera > Sponge >... | reverse complement strand
GTAAAGCCAGTAAAGCCAGTAAAGCCAGTAAAGCCAGTAAAGCCAGTAAAGCCAGTAAAGCCAGTAAAGCCAGTAAAGCCAGTAAAGCCAGTAAAGCCAATGAATGTCGTCGCCGCTGCGGGCCTGCGGTGTGCGGCTTGAGATGAAGGCAAGCGCAAGCGTGCGGAACTTTGAGGCAAGGCTGTCAATCCAATGCAGGCAGGGGAATTGTGTCCCCCTGACAGCACTTGAACAGGAGAAAACCCTTGTGGACGCAATGACCCACTCTCGTAAATATCACGCCTCCTACTGTCCTGATCCTGGACGTCTGCAGGCCAAAATTAAGCGTCTTGAAAAGGCGGGCTGCGACCCTTCTCCTGCGAAGGTCAAGGACGCACAGAAGGGCCTGCCGCTGCCCGAGTCCCGATTTGCAGGCTTTAATGTCGGTGTCTCTACAGGTTCTGCCGCCAGCAGGGGGCGCGTGCTGAAAGCTTGTGTCCAGGACAGTAACAAGCCGGCTTTCGTGGTCCGGCTGAGTGATTTCACATGTTACTCGCCGGAAGAGGACAGGCTGCCTGAAAGTGCTGGTGTGCCTTCATCCACTGGCAGGGCTGACAAGAAGGCGTGGCTTGTGCTCAGTCAGTCCGAGCTGCTGCAACAACTCATGCGGTTTGATGGTATCTGTCGGCGTGTCCATGCCGGCCCGGGGCGGCCGCTGGATATGCTGAGTGATGATCCACTGCCGTTTGTTCTCAAGGCGCAGTTGCTGGACAAGAACTGGCGTCATTTCGGCGAACGGGAGAGCATCTGTGTGCGATTTCTGGTGCGGGCCTGCGAAGAGAAAAACCTGCCTGTTGCCTGCAAGATCATGCAGGGATTGCAGTTGGCACAGCAACGCGGTCTGCTGGATGAGGATGCCTTGTACAGCAGCAACGGGGGCTTGTTGCACTCCCCTGCTTTTTATGAATCCAGTAGTCGGTGGCGCCGGTGGTTGCTGGGTTCTGGCGTCTTTGATCCCAGCCGCTTGTCGTGTCAGCACCGGGGATTCACCCCTTTGTTCGGCGCGATGGGATACTCTGCGGCCTGTGTCGAAGACCTGCTGAGGGCAGGCGCCGATCCCAATGCCGGCGACAGCGAGGGGCTTCCACCGCTGGGGCTGTGCGTCAGTCCGTGGACTACCGATAAAGTGGCCAAGCTCAACAGGCTGCTGGAACTCTCGTCTCCCGGCCGTATTGATCCTGGCTTGACTGGATGCGGCGCCAAGCCGACCCGGCTGGCGGCAGAAAGTGCGGTTGATGCTGAAGTGAAAGTGCCTGGGCGTCTTGATGTGGATCGCGTTTTTGATGTAAGCCGGGACGCCAGCTATTGCTTTACCGGGTCTGCGCTGGCTGCGGCTTCTTTTTGTTTTCTTGCTGAAACAGGCTATCCGGTGGAAGTGATCAGCGTACTGGCACGCCGGGGGGCGAGCCTGCTGGTTGTGGATTCAGCAGGGAAAACGGTCGACTGGACAGATGACAGTGATCAATGGGTTCGACAGCTGCGACGGGATTTCTCTCTCTCCCGTTCTGATGAGAGGGTTGAGCAGCTGCGCAACGCGCTTGCCGTAGGCGGGATGCACAGGGGCAGGGCCGGGCATGAGCCGCCACCGAGTCAGTACACTTGTCATCTTTTGTGATCTGTTTATCACGGGCTGGAGCGGACAGCCTGCAGCTTGAAACGGGGCAGAGCGGTGCAAACAGGAAAATTGTGTGGAACTCCGGGCCGGGCTGGTAGTCCAAGGCGTGCGGGTGCAGGAAGTCGCTTGCCCCTGAGACACCACGTGGATTTTTCAGTGAGGTATCGCTTGTGGGACCAATAGCCCCAAACACTCAACCGGGATCTTGCCCCGAGCATTTGCAAGAAAAAATAGCCCGTCTTGAAGAGGCAGGTTGCGACCCGTCTCCCGCAAAGGTCAAGGGCACACGAGCTGGTAGCAAGCCGCTGCCAGGATCCCGATTTTCTGGCTTTGATGTAGGCGCAGCCACGGGCTCGCGGCCCCGCCTTGAGCGTTGTGCACCGGGTAGTGGTCTGTCTGCTTGTGGAGAACGGCTCAGTGGTGCGAAGCCTTTCGCCGGGGAGAAGCCTTTCACCGGGGAGAAGCCTCTCGCCGGAGGACAGAGCGGTCTGACGTCTGGCGGCCACTGGTTTGTTTGCACGCAAGCGATTGCCAATGTGAACGATCTTGTGCTCAATACGCCCGAGGCCAGGGACCAACTGCGTCGGTTCCAATACGATTGTCTGCAAGCCAGCACAGGTGTAGGGGAGCCACTTGACATTGAGGATGATGAGCCCTTGCAGTTCGTTCTCAAGGCGCAGTCAATGGATGTGAGCAGGCGCAAGATCGGCTATCCGTCCGCCTGTTGTAGCAGCATTCTGGTGCGGGCCATTACAGAAAAGAATCTGTATGTCACCTGCAAGATCATGCAGGGATTGGTGTTGGCAAAGGAACAAGGCTTGCTTGACGAGGAGTGCTTGTACCTTGAGGGCCGGGAAATGGGCAGGGGCCCGTTGCATTCTCCTGCTTTTGGTGAGGCCGACTCTGGCTGGCGTCAACTGATCCTGAATACTGGTGTTTTTGATCCCAATCGCTTGTCGCGTCAGTGCGAGCTGGGTGTTACCCCGTTGTTCTGTGCGATGGACTATTCACAAGGCTGTGTGGCAGACCTGATGAAAGCGAATGCTGATCCGAATCTTGGCAGTACTTTGGGTATTACGCCGCTGGAGAAGTGCATCCGCCCATTGACCAAAGATAAAGTGGGCAAGCTGAATGCGCTTCTGGACCTTGCCCCCCGTGCAGGCATTGATGTGAATTTTATTTTTGATGTGCGGCGCGATGGAATGCACCTTTTCAAGGGGTCTCCCTTGGCTGCGGCTGCCTTCTGGTTTCTTGATGACGCGCACTATCCGGTGGAGATGGTCGAAAAATTGGCCAGCGGAGGTGCGTGTCTGCTGACTGAAGATCCCAGCGGGATACTCGTCGACTGGACGGGTTCCAGTGCAACATGGATTCAGGAGGAGTTGGGGCAGAATTCAAACATGGTTTTCCCTGAAGAGAAGGTAGAGCAGCTGCAGGAGGCCATTAAACGGGGCTGGGCGCTGGGAGCCAGGGCCGGGAAGGGCAAGGCCGGCACCCCCCGTTCTTCGGTTGCCTGGACTTCAATCTGGAACACCAGGAAGCACGGCGTTCCGTCTTAGTCTGGTGGTCGGTCTCCATCAGCTGCGCAAGCGGTGCGCCTCTGCGGCGCCTCAACCCAATAGCCTTCTGACAACAGGAGGACTGTATCGAGTCCTCCTTGCCACAACTGTCTGGCTTTCCTGTGTAAGGCAGGCTCTTGCCTGGGATATGGCATTCCATCGTGCAAAGCTCAGGTCTAACAACGAGGTTGTCTTCGTGGAAACGAATACGCGAACAAGAAAAATGGGCGTGTGCCTGTGCAGTCTCCTGCTGTTTGCCACAGGCGTGGCTGAGTGTGCTTTTTCAAGTCAGGAACAGCGCTATCAGTATCTGATGCCCATGGGAGAAAATTTTCCGGGGTATCCGCCTGCAGATGCCGAGCGCGTTTCTCAGACCATTCACTTTGCGTTGCAGCCCGAAGGCTTGTCTCAGCTACGACTCCACCATCCGCCAGAGCATTGGCAAAGTACGGGGCTTTACCGTGTTCCCGGTGAGCCCGTGCGAGTGACTGTGCGCCCGGCTGAGGGGAATAGACCTGACGTCATGCCGAAACTGCGCGTTGGAATCCATAGACTCCGGAAGAATGTGCTCGATAGAGTGATGTCAAAATTCGGGGGCGCCAACGCCGATGACGTCAGCGTTTCCAGGCGTGCATCCCGGGCGTCACACAGCTTCACTCTGCGGCAAGGGGAACAACAGGACAGCGGGCTGGCATCCGGTCTGATTTACATGGAGTCCAGCCAAACGGGAACTGAAGCCTTTGAGGTGACTCTTGCGGGAGCGGTCAGAGCACCATGGTTCAAAATCGGCAGAGACAGCCTGATCCAGTGGCAAAATGACATTCGTTATTACCCGGCGCCCTGGGCAGAGCTTGAAGGGCGGCATGCCATCTTGACCCTGCCTTCTGCGATGATTCGTCAAATGGCTGATCCGACCGCGATCATCGCTTTTTACGATCAAATGGTAAAAGATGTGCAAAACTTGATTGGTTTAAGTGAGAACGCAGAGGATGAACGGGACCGGGCTCCCGCCGTGCCCTGGCGTTTTGTGCTGGATCCCATCCTCTCTGACACCCCATTTGCTGCCGTGTCTGGCTACCCTGTCGCTATCAACTGGGTCGCCTACGCCAATCCGTACATCTGGATAACCCCTGAAATGCCCATTGTGCGTACCACTTTGCTTCACGAGCTGGGCCATAATCACGAACCTGTTGAAAAACTGTTTGAATTGCCCGGGACGAGAGAAGTTTTCGCCGAATTGATGAATTATGGCTACCAGTCTTCTACGGGCTACAGGGTTATTGGTATACAAAAATTAAAAGGACTCAAAGCCTATACGGCAAAGGAAATTCTTTATGCGTATCTGCCGCTTCTCAGTCACCTTTTTCATTCTTACGATTCCCACATCTGGGGGGAAGATCCATACCATGGCATTGCACAAAAAAAGGCTTTCATGATTAATCTTGTCAGGCACTTGTCACATGAATTTATAGCGGAACTTTACAGCAATTTTCGTCACACGCCCGCAGATCAACTACCTGACAAGAATAACCAGCAGCAAAAAACGGATTACTTTTTTGAGATGCTCTGTGACATCAGTCGGCAGGACTTGACGCGTTTTTTCCAGCAGTGGGATGTGCCGGTCAGCCAGGATGCCTGTCAGCGCGTCGCTGAAAAAAACTATCCCATGCCTCCCTGGTCAGGTCACGATGAACTCTGACTGCCTGTGCTCCGGGTTTGTGTACACATTTCCGGTGGCACCCTGCTTGCGCACAGGAGAATGCACATCCCTGGCTCTCCGGTGAGAGCAGGCTGTTCCAGGCGGCATTCACCCATCCCAAAAGAAGCTGACAAAGCGGGCCTTGTCAGGGTGCTCCTGATGAGACGTACAACGGCGAGAAGCTTTGCGTCCGACGGGGGAACGACGGGAACGACGGGAACGACGGGATAAGCGCACTCTGGTTATCTGACTGGGGTCAAATGCAGTTCGCACGGCTCTATTTTGCAAGGAAAAGTTCTTTCAGTCTGGATCGCAACGCCTCAATATTCTCCATTTTGTTATGCAAGTCCTGCATCAGCTTTTGCTCTGGGACAGAAGATGAATCCGTGCCCATGTTGCGGACAAAATCCTGAATCTCATCATCTGACAAGTTGTCAAACAAGCTATCCCATCCGGGAGCCAGGAGCATAATTCCCCAGCTCAGGCCACCAAAGCCTGACAAGTCGCAGGCGGCCTCGAAATGAAAGACGCTACCGTCCTTTAACTCTCCGGACAGGATCCAGCTGTCACCGTAGGGAAAGTCGTTACTTGCTTCACCTTGCCGATAGGCGAAAACCCTTTCGATTGCACGGCATTCGGTTGTGTATTCCTGCATGCCTGGCAAGGGAACGCCTTTCGTCGTCCAGGCACCGGTCTGTGACAGGTAGGCCCCATATGCGACATCGCACTCCCATTTCCCTGGATCCACAGCAATGGCTGCAGGAAAGACAGGTACGCGGGTTGGTTGGGAGGCGCGGGCAGAAGCTCCTGTGTCGTGGATACCAGAGGTTCCACAGGCTTGGCTGAACATTCTTTATCTCCTGAGTTGGTCCTGGACAGGAACGCTTGTCCGGGTATGCGCGCTTGTGCAAGGGATTGCAGAGTGTGGATCGCAAGACCTGATGTTCTCTGCGGCGACGCCAGCGGCCGGAACCTGGCCACATGGGTCTACAGCATAATCAGAGCGGCGCACTTCAGAAAAATTTCTCTTGTCTGACAGCTGTGTCTGAATCCGGGACAAGACAAGCCGGTGGCAGTAAGCAAGCAAGGAGCCTGCACAGCTGTAGAGCCCGGGAGCAGCCCGGTCCAGGTGGCATGCGCCTGCGTCAGTCGTGGTGACAACTGGGGCCGACGCAGGAACCTGGCCGTTTTGTTGTGATCCAAGCCCATGGCGAACAAGCGGTTCGCAGTTTTTTCTGCTGTCCCCGCCGGGGTGGCAAAAGGTAATAATCGGAGTCGGCACAAGATGAATAACGTCAATCTCAGCGGCAACCATACTTTTCCCCAGACGACCGGGCGAGGTTCCGTGGCTCTGGTGAGGCACAGCCGGAACATGGTTGTGCACACTGTGACCGCCCTGTCTCTGCTGGGGCCGCGTCAGGCCGCGCCGGGCCGGTCGTCGCAGCGGCGGGCGGTGACAAGCGGCGATCCCGTTCAGACGTCATCTGTCATGCGCAAGCCGACGCCTGACAAGCGCCGCTCCGGTGTACGGGGGCGTGCGTCCGCCAGGCGACAACAGCGGTCGTTGAAAGATGCTGGCTCAGCCCGGCCACCCGCGTCAGAGTCCTTGTCCAGAAAGAAAAAGAAAGGCTCCAAAGCCGGTGCTGTGTCGCATGGGCAATGGGCAGATGGGCGTAGCCGTGTTCCTGGCGCAGGAAGCCGGCGCAAGAAGCGTCATGCCCAGGCACTGGATGACTTTGCTGTTGTCCGTGGTCGTGCGTCGTCGGCCTTGCAGCACGCAACGGGCATGGATTCCCTGGCCCACAGAACGCGTCGCGCTGAGACCCGATGCCCGCCCGACTCTTTTATACAGCTGCGCCAGCATAACTTTACGGACATGGGGAAATACCTGGACGGCTGTTATTGGCAGGTTGAAGATGTGCATTTGAGCGGCGACCAGCTGGGGGCTTTGCCCATAGGCAACCGGACTCACCCGTTCGCGGGGTTCCTCTACAGCGAGGGGTACAGCTTGCGTCTGGAGCTGGACCAGCGCCAGGGGGATGCGCTGCTTTTCGGTGCCATCAATAACAGCGATATCACCCTGCATATCAGGCACAGTCGTCTGACTACGTCCAACGGCAGTTGTGCGGCACTTGTCGGCGAGATGCAAAGTCACAATTGGGTCAGCATTCACCGGTTGCACAACAGCCAGCTTGCTGCCACAGGTACAGGAGCGGTAACGGCTGGACTGGTGGGGGCGACTACTGGAGCCAGGAACCTGCTGGAAGTGAGTGACATCACCGACAACATTGTGCAGGCGAGGGCCCGGGCAGGCCATGCCCGCGATGCCAGCACCCGTGCGACAGCCACTGTCAGCCTGGGGCTGGGCGCCGTGCGGACGGCCGCTTATATCCAGGTGCGGCAGAAGCATCTCAGCAACAATCAATTGGCGGCTACTGCCGGTGTGGCATCCGGGTCCGGAGCCAGCAACCAGCATGGTCAGGCCGCCGCCGGCCTGCTGGGCATCCTGGGTCATGGGCATGATCAGGCAGGGTTGCTCACTAGCCGACAGGAACAGCTGTACGACAACAGTGTGGCAGCTGATGCCGCAGGCGGCCTGCACACGGGGGGGCGGAGTCAGGCCAGCCTCGGCTATGCCTGCATAGGCTGCGCTGAAGAACCCCGGCCCCTGGCGCGGGCGGCGACGCTTGAAGTGTATCAGGCCGGGTGCAGCAACAACACTGTGACAGCCCGCTCCGGGGCCGCGCGGATCCAGACGCTACCAGGCCTTGCGGACGGCGGTGCGGGCACGGTTGAACAGGGGCTGGCGCGTGTCAATATGGTTTCCACGGCTGCTGCCAATTTCCTGCGGCTGGTACAGCAGGCCCTGGTGCCGGGCCTGCTGGCAGCTGAGGTCGAGGGGAAGGCGGTTGCCGAGCGTGCCATGCTGATACCGGCCCGGGAGATGCGTTTGTTCCTGTTTTCTCAAGGTGCGCCGGATCTGCCCCTGTTCATTGCCAACCCGGCTGCCCAGCAGGCGTTTTCCTACACCCTCAGCAGCACGCGCAGCATGGTGTCGCCGCGGGGTATGATTGACACGGCCGGCTACAGATGGGCGCCGGTCAATGGCTCCCAGCCTGCCTTCAGGGAGCTTGTCAGCGAGCAGGGGGTGAACACGCTTCAACCCGCAGGCTGGCGTCTGGCACACGAGTGGTTCCGTTACGCGCGGGGCACGGTGTTTTTGCGCTTCGTCTGTGATGGTCACCACAGTGCCTTGCATTATCCCTATGAGAACCTGCAGTCGCTGATTGCTGTTGGCGTTGTCAACCAATGGATGCTCATCACCCGGCAGCGGTATCCTGGACAGCCCGACCACGACCTGAAAGGCTTGCTGCGTCTCACCCGGTACGGCTTGCCGCGGCCGGCCAGCCAGGCGGACACAGGATTGCCGCGGCCCATGGCCCGGCCGAAGGACGGCGGCGTGTACCTGTACCAGCCGCGCAGCAGCGACGCCTTGCTGCAGGATACGGGGGTTGTCGATTATCTGGTGCGGGGCCGCATGCTGTTCCACCTGTATCAGGCACCGGGACAAGCGCCGCAGATAGTCGGACTGCCATTGCATGGCATGCACAATGACTACGCGTTGGCGCAGTACGATGAGCTGGCGGGCCGGGCGCGGTTGTTGTCGCTGGAGGACGGTGAGGTGAATCTGTGGATGCAGCAGGACGACAATGACACCTTGTTGGTTTACAACCTGGGAAATGCGCCGGCCTTGACCAATGGTACCAGCTGGCTGCGTTGGGGCTTTGACTTGTCGCAACAACCCGGCGAGGGGGCATTGTTGGCCCGTGCTGGCGACTGGTTGTACAGCCTGCGCTCTGCGCACAATCAGTCAGCCAGTCTGCGTCGGCTGAATGTGACAAGGGGGACAATGGATGCCGACTGGCAACCGGAGTGGCGCGCCCCGGTGACGGAAGACATGCGCCTTATGGTTGACCAGAACCTTCTGGTGACTGTACCCACCGGGACGCTTGTTGATCCCCACGACAGGCAGCGGGGAGTGAGGGTCCGTGTGCCCGGAATCGGTGGTTGTGCCCACTGGGTGCGGACGATTCTTGCTCGGCATATCCTGCCAGATTCTGGTATCTCTCCGACGACTGGGGGCTCTGAGTCAGTGCACACTGGCTCCAGGTTTGTGCCGACCCCGATCAGCCTGGACACAAACCTGAGCTTTGTGCCTTCCACCACTTCTGGAGACGAAATCACGCAAGCGCCATGGTCGCCGCCCCCCTGGATATCCACTGCCGTGGCGGGGGGAACTATAACTGTGGGCTGTTGTGCCTTCATGGTCTTCAGCCTGTCTTGTTGTCTGCTGTCGCGGCACAGACCGGCGCCCGTCAGGCAGCGCGTTCCCACAACGGACGACCAGGATGGACCAGAGGAGCAGGAGATGGGGGTGCTCGGCGCGGGCAGAGCCACTCCTGCGCAGGGCTCAGCAGAGGCTGCTGAAACGCCATGGGGCAGTCAGGACCTTGTCCCATTATTGGTGGACGACCAGGCGCTGGAGCAAGAGCTGGAACAAGAGTTGGAAGTGGCCGGTGCTGTCGGTGGAGGCTCTCTTGGGCAAGGCTCTGAAGACGCGACTGAAACGGCATGGGGCGGCCAGAACCGCGTCGCACAGCAGGATAACCTGGACAGTCAACAGGAGCAGGAGATAGTGCCAGTTTCCGACTACGGGCCTTGCGGGCTGGACTTTGAAGACGCCGCTGAAGATACAGACCCACTGATACTGATTGTGGAAACCGCGCTGTAAACGCGCCCTGTCCGGCATCTTTCTCTGTGCTGTCGGGCAGAGAAAGATGCCATATGGTACAAGGCGCTGGACCATGGAAAGTTCGTGGCTGCAGGGTCGTTCCTCGTGCTGTGGAAGCTCGGCTGAGCCCTGTTGTTGACGGCGGTTGTTGCTTCCCGGGCTTCGGCATGGGTACAGGCACCTGCCTGCACCATGCCGACTGTTTCGGGTCTGAATCGATCAGGCTGGAAGCTCAGCCAGGCAATCGAGAGTCCTCGCGCTGCTGTGCTACTTCCCCTGACGCTTTGACAATCTGACCGCCTCTATCACCTGTGGGAATGCTGCCGGAAGCTGTAGCAGCTCTTTTCCCAGAGACGCTTGTATCTGCTGCTGGTCGTTTATTTCCGTCAGAAGCCTCTTATAGCGTTCCTCAGTCTCACGTCTTGTCTCCAGCAAGCTGGCCAGATTCTCTTGTAGCTGGTCTCGCGACTCCCTTGTACATATCAAGGATCTTTCAGCCTGTTCCAGCTCACGCGTCAGCATCTGAATGGTTTTCTGAGCCTCTTCTGGTCGTTCGTGCACACTGACCTGGACTTGCATCAGTTGCACTGCCAGCTCCATTGGTGTCTTCGAATGATCGGATGCATTGTTTGTCTTGAGGAGAAGATTTTTCTCTATCTGGTCTTTGCGTTGTCGCAACAGAGTCAATTGGTTCTGTGCCGCCACCAAGGATGCCTTCAAAGCTTTTTCTGTGTAGCAAGACTGTGCGAATTCAGATTCCAGACGCGGAAGGCGTCGTGCAACCTCTTCTGCTTGTACGTCCGCGCTGCTCTGTATTCCAGCCTGCGGTGTTCCCCGTCGTGACTGTGTCTCCTGTGACAGCCCCTCCGCTACAGCAGGCTTGTGCTTCTGATCAGGTTGGTCGGTACCTGTATGCTTCTGTTGCCACTGAGGGGCGACGCCCGGCGGATTGCGCACCAAAGAATTACCGGAGCCGCACGGGTGTTGTGGTGTGTGCTCAGCAGATGGGCGGCCTTGCGTAACCAGCCGGGGTTGTCGGCTTGTGTTTTGCACTGGCCTGGCATCGCGACTGCCAGGGGCGTGGCCCTGGGGCGCTGTTGGCGTATGCGTGCAACGAAGCACCCTGGAGACACTGGTCACGAGCCTTGTGAAAGCGGTGGACCGGACTTCCTGGATTTGGGAGCGAGCTGCCGGAGATGATGCGTTTTGCGGTATTGTTTGTGTCACGTTCATGGTTATTCTCCTGTTATCAGGAACTCAGAGAACAGATCCCGGAGTTCTTCTTGTATCAAGCTTCCTGTGAATTTCGTGTTCTTACATGCTCCCGGGTGCGTTGCGCGGATCCATGCGTTCTCGTCAAGGAGCGTCGCTGCGCTTTGTTCCGGTCCCATGTCAGGTTTGACACGAATGACAGGTCGATAGTTCATTTCTTTCGGCTGTGGCTTCATGGCGCGGGTGGAGCCCGCATCGGCTCCCGGGTCAGGCCGCTTTCCTTGTGTCCCTTCAGAGCGCGGACTGCTCTGAGCCAGGGTGATGGCGTGGCAGCTTCTTCTATTTACAGACTATTTACAGACCTGCTTGTTACAGGCCCGCTTTTTGGAGAAGAAGCCGCTCTCATCACTGGCTCTTTTTCGAGAACTGACATCCGGTCTTGTCGTGCGCTGATGCCGCCGTTGGCTGTGTCAGAATCGGAGGATGGTTCATCTGTGACACATCCGCAGGAAGCTGTGTCGGCACAGCGGCCTGAAAACATTCACAGAAAACCCCAGAGAGCTTTTGTGTCAGGCTGCCAGAAGTTGCATTAGCCTTGTTTTCAAGTTTTTCCGCAGCCATTGCGGCCAATGCTGTAGCAATAATTTCTTGACCGATACGATGTCTGGTCGCCAGCCTTCGTGCCTCTGCCGAGAAATGGGGGGGACGATGGTTCATCTGTGACACATCAGCGGGAAGCTGTGTCGGTACATCGGCCTGACAACATCCAAAGAAAATCTCGGCGAGATTCTGTGTCAGACTGCCGAAAGTTCCATTAGCCGCTTTGTTCTCTTTCGCCATTGCTGCCTGTCGCTCTGCCTCCCACTTTGCCTCCCACTGTGCCTCCCAGGCGAGCTCCCTTTCCTGCGCAACCCTTTTTTCCTCCTCTTTGGCTTGCAGATCCTGTAACTTCAGTACCTCATGCCGTGACTTGCTTTCGTCCAGTTCTTGCATTGTCTCAACCTGGGTGGCGATTTTTCCTCGCAGAATTTGGTGGGAATAGTCCAGCTTCTGCTGAAGCGCTCTTATGTCGGCTTCCAGTCTCTCGATATCTCTTGTGAGCTCTGCCAGCGGCCGGTCCTCTCTTGCCAAGGCATTGAGCGGCTGCGTTACTGCCAGGGCTTCTTGTTCTGGATGTACAAAATGGTCCTGCGAGTGCATCCGATACTGTGTCTCGGCTTCTTTTTTTTGTTGCTGTGCGTCAGCCAGCCCAGCCTTCAGTTCGGCCAGATAACGTCTATAGCTCGCTGTGTTTGTGAAGTTCTTTTGCAGCGTGTTTTCCAGCTCGCGTACACGTATCTGGAGCACGAATAGCGTTCCGTACTTGAGCGTGCGTTGATGGAACGTCATTTTCTCTTCTGCAGGATTTTTATCAGCATTCCGAGGATCTTCGACGACTGTTTCCAAACCAGGGCAATCGAGAACACCGGAGACTATAGCCACGCCCCTTTCGAAGAAGGTGGGGGAATTGTTTGGCGTCCTTGAAGGCTGACTTTGTTCTGCTGCCTTTGAAGGCTGAATTTGTATCGGTATAGAGGATGTGGTTTGAAATGTACCCTGGATACTGTCCATGTTCGTTCTCCTTTCACCAGAAACTCAGAAACCGGAGGTTCCGGTTTTTCCTTGTTCTTGACATGCTCCCGGGTGCGTTGCCCGGATCCATGAGTTCGCGTCAAGGCTCGTGGCTGCGCTTTTTTCCGGTCCCTTGGCAGTTTTGACACGAATGACAGGTCGACAGTTCCCCGCTGTGTCAGGATAGTTGTCGCCATGCCTGGCACGTCTTTGGATCCAGTGTCCTGAATCCTGACATCCCGGCCGGTTCCCGCCGTTGGGCGTCTTTGCTTGTTGCTCTGTCTTGTTTCGTCACTGCATGTCTCCCATCTCTTCGGGTTTCCTGCCCGTTTCCTTCCTTCTTCCCCAGGTGAGGAACTCTTTGTGCCAGGACTTGTCCCAAAGGCGCAACGGCAGGTCACTACAGTGGTGTGCCGGTCAGCGCCTCAGGAAAGCAGCAAGGGCCAGTGGCCATCAGATAGTGCTTTCCACAATGTCCATCAGAAAATGACAATGGAGACAACCAGCATGCATTGCTCATCAAGTGCTTCAAGTGTGCGGCAGCGTGCAGGGGCCAAGCGGCCATGCCCGCCGGTCTCGCAAAAAAAACAAGACAGGCCGTCTGGCGTGTCTGTGACCCCGGGGGCCGGTCCCAGTACCAGCACGTCTTCTTTTCCCCCGCCGCAGCCAGAGGCCGGTCAACAGAGCAGTCCAGCTCCCGTAAACCTGAGGTGTCGCACTGTACAAGGATCTCAGCCCGCTCAGGCAGGCACGCCAGCATCGACCAGCCTGCTGGCACAGCCGGTCGAGCTGCTGGCCTGTGCGACCCGGTCGCTTGCCAGTCGCAATGGCATCTGCGCGGCGACACTGCGTCGCTTGCACGACTCCGGAAAGATGCAGACCTTTTTCCGCAAGGAAATAGTGCCGCGCTACAAAGGCTGTGGACAGCCGCTGCCCGATCCCGGGGTGGATGCGCCCCTGGCCTTTGTGCGCAAGTGTCAGGCAATAGACCGAACCCTGCCTCGATCTGATTCTTGTACCTACATGGTGTTGGCGCGTGCGCTGGCCAGTCGCAATCTTCCGGTGACATTCGTTATGCTGGCAGGCTTGCAGATGGCTGCGCATCAGGGCTGCCTCAACGTTCAGTCCCTGACAAACAAAGAGGGACGCCACCTGCTGCAGACCCCTTTCTTTTACAATCAATTTGATCCGCTCTGGCGCCGACTGGTGCTGGCGGCCAAGCTTTTTGACCTCAACGAGACTGGCAACATCCTTCCCTTGAGTCGAGCTGTGCTCCTGTCGCCTGATGTGGACGCCGTCAGGGCACTGCTGGAAGCGGGGGCCCATCCTGGCCTTCTTGATGAGGTCTATGGCCTTACGCCCCTGGGGCTCTGTGTGTCACTGTCGCACGAATGCGTGAATGACAAGATGAACAAGCTGAATCTTCTGCTCGACTGGCCGGGTGCCGATCCCAACCGGACGGAGGGCGCTAATGCCCTTGTTGCAGGATCGCCCCTCCACCTCGCTGCTGGGACCCAGGAGACCGCAGTCATTGCCAGGCTGCTGGAGCACCCCGCTACGGATCCCAATCTCTTTTGTTCCAGTGCCGGCGGGACTCCTCTGGCGACAGCCGTCACTGAGTTTCTGCTCGACAGCCACTGTACGGATGCCGTTGTGCGACTTCTGGTGAGCAAAGGTGCGCGTCTGGTGGTGGAGTCACCGGAGGGTGAACCCGTGGACTGCTCTGATGATCTTGCCCTGCTTGCGCGGGTGTTTGCAGGCTTGCCGCTTTGTCGTGCTTATCACGTGCGTAAGGACGCGCTGGCGGCGGCTGTTGAGCAAGGTCGACAGCTGGCGGCAGCGGCGTCTGGAACGTCTGGAACGTCTGGAACGTCTGGAACGTCAGGAACGTCTGGAACGTCTGGAAAGAAGAAGGGCTGTCAGAAAAAGCAGGCTGAGCCAGAGTCCGGACAGAAGACAACCCGTCAGAAAAGTGCGCGTGGCGCCTCAGGACGGGAAAAGCCCTCTGACTGAAGCTGACCGGCTGTCGGGAACTGGCAGCCAGATGAGAAGTCTGCATCGGTATCGAGGTCAAGAGCCCCAGTCACTGGACCCTCAGCTACGCAAGAGGAGGAGAACAGCGTGAATTTTCCCAATGTGCCTGGTACATCTGGTTCGCAGCCATCATCGGCGGGTGAACAGGGGAACCGGCAGCCGTCGGTGGTTCGATTTGCCGGCTTTCAGACAGGCGTTGTCGCCGCTGATGCGGTGCCTTCTATTCCCCTGAGCAGGCCGCTTCTTCCCTTACCGACTCAAGGCACGCCGGCCACTCAGGCCGGTGTTCGTGTCAGAGAGGGTGCCGCAACAGTCATCCGGCTGAATGATCTGAAGTTTTGCACCACGCAACAAAGCTATCTGGCTCACGCCAGTCACTTTATTGCGTGCCATGAGGGAGGGGGCAGTGAGCACTGCTGTACGCTCAATCCGTCCCTGGCAGAAAGGGGGATGCGCGAGTTTGAACAGCCCTGTCTCTCTCTTTACACCGGTGCAGGAAGGCCGCTTGATATAGTGGGTGATGATCCACTGACGTTTGTTCTCAAGTGCCAGGCAATGGATGCACAAAGGCGCGGATCTGGTACCGGGGAAGCTGGCTGTGTTTATTTACTGAGAATTGCCATGGAGATGCGCAACCTGCCTGTGACCTGCAAGATATTGCAGGGATTGACGCAGGCGAAGCACAACGGCAGCCTGGATGAGGAAGCCCTGTACGCGGAACAAAGCGGGATGCTGCAGGGCGGGTTGCTGCATCACTGTGTTTTTTATCACGCCAGCTCGCCCTGGCGTCAGCTGGTGTTGAGTGCCGGTGTGTTTGATCCCAGTCGTTTTTCGGCACAGGTTGCAGGCTTTACTCCCTTGTTCAGGGCACTTCAGTTCTCGGTAGACAGTGTTGCCGATTTGCTGGCTGCGGGTGCTGATCCGAACAAGGGCACCACTGCCGGTTGTACGCCGCTGGGGCTGTGCGTTACCCCGTCGATAATAGACAGAATGCCAAAGCTCGAGTTGCTGCTGTGCTGTCCTGCGCTGCAATGCAACCAGACGACAACAGAAGGCGGGGGGCACTGCTCGCCTTTACACAGTGCTGTGTCCGGTGGTGATCTTGATGTTGTCGCACGACTTCTGATGCACCCTGGTGTGGATACTGATCTGGCTTTCGATGTGAAGTGGCATGACAGTGTCGTCATGGCCGGGTCTGCGCTGGCTGCTGCGGCTTTCTGTTTCCTGGCCTGTCCTGACTATCCGGTGCAGATGGTAGAGCAACTTGCAGCGGCAGGTGCCCGTTTGCTGATAGTCAACGCAGCAGGGGAGACAGTCGATCTTCATCATGATATCAGTCAGCTGGTGCAGTGGGTTCGGCAGCGTTTCCCCGTGTCCGAGGCCAATGAAGCCCTGTTGCGGGCAGCTGTTTACCGGGGGCTGGACAGGCGCAAAGGGAAACGCCGGCCAGGGCTGGGATAGTGCCCGCTTGACAGCGTCTTGCTGAGGATGCTGGTAGTGCTGACTGCGACTTTTGACTGTGTTTTTTGCGGGACTTCATGACTGTCGTCAGGGAACTTTCTGTCCTTTGTCGTATCTGATACAGGTACGACATCGTGTGTATTTTCTACAGAAAAGGAAGATCCTGTGCAAAGAAGCGGAGCTTGCAAGGGGCATGGCGTTGCTTGCCAAAGGCGTTGGCCCGAGAGGCCATCGGAGTGCGAATCAAGGGGCCAGCATGAGGGACGCACTGTCCAGCCGGCCTCGTTACCAAAGATAATAGTGACGCCGCCGGAAAGCACGCCAGTCTCCCGTTCGCCGGACCGACTGATCCCCGTCGTAAAAGATCTGGAACAGCGGGGCCTTGTGCCGCCTGGCAAGTACGCCGTTGAGCTGGGCGATGCGAAGCTGCGCATCAACTATCCGTCAGAGCACTGGTGCTTCCCACAGGAAGCTGTTCCCAGTCCCGAATCGCGACCTGACCTGCTGCATGATGATGTTCTGGGAGGCTCTTTGCAGCAGCCGGGAGGGCTGGAAATCATCAGGACATTTCTGACAAAGCGCCGCAAGGCAACAGACGCAGGCCAACCTGAGTCTTTTACTTTCCCACCTTTGGAGACGACCCTGTGCAACATGAAGATATTCGTCCGTCATCTACGTGAGGGAAAACACTTTTCTCAGGAGCACCCCCTGACAGCCGGCGACCACAAGGCACTGGACTGGCTGGAAGAACGTGCGGACGCGCTCCTGAACGCCGGGGTCCCTTACACCTTGACAGTGCATCTGGCCTTTGCGTTTCTGGCGGTGTACGAGGTTATGGTGGGAAAGCGGGTTGCGGTCCCTTTGAAGCCCGACGGGACAGCGCGTTGGCGTTATGCGCTTGCGGACTTGGCGGCAGAGGATGTCATAGCGTATTCATGGGGAGGGAATAACACGACAGGTTCCAAAAGTGGTGAGGAATTCGGTCAGCATTTTCGTAAGGGGGAGGGCCTGGATGCGCTTACCGATTTTCTGCATAGGCCCCATCTGCTGATGTACCCCAGCTTTCAACCATTGGGTGTAGGGGACTTTTGCAAGTTTGGCCACCTGCCTGTGCATCCCATCGGCATGCTCCCGGACTATGCCTGTAATGCAGATGGCTTTGTGCTCAGTCCATGGGAGTTTGCAGGGCATGATGTTTTTCATATGCGCCAGCAGGGCTCTGTAGGGACCCCGTGTGATCAGGCCCCAACGCCGGCGACGCGCGTGATGCGCTCGCCCGGGCACCGTTTTGCTCTGGGGCAGCTGTTGTTGCGGCAGATGCCAGCCAGTCTTGCCGGTCTTGACTTGCAGCCAGGGCTGCAACTGTTGCAGTTCAGCTTGTTTCACGAAATGGGCCCGCGTGAGGCGGCAGAGGTACTGGAGGATAGTTTTTGCTGTTTCCCCCGTTGTCTGGAAGCCGTGCTGCATATCCTCCGGAGCGATCGGGCTGGTTATTTACCGGAGGACATCAGTGTTACAGATGCAGAGGCAACCCGGGCCGCGTTCTGGGCGGCACGTCTTCTCAATCACTGGCGGGAAGGGGGCTGGCAGCCATTGACGCAGGAGCAGTGCGATGCCTGTGGTGTGGCTTTTGTGGAGAAGGACCTTCCCCTGCTGGATCAGCACCTGGATTTTATCGCATGCCACAGAGGAGCCTTGCGTCTTCTGTTTATGGAGCGATACGGTGTACGGGCTGCTCATCCGCCGGACGAAGAGAGCTGCCGCATAACAACCAGGCTTCTTTCCCGTCTTGGTCTGTCGCGACGGATATCATACATAGTGTTCGAAAGTTTCAATCCTTACGCTGGTCTGTGTAATACAGATAACACGGATCTGTGTTACTTCGCCGCGTTGACTTCAGAAAAGCTGCGCTGCGAGATGGAAGAGTGGACCAATGCCCGCCTGCCGGAAGCTGTTGTGCCTGTGGCGCACAGGCAGGAGAGCCAGACCAGGGTATCTTGATGGTCTGTCCTCTGTATTTCTCTTGTCCGCAGGACCGCCTCCAGAGTACCCATGACAGCCTGGCCTCCTTGTGTCATCGGGGTGATGTCTGTTGGACTCGGCGACGGGAGTCTGGGGGGAAGCAATCTTGTCAAAATCGGTAGTGACATCCTTGATCAGCTATCGCGTCGTCAGGGATGCGCTGTTCGGCAGCGGGAGCTTGATGTGGCCTGGCGGTCACGCGACTTGTTGTTTCGCAACATACAAGATGCAAGTCGTGCGAAAGGGAAATTTTTCCTGTCGCTATACCACCTTGCTGTCAATGGGTTTTCTTGGGTTCGGCGTGAATGATTGACCCGCTGCTCTCCCGGCCAGCTCCAGGGCGTTTTATCGATTTTCAGGGTTCCGGATAGCAGCCTGCCCGTCCTTCCTGCCTTCCATTCCCAGACGTGAGAAGCGGATTTTTTGACGCTGGTGATCAAGCGGCCAGTGACCTGTGAATGTGTTCTTCCTTTGTGTGTTGCGCAAACTTCCCGCGAACTTTTGACTCCTCTGCACTATCCAATCCAATAGCAGGATGATTTTTTTCAGCAGTAGTGGATAAGGAAGTTGTGATGGAAACAAGAGGAACTCGCGACAGAAAAATCAGCGATGCGGCCGGGGGCCGGCCTTGCGCGCCATTGGATCAGGCTTTCAGAGCGCAGTTTGAAGGACGTACTGTCCAGTGGGAACAGACAGTGGCGGTTGCAACGCCGCCGTCGGGGCAAGGAGGGGCCCCTCTCTTGTGGTCTGGTTGTCTGCCTGCATCAAAAGACCTGGGGCTGCGTGCGGTTGTACAGCCGCGCCTGTACCCGGTTGATCTGGGTGACAGGAACCTGCCTGTCAACTATCAATCGCCGGACTGGTGTCCAGTGCATGAGGCTCTCCCCGTGCCCCCGGACCAACCAGAGTTGGAGGCTGATGTGTCTCTGGTTCAGGGTTTTGATGATCTCGGCGGGCTGGACTTTATCCAGGCCGAGCTGAAGAAGCGCCACAGGGCCAAAGCAGAGGGCAAGGGTGACTCTTTTACTTTCGCACCCTTGAAAACCAGCCTGCGTAATATGAAAACATTCATCTGCCATATACGGGCGGGCCGCCATTTTACTGATGACCACCCTTTGACCGCCAGCGATCACAAGGCACTGGACTGGTTGCAAGGGCGTGCGCAGGTACTTCTGACAGCGGAGGCTCCCTACGAGCTGACAGTGCATCTGGCCTTTGCGTTTCTGGCCGTGTACGAGGTCATGGTGGCCAGGCGGGTCAGTCCCCCGCAGGAATTTGTCGGGTCAGCGCGCGAGTGGGACTCTATGTTGTGCGACCTGGAACCGGACGAGATCACCGCCTATGGCTGGGGTGGCAACAACAGCACCGGCCCCAAAAGCGGGGAGGCGTTTTTTTCTCACCATGGCTCGCCTGCGCTACGTCGCGTGTTCACCCGCTTTCTGCATTACCCCCATATGCTGATTTACCCCAGTTTTCACCCGCTGGGTATAAGGGATTTCTGCCGGTTTGGTCACCTGCCCGTGCATCCTGTCGGAATGCTCACGGATTATGTCGGTAATGCGGATGGCCTGGCGCAGAGTCCGCTGCATTTTGCAGCGCATGATGTCGCGCATATGAATCAATTGAGCATCATAGGGCAACCGAATATTGAGGATCCGACGCCGGAAGCGGCTGTGATAAGAACACCTTGCCATCGTCGTGCCCTGCGTCAGATGCTGCTGGGTCAGGTGCCAGCCGGTCTGGCTGGCCTGAACCTGGGGCCAGCGTTGTATCTGTTGCAATTTCAGTTGTTTCATGAAAAAAACCCGGGCGATACAGCACAGCTGCTGGAGGCTGGCAACCTTGCCTTTCCCCGTTGTCTGGAGGCGGTGATTGATACACTCCGGAGCCAGCGGGCAGGTTACCTGGCAGATGACCTGAAAGTCACAGACGTGGAAGCAGCCCGGGCCGCGCTTTGGGGCGCACGCCTTCTGTGTCACTGGCGGGCGGCCGGCTTTGGAGCCCTGCCACAGGAGCAGCTGGACGCCTGGGGCGAAGATTTTGTGACGCAGGACCTCCCGCTGCTACAGCAGCATCTGGATTTCATAGCGCGGCACCGGGGCGTTTTGCGTCAGTTGTTTATCGAAACTGAGGGCATATGGGTTTGTGATACAAAAGATCGCTGTCGTATTGAGGCTGAGTTTCCTGCCTCCAGTCCCCTGTTGAGTCCTCAGCGATTGGCACTGTTCGACAGTTACAATCCGGACACTGGGCTGTGTCATGAAGAAAACACTGATCTGGCGTACTTTGCGGCACTGGCCTCAGCTGTGCTGCGATCCAGGATTGAAAAAAGGACAGGTGCCCGCGTGCCCGACGCTCTTGTGCAGGCGTCTGGCAAGGGGCAGCTGTCCGCGCCAGCTGGCGTGGCAGTGGCCGGGCAGGCCCCGCCATGACGACAAGGTCGCTTGTTTTTTCAGCACAAAAACAAGGCGGTCGTCGTGTGAGGGGCGTTTTTTTTATATGGCTGGCCAGCCTCGGCATGAGTGGGCGTTATCTACCCTGGTGACATTGATGACCAAACTCTGAAGGCAGTCGGACCCGTTTGCTGTGTTTCTGTATAGCACAGTATCTGTTTCTGCTTCATGGGGAAAAGGGATGTTGGGGCACTGAACACATTGACAAAGCAGCTTGTCAGCGGTGTCTGCGTTCTTTTTATGCTCTGCGACAACTTCCAGAGAACTTGTTCGCCCCCCGTGTATCCAATGTTATGGAAATTATGGTTTCGATGAATGAGGAGAGGGTTATGGACACAAATGTAGTGGCTGCTGAGAAGCGCGGGTGTTGTGGCACGGTGTCGATTGAGAGAATGCCAGATATAGCTCGCACTGGTCGAAAAGCTTGCACTGGTCAATGTGGAGGACGCACTGTGCAACTGATGCGGCCATCAGTTTCACTGGTGGGCGGGGAAAGGACACGGCCCATTGCCCAGACGAACCAGGCAACGCATAAGTCACTTTCGCAGGGGGCCGTTGCACTGCGTTTGCGGTCCGGAGCTGTTGGGCCTGCGCCCCGATCGGAAATTTGCGAGCCTGTTCAAAATGTCGGAGTCACCGGCCAGCGGCCAGTTTCGCAAACCCCTCACTCTGGTGCTCGCAGCTATTGCCATCATTGTGATGACTGGCCTTTGCTTCCTGACTTTGATCGCTACGATTTTGCAAGAAAGATACTGGATGCCCGCGCAAAGGAACGAGAAACCGGCTTGCGTAACAGGGAAGCCTTGCTCAGCCTCATGGATGTCAGGCCCGGTGCTGATGATTCTTCCCTGACAACCGACCATCGCAAGATGATGGGCTGGTTGAAAGAGCGCACAGAGGATTACCTGGACAGGACGTATCCCGACGGAGGGAGGGTGCATCTGTCCTTTTTGTTCTTGTCGGCAAGCGCGAAGGTGCAGGCAGAGCGGGCCACAGTCGCGCAGCAATCGGACGAGTCAGGTTCGCGCTGGCGCTATCAGCTTCTGGACGGGGAAAAAGGTGAGGTCACGACTGACTCAGCCACTGGTGATGACACGACAGACTCTGAAGGCGAGGAAGAGCCCTCTTCGTTTTGCGGTTTGGGGGGAGTCCCGGGAGTGGTTGTCAATTATCAGAACTTGCGCAAGGAAGGGGTGGTTGGTGCCAGCTTTCACCGGCGGCATGATAAGACTTGCGAACCTGTTTATGCCTTTTGGCCAGAGGATTTCGTGGCAACCGTTGCAGAGCAGACTGCAATACTGTACTGAGAGTGCGATCGCAAACCCGCTCTTGTTTGCAGCGCATGATGTTTCGCAGGGGGCAGTCAGTGGCGGATCGGGTACTGTGTTGCTCCTGACAGCAGGTGCTGCTGCGATGAGACGATTTCGCGGGCCTCACCCTGTACTCTCCCCTCATCGGATGCAGGTGATGGGAGCACCCCTGAAGCAGGGTGAGGACAAAATGGGCAACAACCAGAACGGGGCTGGTGCCCAGCTGCCAAGCTCCCTGGCCAGTGATCAGTGCTCCCTGTCTTTTGCGGTTGTTTTTTGACCTATGGAACGTCGCACAGACCTCCGCAGGAAGGTATCACCACATGCCGTTGTAGAATCCTGGGTTGGACAAGCCCTGCTTCCTTATATTCGCTTGCTGCCTTTCGTGCTGTTCCTTCCTGTCCCGCTTTTGCCTCTCTTCCTGCTGTTTCCGCTGCTCCCGCTGTGCCTCCTGTTGTGCAGTACTGAGCCGTGATCTCAAATCACTGAGTTTTGATTCGAGCCGCCGCACATCCTGCTCTGCACTACGGGCATTCCCCTCCTCAGTGGCAGCTCTTCTGCCGGCTGCGCTGGCACTGTTGCGGGCATTGGATGCCTGCTGGCGGAATGTGCCGGCCTGGATAGCGTATTTCTTTTCCTGCGCCGGATCTCGCATCATGCGTTCCTGGTTCTCTGCCGTTTTGGCCTTCTGTGAATATGAGGAATGCATCTGCTCGAATCTTTGTTCCTCCGCTCTGGCACTGCGAGCAGCACTGCTTGCCTGTTGAGCACGGCTTCGAGCTGAGCTGATGCTACTTGTTGTGTTGCTTATTTCACCCTGAATTCTCGAAACGTCCCCGCCGGGAGAGCCGCCGGGCAGACCGATACAGGGTCTTCCTGAGGCATCCAGAGGATAAGGGCAACCAACAGAGCCTTTGCGGTTACTGATGGTGCGCACCTGCATCTTCAGTCTGGATGTATTTCTGGCACAAGAAGAGGGCGCGTTCAGGGCTGCGATGTCTTCCTTGTGCGTGGGCTGTACCTTTGGAAACATGGAATTTTCTGGGAACATAGAATATGGCTTTTTTCTGAATATGCAGGCAGAAAGCACTCTGCCGAACAAAAGCGACCGCTGTGCGGATAACCGGTGCCCGCTACGGGAACCGACAAGTCTTTGGTGGCCAGGCGGAGCCGCACGAAACGCCGGGTCCCGGTGACTCAGGGCAGACCTCTGCGCCTGAATGTGCAGGCGGTAACGCAGAACCGGCGACGCAGGGCCAATCGTTAAAGTATGGGGGCACCCGAAGGCATGCGGACCTTACAGACCATCCACGCAGAGATCAACTCCAGCAAGACAGAACAGTGCCCTGGCACAACATGGAATGCTTCAGGAATCAGCGTTCCCAGAGACCTGCTGTGCGCCCCGCAGCCCCTCCACAGGGAAGGGAATAACGGCACTGGGATCTCTTGTTGCCGGTGACAGTGCGGCCTCTTGCCTTGCGCGCTGCACTGTTCAAGAAGGGCTACGGCATGTCTCCATGGAATGAGGCGTAATGCAAACAGACCCGCTGTTGTCCAGCGGCCCCACAACTTGAGGCCGGCTGGATTCAGACAAAGCTTCAAAGGTGTCGGGAGTCCGTTCTGTTCCTGGCGGCTGTTTTTTTCACTGGAGATCCAACAGCAGTGTGTTCATATCCGGCAGGCTCTTGATCTCCTTTTCCTTATGCAGAAACTGTGCGTAACGGCGATAGCGATCCTTGTCCATGGCAGCAGGGCGCAAGGCAAAGCGATTGATGCTGTCGTACCAGGCCAGTTTGTTGAGCTTGTTGTCCAGAACGCCTGGTTTGTAAGTGTGGAACAGCTCCCAGGCCTCATCAGGGTGGTTGACGATAAACTGGGCAGCCTGCTCCACAGCGCGCAGGAAACGGCGTGTAGCCTCGCGTTTTACCTTGTGCGGGTTGGTGATGTAAATCAGCTGGTCGTAGGGCGGAATGCCGTTTTCTTCTATATAAAACATTTTCCCCTTGTGCCCATGTATCTTGAGATTGTTGAGTTCAAAATTACGAAAGACACCCAGCACCGCATCCACACGGCCAGCCATCAGGGCTGAGGACAGGTTCCAGCCCACGTTGATCATTTTTACGTCTTTCCACCCAAAGCCCCAGGGCTTGAACATGGTGTCCAGAACCGCTTTCTCAGAGCCCTGGGAGGTAAAGCCGATGGATTTCCCTTGCAGATCTTTCAGGGAGCGGACAGGTCCGTCCTCCAGCACCAGCAGGCCATCGAGTGGTGTCGCCACCAGGGTGCCCACCCAGGCCAGGGGCAGTCCGTCGCTCACCGCCCTTATCAGGCTGGGCTGATAGTACACAGCCAGATCCACTTCACCGGCCGCTGCCATTCTGGCAGGCATATCGGCTTCCGAAGGCTCCTTGATCGTCAACTCCAGTCCCTGTTCCCGGAAATAGCCCTTCTGGCGGGCAACAATGATGGGCCCATGGTCGGGGTTGACAAACCATTCCAGCATCAGTGTCAAAGGTTGCCGGCCGTTGGCCGCAGCCTTGGCAGGCACCGGTGCCGCCGCAGCCGCTCCCTGCAAAGCCAATGACAGGATGAAACAGCAACTGAAGTACTTCAGCAGTCTTCCTGAAAACATGACAAAGGGCCTCTGTTCAGATAGTCAATGGATAGAAAAGAAATAAAGCCTTCCGGGTCAACTGGGCTTGTGCCAGGAAATCAACCGCCTGAGCCACCAGTCTGTGAGGTAATACAGTGCGACAGTGCACAGCGCCAGCAGAAACAAGGCGGCGAACAGAAGATCTACCCACAAGCGTGCGTTGGCCTGCATCATCAAGTACCCCAGCCCCGCGCTGGAGCCTACCCACTCTCCGGCTACCGCTCCTATAGGAACAATTACGACAGCGGTTCTTAAACCGGAGGCCAGCGATGGCAGGGCAGCAGGGCAGCGCACCAGCATGAGGGTCGCCCCGGATCTGGCGTTCAGAGTGGAGGCCAGGTCCAGCCAGTCCCGGTTGGTGTGGCGCAGGCCGTCGTAGAAACTGTTGGTGACCGGAAAAAAAACCATCAGCACCGCAGCCGCTACCTTGGATGCCATGCCGTACCCCAGCCAGAGCATCAGCAGTGGCGCCAGTGCAAACAGTGGCATGGCCTGGGTCAGCAGCAGCAAAGGCAGCAGCCAGATGCGCAAGCGCGTGCAGGACAGCAGACACAGGGCCGTCACCAGTCCCAGTCCCACACCCAGTACCAGAGCCATCAGCATCTCGGCCAGGGTCACCAGCGCGTGACTCCATAACAGACCGGCGTCTGTGTACAGGCGTGCCAGCACAGCGACGGGGGCCGGAAGAATATATTCCGGCACCGACAACCCCGTCACGACCAGCTGCCAGAGCAGCAGCAGCCCCGTGATCGCCAGTAGTGGTCTGGACCAGCCTTTCATGCGTCAGCCTCCCGGATGTCCGGGCGGTCATTGCTGTCAAGCCCCTGCTCATTGTGAATGCTGTCTTCACGCAGCTGGGCCAGCAGCTGGCCTTGCAAGGCCAGCAGGCGAGGGTCGTCCAGCGGTCGGGGCGGCAAACCGGGTGGCACCAGAGGCGGTGCCAGGCGTGCCGGTCGGCCACGCAGCTCCAGCACCTGGTGTCCCAGGCGCACAGCTTCCAGAGGGTCGTGGGTGATCAGCAGCACTGTGCGTCCTTCCAGCATCCGGGCGGCCATATCCTGCAAGCGCAAGCGTGTAATGGCATCCAGCGCGGCGAAGGGCTCGTCCATCAATACCACCGGACGGTTTTCCATGAGCGTGCGCGCCAGAGCCACCCTTTGACGCTGACCGCCCGACAGCTGGTGCGGCAAACGCTCTGCCAGATCGGCCAGCCCCAGCTCCTGCAACAAGACCATGGCGCGGTCACGCTGTTCGGACAGGGCGGATCTGGTGCACCAAAGACGGCCATGGCGCAGCCGCTCGCCCAGCAGAACGTTATCCAGGGCAGAACACCAGGGCAGCAGGGAATCCTGCTGTGCCATCCAGGCGCAGCGTCCCTGTAGCGGTTTGCCATCACCGCAGCTGACCTGGCCCTGGTAACGCACTGTGTCTGAATCTGCCATCAAGCCAGCCAGCATCCGGATCAGTGTGGTCTTGCCAACGCCGCTGCTGCCCAGCATGCAGGTCCAGTGACCACCTGGCAGACTGAGATCCAGCTTGTCGAAAACGCAGCGCGATCCGTACGTCAGACTGGCGGCCTGAAGGTGAATATCCAACACGGAAAAGAGTCCTCCGTCGGGGGGGAGGCGCGGGTGACGAGGCCGGATCACAGAGGCTTCAGACAAGGCATCCGGGCAAATGCCAGACGATAACCCCGGTTTCCTGCAACGGCCTGTTGGTTCCCTACGCCAGCATTATCTGGATCAGGTCAGTGGGTGTATCTCAGCGGGCATTCGCCATGCGAAGCCGCACCCCAACCAAGGGGGCGGACTCTATTCTTCTTTCACGGGAAAAGCAAGCACGGGAAAAGCAAGCACGGGAAAAGCAAGCCGGACCAGCGATTGTGTCAGCAGGAGGCTTATGCCGGGCACTTGTGCGTCACGGACTGGGGGGGAACTTGCATTCTATTTCTGTGTTCAGGAAGACATCGACGGCGGCCAGGACCTGATGACTTTTCAAAACACAAGACGCGAGGCCTGGGGCCGGGGCCTGGTACAAGGGCTGTAGCCCATGGCTTGAGCCTGCCGCCCCGTCTGCCTGAATGCAGAGACTCAGGAGAGTTTTCATGAAGCCAACAAATGCTGCTGGCGAGTCCGGGACACCCACAACGTGAAGTCGGCTGGATTCAGGCAAAGGTTCAAAGGTGTCGGGAGTCTGTTGTGTTGCTGGCGGCTGTTTTTTTACTGGAGATCCAACAGCAGTGTGTTTATATCCGGCAGGCTCTTGATCTCTTGTCCTTCATGCAGAAACTGTGCGTAACGGCGATAGCGCTCCTTGTCCATGGCAGCAGGGCGCAAGGCAAAGCGATTGATGCTCTCGTGCCACATCTGTTTGTTGAGCTTTTTGTCCAGAAGGGCCGGGTTGTAAGAGCAAAACAGCTCCCAGGCCTCACCAGGGTGGTTGACAATAAACTGGGCAGCCTGCTCCACAGCGCGCAGAAAACGACGTGTGGCCTCGCGCTTTACCTTGTGCGGGTTGGTGATGTAAATCAGCTGGTCGTAGGACGGAATGCCGTTTTCTTCCATATAAAACATTTTCCCCTTGAGCCCATGTATCTTGAGATTGTTGAGTTCAAAAGTACGAAAGATACCCAGCACCGCCTGCACACGGCCAGCCATCAGGGCTGAAGACGTGTTCCAGCCCACGTTGACCAATTTTATGTCTTTCCATCCAAAGCCCCAGGGTTTGAAAAAGGTATCCAGAACCGCTCTCTCAGATCCTTGGGAGGTAAAGCCGATGGTTTTTCCTTGCAGGTCCTTCGGGGAGCGGACAGGTCCGTCCTCCAGCACCAGCAGGCCATCGAGTGGTGTCGCCACCAGGGTGCCCACCCAGGCCAGGGGCAGTCCTTGACTGACAGCCCTTGTCAGGCTGGGCTGATAATACACAGCCAGATCCACTTCACCGGCCGCTGCCATTCTGGCAGGCATATCGGATTCCGAAGGCTCCTTGATCGTCAATTCGAGTCCCTGTTCCCGCAAATAGCCCTTCTGGCGGGCAACAATGATGGGCCCATGGTCGGGGCTGAGAAACCATTCCAGCATCAGCGTCAAAGGTTGCAGGCCGCTGGCCGCAGGCTTGGCAGGCACGGATGCCGCCGCAGTCGCAGCCGCTCCCTGCACAGCCAATGACAGGATGAAACAGCAACTGAAGTATTTCAGCAATCTTCCTGAAAACATGGCAGCGGGCCTCGCGTCAGGTAGTCAATGGACAGGAAAAAAAACACAGCGTTCCGGGTCAACTGGGCTTGTGCCAGGCAATCAGCCGCCTGAGCCACCAGTCTGTGAGGTAATAAAGTACGACAGTGCACAGCGCCAGCAGAAACAGGGCAGCAAACAGAAGATCTACCCACACGCGTGCGTTGGCCTGCATCATCAAGTACCCCAGCCCCGCGCTGGAGCCTACCCACTCTCCCGCCACCGCTCCTATAGGAACAAATACGACAGCTGTTCTTAAACCGGAGGCCAGCGATGGCAGGGCGGCAGGGCAGCGCACCAGCAAGAGGGTCGCCCAGGGTCTGGCGTTCAGAGTGGAGGCCAGGTCCAGCCAGTCCCGGTTGGTGTGGCGCAGGCCGTCGTAGAAGCCGTTGGTGACCGGGAAAAAAACCATCAGCACCGCAGCCACCACCTTGGATGCCATGCCGTACCCCAGCCAGAGCATCAGCAGTGGCGCCAGTGCAAACAGTGGCATGGCCTGGGTCAGCAGCAGCAAGGGCAGCAGCCAGATGCGCAAGCGCGTGGAGGACAACAGACACAGGGCCGTCACCAGTCCCAGTGCCACACCCAGTACCAGGGCCATCAGCATCTCGGCCAGGGTCACCAGCGCGTGATTCCATAACAGACTGGCGTCTGTGTACAGGCGTGCCAGCACAGCGACGGGGGCCGGAAGAATATATTCTGGCACCGACAACCCCGTCACGACTATCTGCCAGAGCAGCAGCAGTCCCGCGATCGCCAGTAGTGGCCTTGACCAGCCTTTCATGCGTCAGTCCCCCGTTTGTCCGGGCGGCAATTGCTGTCAAGCCCCTGCTCATTGTGGATGCTGTCTTCACGCAGCTGGGCCAGCAACTGCCCTTGCAAGGCCAGCAGACGCGGGTTGTCCAACGGCCGGGGCGGCAAACCGGGCGGCACCAGAGGCGGTGCCAGGCATGCCGGTCGACCACGCAGCTCCAGCACCTGGTGTCCCAGGCGCAAAGCTTCCAGAGGGTCGTGGGTGATCAGCAGCACTGTGCGTCCTTCCAGCATCCGGGCGGCCATATCCTGCAAGCGCAAGCGTGTAATGACGTCCAGCGCAGCGAAGGGCTCGTCCATCAATACCACCGGCCGGTCTTCCATGAGCGTGCGCGCCAGAGCCACCCTTTGACGCTGGCCGCCCGACAGCTGGTGCGGCAAGCGCTCTGCCAGATCGGCCAGCCCCAGCTCCCGCAACAAGATCATGGCGCGATCACGCTGTTCGGCCAGGGCGGATCTGGTGCGCCAAAGACGGCCAGGGCGCAGCCGCTCGCCCAGCAGAACGTTGTCGAGGACAGAACACCAGGGCAGCAGGGAATCCTGCTGTGCCATCCAGGCGCAGCGTCCCTGTAGCGGTTTTCCATCACAGCAGCTGACCTGGCCCTGGTAACGCACGGTATCTGAAGCTGTCATCAAGCCCGCGAGCATCCGGATCAGTGTGGTCTTGCCAACGCCGCTGCTGCCCAGCATGCAGGTCCAGTGACCACCTGGCAGGCTGAGATCCAGCTTGTCGAAAATGCAGCGCTCGCCGTACGCCAGACTGGCGGCCTGAAGGTGAATATCTAACAAAGGGAAAAGCCCTCCGTCGGCGGGAGGTGCGGGTGACGAGGCCGGGTCACAGAGACTTCACACAAAGCATCCGGGCAGATGCCGGACAATGAACCCATTCTGAAACGACCTGTTGGTTCTCGACGCCAGTATTATCTGGACCAGGTCCGTGGGTGCATCTCAGCGGGCATTCGCTATGCGAAGCCGCACCCCAATCAACGGGGGCGGACTCTATTCTCCTTTCTCGGGAAAAGCAAACCGGACAAGCGATTGTGTCAGCGGAGGGTTATGTCGGGAGCTTGTACGTCACGCCTGGGGGGGCTTGCTCTTTCTTTCTGTATTCAGGAAGACATCGACGGTAGCCAGGACCTGATGAACTTTTCAAAAATACAAGGTTCGAAGCCTGCGGCCGGGGCCTTGGTACAAGGGCTGTGGATGGTTTCAACCCACCGCCCCGTCTGCTTGTACACAGAGAAAGAGGAGAGTTTCCATGAATCCAACCAATGCTGCTACCGGGTCCGGGACGCCCCTCGTCACGGACACAGGGACCGCACCCGTCGAGACGGGTGCAACGGCTGGCGCACAGTGTCCCGTTACACAGTCTGTGCGGCGGGTCTGTCAGCCAGTGGATGACAGCGAAACTGTAGCTGCCCAGAGCCAGCAGCCGGATGCTGCTGTGAGAGAGGGGCGCCGGCAAGCCAGGCAGCCGCTTCAGGCGCGTGAATGCAGTCGCACAGACGAACCGGAGCCGATGCCAGCAGGTGCTTCGTCTCAGGAACCGGTGTTCCGCTTTCTGGGAAGGTCCTTTTCCATTGATCGCCTTGACGCTGAGGAGCGAAGGTTGTTGGAGGCACTGCAGGACAAGTTTGAAAAGGCTACGGGTGAGGACGACAAACAGAGAGTATCTTTCCTGGTGCTGGCATTTTTTTTGCACAAGGGGCAGGACGCGATGGTTGAATCTCTGCTGGCAGAAGTCGAGAGCTGTAATCCTGAGGCGGCCATGAGCGTGCGGGGAGCACTGAGTCTGTTGATGATGATCTGGCACAGACAGGAGCCCTGTTCGCTGCTTGACATAGACATACTGCCAGGCCTGCGGGAGTGGGTCTTTCCCCCGGCAGATGCCAGTCAGGACGGGGATGGCTGCGGGTGATCGTGCGGGGCTTCTCGCACATGGCGGCAATCAGACGGAGAGGAAAAGCCCATTGACCGATGGATCCATCGAATGAGCATTACCGCCAGGTGATCTGGTTTTCAGTTGGCCGCTGGTGTGCCGGAGCTGGGGCCCGTTGCGCGGGAGTCTTGTCATGCGGCGGTCGGGGCCAGGGCTGTGACCTGCAAGATTGCGATTCCCCGGGCTGTTCGCGCAGGAAGGCGAGGGGGGAGAAGAGCTGTGGGTTGTACAAGGTTGCACGGGATGGCACGGGGGCGCAGGAGCCGTTTGTGACAATCGTCAGGGTCGGGCGAACTTGTTGAATAATACACTGCTCGAAAGGGGCGGACCCTGTGCCTTGTCCAACGGGCAGTAACGGGGTGCACCGGGCGCGTGTCCGGCTTGTTTGAAGAGAGCAAGAGAGGAGAGTTCTCATGAATCCTGCAGGTTTTTCTGTCAGCCCCGTCACGCCTCCCGTCACTGGCACCGGTGCTGTGGCTGTGGGTACAGGCTCAACGGCTGGCACCCAGAGCCCGGATGCGCAGCCGCACCAGGGCGACTGTCAGCCAGGGCCAGGTAGCGAGGTTCCCCGGTCCCGCAGCCCGCAGCCGGGCCTGGGTGCGGGGGCGGCCGGCCAGCAGAGCCATCGCGCAGTTCAGAGGCGCGAGCTTACTGGAACCGCCGGACCGGAGCCCACGCCCGCAGGGGCTTGTGCCCGGGAATCGACATTTATTTTTGCCGGCTTTCCCCTCCCGGTCGAGCGACTTGACGCTGAGGAGCGAAGGTTGCTGGTCGCCTTGCGTCATCACTGGAGAAAGAACAAGGATCCCGTTGCCAGAGTCCATGCTTTCAGTCTGACATTGGCGGCCTTTATCAACAGGGGGCAGCTGGAGGTGGTTGACCTGGTGTTGGCGCAAGTTGACCGTATGAATCCCAGACTGGGCAGAGTACTGCGGGACACGCTGAATGAGGATTTCAGGAGGGTGATGGACAGGACGGGGTTACCAGCCTCACTGTTTGAGATAAAGTTCGGTCTGTGGGAATGGGCACTTCTCCCTCCAGATCAGGGTGAGGACCCGCAGGGTGCCGGGTGCCCACCCGGGTCTTCTGCCAGCTGATGGCAAGCCAGGGCAGGAAAAGACACTGAGGGACGGATGAGAATAGCCGGGGGCCGGTCAGAGCTCAGAGGCTTGTGAGGGTTTTGGTGCGGGCATCAGGCATTCGCATCCTGATGGGGCTCTCTTGTGTTTTGTGCAAGGTAACTGCGGGAACAAGGCCGCGGCTGATCAGTGGGCGGCGCCGCCTGAAGGGGCAGGCGAGCAGGCCAGCAGCCGACAATCAGGAGCAAAACCGGGTATCGGCTTGCTTTTGGGGGCGTTTGGGTGCACCTTGTCTCGCCCTCACAAGGGCTGGCGTCTGCGAGCCCCGGATGTACAGGTGCCAAGCCTTGCCAGCCGTCAGGAATGCAGTATGACAGAAACGCAAATTTCTCCCCCTTCGAATAATGCAGAGCACAGCCAGGGGGAGCGTCTACATAAAGTGCTGGCCCGTTGCGGGTTTGGTTCCCGGCGGGAAATTGAAGGCTGGATTGAGCAAGGGCGTGTGCAGGTCAACGGCAAGGTGGCAGCGCAGGGAATGTGCCTCCAGGCAAGGGATCAGGTGCGACTCGATGGCCGCCCCCTTGCCTGGCAGGAACCCGACAGCATACGGGTACTGGCCTACAACAAGCCGGAAGGAGAAATCTGCAGTCATCGTGATCCGCAGGGCCGTGCCAGTGTGTTCGATGCCTTGCCGCCGCCAGATGCGGGCCGGTGGGTCGCGGTAGGGCGTCTGGACATCAATAGTGCCGGGCTCTTGCTGTTTACCAATTCGGGCGAGCTGGCGAATCGTCTGATGCACCCCTCAGGCCAGATTGAGCGTGAGTATGCCGTTCGGGTATTTGGTGAAGTGACAGAGGAAAAAGTCCGTGCCCTGTTTGATGGCGTTGAACTGGAAGACGGCCCGGCGCGTTTCCACGACATAGTGGACACCGGCAATGCTGGCATAAACCGCTGGTTTCACGTCTGTCTGCTGGAAGGACGACACCGCGAGGTGCGTCGTTTGTGGGAATCTCAGGGTTTGCGCGTCAGCCGCCTCAAGCGCGTGCGCTATGGCAGTGTGATTATTCCGGACCGCTTGCGCCAGGGGGACTGGAGCGAGCTGGACACAGCCCAGGTGACAGCTCTTGCGCAGCTGGTGGGTCTGGAGGTTCCGGCGGCCAGGCCTCAGTCCGCCGCTACGCCGGCTGGCGTGCGGCGGGGGCGCCGCCCGGCGTCGTCAGACCGTGCAGTCCGTGCAGGCCGCACCGACCGTGCAGGCCGCACCGACCGTGCAGGCCGCACCGACCGTACAGGTCGCACAGACCGCACCGACCGTACAGGCCGCACAGACCGTACAGACCGTACAGGCCGCACAGA
>Ga0209020_1000908_pt1 | contig 33279 bp, 26 predicted proteins | sample PinacodermBB_FD_187298 | JGI IMG/M metagenome (GOLD analysis project Ga0209020, IMG submission 187298) | Host-associated microbial community of the marine sponge Aplysina aerophoba from Gulf of Piran - sponge pinacoderm, lysed by bead... | ecosystem: Host-associated > Porifera > Sponge >... | reverse complement strand
CCCCCGCGGAACAGCCTCAGGGCATAATCCCGCTTCCCGCTGAGGAGCACCCGCCGCCACCTTCTCAAGGCCCGGAGACGCCACCGCTCCAGGCCCAAACGCCGTCAGAGCCGGCAGCGACATCCACCGCCGATCCCGTGCCGGCCGTCGCGGGGACTGCGGCGACTTTGGAGACCTCGCCAGCATCGATGGCGGCGTCCTCGTCGCCAATAGGGGCCTCTTGGGTTGCGCCCGCTTCGACATCTACGCAGGTACGTGAGGCCGCGGCGATGTTCAAGGGAACAGGCGCGGCGGCGGTCGCTATCCCTTCACCTGCAGCATCCTCCCCATTGCTGACAGAGCCGGGCGCGGCAGCGCTCGCGCAGCCGGGCGGGTTCGACGACGTTGCCGAGAACTCCTACTACTCGACGCCCGTGGCGGAGCTCACCGCGGCGGGAGTGTTCGCGGGCACCGAGTGCGACGAAGGGTTCTGCCCCAACGAGCCGATAGGCCGCGCAACGATGGCGGTGTGGACGGTGCGCGTCCTCGACGGAGCGGACCCCGCGCCGGTGGCGTCCACCCGCTTCGCGGATGTGGCCGCCTCGCATCCTCACGCCGAGTTCGTCGAGCGCCTCGCTCAACTCGGCGTAACCGGCGGCTGCGGCGACGGCACCGACTTCTGTCCCGACGACACGGTGACCCGGGCCCAGATGGCGGTGTTCTTGTCGCGGGCCTACAGCCTCGATGGTGGCCCCGACCCGGGCTTCTCCGACGTGCCTGACGACGCATGGTACTCCGCCGCGGTCGCCGCGGTCGCCGCGTCGGACATCACTGGGGGCTGCGGCGACGGCACCGTGTTCTGCCCCGGCCAGGACACCACGCGCGCCCAGATGGCCACGTTTCTGTGGCGAGCCGAACAGGATAAGACGCCCCAGACAGTTGCGGACGGTCGGTCCACTGTGATCGTCGCGAACGGCTGGTCGCCGCCAGACATCGGTGCCGCCGTGCCGCTCGCGAGCAGGCTCAACGCACCGGTGCTGTATGCCAGTCTCGACAGCCTCGGCGATGCCACCATCGACGCCCTGGGACGGCTCGAGCCCTCGCAGGTGATCCTCGTCGGGAGCCTTGCCCAACTCAGCGGCAGCGTCGAAGCCGAGGTCCGGCGGCTAGTGCCCGATGCGCGAGTCCAACGCCTCAGCGGCACCGACAGCACCGACACCGCAGCCAAGGCCAACGCAATGGCGCCGGCTGGGACTTGGCCCGTGGTGATCGCGAACCCACACGATGCCGGCGTGGCGGCGCTGCTCGCCGCGTCGTTAGGCGGCAGCGCTCTGCTCTCGCACCAGGAGGCGCTCAGCTTGCCCACCGTCGAGGCGATGCGACGCTTGGGCGAGCCTGTCGTCGATGGGGACTGGGTGGGCAACAGGGACACCTACATCGTGGGGGACACAGCCGCGCTTGCCTCCAGCGTTGAGCGCGACCTTAGCCGCTTGACCGACAATCTCGAACGAGTAGGGGGTTCTGGTCGGGCGGACACCGCCGCGAGGGTCGCTCTGCGGCTCGCCGAGCGTCGCCCCAACGCGCCGATCGTGCTGGCGAACGGCGAGTCGCCCGCCGATGTGGGGATCGCCGCTCCGTATGCCGCGGTGATCCACGGCACCCTATTGCTTACCCACCCCGACAGGCTCGGCGAAGCCGCTGCAACCGCGCTGGAGCAACTCAACGTCCGCGAGGTCGTCCTCATCGGCAACACCGACACCCTTGGTGCCTCCATCGAGAGCGAACTCGCCCGACAGTTCCCTAATGCCTGGGTGATGCGCATCGCCGGCAGCGACCGGGTTGGCACCGCGGCCAAGGCCGCGCTCGATGAACAACTGCGCCCCAGTGCAGTCCCGCCGGAGTCGATCGGGAACCGGATCTCATCTGGCTCGAGTCATTCGTGCGGTCTCCTCGCCGATCTCAAACTTACCTGTTGGGGCTTCCACGCTTCCGACGAGCTGAATGCGCCGAAGGGAAAGTTCGTCCACGTTTCCGCCGGCGAAAGTTACTCGTGCGCGCTTCGTTTCGACCAAACAGCGGCATGCTGGGGTAACCATCGAAGGCTTAGTGAGGTACCGGGAGGCCGGTTCTTGGGCCTTGATCTCCCCTTTCAATGTGGTATTCGACCTGGTGGCCGAGAGCTGTGCTGGGGTTGGTATCACGGGGCGGACGAGAACGCTCCAACAAGCCGTTTCACACAAGTATCGACACACGTATCAATACAGGCATCGGCATCCGGGCGTCACTCGTGTGGTCTTCACGTTGACGGCACGGTTTCTTGCTGGGGCTTGGACTCTCACGGACAGGCCGATGCCCCAACGGGGAGCTATTTGCAAGTCGTAGCGGGCAATCTGTTCTCATGTGGATTACGACTCGACCGGACCGTCATCTGCTGGGGCGACGATGGCGAACACTACGACGAGCGAAATCCAGTCCGTAATGTCCCGAGCGGCAGGTTCACAGAAATCACATCTGGCGGATCCTATGTTTGCGGACTGCTCGAAAACGGCACCGCTGAATGCTGGGGGCACAACGGATTCGGCAGGGCAACACCGCCGAATCTGCGGTTTGCGCCTGATATAGAACCCGTCCGTGCCGCTCTGGCAGCACCGACCGAAGCGCTGGTGCTGCCGACAAGCGACTGCGCAACTCGAACGGTATCGGCGATGCGTCCTGGTCCCGTCGAGAATCTGCGACTCGCGTTCCTTGGGGCCGTCGACTCATATGGCCGCTCGCCCGATCCCGTCACGGTCGCTTGGACCACTGCATGCAGCGGTGGTTCACCCCAGCAGTTCATAGTGGAGTGGCGTCGCGCTCATCAACGCTATGAGGATAGCAGACGGCGATTGGTGGCTGCGAGCGACAGTGCTGGAACTTACGTGACCTCCGTACCTGAGAACAACGGGTATGCCGGCATCTATGCCGTCCGGGTTACCCCGTTGAATCCTGCGGGAATGGGCGAGCCTCGAGAAATGGTCGTATCTACGCCCGCCAACGACGCCTACACACTCAGCGAAGCCGTCGTCGAAGAGTTCGGAGACCGATACCCATGGCTCGATACCCTATGGGTAGCCTTCCATGATGGCGACAATCACGTCGCCCAATACCACATCAGCGCTAGAAGATGTATCTTGCAGCATACTGGTGGAGGCTGTGCCAGCGCGGCCGGCATTTCGTTGACGTATATTCGGGCGGCTGATTGGGGTGGTCAAGAGGTTGACAGGGCGCTAGACCGGATGGTGGGAGGGCAGAGCAGTCCAAGATTCGCTGACGTAGCGATGGAAGAACTCGCCCACGTTTACGACTTCTACTCAAGCGCTTCACATTTCAAAACTAACGGCAGCAAGCTAATCAGGTTCGACTCACATCCCTTAGGATTGGACACGAAGACGCGAGCCGCGGTGACGGCTGGTTTGATGTACTTGCACGAACTCTTGGCAGAACTAAAGGTACTTGGTATTGGCGGTGGAAAATGCAGCGCTGCGGAGCTGTTCGGAGAGATGCCTGAGCTAGTGATGGCTGCTGACGGCGTCATTCCCTATGCACGAACCCAGAACGCGTGCCGGCTCCCATTCGCTCTTGCTGGCCACCCAGAGGATCAATGGCCAGACTTTACTGGTGATGAGACAATCCAAGTGTTTCGAAGCGTCCTAGTCGATCAAGATATTCCACAGTGGTTCTATGACAACTATCTGAATGCTCATGATTCGTGGGATCTCCAAACATTGAGAGGCACTCTTCGCAACATATTCGGCCGGAGCGCGGCACCATCTGATACGCCCTATTTCCGTGTGTTGCGCGACCTCATTCTCGATGATACCCATGGTGCCTATTGCTCGGAGACTCAGGTACGGGAGTACCTCGACGGCGAAACCGATCTTCTCCCTGAGCGGGCTGTGAACGGCAGTTGCGCCGCCTTCGAGGCTGTCGTGTCGAACGAGAATCACTCCTGCGCGTTGCGAACCGACGACACGATCGCCTGCTGGGGCTCCAACACCCATGGCCAGATCGACGCTCCCGACGGAACATTCACCGCCGTGAGCGCCGGCCTCGAGCACACGTGCGCTCTGCGGTCCAATCAGAGCATCGCCTGCTGGGGCCGGAATCTCTCGGGCCGTACGGAGCCACCCCAGGGCGAGTTCTCTTCGGTGACCTCCGGCGACAGCTACTCCTGTGCGTTGCGAACCGACAAGTCGATCGTCTGCTGGGGCTCATGGGGCGCAAACCGACACGGGCAGCTCGACCCCCCTCAGGGCAGGTTCAGCGACATCTACGTGGGCCCGAATCACGCGTGCGCGCTGAGCACCACCGGCACGGTCGCCTGCTGGGGCGCCAACTACGATGGGCAAGCGGATGCTCCCGCGGGGGAGTTCGCTGCGCTCACCGTGGGCCGTGACCATTCATGTGGGCTTCGATTTGATGGCCGAGTCGTTTGCTGGGGTTCAAATGAACGTGGGCAAGCCGACGCTCCCGACGGGTCATTCTCGAGCATTGCCACGACCTCCTGGGACCGGTTCGGATATGGCCGCACATGCGGAGTCCGTGTCGACGGGAGCGTCGTCTGTTGGGGCAAGTACGCGCCGGAGCCACCCGATGAGACGTTCTCCTCAGTGGCGGTGAGTCGCTCACATGTGTGCGGGCTGCGTACTGACGGAGCCATCAGGTGCTGGGGCGACCTCGACGTCAGAACCGAGGACTACCCGTTGGGACCATTCGCTGAAGTCACGGCAGGCCTCGGCTACTCATGCGGGCAACGCGCCGACGGAACAATCACCTGTTGGGGCAGTGAGACCCGTGCCGAACAGATCAATCCGCCCGCGTGCCGAGAATCCGCAGCTTCAGCTTGGCGAGCCTGCAGTCGCCTCTACGTGCCGGTTCTAGAAGAGCCAGCACTTACCGAGTGCCCCGCGACCCGGCACTCGGGGGGCGTGCCCCGGGTGTCCTACTCGCTGGACTATCTGAGGCGGTTTCAAAGCCACCCCGACGAGTGCGAATGCTGGATCGCCGTCAATCGTGTCGCCTACGACGTCATGCCCGCGGTCGGAGGCTACGAGTACCCGGGGCCCGGTTCGATCGCGGACCTGTGCGGCCAGGACGCCACCGAGCACTTCCGCGTGAACGACATCGACCCGCCTGACGTCAAGTTCGCCAGGGGAACCGTCAGGCGCTGAGGTCCAGAGCGGGGTCTGTCAAGAATCTTGTGTATCGGGCGTGATCTGAGGGTCCGCAGTTGGGTGCTGGAGGTCGGTGATGGTCTTGAGGTTGGTGAAAGGCGAACGCGGCCCGTCGGCACTTCTCCCGACAGCACCGGCTGGACCGACGTCACTGCACGCTCGGCGCCCACCCGAACCGGCCGCTCAGCGCCATCGCACAGATATGCGACCAGCCTGCGCAAGCTACACCGGGTGAACGGCAGGCCCAGAACCTCAGGGAGCAAGGTCGCCGTCTTCACGATGAACTCCTCGTCGTCAGTCGTGATCCAGCCGGGCGATCACAGGCTCCGGGCGGGCCTTCATGGCGGGGTGAGCATCCACTCGTAGGCGGGCTGGGCCTCTACTGCGTCGGGGACGCGGGCGGGTAGACCTCCGCGATTGCGGGTGAACAGGCGCTTCGTGGCGGCCGGGAAGAGGGCGCCGGCCTCCTCGATGGCTCTCAGCTCCCGGGCAGCGGTGGCCTCGTCGGAGGCGTCGGCGCACACCTGGATCAGCTCGAGCCCGCCGTCGTCGACACGGGCCAGGAAGTCCACCTCTCGGTTACGGGGCGTGCGCACGTAGGTGACTTCGCAGCGGCGGCGATCCAACTCCACCAGCACCGCCGTCTTCAAGGCATGGCCCACATTGCCCCTGCCCGCCCGGTCGAACGCCGGGATGAACCCCGCATCGACCGGATAGGCCCTGCGGGGGCTGACCATGCGCTGGCGCTCCGAGCGCGACTCCATCCACACCGTGCGCACCAGGAAGCAGTCGCCCAAGCGGGCGAGCAGCCGATGCGCAGTCGGGTCTCGGCGCTTGGATTGACCGCGGCCCCGCGTAAGCGTATGTTATGTACGTGATGTACGTTCACTTCGGCTGACAAAGGAACCCAGGATGCAGCAACTGTCATGCACCGACACGCGCCGCCGTCTCCGCGAGGTGCTCGACACCGCGGAGGCGGGACTGCCGATCGGCATCCGCCGCCACGGCAAGCTCGTCGCGTTGATCGAGAGCGGGAGGCTTCAAGAGGTACTGCTCGATTCCCGGCGGCTGTGCCGGCCCCAAGCGGTGGCCGAGGCCGGAGGCTGGTCGGTGTTCCTGCCGGGAACGCCGGTCGCCGCCGACGGCGCCAACCTCGACGAGGCCGTCGACGAGTTCGTCACCGCCCTGCGCGAGTACGCCGAGGACTGGCAGGCACGGCTCCGGTTCGCGCCCAACCACCACCACCACTGGCCGCTCGTGCAGTTCGTGTCGCTCGCCTCCGACGCCGACATCTCCGGATGGGCGCGCGGCGACCTGCAGTGAGCCGTCCGGCGCCCACACGACAGGACCACCTGCGCTTCTGTGAAGTCGAGGGATGGCGGACCGTCCGGTCCGGCACCGGCAAGCGCTCCACCCACCATGAGACCCACGAGTTCGAACTTCCCGACGGCAGCATCCTGCGAAGCCGCATCTCCCGGCCCCCGGACCGCACCGGCTACGGCCCGGCTCTGTGGGCGCACATCCTGCGCGATCAGCTCCGCGCCAGCCCCGATGAGTTCTGGCAGTGCGTACGCACCGGCGTCCCGCCGAACCGGGGCGCACCCCCGGCGCCGGCCGGAGCCATCCCGACCGATCTGCTCTACCTTCTCAAGGACCGGGTCGGCCTGACCGACGAGCAGCTCGCCGGAATGAGCAGGCAGACCGCGATCGAGCGGGCGCAGCAGTACTGGACGACCGGGAAGTAGCCGCGCCCAGCCCCCCGGACCGGCAGGCCCGCCGTCCAGGGCCGTGGCGGTGAGAGCCGTCAGGGGCCGAGGGCGCTGACGGGGGTGACGGCCACTCCGTCGGGGCGGGTGTAGGCGTAGTTGCCGAACGCGGTCACCACGAGCAGGCCGGCCGGCTCGCCCGCTGCGGCGGTATCGACCCGGTCACGCAGCTTGAGGAGGCTGCGGGCAGCGGCGTCGATGGCCTTGTCGCCGCCGAGTTTGGCCTCGGCGGCCAGCCATTCACCCGCGGCCGTCTCCACTACGGCATCGACTTCGAGTCCGGTGTTGTCGCGGTAGTGGTAGACGCCGGCGTCGAGCGCGTCGGCGTAGACCCGAAGGTCCCGCACGACCAGAGACTCGAACAGCAGCCCGAGCAGTTCCAGGTCCCGTTCGAGACGCTGCGGTCCGGCGCGCAGCGCGGCCACCGCCAGTGACGGATCGACGAAGTGGCGTTTGGCGGCCCGCCTGAGCCTGGAGCGCGATCTCAGCCGGGCCGACCATGCCGGCTGATCCTCCACGACGAAGACCCGCTCGAGGGCGTCGATGTAGGCGCGCACGGTGTCACGGTGCAGCGGCCGCTCGCCGCCCGCATCGGCGGCCAGCGTCGCATGGGAGGCATCCGTCGCGGTGTTGCGGGCCAACGACCGCAGCAACCGGCGCATCCCGACGGGATCACGCCGCAGCCCGCCCGAATGGTCCACATCGGCGCGGTGGATCTCGTCGAGGTAGTCGCGCCCGTACTGCTGGGCGGCGGCGGTGTCCCTGCCGATGTTGGCCGGCCAGCCGCCCCGGCACAACATCTCAGTCACATCAGAGAGGCTGACTTGACGGGCCGGGCCCGCCACTTGGCTCGCCGACAGCAGGCCGCGCAGCGAGACCACGCCGTTGGAGTGGCCCGTCTCGAACAACGTCATCGGCCGCAGCCGGATCCTGGAGATGCGCCCCGCGCCGGTGTGGCGCGTGGCGTCGTCGGCGGGAACAGCCGACCCTGTGAGGATGAACTGTCCCGGCCGGCGCCGCTCGTCACAAGCGCGACGAACATGGTTCCACACAGACGGGGCGTGCTGCCATTCATCCAGCAGCCTCGGCTCGGGCCCTTCGATGACCGCCCCGGGGTCGAGTTCGGCCAGGGCGCGTGCGTGGCTGTCCACGTCGAAGCGCACTTCGCTGCGGGCCTGCCGGCGCGCCGAGGCCGTCTTCCCCGACCCGCGGGCCCCCTCTATCACCACCGCCGCAGCGGCCTGCAACCGGGCGGCCAGAACGCCGTCGACGATCCTGTCCCGGTACTCCACACACAACAGCGTAACCTTCTCAACCAGCAGTCTGCATCATTTCCGATAAGCAGTTTGCAATTGCGTCGGTCAGCATAGTGCAACACCGGCTGCATGCGCGAACCCTCACTGCGCCGGCACGACTCACGGCGTGTTCCCGGCGACGCGGGCTCGTCGTGTCGGGGGTCGCCCCGGGGCTGGCAGGCCCGCCTCTAGGATGCGGCCATGGGACGACCGAAGCGGCGGCGAGGCGGGGGGCGGGTCACGCCCAAGAAGAAGCGGGTGCATTACGACGACCAGCTCGGTGCCGATCTCGAGTTCCACGATCGCGACTACCGGTACGAGGCCCAGGTCCAGCTTCCCGACGACGACCAGCACACCGGGTTCGACTTGGAACTGTTGACTCGCGACGCCGAGCACCTTCTCGAGCAGTTCAACGCCTCGGGCGCCGTCGACATGGACGAGGCCGACGACTGGAGCTCCTGCATCCAGACCGAGATCGCGACGAGGCGGTCGCCCAGCGGCGCGGATCCAGCGGCGGTGCTGGCGCACGCCGAGCGTGTCGGCGGCCCCGCGGGCGCAATGCTGGCGGCCTCGATCGCGGTCTACGGCCCGGCGGACGCCAGGCCGAGGGCCCGTCGCGCAATGCGCGGCATCCGCGAGTCTGACCCCGACGTGCCCGACTGGATCGAGACGCTCGGCAAGGCGGAACCGCTGCGGGCGACGAGAACCACCGACCGGTGGGGCGAGCACTGCAAGGTGCGCGTCGACTACCAGCGCCCCGACGGGACCGCGCACGGTGTGTCGGTCCGCATCGAGCCGTTCGGTCTGGCCATGGTGACGCACTTCACTCTGGGCCCGCCCAGCACGCAGTGCACCGCAGCCGGCGGTGAGGGCCAGTTGGTCGAGGATCTGGATCTCGCCGACGCGCGGGCGGTCATCGAAGCCGGACTGGTCGCGGGCCGTGGGCTCGGAGTCGACGACGACAACCCCAGCGACATCTACGACACGGGCCCCGACGGCGACCTGCGGGCCCTGCTGGAGCAGCGGCTGGCGCTGCTGCCCGAAGGGGGCCGCGCACCGGCCGCGCCGGCCTTCGGCGCCGACGAGGGGGCGACCCATCTGGCCGACTTCCTCTCGCACGGCTTGCGCCTGGGCGAGCACCCGAACGAGCTGCACGACCTGGGACGCACCATGCTCGCATTCACCATGATGTGCCACGACCGCGACATCCTGCGATGGACCCCGCCGAGGGTGGAGACCTTCCTCGAGCAATGGCTCCCCGACCACGGGCTGTTCTGCACAGACTGCGGCGAGTCCCACGAGCACCCGCCCGACGAGGAGTGGCTCACCACCGTCGAGTCGGCATTCCCCCGCTGGCTGCGATACGCCGCCGGGCGCCGCGGCCTCCCCGACGACGCCCTCGAAGAGAACCTGGCCGCGGCCCGCGCCTCGCTGAAGCAGATGCGCCTACACGCAACCGGCTCGCCCGTGCGCCTCCCCCCTGCCCTCCGAGTCGCTGGTTCCCGATAGGCAACAGATCAGCGACGGGCTCGATGGTGCCCCATGTGTTGTTTCGCAACCCGAGCTGCATCGACTGTTCGCGGCACCGCACGTCCCAGGCTTTCCGGGGCGTCCGCTGCCAGCCTTGCGGCCAGGGCGGCGGCGCTTGGCAGCCTGCGCACCCCGCTGCGCCCGGGTTGGGAGGGGAGGCGTCGATTTCAGCGAATCTGGATTATCCGGCCCGAGTCGCCCCAGGACCTGTCGGCCGTGAGCACCTCGGCGTCTAGGCGTTCGCCCAGCGCCAGGCAGAGCCGATCGGCCAGCGAGAGGCCCTCGCCTCGCCGCCAGCGACGGGCGGCCCACTCGGCGTCGTCGCCGACCACCGGCTCGACCCGCACCCCGTGGCTCGCCAGCAGCGCTCGGGCCAGATCCCAGTCACGGCCCGCACCCAGCACCCGCTGGGCCACCTCCGACCAGTTCGCCGCGCCGCACCTCGGATCGTCGGCCAGCGCGCTCTCGACCGTCTCGGCCCCGTCCTCACCCAGCAGGTAGGCCAGGATGGCCGACGCATCCAGTACCGACGTCACGCGGCGTCCTGGCACTCACCGTCCTCGACCGCGGCCGACCGGCGCCGGTCGGCCAGGAGCTCGTCCAGCAGGTCCAGGCCGCCCAGATCGCCGCGCACCCGGTCCCGCAGCTGCTCGCGGGTCACCAGGACCAGCCCCTCAGGCGACTCAACCAGCACCATCGGAGTACCCGCGACCAACCCGGCGCGCTCCCGCACAGCCGCCGGCACCACGATCCGGCCGCGATCTCCCATTACGACCACATATGTCCCACTCATATACACACGATGCCGCACAGATGTTCAGTTGTCCATCCCAGTTGGCGTTGCTGAGCTTGGTTCTCCCTCCTGAATGGACAATCCACCTGCTATCTCTCCTTGTCATAAGGAGAGAGCCGTAGACGATGCCGCCTGCCCGTGCAAGGGATTCAGCTCAGGCCGGGGCCAGGAAGGCGTCCAGGTCGGCCAGCCAGGCCTGCTTCTGATCGGCGGGAGCGAAGCTGGCCTCGAGGCTGTTGCGGGCGCACTGCGCCAGCTCGGCGCGGGTCAAGCCGAGGGCCGAGGCCGCCGCCAGGTAGTTGTCGGCCACGTAGCCCCCGAAATAGGCCGGGTCGTCGGAGTTGACGGTGACCTTCAACCCGGCGTCGAGCAGGCGCTTGAGGTTGTGGCCGGCCAGGTCGTCCACCACGCACAGCGCCAGGTTCGACAGCGGGCACACCGTCAGCGGCGTCTGAGCCTCCGCCAGCCTCCGGACCAGCGCGGAGTCCTCCTCGCAGCGCACGCCGTGGTCGATGCGCTCCGCGCCGAGAGCGTCGAGCGCGCCGGTGATGTAGGAGGGAGGTCCCTCCTCGCCGGCATGGGCCACCGGACGCAGACCGGCGGCGCGGGCCATGGCGTACGCCTCGGCGAACTCCTCGGGCGGGTGGTCCGCCTCCGAGCTGTCCAGGCCGACCCCGATGATGCGGTCGAGCCACGCCTCGGCGGCTCGGAACGTGTCGCAGGCGGCCTCGCCGGGCAGGTGCCGCAGGAAGCACATGATCAGGCCCGACGAGATCTGTGTCGCGGTCTCGGCATCGGCCATGGCCGACGTGAAGCCCTCCATGAACACGTCGAAGCCGACGCCGCGCTCGGTGTGGGTCTGCGGATCGAAGAACATCTCGGCCCGCCTGACGCCGTCGGCGTGGGCCCGCCGCAGGTAGGCGGCCATCAGGTCATAGAAGTCCTGGCCGGTCTGAAGCACGGCCGCGCCCTGGTAGTAGATGTCCAGGAACGACTGGAGGTCGGTGAAGGAGTAGGCGGCCCGCACCGCGGCCTCGTCGGTGAAGGGAAGCTCGACGCCGTTGCGGCCGGCCAGCTCGAAGAGCATCTCCGGCTCGAGGGTCCCCTCGATGTGCAGGTGCAGCTCCGCCTTGGGCAGCCCCCTCACGAAGGCGGCCAGATCGGTGTCCCCGGTCAGTTCTATGTCCCCGGTCATTGGTCGCTTCACCCTCCCGGCGCGGGCAGCCATCGGGCTCAGCCGGCCCCGTTGCGGGCGGGCAGGCCGTAGCCGGCGCGGAGCTGGTCGAACTCGGCCTCGAAGCGTGCCCGCAGCGCGGCCTTCTCGTCGTCGGGCGCCCACGAGGCGGTGATGCCGTCGAGGCTGATGGCCTCCATCTCCTCGAGGCTGTAGTTGAACGCGCCCGCCACCGCCGCGTACTCGTCGGCTATGTCGAAGCTCATCATGCCGGGATCGTCGGAGTTGACGGTGGCCAGGACCCCGAGCTCGCGCTGGCGGGCGTAGGGATGCGACGCCACGTCGGGCACGACGTTGGCGATCATCACGTTGGACGTGGGGCACACCGTCAGCGGTATCTGTCGCTCGACGATCTCGGCTGTCAGTTCGGGATCGTCGAGCAGGCGGAAGCCGTGATCGACGCGGTCGCAGCCGAACTCGCGCACCGCGAGGGCGATGTTGTCCGCCGGCCCGTCCTCGCCGGCGTGCATGGTCCGCTTGAGCCCGTGGCGGCCGGCGGCCTCGTAGGCGGCCGCGAACGGCCGGTGGTCGACCCGCTCCACCGAGTCGGCCCCCATGCCGATCAGCAGGTCGCGGTCCTGGGCCCCGGCGAAGTCGGCCATCTCCTCGGCGTGGCCCGCGCCGGAGGGCTTGTCGAAGTCGAGGATCATGCGGCAGCCGATGTCCAGGTCGTTGCGGGCGTCGAGCACGGCCGCGGACACCCCGGCCCACACCGTGGTGACGGGCACCCCGAGCTTTATGACGAATCCCGGCGAGAAGAACATCTCCCGGTAGCGCACCCCGGCGTCCACCGCGTCCTGGAGGCACTCGTAGGTGATCCGGTGGAAGTCGTCGGCGCTCCGGAGGCTGGCGCAGACCACGCCGTAGATGTCGAGGAACTGGTTGAGGTCGGTGAACTGGTAGAGGTCGGCCGGATCGTCCACCGGGAACGTGACGCCGTTGGCCTCAGCCAGCTCCTTGATGGTCTCGGCCCGGCTGGCCCCCTCGATGTGGCAGTGCAGCTCCACCTTCGGCAGCCGCCTCACGTGCTCTTCGGTTGCGATTGTCATGGTGCCTCCCGGATCGGGGCGGTAGGGACAGAACGCGGGTTGCGCTCGGAGTCGGGGTCGTCGTGGCCGTCGTTGTCGATGGTGCCATACCGGATGCCGCGGGCGCGCAGCCATCTGCGGTAGGCGAGGCTGCCCGCGTCGGCCGCCTGGTGCGACTCCATCCTCGGGTCGACCGGCAGGCGCCGGGGCCGCTGGGACTCCACGACATCGATGTCCTGCGAGAAGATCAGCTCGTTGAAGGCCCGCTGGGCGTCGAGGTCGGCCCCGGCGTCGTGCACCACCGTCGAACGCCACACGACGCAGGCGGTCTCGGTGACGGGGCTGGCCACGATCAGGATGGTGAAGCCCCCGGCGCCGCCGCCGTCGTCGCCCGAGGGGACCTTGGTCAGCGTGGCCCCGTACGGGTGCGACACCGAGTACTGGTAGCGGACCGGCCCGCCGCCGGCCGCGGCGGGGCCCGGGGCGGGCTGCCAGACGACGCAGTCCGTGAACCGCAACTCGTCATCGCGGTGCTCTATGCCGTACGGGTCCACCTGGGTGTAGGGCTCCTGGCCCAGGTATCCCTCGTGCACGAACGGGAAATGGGCCAGGTCCAGGAAGTTCTCGATGACGCGGGGCCCCGACGACTCGACCCTCACCGGGTCGAGCCACACGGTGCGCTCCGGGTGGGCGGCATGGTCCGGCGCGACGGGCAGGTTCCGGGGCCGGTCCCCGGCGCAGACCCACCAGAATCCGTATCCGAGCCGCGCCGCAGCGCCCCGCAGGCGGATCCCGGCGGGAACCCGGTCCGGGTGGGCGGGCTGGTGTATGCAGTGGCCGTCGATGTCGAACTGCCAGCCGTGGTAGCCGCATCGCATCCGTTCCCCGTCGAAGTCGCCCAGCGTGATCCGTGCGCCCCGGTGGGGGCAGGTGTCCACGAACACCTCGACCCGGCCGGAGCTGTCACGGGCCAGCACCCAGCGCTCGTCGAGCAACTCGAACCGAAGCCATCGACCCGCGGCGACGTCGGTGGCGCGGGCCACCGGGAACCACTCGTCGCGTATGGGGTCGGTTCCGGTCACGGCTCGTCCCCGGTCATGGCGCCGTCACGGCACCCCTGCCGCTCTCGGCGGCCCCAGCGCGAGCACGGGATGGCCGGCGCTGCCGGCGCGGCGAAGACCGCACCGTGTGCCGGCATCGATTGCCGGCAGACCGTCATCCGGCACGATCGTGAGGTCGACGGTCCGAACAGCAGGCGAGGCTCGCCCCACCCCAGGATCGCGGCTCAGAGTCTCAGGCGTCTCGAGCATCGCCAGCATGGTACGCCGCCTCAGAGGCCGGGCTAACAGGCGGGACCACGCGGCCCATACGGCGCGAGGCCGTGGCCCGCGCAGCCTGCGGGCCGAGGTGCCCGGCTGCGCTGCTGCTTCAGGGGCCGAGGGAGGTGAATGGGACGACGGACACGCCGTCGCCGAGATCGAAGCCGAACTGGCCCGCGGTGACCACCACCAGCGCGGACGGCGCGCCCATGCGCTTCGTGTCCACCTTGTCTCTGAGACGCCGCAGGCAGTTTGAGGCATGCTCGATGAGCGCAGCTCCGCCCAGCTTGACCTCGAAAGCCACCCAGGAGCGGTCCCGGCCCTCGACGATCGCGTCGGCCTCCAATCCTGCATTGTCGTGGTAGTAGGACACCGTGGCCCGATTGGACTGTGCGTAGCCGCGCAGATCGCGCATGACCAGCGACTCGAACACCAGCCCGAAGAACTCAATGTCCGATCGCAGCCGGTCTGCGGTGATCGCGAGCGACGCCACCGCCAGGGACGGATCGCAGAAGTAGCGCTTCGGGGTCGATCGGAGTTGCGTGGTGGAGCGCGTGTGCGGCAGCCACGCTGGCAGCGGCTCGATCACGAACAACCGGATCAGGGCGTCCAAGTAGCGCTTGACCGCCTTGGGACTGACATCGCCGGACCGCCCGCCCGACACGTCGGTGGCCAGCGTCCTATAGGTGGCGGCGGTGGCCTCGTTGCGACCCAGCGACGCCAGCAGGCGGCGCACGGCCAGCGGGTCGCGCCTCCTGAGGCCCTCGTGCGGAAGGTCGGTGCGGCTCACCTCGCCGATGTAGTCGACCAGCTGCTCCTGCGCGTCGGCGGCGGAGGCATCGACCATCCACGGCCAGCCGCCCCGGCACGCCGCCCCCACCACTCGGGGAATCTCCAGCGGCTGGCCCGTCGCCTGCGGCGACCGGCCGGCCAGCAGTGCGCCCAGGGAAACGCTGCCGTCGGACTCGCCGGTCTCCCAGGAGGTCATCGGACGCATCTGGACGCGCCGCACCCGACCGGCGCCGGTGTGCCGCATGATGTCGTCGGCCGGGACTGCCGAGCCGGTGAGGATGAACTGGCCGTTGGCATTCCTGTCGTCACAGGCCCGACGCAGGGGGTTCCAGATGTCCGGCACCAACTGCCACTCATCTATCAGCCGCGGCGGCTCGCCCGCCAACAGCGCGCCGGGGTCAGTCTGCACGGCAAGCCGCGTGGCGTCGGAACTGTCGAGCAAGACCTCGCTACGGGCGAATCGGCGGCCGGTCCACGTCTTGCCGCAAGCGCGAGGCCCCTCGATCAGAACGGCCCGAGAGGTTCGCAGGCACCTCTCGACCTGCTGATCGACAAGGCGAGGAAGGTAGCCCGGGGGCGCCGGGGCACCGTCACCGCGCGGCTGCCCTGCGACATACACGCCACTGCGGTGGTCTTGTTCGTCTGCTGGCATCGTGGCATCCTGACGCGAGGGTCGACGGGACCGCTGAATAGCGGCCTGACGCTCCAACGGCAGAAATATACTACTGAAACTGGCTCTAATATATGATTGAAACGGCAGGAATATACGGGCGGTCGGGCACCAGATACGCTACACGCAGTCGGTCAGCCGGAGCTCGTCGTCGGAGGCCTCCACCCCGTAGCGGGCCACCTCGGTGTAGGGCTCCTGGCCGAGGAAACCCTCGCGCACGAACGGGAAGTGAGCCAGGTCCAGGAAGTTCTCGATGATGCGCGGGCCCGACGACTCCACCGTCGCCGGGTCGAGGATGTCGACCTTGCCGGCTCCGACGGCTGACAGCGATCGGTGGTCACGACTGGTCACCGGCCCTGCCGTAGCCGATGCGGTCGGTCCCGATACCGGCTGGGGCCGCTCAGCGCTCCTCGCGGGAGTACGGGATGGCCAACGCCGCGGGCGCGGCGGTGGATCTCACCCGTCTACCGAGCTTCACCGCCCCCGCCGGGATGAGGATGGCCACCAGCGTCACAACATAGGGCAGCATCGACAGCAGGAAGCTGAGGTCGCTGGCGCCCAGGAAGGGCAGGCCCCAGCCCCGGGCCTGGGCGGTGGTGTCGAGGGAGATCATCGATCCGTACAGCAGGGCCCCGGCCACGGCCCACCCCGGTCGCCACCCGGCGAAGATGACCACCGCCAGCGCGATCCAGCCCCGCCCCCGGGCTATGTCGGGCGACCATGTGGGCGTGAACGACAGCACCATGTAGGCGCCGCCCGCCCCCGTCAGCGCCGCTCCCAGCACCGAGTAGAAGATCCGCCAGCCGGTGACGCTCACCCCGACCGCGTCGGCCGCGGCCGGGTTCTCGCCCACTGCTCGCATGTTCATGCCGTGGCGGGTGCGGAACAGCGCGAACCACAGCACCACCGGCAGCCCGATGTAGGCGATGTACACCACCGGGTCGTGGAAGAGGAACGCCGACACCAGGTCGTTGTCGTCGAGCACGCCGCCCGGGTTGACCTCCCGGAACAATGTCTGGATGGGGGTGCCGTTGCGGTTCGTGCCCAGCTGGTTGGACAACCCGATGCCCCCGAGGGCCAGCGCCAGCCCCACCAGCACCTGGCTGGCCCGGAAGGCCACCACGCAGACCGCGAAGATCAGACCGGCCACCGCGGCGGCGATCATGCCGATGAGCATGGCCACCCAGGGGCTCTCCACTCCCCACGACAGCACCGCGATCACCGAGTACACCGCGCCGATGCCGATGAGCCCCTCCTGGCCGAGGTTGAGCACCCCGACGCGCTCGCCGAGCATGGCCCCGGTGGCCGCCAGCATCACCACCGCGCTGGCCGGGATGGCCGAGCCGATGAGGCTCAGGAAGGCGTTCTCGATGATGGCGAGAATCATGGGCCGGCCCCATCCGAACGCGCGTGGTAGGTGACGCCAGCTCGCGGTGCAGCGCCGTGTTTCCCGCTCTTGTTCGCTGCGCTCACGGGCCGCTCGGGCCACGGCCTCGCCGCAGGCGTCATCAGAGTGCTCACGAATTGCCGCCCATCCGCTCGGCCTCTGGCGGCACGGCCGCGCTCTCGGCGGCCCCGCCGTCGTCGTCGCCCTCCTTGTCGCGCCGCACGAGCCGGTAACCGGCGGCGATCTCGCCGAGGGCGATGCCGGTCAGGATGACGCCGTAGATCGCGAAGATGATGTACACCGACAGGCCCTTGGTCTGCAGCACCAGCCCCGCGTAGAACATGGCCGCGATGAACAGGCCTCCCACGATGACGCCCACGAACGAGGCGCCGGCCAGGGCGGCCACGATGAACCCCGACAACCCGAACTGGGCCGAGAACCCTGCGTTCATGGCCTGCGCGCCGGGTGCGCTCAACTGCAGCATGCCGCCGAGTCCGGCGATGGCGCCGGTGAACAGCATCACCACCATGATCCGGCGCGGCACCGCGATGCCGGCGAAGCCGGCCGCCCGGGGGTTGCCGCCGATGGTGTCGATCTCGTAGCCGATGGTGGTGGAGCGGAACACCCACCACAACACGACGGCTATGACCAGGGGAACGAGCAGAGCGATGGTCACCGACTGCGCACCGGGGAGCCCGGCCAGGGTGAACGGGACCTCGCGGGTGGACTGGATGACCGCGGCCGCCTTGTCGCGCCAGAAACCGAGGGCCGACCAGGTCACCAGCTGCAGGGCCACGAAGTTCAACAGCAGCGTGGTGATGATCTCGTTCACGTCCCAGTAGGCCCGGGCGAACGCAGGCACGAGCATCCAGACCGCCCCGGCCAGCGTGGCCGCCACCGCCATGGTGATCAGCACCAGCCAGCCGGGGCCGTCCACGTGGATGCCCACTCCCACCGCGGCCAGGGCTCCGATGAGGAACTGCCCGTCTGAGCCGATGTTCCACACCTTCATCCGCAGCGACAGGGCCACGCCCAGAGCGGTCATCAGGATGGGGATGGCCCGCAGGATCACGCCCTCGATGCCTCTCTGGCTGCCGAACACGGCGTCAAGGGCCTGCCAGAAGATCCAGAAGGCGTTGCGCCCGGTGATCAGCAGCAGGATCCCGGCGACGGCGAGGGCTCCGACCGCCCCGAGGATGCGACAGGTCGCGGTCCGGCGGGCGTCCACCTCCAGACGCCGCTCCAGACGCCACGGCGTCGCGGTCAGCGCCGCGTTGGAGATCGCGCCGAGAGGGGTCACAGGGCACCGCCCGCTCGCCGAGCAATCAGCTCCCTCGCCACCATCACGCCGCCGCCTCGGCTGCCTCGTGACCCCCCATGAGCAGTCCGATGCGCTCGCGGTCGGCGTCGGCCGCGTCGAACGTGCCCATGATCCGACCCTCGTACATGACCGCGATGCGGTCGCTCATCAACAGCACCTCATCGAGGTCGTCGGAAATGAGCAGCACGGCGCATCCGCTGTCGCGCCGCTCGAGGATGGTGGCCCTCACCTCCTGGGCCGCGTTCACGTCGAGTCCCCGGGTGGGATGGGCCGCCACCAGCAGGCGATCGGCGGCCAGGGCCTCGCGCCGGGCCACCAGGCGCTGCTGGTTGCCACCCGACATCTGGCCGGCAGAGGAGAACACCGAACGGGTCTGCACCCGGGCTGCCTCCACCAGTCTCCTGGCAAAGTCGATGACGCCCTGCCGGTCGAGGGTCAGACCCCGGGAGAACTCCCCGGTCCAGTAGTTGTGCAGCACCGCGTTGTCCTTGACCGGCGCGGAGAGCACCATGCCCATCCCGATGCGGTCCTCGGGGATGTGGCCCACGCCCAAGTCGGTGACCGATCGCACCGACAGTGAGTCGAGGCCGGTCCCGTCGAGTCTGATCGTGCCTGACTCGATGGCGCGAAGCGAGCAGATCACCTCGGCCAGTTCGGTCTGGCCGTTGCCCGACACCCCGGCTATCCCGAGGATCTCCCCGGACCGCACCGTCAGGTCGACGTCGTGCAGCGCGGTGATGCCCCGGTCGTTGGGTGCCGACACGCCGCTCAACTCCAGCGCGGGCTCTCCGGTCACGGTCCGGTGCTCGACGTTGAGGACTCGCTCCTCACCGGTCATCAGCCGGGCGATCTCGTTGGCGGTGGCCCCCTCTGTGGGTCGGGTGATCTCCCTGATGCCCTGCCGCAGCACGGTCAGACGGTCCGACGCGGCCAGGACCTCGCGCAACTTGTGGGTGATGAAGATCACGCTGAGCCCGCCAGAGGCCAGCTCCCGGATCACCTTGAAGAGCTCGTCGGCCTCCTTGGCGGTCAACACCGCGGTGGGCTCGTCGAGGATCAGCACCCGGGCGCCGCGGGCCAGCACCCGCAGGATCTCCACCCTCTGCTGCTCCCCCACCGACAGCTGCCAGATCTTGGCGGTGGGGTCGACGTGCATGCCCATCTCGCCCATGAAGCGCTCGGCCCGCTCCACCAGAGCCCTGTGGCTGACGACGCCGGGCGTGTCGGGCCAGCCCAGGTGGATGTTCTCGGCCACCGTCATCGGCTCCACCAGCCGGAAGTGCTGGTGGACCATGCCGATGCCGGCGTCGATGGCGTGGGCCGGGGCGCGGAAGTCGCGCTCGGTCCCGTCGACGAAGACCTGGCCGGCATCCGCTCGGTAGATGCCCGCCAGGATGTTGCACAGCGTGGTCTTGCCCGCCCCGTTCTCGCCGACGAGGGCGTGAACCTCGGCCGGGCGCACCTCGAAGTCGACCGCGTCGAGGGCGGCCACGCCCCCGAAGGCCTTGCTGATGCCCCGCGCCTCTACCGCGGGGGCTGTGCCGTCGCCGGTCAAGTCAGTCGGGGCCGATGACGAGGTCGTGGATCACACCGGGGAGATGCCCGTGACGCCGTCGACCGGCCAGCTGATCTCGTAGGCCCCGAGCGAGTCGATGGTCTCGCCGGCGGCCAGCCGCTCGTTGCCCTCGTTGTCGTTCAGCGGGCCCTCGTACACGTGGAGCTCCCCGCTGTCGAGCTTGGCTCCGGCGTCGTGCACGGCATCCTGCACGTCCTGGGGAACGTTCGGGCCGAAGTCGCCGATCGGGGTGTCCAGCAGCCACACCTGGTCCTGCGACACCCAGGTGCCGTCCAGCACCCGCCGGCACTGCTCGGTGTAGAACGGGCCGAACTCCGACAGGTCGAAGTGGGACACGTACTTGGTGGGCGCGGCCGAACGGAAGTCGAGGTTCCAGTAACCGGTCCACACGCCGGCCTCCTCGGAGAGCTGCAGGAAGGTGGGCTCGTCCATGACGCCGAACAGGAAGTCCACGCCGCTGTCGAGCAGTGCGTTGGCCGCGTTGGCCGCCTTCTGCGGGTCGAAGAAGGTGCTGACCAGCACGGTCTCCACCACCGCGTCCGGGTTGACCGAGCGGGCGCCCAGCAGCAGGCCGTTGACGTCGTTGTAGGCGGTGGCGGTGGGGAACGCACCGATGTAGCCGATCCGGCCGTTCTCGGCGAGGTGCCCGGCGGCCACGCCCAGCTGGTAGGCGGTCGTCTCGTGGGCCAGGTAGAAGGGGAACAGGTTGTCGCTGTAGTAGTGCCCGTTGATCTCGCAGAACTTGGTGTCGGGGGCATTGTCGGACACCTCGGTCAGCAGGCCGGCGTACTCGGTGTTGGCGAAGATGATGTCGTTGCCGTCGTCCACCAGCTGCTGGAACGTCTGGGTCGTGCCGGCGTCGAAACCGATGTTCGGGACGAACGAGGTCTCCAGCCGGTCGCCGAGGGCGGCCTCCGCGGCCAGACGGCCCCGGTCGTGCTCCTGGGTCCAGCCGTTGTCGTCGGGCGGGCCGATGTACACGAAGGCGGCCTTGATCGAGTCCTTGCCGGCGGGTGCCGCCGTGGTGGTCGCGGCAGCGGTCGTGGTCGGCGCGGCGGTCGTGGCCGCCGGTGCGGCCTCCTCGTCGTCCCCGCATGCGGCCAGCAGCGACCCGCCCACGGCCAAGCCGCCGATCCCGGCGACGCCCATCTTGAGCGCGTCGCGCCGAGACATGCTGGCGCTGGGCGGGAGGATCAGGCCGCGACGGTTCTTCCTGTCGGTCATCTGAGGTGCCTTTCTGTCTTGAGGTTCTCTCGGTTGTTGTGCGATGTCAGTCGAGCTGGGCGGCCAGCTCGTCGAACTCGATCGCCCACTCCCGGCGCATCCTGCGCTTCTCGGGCTCGTCCAGCCAGGAGCCGTCGATGCCGTTGAGCATGCACTGGCGGAAGTCCTCCACCTCGAAGCCCATGTGGTTGTGGGCCATGATGTAGTCCTTGGTGGGGTCGGTCTTGAACATGGGCGGGTCGTCGCAGTCCAGGCTGATCTTGATGCCGAACTCGCGCATCTGCCCGATGGGGTGGTTGTCGAAGTCGTCGTTGAAGTACACCCACGCGGTGGAGACCGGCGTGCAGGTGAACACCACGCCCTCGTCGCGGCAGCGGCGCATGATGGCCTCGCTCTCGACCACGTGGTAGCCGTGGTCGACCCGCTCGCAGTTGAGCAGGTCCAGGCAGGTCTCGATATTGCGGGGCGGGGCGTCCTCGGACTGGTGCGCGGTGAGGTGCAGGCCCGCCTGCTCGGCCATGCGGTAGGCCTTCCAGAACCGCTCGGGCGGGTACTCGGCCTCGGCGTAGTCCATCCCGATTCCGATGACCTCGGTGCGGGGATGGTCGAGCAGGGTCTCCACCATCGAGACCCCCAACTCCGGCGTCTCCATGCGGTTGATGGCCGCGATCAGCCGGCACTCGATGCCGTGGTCGGTGCGGGCCGCGTTGATGCCGTCGATAAGGCCGTCCACGCAGGTCTCGTAGTCCACCCCGGCCGCCATGTGGGCGGTGGGGTTGAAGAACATCTCGCGGTAGCGGACGTTGTGGTCGGCCGCCTCGGTGAGCGTCTCGTAGCAGATGCGCTCGAAGTCCTCCCTGTCGATCACGCCCAGCGACGTGTTGTCGTACATGTGGAGGAACTTGTAGATGTCGGGGTAGTCGTAGAGGTCCTCGGGCTCCTCGTACTCGGGCAGCGGAACGTCGTGCTTGTTGCACAGCTCGACCGCGGTACGGGCCTGGACCGACCCCATAAGGTGCAGGTGAAGGCTCACCTTGGGTATCGCCTTCAAGAAGGAATCCATGTCCATGAACTTCTCAGCCCCCTTTTCCGACTCCGATCCGCGGACCCTACCACTCGCTGCGACCCCGGCATCCAATCCTGAGGCGCGGGCGCATCTGTGTGTCCGCAACGCCGGCCTGCTTGTCACGATGGGTGCCGACCGGCGCGAGATCCGAGGCGGATGGGTGGCCATTTCCGAGGGCTTCGTCTCTGCCGTGGGAGAGCCCGGAGCCGAGCCGGAGGCCGACCGGATCATCGACGCTCGCGGCTGTCTGGTCACGCCCGGGCTGATCAACACTCACCATCACATCTTCCAGAACCTGACCCGTGCCTTCGCCCCGGCCCTGGCCGGGGACCTGTTCTGGTGGCTGCGCACCCTGTACCCGGTGTGGAGCCGCCTCGATGAGGAGGCTGCGCACGTCTCGGCCTGGGTGGGGTTGGCCGAGCTGGCCCTGGGCGGGTGCACCACCACCACCGACCATCTGTACCTGCACCCCCGGGGCGGCGGCGACCTGATCTCCGCGGAGATCGCGGCTGCCCGCGAGCTGGGCTTCAGATTCCATCCGACCCGAGGCTCGATGAGCCTGTCCGAGAAGGACGGGGGCCTGCCGCCCGACTCGGTGGTGCAGGACGACGACGAGATCCTGGCCGACTGCGAACGGCTCGTGGCCCTGCACCACGATCCGGCTCCTGGCGCGATGGTGCGGATCGCGCTGGCTCCCTGCTCGCATTTCTCGGTGACCGCCGGCCTGATGGCCCGCACCGCGGAGCTGGCCGAGCGCCTCGATGTTCGGCTGCATACCCACCTGGCCGAGAACGCCGACGACAGTGCGCTCTGCGAGTCCATCCACGGCTGCCGTCCGGTCGAGTACCTCGAGAGCGTCGGCTGGGGCTCGAACCGCTCCTGGGTTGCCCACTGCGTGGTCCCGGACGCGGCCGAAATCGACCGCCTGGCCAGCTGGGGAACCGGGGTGTCACACTGCCCGAGCTGCAGCCAGCTGATCGGCCTCGGCGTGGCCCCGATCCGGGAGATGCGAGACGCGGGCGTGCCGGTGGGCATCGGCTGCGACGGCTCGGCCTCCACCGACTGCGCCTCGCTGTGGCTCGAGACCCGCGGGGCGCTGCTGCTGGCCCGGCTGCGTGGCGGCCCCGAGGCCATGGACGCCCGCGAGGCGCTGGAGATGGCCACCTTGGGCGGGGCGGCCTGCCTGGGGCGAGACGACATCGGCGCGCTGGAGCCCGGTCGTGCCGGCGACCTGGTGGTGTGGCCGACCGAGGGGGTGGCCTTCGCCGGCGCGCTGTCGGACCCGGTCGAGGCGCTGCTGCGCTGCGGGCCGGTGGCCGCCCGCCACACGATCGTGGCCGGCGAGCTGCTCGTGGAGGACGGCCGGCTGGCTGCCGCGGGCGTCGAGGAGATGCTGGGCCGTCACCGCCGCATCGCCGGCGAGTGGCTCGACTCCGCTACCGGCTGATCCATCCTTCTCGAACTGGCAGCGTTCTGCCCCCATAGGGGTGATGCTGCTGCCAATTCGAGGGGTGCGACGAAGTGCCGCGTGAACTGGCAGCGCTTCGCCCCTCTCGGGAGCGTTTCGCTGCCAATTCAGGTGGGCGGAGGTTGTCGGCTCACCACAGCGGGGTGACGGGTTTGCCCTTGAGGGCCTCCCGGCGCTCGAACAGTTCCTCGGCGGCAGCCTGGGCCTCCGCAGCCACCGCAGCCGCATCGACGGAAGTCACTTCGCTGCCCTGCACCAGGCGCCGCCCCTGAACCCAGACATCGCTCACGTCCCGGGCGCCGGCGGTGAACACCAGGTGGGCGGGGGCGTTGAAATGCCGCCCGTGCATCACCGGCACGAAGTGCAGCCCGCCGATGTCCACCATGACGATGTCGGCTTCCTTGCCGACCTCCAGGGTTCCGGTCACGTCGTCGAGGCCGAGCGCGGCCGCGCCGGCGCGGGTGGCCATGTCGAGGATGTCCCACGGGTCGGCTGCGGTCGGGTCCAGGGTGCTGACCTTGGCCAGAAGCGAGGCGAACTTCATCTCGCCCAGCATGTCGAGGTTGTTGTTCTCCTTCTCGCCGTCGGTGCCGAGCCCGACGGTCATGCCCGAGGACCGGTAGTGGCCGATGCGGGCCGGTCCCGAGGCGAGCTTCATGTTGGAGCACGGGCAGTGGGTGGCGGCCGTGCCGGTGCTCGCCATCATCTCGACCTCGCGGTCGTCGAGCCACACGCAGTGGGCGACCACGGTCCGGTCTCCCAGAATGCCCCGGTTGTAGAACTCCTCGATGGGGCGGCGACCGAACAGGCGCAGGCTCTCGGAGACCTCCCAGACCGTCTCGGAGGAGTGGGTGTGGATGCCGGTGTCGAACTCCTCTGCGAGGGCGGCCGCTTCCCGGAACATGTCCGCCGAGCAGTACAGCATGTGCTCCAAGCCGACCCACGACCTCACCCGGCCGCCCGCCGCGGTGCGGTGGGTCTCGAGCAGGCGCCGGTTGGACTCCAGGGACTCGAAGTAGTCGTAGCGGTCGGCGGTGTAGGGGGCCAGGGTGGCCCGGATGCCGATGTCGGTGGCGGCCTCGGCCGAGCCCTCCATGAACCGCCACATGTCCAGCACCGACGTGGTGCCGCCCTGCAGGCACTCGGTGTAGGCCATGTAGGAGGCGGCCTTGGCGATCTCGGGGGTCAGGGCCCGGTGGGCGGGGTCGACGTAGTTCTCGAGCCAGTCGAACAGCGACAGCGACTCGGCCGTCCCCCGCAGCAGCCCCGAGTGCAGATGGGCGTTGTGCATGCCCGGCATCACGACGTGGTTGGTGGCGTCCACCACCGGCGCGGCCGCAGCCGCCGGATGGGCCGCCACCTCGTCGATGGGGCCGACGGCCGCGATGGCGCCGTCCACCACCAGGACCGAGCCGGGGTCGTGGCTGATCCTGCGGCCCTCGAGCGGCAGCACGATGCCACCCCGGATCAGGAACGTGGTGTTGTCCATGGCGCCCCGGAGCCTAGAGGCCGAGCAAATGGGCGGGACCACCCGGCCCATACGGCGCGAGGCCGTGGCCCGAGCGGCCCGTGAGCGCAGCGAACAAGAGCGGAAATGACACCGCTGCGACGCGACCGGCTCTCACCTACTTGCGGGCGCTCTTAGGTGTGCTGCCGGCGCAGGAGCCTCAGCGCGACGCCAGGACCACGTTCTCCAGGATCTCGCTGTCGCCGGTGCGCACGTACCACTCCCAGCGGGAACCGTCCGGGTCGGTGACCCAGGTCTCGGACTTCTCGGCGAAGCAGCACATGGTGTCGTCCACGCCGGTGGTGTCGAGGCCTGCGCCGGTCAAGCGTCGCTCGGCTTCGATCACCTGCTCGACGGTCTCGGTCTCCACTCCCAGGTGGTTGATCGTCCCGGCCGCGCCGTCGCAACAGGAAGGATCGTCCGCAGTGCCGGCGGCCTCGAAGAGGACCAGCTTCAGGGGCGGCTCGTCGATGGCGAAGTTGGCGTAACCCGGCCTGCGCCGGGCCGGCTCGGCACCGAACATGCGCGAGTAGAAGTCCACCGCGGCCTCCAGGTCGGAAACGTTCAAAGCGAGTTGCAAGCGCATCGGCTCTCCTTGTTTCTCAAGCACTCGGTCTCGGCTGCCGGGCTCCTTCCGGCCCGTCGCGCCACTCAACCCCGGCTGCCCTCACGGTACTCCCTGAGTCGGGGACCGGCTCCGGTCACGGGGATGGAGGTTGCCGGCCGGCGCGGGGGTTAGCGTCTTGTTGTTGAGACGCCCGGCTCTCGGCGGGCGCCAGTCGCCGGAGCCGCCAGACAGCAGGGAGCACGCAGGGTGAAGAGGGTCCTGGTCGCCGGCGCCGGAGGGTTCATCGGGGGCCACCTGGTCGTGCGGCTGAGCGCGGAGGGCTGCTGGGTGCGCGCCGTCGACGCTGTCGAGCCCGAGTACCGGGAACTCCCCGCCGACGAGTTCCTGACCCTGGACCTGCGCGACGCCGACGCTTGCCGCAGGGCGCTCGACGGCGGCTTCGACGAGGTGTACCAGCTCGCGGCCGACATGGGCGGCATGGAGTTCATCTCCTCCGCGGAGTGCGAGATCATGCGCAACTCGGCCGCCGTCAACGCCAACATGGTCGAGGCCGCGGCCGCGGCCGGCGTCGGCCGCTACTTCCTGTCGTCGTCGGTGTGCGTGTACCGCGACATGGCGCCCGGCGAGCCGCCGTTGAGCGAGGACGACGCCTACCCGGCCAACCCCCACAACGAGTACGGGTGGGAGAAGCTCTACGCCGAGCGCATGGTGTCGGCCTTCGCCCGGCGCCACGGCTTCGAGGCCCGCATCGGGCGCTTCGAGAACTGCTACGGACCCTTCGGCACCTGGAGGGGTGGGCGTGAGAAGGCGCCGGCGGCCATCGCCCGCAAAGTGGCCGAGGCGCCCGACGGCGGCGCCATCGACGTGTTCGGCGGCGGCACCACCGTCCGGACCTTCGTCTACGTCGAGGACCTGGTGGACGGGGTCGTGCGCCTGACCCGCTCGAACGAGGACCGTCCGACCAACATCGGCCCGGACGAGAGGGTCACCATCGCCGACCTCGTGAACATCACCGCGGAGGTGGCGGCCAAGCGCGTCGGGATCCGTGCGGTGGACGGGCCGCTGGGAGTGGCGGCCCGCAACTTCAGCAAGGAGCGGATCATGTCGCTGGGCTGGGCGCCCCGGTTTGACCTGCGCCGGGGGATGGACGCGACCTACCGGTGGATCGCCGAGCAGGTGGCCCGGGCGTGATGGCGAGCCCGGACGGAGCGACGTAGATCGTGAGAACCCGCTACAGCGAGGACCAGCAGGCCGTCGGCGAGGCCTTCGGCGACCTGTTCGCACGCGAGGCGACGCCGGAGGCCGTGCGGGCCGCGGAGGCAGGCTGCGGATTCGACCGGGGTCTGTGGGAGAAGCTGGCGTCCGCGGGTGCGCCCGGCATGGCCGCGCCCGTCGCCGCCGGAGGCGGCGGCGCCTCGCTCGTCGATCTGGCCGTGGTGGTCTACGAATGGGGCCGGCGCATCGCCCCCGTCCCGCTCGTCGAGCATGCGGTCACGGCCCGGCTGCTGTGCGCCGAGGCCGGCCGAACCTCGCGGCCCGACGTTCGCGAGGCGGCGGTCTCCGGCGAGCTCGTCGCCACGCTGGCGCTGCGGCCGCCCGCCGCTGACGGCATCGCCAGGCTGGTCCCGGCCGGCGCGGTGGCCGATGTGGTGGCCGGCGCACACGACGGGGCTCTGGTCCTCGGCCGCAGCGAGCCGCCGGGCGCGGCCCGGCCCAACACCGCCGACCTGCCCCTGGCCGACAGAGACCTCTCGGCTGCCGAGGTCCTCGCCACCGGGGAGGCGGCCGGCCTCGCCTTCGGCCGCGCCGTGACGGAATGGAAGGCGCTCATGGCTGTGGCCTACGCGGGGCTGGCCGGAGAGGTGCTGGCCATGGGCGTCGCCTACGTGAGGCAGCGCCACCAGTTCGGCGTGCCGGTCGGGTCCTTCCAGGCGGTCCAGCACGGCCTGGCCGACGCAGCCACCCGGGCCGAGGGCGCCCGCCTGCTGGCCTTCCGGGCGGTGTGCGCGGTCGACGCAGGCACCGCCGGCGGAGCCCGGCTCGCGTCGATGGGGCTGCTGTTCGCGGCGGAGTCGGCCCGGTTCGCGTCCGATCGGGTGCTGCAGTACCACGGCGGCTACGGCTACAGCGCCGAGTACGACGTGCAGCTCTACTACCGCCGGGCCGCGGCCTGGCTGCTGCAGCTCGGCGAGCCCGCCACCGAGATCGCCCGGCTCGCCGAGGCCGACCTCGGCCCCAAGAGATCAGCGGCCTGATGGACTTCACGCTGCCGGCGCGGGCCGAGGAGTTCCGGATCGAGGTCCAGCAGTTCCTGGCCGAGCACCTCACCGCCGAGATGATCGCCGAGACCCGCGACGGCACGATCCACTCCCCTGCCCTGCACCGGGCCATCGCCGACCGCGGCTGGCTGTCGGGGGCCGTTCCGGCCGAGCTCGGCGGCGGCGGGATGGACCCGGTGGAGCTGTGCGTGCTGCTGGAGGAGCTCCAGCTGCATCAGGCGCCCGCCGACGCTCTCGGTGTGGCCGTGGTCACGGTGTCGATGATCCTCGAGCACGGCAACGACTTCCTGCGGTCCGAAGCGGTCCCCCGCCTGCTGGCGGGCGAGGCGCTCGGCTGCTTCGGCTACAGCGAGCCGGAGTCCGGCTCCGACGTCGCCGCGGCCCGCACGCGGGCGATCCGCGACGGTGACGGCTGGGTCATCAACGGTTCGAAGATGTGGACCACCCTGGCCCATATCGCCGACTACGTGCTGCTGCTGACCCGCACCGACCCGGAAGTCGCCAAACATCGCGGCCTCACCTTCTTCGTGGTGCCGCTGGACACGCCGGGCATCGAGATCCAGCCGGTCTCCACGATGGGCACCGAGCGTTCCAACGCCACCTTCTACGACGATGTGCGCCTCGGTGACGAGTGGCGCCTGGGCGACGTGAACGGCGGCTGGGCGGTGATGAAGACGGCTCTCAAGTACGAGCGGGGCATCGCCGGCGGGCAGTTCCCGTCACCGCCGGTCATCGAGGCCGCGGTCGACTGGGCCCGCACCGCCCGCCGGGCCGACGGCACCCGCCCCATCGACGACGACTCGGTGCGCCACCAGCTGGTGCAAGCCATGATCGACGTGGAGGTGTGCCGCAGCTTCGCCTACCACACCGCCGCGCTGGCCTCCGAGGGCGCCATGTTCGGGGTCGAGGGGTCGATGACCAAGCTGTTCGCGTCGGAGTCCTACAAGAAGCACTGCGGCTGGTTCCTCGACATGATGGGCGCCGACGGACTGCTGACCCACGACGATCCTGAAGCGCACGCCGACGGCCGTATCGAGGAGCACTTCCGTCACGCCCCGGTGACCGCCATCTACGGCGGCACCAGCGAGATCAACCGCAACCTGGTGGCCGAGGGCTGGCTGGGGCTCCCCCGGTCCCGCTGAGTTCCCAATTTCGCGGACGCTCCAGCCTCGGTAGCCTGATTCGTCGCACGGGACGTGGCGCAGCCAGGTAGCGCACCTGCTTTGGGAGCAGGGGGTCGCCGGTTCAAATCCGGCCGTCCCGACCCAGAACCATGAGCCGACTTCACGAAGCCCAACGCCGGGCCGATCCGATCAGACGATACATGGCGCCCGAGTCGTTGGAAGACGCTCTGGCGATGCTCGCCGCGCATGCACCCTCGGCCAGGCCCATCGCCGGCGGCACCGACCTGCTGCTGGAGTTCGGCCGCGGTGCCCGGACCGGCATCGACACCCTCATCGATCTGAGCGTCCTCGACGGTCTCGACACGATCACCGAGAGCGACGGGCGGATCGAGCTGGGACCGCTGGTGACCCACGGCGACGTCGTCGGCTGGGAGCGGATGCCCGACGTGGGGCTGCCGCTGGCGCAGGCGTGCCTGGAGGTCGGGGGGCCGCAGCTTCGCAACCGGGCCACGATCGTGGGCAACATCGTCACCGCCAGCCCGGCCAACGACACCATCTCGGCGCTGTATGCCCTGGGGGCCGACGTGACCGTGTCCTCGGCCGGCGGCGGCGAGCGGTCCATGCCGATCCGCGAGTTCTTCACCGGTTTCCGCACCACCGCGCTGGGGCCGGGCGAGCTTGTGACCAGGATCGCGTTCGACGCCCTGGGCGGATCCCGCCGCGGGATCTTCGTGAAGCTCGGGCTGCGCAAGGCTCAAGCGATCTCGGTGGTCCACGCGGCCGCAGTGGTCACCGAGGCCGACGACGGCACCGTGGTCGACCTGGTCGTGGCCCTAGGCAGCGTCGGCCCCACGATCGAGGCGGTGCCTGCGGCCGCCGGGATCGCGGCAGGCCGGCCTCTGGCCGACACCGCCGCAGACGTGGCCGCCGCGGCCCGCGCCGCGGTCACACCCATCGACGATCTGCGCTCCACCGCCGAGTACCGCAGCCACACTGTCGAGGTGGTGGTGGAGCGGGCGCTGCGCTCGCTGGCAGCCGGCACGGAGGCCGGCACCTGGCCCCATCGCCCGCCCCGGCTGGTTGCGCCGGAGGCCCGCGGGCCGAGACGGAAGCCGCCCCCGCGGGACGAGGGCTCCCCTGCCGGCCGCTCGGTCGGCGCGGGGTCGCCGGAGCCCGCCGAAGGTCGGGCAGGTTCGCCGGTGCGCGCCGTTACCGACACAACCGCGATCGTCTGCACCGTCAACGGCGCAGAGCGCCACGGGGCCAACGCGGCGGGCCGCACCCTGCTCGACTGGCTGCGGCTCGACCTGGGCCTGACCGGCACCAAGGAGGGCTGTGCCGAGGGCGAGTGCGGCGCCTGCACCGTCCATCTCGACGGCCGGGCGGTGCTGGCCTGCCTGGTGCCCGCAGCCCGGGCCGAGGGCGCCTGCGTCACCACGGTGGAGGGTGTCGCCTCGCCCGACGGGGATCTGCACCCGGTCCAGCAGGCCCTGGCCGACTGCGGGGGCGTCCAGTGCGGCTTCTGCACACCGGGGTTCGTGATGAGCGCGGCCATGCTCGCCATCGAGGAGCCCAACCCGAGCCGCAGCCAGGTGGAGCACGGGCTGTCGGGGAACCTGTGCCGCTGCACCGGCTACTACTCGATCATCGACGCGCTCACCGCCGACGGTGCGGTTCCGACCGAGGAGGCCGTGTCGCCGTGACCGTCGGAGCCTCCACGGCCCGGATCGACGCTGCTGACAAGCTCACCGGCGCGGCCGCCTATCCCGGCGACCGGATCCCGGCCGATGCGCTGTGGTCGATGGCCGTGTTCACCGACCAGCCCCACGCCCGCCTGCTGGACCTCGACTTCTCGGCCGCCGAGGCCGTCGAGGGCGTGGTGGCCGTGTTCGGCTCACGCGACGTGCCCGTGAACGAGTTCGGGCTGACCATGGCGGACCATCCGGTGTTCGTCGGCCTCGAGCACACCGGCCGCAGCCCCCTGCCCTGCGACGTGTCCCGCTGGGAGGCGGACCGTCTGGCGCTGGTGGTGGCTGAGACCCCGGAGGCGGCCCGGGCCGGCGCCGCGGCCATCGAGGCCGGCTGGGAGCCGCTGGAGGTGCTGGCCGACATCGACCAGTCGCTGGCATCGGCCATCCGGCTGCATCCCGAGAACGACAAGCCTTCCAACACCTACTACTCGCTTCGCATCCGCAAGGGTGACATGGACCGGGGCTGGGCCGACGCCGACGTGGTGGTGGAGTCCACCTACGAGTTCCCCTACCAGGAGCACGCCTACCTGCAGCCCGAGGCCGGGATGGCCTACATCGACGACGAAGGGCGGGTGGCGGTGGAGGTGGCCGGCCAGTGGACCCACGAGGACCGCGAGCAGATCGCCCACGCCCTGGACCTGCCCGAGGAGCAGGTGAGGGTGATCTACCCGGCCATCGGAGGGGCCTTCGGGGGCCGGGAGGACATCTCGATCCAGATCGTGCTGGCGCTGGCCGCGATGAGGCTCCATGAGCGGGGCATCGACCGTCCGGTGGCCACGGTGTGGTCCCGGGAGGAGTCCATCGTCGGGCACGGCAAGCGTCACCGGGGCCGTATCACCGCCCGCTGGGGCGCCCGCCGCGACGGGCGCATCACCGCGGTGAAGAGCACGGCGTGGCTCGACGCGGGCGCCTACAACTTCACGTCCAACAAGGTGCTGGGCAACTGCCACCTGCACCAGTCGGGCCCCTACGAGGTGCCCAACGCCGAGATCGACAGCCACGCGGTGTACACCAACGCAACCCCGGCCGGGGCCTTCCGCGGCTTCGGCGCACCGCAGGCCGCCTTCGCGGCCGAGAGCCAGATCAACAAGCTGGCCGACGCGCTGGGGATGGACCCGGTGGAGATCCGCCGCATCAACACGCTGCGCGAGGGAAGCATCGGCGTAACCCAGACACCGATGCCCACCGGTGTGACGATGCCCGAGGTCATCGAGGGCTGCGCCGAGGCTGCCGCTGAGCCCGTGTTCGACGCAGAGGGCGCCGACAGCGCCGACTTCAGCCCGCTGGTGTCGCTGCCGCCGGAGCCGTCGGCGCTGCGCCGGGGCCGCGGGTTCGCCTGCTCGTTCAAGAACGTCGGGTTCTCGTTCGGGTTCCCCGAGCGCTGCGAGGCCGAGATCGTGCTCCACGGGGGCCATGACTCCGACGAACCGGAGTGGGCCGAGCTCTACCACGCCGGCGCCGAGGTGGGCCAGGGCAACCACACCGCGCTGGTGCAGATGGCCGCCGAGGCGACCGGGGTGCCCGCGGACCGCATCGAGCGCCGCTTCTCGGACACGGCGACCTCCGGGGACGCCGGCTCTGCGTCGGCGTCGCGGCTGACGTGGATGTCGGGCAACTCGATCCTGGGCGCGGCCGAGGAGGCCGAGAAGGCGTGGCGGGACGGGCAGCGCCCTGCGGCAGGCCGCTTCCGCTTCGTGCCTCCCCCCACCGAGGCGCTCGACCCCGTCGACGGCCATTGCAATCCCAACTTCAGCTACGGGTACGTGGCCCAGCACGTGGACCTGACCGTGGACACCGGGACCGGCCACATACGGATCGACCGGGTGGTCAGCGCCCACGATGTCGGCCGGGCCATCAACCCCCAGCTGGTCGTGGGCCAGATCGAGGGCGCCGTCGTCCAGGCCCAGGGCTACGCGCTGAGCGAGGACCTCCGCTCGGTCGACGGCCGGCTGCAGAACATGCGCCTCAGCACCTACCTGATCCCCGGCATCGGCGACATCCCCACGAAGGTCGACAGCGTGGTGCTCGAGCTGGCCGACCCGCTCGGCCCGTGGGGCGCCCGGGGCATGGCCGAGATGGGCATGATCCCCTACGCCCCGGCGGTGACAGCCGCCCTCCACGACGCCACCGGCGTCTGGTTCGACGACTTCCCGCTGACCCCCGACCGGGTCCTCGCCGGCCTGCGAGCCGCCGCCCGAGCCGCGGGTTGAGCAACGCCGTCCCACTGCGGGACGACCCCAGCGCCAGCAGGCAGCATCGACAAGTGTTCCGCTCTCTGTGTAAGCTCCCGCTGTGAAGCGCCACTTGTGGACACGGCCGGTCGGGGCAGCGGATGTCGTCGCGTGGATCACTCCCACGCAAGGTCGCATCTCCCCCCCCCCCCCCCCCC
>Ga0209020_1000871_pt1 | contig 34321 bp, 36 predicted proteins | sample PinacodermBB_FD_187298 | JGI IMG/M metagenome (GOLD analysis project Ga0209020, IMG submission 187298) | Host-associated microbial community of the marine sponge Aplysina aerophoba from Gulf of Piran - sponge pinacoderm, lysed by bead... | ecosystem: Host-associated > Porifera > Sponge >... | reverse complement strand
CGCGGAGTGGAGAAACCTCCCTGCCAATGGGGACGAGGTTTCTCCACTCCGCCGCGCTCCGCACGGCTCCGGTCGAAATGACGAGAGGGGGGCCGCGGAGAAACCTCCCTGCCCCACGGGCAACCTCCCCCCGTCATTTCGACCGGAGCGCCGCCAGGCGCGGAGTGGAGAAACCTCCCTGCCAATGGGGACGAGGTTTCTCCACTCCGCCGCGCTCCGCACGGCTCCGCCCCGGATCGAGTCCGGGGTCCGTCGAAATGACGAGGGGGGGTGCGGGGCGGGCGCCTCCCTTTCTTCCGCCATGATCGGCCTTCGCCTACCATGGCGGATGGACAGACCGCGGAGGGAACCGGCATGAACGAACTCTCGTCGCTGTCGCGGCCGGTCGCCGCGCTGCTGGTCGAGCGGGGCGAGACGGTCGCGGTCTCGGAATCGGCGGCCGGCGGGCTGATCTCGGCCGCGCTGCTCTCGATACCGGGCGCCTCGGCCTATTTCATGGGCGGCGGCGTGGTCTACACCCGCGACGCCAGGCGCGCGATCCTCCGCTTCCCGGAGACCGACGCGCTCCAGCCCGGCTCGACCGAGGTCTACGCGCTCGCCGCCGCCAGGGCGATCCGCGAGCTTCTGGGGACCGCCTGGTCGCTCGCCGAGTCGGGCGCCGCCGGGCCCACCGGCAACAGCTACGGCGACGCCGCGGGCCATTGCTGCTTCGCGGTGTCGGGCCCGGTCGAGCGGACGCTGACCATCGAGACCGCCGATTCCGACCGCGAGGCCAATATGTGGGCCTTCGCCAAGGCCGCTCTCGGCCTGCTCGAAGAGACCATACGCGGCCATGGCTGAGGCGGTGACGGTCTACGGGCTCGGCAACTGCGACAGCTGCCGGGCGGCGCGCAAATGGTTGGACGGGCGCGGGATCGCCTACCGCTTCCACGACTTCGCGGCGGAGGGCATCGACCGGGCGACGGTCGCGGCCTGGCTCGGCGAGCACGGCGCGGAGACGCTGGTCAACCGGCGCAGCCGGACCTGGCGGGAGATACCCGAGCAAGACCGCGACATCGCCTCCCCCGACGCGGCCGCCGCGCTGGTGCTGGCGAACCCCAGGCTGGTCAAGCGCCCGGTGATCGACCTCGGCGGCCGCACCCTGGTCGGCTTCGGCGACGAGACCCGCGCCGCGATCGAGGGACGGCAAGGGTAGCCCCGGCTTCCCGCCGCTTGACTCGGCGTACCGTGTCTCGTTACGTCCCCTGCGATCAGGAGTTTCGCCGACAAGCGTGCCGCCGCGATTTCTTGACGGCCATGCGGTACGCGGTCTGCCGGCGTCGATCCAGCAGCGCGCACGGACCAAGCTCCTGATGATCGACGCAGCAGGCCGGCTCGCCGACCTGCGCGCGCCGCCCGGCAACCGCCTGGAGGCTCTGAGGGGCGGTCGCCGGGGACAGCACAGTATCCGCGTCAACGACCGATGGCGGATCTGTTTCGTCTGGCGCGACGGCGCGGCTTGGGATGTCGAGGTGGTGGACTATCATTGAGAGGCGCGACCCATGACCGTCGAACGCGAGGATCTGGACAGGGGCCGCATCGATTTCTCGGATGTCGCGTCGGGGCGGCTTCTGGCGCCGGTTCATCCGGGCGCGGTGCTCCGCGAGGAATTCCTGACGCCGCTGGCGCTAAGCGTCTACGGGCTCGCCCGGGCGATCGGGGTGCCTCGGCCGCGGCTGAACGACATCGTGCTCGGCCGCCGGCGCGTCACCGTCGACACCGCGCTCCGCCTGGCGCGCTATTTCGGCACCACGCCGGAGTTCTGGCTCAATCTCCAGACGCGCCACGACCTCGATGTCGCCGAGCGCAGTCTGCGCCACGAGATAGAACGGGAGGTCCAGCCCCGCGCCGGGTGACGCGGCTGCCGGACTCAATTGTCCTTATATGAAAAAATCTCTTGACATGGGACGAGTTTTGTAGTAGATTTCGCACGCTGCCAATAAAGGGCGCCGGAGGTTCCGGCGCCCTTTCTCGTTCCAACCGGAGGACCGCCGATGGACGATCTGAACCTGGGACGCCTGGAGCCCGTCGACATCGACACCGTCTGGGACAACGAGCCGGCGGGGTTCACCCCGTGGCTCGCGCGGGCGGAAAACCTCGGCACCCTCGGCGCGGCGCTCGGGCTCCGCCTGGAGCTCGAAGCGCAGGAAATGGCGGTCGGGGCGTTGCGCGCCGACCTCGTCTGCCGGGACGCCGACACCGGCCGGCCGGTGCTGATCGAGAACCAGCTCGGCCGCTCCGACCATGGCCATCTCGGCCAGACCATCGCCTACGCCGCCGGGATCGACGCCGCCGCGGTGATCTGGCTGGCGCGCCGCTTCTCCGACGAGCACCGCCGGGCGCTCGGCTGGCTGAACGGGATCGCCGGGGACAAGACCCGCTTCTTCGGCCTGGAGATCGAGCTCTGGAAGATCGACGATTCGCGCGCCGCACCCAGGTTCGACGTCGTCTCCGGCCCCGGGAGCGGCGCGGCCGTGGCGGCGCTTCGGGCGCCGGCCGCCGGCCGGGCCGCCCCGCGCGGCCTGGGACACAGGAAATACTGGCGCGCCTTCATGCAGGTGCTCGACTCCGCGGGAGGACCGATCACCGGCGGCCGCCGGCCGCCCGACTGCGCCAAGACCCAGTTCCACATCGGACGCCACGGTTTCCGCATCGTCGCCTCGACCACGACGCTGAGGCAGCATGTGCGCGTGCAGCTCTACGTCGAGGGCAAGGACGCCAAGCGGCGCTTCGGCCTGCTCCAGCGCGACAGGGCGGAGATCGAGGCGGAGATCGGCTATGCGCTCGAATGGGACGAGATGCCGGAATCGCGGGATTGCCGGGTCTCGTGCTATCTGCGCGACACCGACCCGGACGACGAGGCCGACTGGCCGCGCCAGCACGCCTGGCTCGCCGAGCGCGCCAACGACATGCACCGCGCCTTCGTCCGCCGCATCAGGGCGCTGTGAGGGGGGCGTCCGCCAAATTGTCACCCCGGCCGCAGCGCAGCGCAGAGCCGGGGCCCAGGACCACATGTCCGGGCTCCTGAACAAGTGGCCCTGGGCCCCGGGTCAAGCCCGGGGTGACATTGGGGGGGCAGGCCGCGGGGGGCCTGATTTGCGTCGTGCGCGGACCCGCCCGCCATCGCTGCACCCCGGCCGGAGCCCTACATGTTGATGTCTTCGTAGAGGTCGCGCCAAGTGGGGTTTTCGCGCTCGATCAAGGCCAGCTTCCACGCGCGGCGCCAGCGCTTCAGGCGCTTCTCCCGCTCGATGGCGAGCGCGATGTCGTCGAAGGGTTCGGCGTGCACCAGGGCGCGCACCTCGTATTCGCGGGTAAAGGCACCGCCCTGCCCCGCCTTGTGCTGTCCGATCCGCCGCGCCAGGTCGTTGGTGACGCCGACATAGAGCGTGCCATTGCGCCGGCTCGCCAGGATGTAGACCCAGTAGGTCACCGCCGTCCCACCACATCCCAAGGTTGTACGACTATTCCACGGCATCCCCCGATTGTCACCCCGGCCGGAGCGCAGCGGAGAGCCGGGGCCCAGAGCCACATGTTCGGGCTCCTGAACAAGTGGCCCTGGGCCCCGGGTCAAGTCCGGGGTGACAAGGGGGGGCGGTCCCTCGATACGCCCGGGCTTGACGCGCGCGGCCCATCCGCGCGACATAGCCGCGCCAGCCGACGGGAGACGGAACCCCTTGTCCGAGCCGCTGTGGACGCCTTCGCCGGAGCGCATCCGGGACGCCAACCTGACCCGCTTCCGCGCGGCGCTGGAGGAGCGCCGCGGGCTGGTCTTCGACGGCTACGAGGCGCTGCACCGCTGGTCGGTGGAGAACAAGGAGGCGTTCTGGACCGGGATCTGGGATTTTTGCGGCGTCGTCGCCGAGACCCGGGGCGGGACCGTGCTCGCCGACGGCGACAAGATGCCGGGGGCGCGCTGGTTCCCGGACGCCCGGCTCAACTTCGCCGAAAACCTGCTGCGCCGGAACGGTTCCGGGCCGGCGCTGGTCTTCCGCGGCGAGGACCGGGCGGGCCGCGGCGTGAGCCGCGCCGAGCTCCGCGACCTGGTCTCCCGGCTCGCGCAGGCGTTCGCGGCGGAGGGGGTCGGTCCGGGCGACCGCGTGGCGGGCTACCTGCCCAACATCCCCGAGGCGATCGCGGCGATGCTGGCGGCATCCTCGATCGGCGCCGTCTGGTCGTCGTGCTCGCCCGATTTCGGCACCGCCGGCATGCTCGACCGGTTCGGCCAGATCGAGCCGAAGCTGCTGATCGCCACCGACGGCTACAGCTACAACGGAAAGCCGATCGATTCGCTGGGCCGCGTGCGCGAGGCGCTGGAAAGCCTGCCCTCGGTGGAACGCGTCGTCGTCGTCCCCTATATGGCGGACGAGCCCGATCTCGCGGGCCTGCCGCTCGCCCGCACGCTGGAAGACGCGATCGCCCCCTACCCCGCCGGCGACATCGCGTTCCGGCAGCTTCCCTTCGGCCACCCGCTCTACATCCTGTTTTCGTCGGGGACCACCGGGACCCCCAAATGCATCGTCCACGGCGCCGGCGGCACGCTGTTGCAGCATCTGAAGGAGCACGTCCTCCACACCGACGTGAAGCCGGGCGACCGGGTGTTCTACGCCACCACGCTGGGCTGGATGATGTGGAACTGGCTCGCGTCGGCCCTCGCCGCGGGGGCGACGGCGCTGCTCTACGAGGGCTCGGTGGCGCATCCCGGGATGGCGGCGCTGTTCGACTTCGCCGAGGACACCCGGATGACCCATTTCGGGACCTCGGCGAAATATATCGACGCGGTCAAGAAATCCGGGCTCAGCCCCGCGGAGACCCACGATCTCGGCAGCCTGCGGACCATGATGTCGACCGGCTCGCCGCTGGTGCCCGAAAGCTTCGACTTCGTCTACCGCTCGATCAAGCCGGATCTCTGCCTGTCCTCGATCTCGGGCGGCACCGACATCGTCTCCTGCTTCGTGCTCGGCAACCCGACGGCGCCGGTCCGGCGCGGCGAGATCCAGGCCTTCGGGCTCGGCATGGACGTGCGCGTGTTCGACGACCAGGGCCGCGCCGTGGTCGGCGAGAAGGGCGAGCTGGTCTGCGCCAACCCGTTCCCGGCGATGCCCATAAGGTTCTGGAACGACCCGGACGGGGCGCGCTACCGGGCGGCCTATTTCGAGCGCTTCCCCGGTATCTGGTGCCATGGCGACTACGCGGAGGTCACCGAACATGGCGGGATGGTGATCTACGGCCGGTCGGACGCGGTGCTCAACCCGGGCGGGGTCAGGATCGGCACGGCCGAGATCTACCGCCAGGTCGAGCAGCTCGACGAGGTCGAGGAAGGGCTCGCCATCGGCCAGGACTGGCAGGGCGACATGCGGGTGGTGCTGTTCGTCAAGCTCGCCCCGGGGAGCGCGCTCGACGGCGCGCTGACCGACCGGATCCGCGCGCGCATCCGCGCCGGCGCATCGCCGCGCCACGTGCCGGCGCGCATCGTCCAGGTGCCCGACATCCCGCGCACCAAGAGCGGCAAGATCGTCGAGCTCGCGGTGCGCTCGATCGTCCACGGCGAGACGGTGAAGAACATCGAGGCGCTGGCCAACCCGGAGGCGCTGGAGCATTTTCGCGACCGGGAAGAGCTGGCGGGCTGACGGGAGAACGGGATGACCAAGGACTACAAGGCGCTCGCCGGCGCGGTCGATGCGCGGGCGGGCAATCTGTTCCGCGCGGCGCCGGACCAGATGCGCGCCCTCCGCGGGCTGATGGAGGCGGCGTCCAAGGACGGCGCGCTGGACGCCAGGACCAAGGAGCTGATGGCGATCGCCATCGCCATCGCCACCCATTGCGAGGGCTGCATCGTGTTCCACGTCCGCGCGGCGCTGAAGCACGGGGCGACGCGCGAGGAGGTGGCCGAGACGGTGGGGGTGGCGATCGAGATGGGCGGCGGGCCGGCGGCGGTCTACGGCGCGGACGCGCTGGCCGCGTTCGACCAGATGGCCGGCTGAGATGGAGGACGCGCGCGCCGATATCGAGCGCCTGGCCGGGCTGATCGCGGAATCGCGCCGCGCGGTGGTGTTCACCGGCGCCGGGATCTCGACCGAATCGGGCATCCCAGATTTCCGCAGCCCGACCGGCATCTGGTCGCAGACCACGCCGATCTACTACGAGGAGTTCCTCGCTTCCGAGGAGGCGCGCATCGAATCGTGGCGGCGCAAGTTCCTGGTCGACCGGGACATCGTCGAGGCGAGCCCCAATCGCGGCCACCGGGCGGTCGCCAAGCTGGTGCGCCAGGGCAAGGTGACCAGCGTGATCACCCAGAACATCGACAATCTGCACCAGGAATCGGGCGTGCCGGCGGAGCGCGTGATCGAGCTCCACGGCAATGGCAGCTTCGCCAAATGCGTGAGCTGCGAGACCCGCTACGAGCTCGCCCCGATCAGGGAGGCCTTCGAGAAGGACGGCGCCGCGCCGGTCTGCGGGGCGTGCGGCGCGCCGGTCAAGACCGCGACCATCTCGTTCGGCCAGGCGATGCCCGACCGCGAGATGAAGCGGGCCAGGCGCGAGACGCTCGCCTGCGACCTGTTCCTCGCCATCGGCTCGTCGCTGGTGGTCTACCCGGCGGCCGGCTTCCCGGTGCTCGCCAAGGACTCGGGCGCGACGCTGGTGATCCTCAACCGCGAGGCGACCGACCTCGACGGCATCGCCGATTTCGTCATCAACCGCGAGATCGGCCCCACGCTCGGCGAGGCGGCCAACGTGAACTAGGCGCTCACATCAGGCTGGGCAGCCAGAGCGCGAGCGGCGGGAAGGCGACCAGGATCAGGATCAGGATGGCGTCGCAGAGCAGGAACGGCGCCGCGGCGCTCGCCACCTGCATCAGCGTGGTGCCCCTCGGCGCGACCCCCATCATGACGTAGAGCAGCAGCCCGAAGGGCGGGGTGGTGCCCGCCATCTCGATGGTGATCAGCACGAACAGGCCGAACCAGATCAGGTCGAATCCCAGCGTCTGGGCCAGCGGGAAGAAGATCGGCACGGTGATCAGCATCATCGAGGTCGCGTCCATGAACATGCCAAGCAGCAGCAGGACGCAGAACATCGCGAACAGGATGGTGAGCCGGTGGACCTCGAAGCCGGTCACCCATTCGAGCATCCCCTGGCTCGCGCCGGAGAAGGCGAGGAGCTGGCTGAACACGGTGGAGTTCATCAGGATGAAAAACACCATCGCGCCCACCTTGAGCGTGGCGTCGACCGCGACGAAGATCGCTTTTCGGGTCAGCCGGCGGTAAGCGGCGGCGAGAATCATCACCGACATCACGCCGATGGCGGCCGCTTCCGTCGGCGTCGCCCAGCCAAAGATGATAAAGCCGATCACCATGAAGACGACAAAGCTCATCGGCAGGATGTGGGTGACGACGACGCGGAGCTTCTGGCCCCAGGAGGTGCGATCGACGTCGTAGGCCGGCGCCGAGCCGGGCGAGATCCAGAGCTGCAGGATGATCAGGCAGGCATACAGGATGGCCAGCGTGAAGCCCGGGATGAAGCCGGCGATCAGCAGCCTTCCGACATCGATATTGGCGACGCTCGCCAGCAGCACGCCGAGTGCCGAGGGCGGGATGATCATGGCGAGCCCGCCGGTCCCCAGGATCGGGCCCATCGACATGCGCCGGCTGTAGCCGCGGCGCTGCATCTCGGGCACCATCAGCGAGCCCAGCATGGCGGTGTTGGCCATCGACGAGCCGGTCAGCGTCGAGAAGATCGAGCCGCCGGCGACGGTGAGGAAGCAGAGCCTCCCGGGCAGCCGGCCGAACAGCACCTCCAGCCCGTCGAACACCCGTATCGCCAGCCCGGTGTGGAAGAACAGCGACCCCATCATGATGAACATCGGCACCGGGCCGAGGGTGAATCGGCTGATCAGAACGGTCGAGTTCTCGACCACCTGGGGCACCACGTCGAGGTTCCAGTTGTTGAAGTAGAGCCAGCCCAGGATGTTGGTCGACAGGAACGCAAAGGCGACCGGCATGCCGAGCGCCATCATGGCGACGATCAGCCCGAGCAGCATCAGGAAGGCCCAGTACCACTCCACGGCTCAGACGTTCTCCCGCACTTCGGACCGGTCGCCATACATGTCGTCGATGCCGATCAGGTAGCGGCCGAACTCGACGGCCACCAGGGCGAAGCAGAACGGCATCGGGAAGACCAGGTACCAGAGCGGGATCTCCTCGGCGCGGATGTCGAGCGTGCCGCGCTCGATCGATTCCACCAGCACGCCCCAGGAGTACCAGGCGAAGATGCAGGACGCGACGATGCACGCCGTATAGGAGAGCTTGGCCATCGCCCATTTCGTCCTGGGCGGGACGATCGAGGTCACCGCCTCGATGAACACATGGCCCTTGATGCGCACCAGATAGGGGGCGGCCAGCATGGCGAACCACAAGAGCCCGTACTCGACCACCGGCACCGAATAGGTCCAGGGCTGCATGCCGACATAGCCGCCCAGCAGGCGGAGCAGCACGTCGACGCAGATCAGCACGAAGATCCCGAAGACGACGACGCCGGCGAGGAAGCGCAGCCAGTTGATGAGCGCGTTATACGCGCGGATGACGACGCCCAAAGCCGCCCCTTCCGTTCCGCCCCGGCGCGCTTGTGCGGCCTTCCGGGCCCGCCTAAGCTTTCCCCCACAGGCTGATGCGTCGGCCGCGCAAAAGCAAGCGCGAACCAGCGGGGACACCACGGCCTGCGACGGGGGAAACACAAGGAAGGGAACGCAACCATGACGGCCAGATCGAAACTCACCCTCGCGGTCGCGTCGGCCGGGGTGGCGCTCACCGCCTGGAGCATTCCGGCGGTCGCCGCCACCGAGCTCCAGGCGCTCGCCTGCTTCCAGCGCAACCACGACTACGTCAACGCGCTGCACGAACACTTCATCGAGCCGCTCAACAAGGCGGGCGGGCCGGTGAGCATCAAGTACCGGGGCGGGCCGGAGGTGATCCCCTGGAAGGGCCAGGGCAGCGCCATCCAGCGCGGGCTGATCGACATGATCTACTGCCCGGGCACCTACTATTCCGGCATCCTGGCGGAAGGCCGGCTACCCGGCGCGCACAACAAGTCGCTCGAGGAGATCCGCACCAACGGCGCCTGGGACATGATGCAGGAGGCCTGGGGCAAGGGGCTGAACTCGCGCATCCTCGCCTGGACCTTCCAGAACGGGCAGCGGTTCTACATGTACACCCGCTTCAAGCCCAAGCTCAGCAAGGTCACCGGGGTCGATCTCAAGGGCGTGAAAATGCGCTCGACCGGGCTTTACAAGGCGTTCATGCGCCGGATGGGCGCGACCCCGATCGTGATTTCGCCGAGCGACGTCTACTCGGCGCTGGAGCGCGGGGTGGTCGAGGGGCTGGCCTGGCCGTGGGGTTCGGTGAACACCTATGGCTGGGGCAAGTTCCTCAAGTACCGCATCTCGCCGCCCTTCTTCGGCGCCACCATGCTGGTGCTGGTCAACAAGAAGAAGTTCGACGCCATGCCCCGCGAGGAGCAGGCCTTCCTCGAGAAGATGGCCCGGCAATACGAGACCACCGCCGACGAGGCGGTGATCCGGCTCGGCAAGCGCGACGACGCGGCGCTCCAGAAGGCGGGCGTGCAGTGGCTCGATCTCGAAGGCGAGTACCGCGAGGCCTATGTGCGCACGATCTACGGCGCCAAATGGGCCGAGAACGACGCGCTGGCCGACAAGTACGTGGTCGACTACCAGACCCTGAAGTCGAAGCTCTACGATCCCAGCAAGTAGGCGGGACCGACACGGTCGAGCAGCGGGCGCCGCCTCCGGGCGGCGCCCGTCCTGTTGGGGATGAGGGAATTTCCCGGGCCGCACCGCCCTCCTCATCCCGCGCAGCCCGCCGAAGGGGGGCGTATCGAAGGACGCGCTACTCCGCGGCTTCGTTGTCGCGCAGCGCCCGGTCGCGGTCGTAGGCGCCGAAGGTCGGCTTGTAGCTCTTGTCGTCGAGAAACTGCTTGATGCCGTTGGCGTAGGCGTTCTCGCGGTCGCGCTGCCTGATCTCGGCGCCCTTGGCGGCGAGGTAGTCGAAGGCCTGGTCGTCGTCCATCCGGCGCACCGCGCGGATCGCCTGCTTGGTGGCGCGCAGCACCTCCTGGTTCTTCTCCATCAGCTCGCGGGCGAGCGCCACGGTCTCCTCCCTGAGCCGGGCGCGCGGGAAGGACTGGTTGACCAGCCCGATCTCGGCCGCCCGCCTGCCGTCGAGCGTGCGCCCGGTGCAGGCGTAGTACATGGCGTGGCGGAACAGCACCGTGTCGGTGAGCTTCTTCGAGACCAGCCCGCCCGGCAGGATGCCCCAGTTGACCTCGGACAGGCCGAACACCGCCTCGTCGGCGGCGATGGCGAAGTCGCAGCACAGCATCTGGGTGAAGCCGCCACCGATGCACCAGCCATTGACCATCGCGACGGTCGGCTTGTTGAAGCCCGCGAGGCGCCGGTTGCGCCAGCGCTCGCTCGCCTCGCCGGCGCGCCGGCGCCCGACCGGGTCGCCGTCGAGCCCGCGGAAATACTCGCGCAAATCCTGGCCGGCGCAGAACGCATCCCCCGCGCCGGTGAGGATCACCGCCCCGATCGCCGGATCGGACTCGATCTCCGGCAGCACCGCATCCATGTCGAAATGCATCTGCGGGTTCATCGCGTTGCGCTTCTCCGGCCGGTTCATATAGAGCCAGCCGATGCCGTCCTCGATCTCCACCTTGACGGTCTCGTAGCTGCCGATGGTCATGGGCGCTGTTCCCTGGTTGGGGCGGGTCTTCGGCCGGCACGATATTACACGGTCTTTCGCTCGCGTTCCCGGCCGACGCACCCCCACCGCGTCATGGCCGGACTCGTTCCACAGCTGTCCGGTTTGGTTGGCTGGACCGGGGGCAGAGCGTTGGTGCAGAAGGGTTACCGGCCCATCCGCCGGATCGGGACACGGATCGCGGTGGGTCCGCATTTGCCATCCCTGTCCTCCCCATTTGTCACCCCGGACTTGATCCGGGGCCCAGGGCTGCCCCGGGCTCGTTCCGGGGGAAGCCGTGCGACGGCGGTGCCTGTGGCCCTGGGCCCCGGATCAAGTCCGGGGTGACAAGAGGGGACGCAGATGTTCTCGCCCATGGGCGCGGAGCCCGCGTCGAAATTCTAAACCGGACAGCATTGGAAGAAATCCGGGCATGACGCGTGTGGTGAGACGGTTGGCCGGATCCACCCGGCCCCGCTCGGTCCGCCCGCCGCCGGATTCGGCGGGGTGACAGTCGGCGGGCGAGGCGATAGCGTGGCCGGCGCCATGCGCAGTCCGATACGGATGTCACCGTCGCGCCCATGTACGCAGTCGCCGAAGCGGGGCTGATCGCCGCCTCCTACCGGGACGTCCCGCCCTTTCCGGTGGTCGTCCCGGCGAGCGTCGGGGACGCGGTCGCGGCGATGGCCGGCGAGGCGGCGCCGGTGCCCTATGCCGGGGGCACCGATCTGTGCGGCGCGGTGCGCGAGGGCCGGTCGATCGGCACGCTGATCTGGTTGCGGCGGCTCGACGAACTGCGCGGGCTCGGCATCGAGGACGGCGCGCTCTCCATCGGCGCGTTGACGACCCACGCGGAAGGCGCGGCGTCGGAAACCGCCGGCGCCGTCCCGGGCCTCCGCGAGGCCTGGTCGAAGCTGGGCAGGATGCGCATCCGGCTGAGCGGCACCGCCGGGGGCAATCTGATGGCCCGGCGCACGCGCTACGAGATGTCGATCCTGCTGACCGCGCTGGGAGGGACGGCCCGTTTCGCCTCGGCCGACGGCGAAACCGGGCTGACGCCGGCCGAGATTTGGGACCGGCGCGAGCCCCCGCGTTCCCTGCTGACCCGCCTGTCGATCCCGCTTGCAGCCGATCTACGGCTCGACTACGACCGCTCGCTGAGGCCGATGACCACCCAGGCGCTCGCCCTGTGGCGCGACGCCGCCGGCAGGGCGCGCGGCCGCGCCGTCATCGCCACCGAATACCTGCCCCCCGCCGCGCTCGAACTCGACCTCTCGGGGACCGACGCGAAGGGCATCGCGCTGGCGGCGTTCGCGGCCTTGCCCGGCGATTTCGCCGACCCGGCGAGCGGCAACGCATGGCTGCGGCGGGCCGGCGCGGCGCTTCTGGCGCGCCAGCTCGCCCGGCTGGGGGCGGCCCGTGGCTGAGCGCCTCGACCCCCGCTTCGATCTCTCCTTCACCCTGAACGGCGCGCCGGTGGAGGTGGCGACGACCACGGCGACCACGCTGGCCGACCTGCTGCGCGAACGGCGCGACGGGCGCGGCACCAAGCTGGCCTGCGAGCGCGCGGTGTGCGGCGCGTGTACCGTGCTGATCGACGGGCTGCCGCGCGCGGGCTGTTCGGTGTTCGCCTTCGAGGTCGCCGGCTGCGAGGTCGTCACCGTCGAGGGCCTGGCGACGGATGGCGCGCTGAGCCCGGTCCAGGCCGCCTTCGCCGACAACGCAGCCTTCCAGTGCGGCTTCTGCACCGCCGGCATGATCCTGCTTGCCGAGGCGCTGCTCGCCCGCGACCCGGACCCCGACGAGGCCACGATCCGCGACTGGATCTCGTCGAACATCTGCCGCTGCACCGGCTACGGCCCGATCCTGGAGGCGGTGGGCGACGCCGCCCGGCGCCGGCGGGAGGCCGCGCGATGACCGCAACGACGAACGATCCGCCGACACGCAATATCGGCCGGGCGGACAGGCGCGCCGACGCCCGGGAAAAGGTCTCCGGCCAGGGGGTCTATACGGTCGATATCGACCTGCCGGGGATGCTGCACGCCAGGGTGCTGCGCAGCCCGCACGGCCATGCCCGGATCCGCGCCATCGACGCCTCGGCGGCGCGCGCCATGCCCGGGGTCCATGCCGTGCTGACCCGGGACGAGACCGCCGCGATCCCGATGCCGGTCTACGGCTATTTCATCAAGGACCAGCCGATCGTCGCCACCGACAAGGTGCGCTACGAGGGCGATATCGTCGCCGCCGTCGCCGCGGAGGACGAGGGCGCGGCCAACCGGGCGCTGGCCGCGATCCGGGTCGACTACGAGCCTCTGCCCGTCGTCACCGATCTCGAATCGGCCTCGGACCCGGACGCCGCCGAGCTGTTCGAGGACGCGCCGGTCGGCATTGTCCCGAAATACGGCGCGGGGGCCTCGGGCGCGCTGCGGCCGCGCAGGAACGTCTGCTACCGCTTCTCCTACGAGACCGGCCCGGCCGACGCCTTCGCGGAGTGCGACCACGTGTTCGAGGACGTGTTCCGGTTCTCGCGCATGCACCACTTCCATCTCGAGCCCTTCGTCTGCGTCGCCGACTGGTCGCGGGAGGACGGGGTCGCGCTGTGGACCAGCTGCCAGAACCCGTTCGCGGTGCGCAAGGAGATCGCCCGCATCTTCGGCCTGGCCGAGAACCGCATCTCGGTCCGCGTGCCCTATATCGGCGGCGCCTTCGGCAGCAAGAACGGCTGCAAGACCGAGCCGGTGGCGCTCGCCCTGTCGCGCCTGGCCGGCCGGCCGGTGCGCTTCTGCCTCACCCTGGAGGAAGGATTCCTCACCAATACCCAGCACGCCGCGATCCTCAAGCTGAAGACGGGGGTGATGCGGGACGGCACGCTGGTCGCCCGGGAGAGCGAGATCCTGCTCGATTCGGGCGCCTATTCCGACGGCAGCCCGCTGGTCGCGGAGAAGGCGGGATACCGGATTTCCGGCCCCTACCGCTACAGGCGGATCAAGACCGACTGCTACAGCGTGATGACCAACACGGCGCCGGCCGGGCCGTTCCGCGGCTTCGGCGGCACCCAGGCGAGCTGGGCCTGCGAGTCCCAGATCGACATGATCGCGCGCCGGCTCGGCATCGACCCCTGCGAGATGCGCCACAAGAACCTGATCGATCTCGGCGAGCCCTTCGTGCCCGGCGAGAGCGGCATGGACAGCGATCTGCGCGAGGGTCTCGACCTGGTGGTGCGCGAACTCGGCTACCGCCGCCGCGGCGCGCTGCCGGATGACGGGGCGGTGAAACGCGGCATGGGCCTCGCCATCGGCTTCAAGGACGGCGGCGGAATCAACAAGCCGGCGCTCGCCCGGGTCAAGGTCTCGACGAATGGCGACATCTTCCTGCAATGCGGCACCGTGGAGATCGGCCAGGGCGCGCACACGGCGCTGTCCGCGGTGGCCGCCGAACGGCTGGGCGCCGACCGCGCCCGGGTCCGCTACATGCCGATCGATACCGACCACTCGCCCTTCGACCAGGGCACCAACGCGAGCTCGGGAATCGCGGTGATGGGCCAGGCGGTCGACCGGGCGGCGCTGGCCGCGCGCCGGCAGATCCTCGAATTCGCCGCCGGGACCCTGGGCTGCGCGGCGGAGGAGCTCGACCTGGCGGGCTGGGAAATCCGCCGCGGCAACGAGGCCCACCCGCTCGCCCCGATGATCATGGACCGTTTCGGCGGCACCGGCTGGGAGTTCGTCGGCGAGGGCTTCCACAAGGCGCCGAACAGCCCCGCCGCCCCCCTCGAATCGCCCTGCGTGTTCTGGGAAATCGGCTGGGGCGGCGCCCAGGTCGCGGTCGACACCGAGACCGGCAAGGTGACGGTCGAGACGCTGTTTGTCACCGGCGACGCCGGCCGGGCGATCCATCCGCTGGTCTGCCGCGGCCAGGACGAGGGCGCCGCCGTGATGGGGCTGGCCCAGGCCCTGTTCGAGCGCATGATCTACGACGGCTCGCGGCTGGTGAACGGCGACGCGCTGACCTACCGGGTGCCGCTCGCCGACGACCTGCCGGCGGATTTCCGCTCCGTCACCCAGGAGCAGGGCCACGGCCCCGGGCCGTTCGGCGCCAAGGGCATGGGCGAAGGCGCCATGCTGCCGGTCGCCAGCGCCATCGCCAACGCGATCCACGACGCCGTCGGAATCCGCCTCACCGAACTGCCGCTCACCCCCGAACGGGTCCTCGCCGCGCTGGCGGCGAAAGACACGCCATAGCCCGTCCCCCCACGTCGTGCCCGGATTCGTTCCACTGCTGTCCGGTTTGGATTTTCGACGCGAGCTCCGCGCCCATGAGCGGGAACATCTGCGTCCCCCATTGTCACCCCGGACTTGATCCGGGGCCCAGGGCCACAGGCACCGCCCTCGCCCGGCTTCCCTAGGCCCCGGATCAAGTCCGGGGTGACAAAGGGGGGGCGTCGCCCATCGAGGCAGGGTCTGCGTCGAAGGCTGAACCGGACAGCAGTGGAACGAGTCCGGCCATGACGTGGGGGGCCAAGCGGCGTATCGAGGAACGCTGCGCCGCTACGGTTGCATCCGCCCTAGCCGTGCGAGGACGGCTTGCGCGCGGCGCGCAGGGCGTCCAGCTCGGCGCGGTCGCGGGCGGCGAGGCGGAAGGACTGTTCCTTCGCCGTCAGATACGGGGCGGGCCAGCGCTGGGTCTCGACGCCGTAGCGGGCGGCGGCGTCGAGGGTGAAGTGGGGGTTGGCGAGATGCGGGCGCGCCAGCGCCACCAGGTCGGCGCGCCCGGCGGCGAGGATGGTGTTGACCTGGTCGGCGGTGGTGATGTTGCCGACCGCGATGGTCGGAATGCCGGCCTCGTTGCGGATCTGTTCGGACAGCCAGGCCTGGAACATGCGGCCGTAGACCGGGCGCGCGTCGGGCGTGGTCTGGCCCGCCGAGACGTCGATCAGGTCGCAGCCGCGGTCCTTCAGCATGGCCGCGATCTCGACCGCCCCGGCGCCCTCGATCCCCGCCGCGCCGACCCAGTCGGTGGCCGATATGCGCACCGATATCGGCCTGTCGGCCGGCCACGCCGCCCGCACCGCGTCGAACACCCTTAGCGGAAAGCGCATCCGGTTCGCGAGCGCGCCGCCGTACTCGTCGGTCCGCCGGTTGCTGACCGGGGTGATGAAGCTCGACAGCAGATAGCCATGCGCCATGTGGAGCTCGAGCATGTCGGCGCCGGTCTCGCGCGCCCGAACCGCGGCGCCCACGAAATCGGCCGTCACCCGGTCCATGTCGTCCGGCGTCATCTCGCGCGGCACCTGGTTGAACGCGTGGTAGGGGACCGCCGACGGCGCGATCAGCGGCCAGTTGCCGTGCGGGAGCGGCCGGTCCATGCCTTCCCAGCCGATCCGGGTCGATCCCTTGCGCCCGCTATGGCCGAGCTGGATCGCCACGCGGGCGTCCGATTCGGCGTGGACGAAGTCGACGATCCGCCGCCACGCCGCCGCGTGGGAATCGGTGTAGAGCCCGGCGCAGCCGGGCGTGATCCGCGCTTCGGCGCCGACGCAGAGCATTTCGGAGAACACCAGCCCGGCGCCGCCCAGCGCGAGGCTTCCGAGATGGACCAGGTGGAAGTCGCCGATCTCGCCGTCGGTCGCCGAATACATGTCCATCGGCGAGACCGCCACCCGGTTGGCGAGCGTCATCCCGCGCAGCCGGAACGGGGTGAACATCGGCGGCCGGTCGGTCCCGACCGCGAGCCCGGAGCGGCGCACGCGGCCGCAGAACCAGCCATCGACCCGGTCGACGAAGCCCGAATCCCTGAGCCGGAGGTTGTCGTAGGTCACCTGCTTGGAGCGGGACAGCATGGAGAACGCCGCCTGGATCGGCGCCATGTCCCAGTAGCGCGCCGGGTTCTCGGTCCACACCACGCTGGTGTCGGAGGCGTGCTGGGTGCGCTCGACCTCGGGCCGGCGATCCGCCTCGAAGCGGGCGAGAATTTCGTGCAGGTCCCCGCCGCCGCGAAACGCCTCGTAGAGCGCGATCGCGTCCTCCATCGCGAGCTTGGTGCCCGACCCGATGGAATAATGCGCGGTATGCAGCGCATCGCCCAGCAGCACCACGTTGCGGTGCCACCAGCGCTCGTTGCGGACCATCGGGAAGCGGCGCCAGATGCCGCGGTTGGCGATCAGCCGGTGGCCGTCGAGCCGGTCGGCCCAGAGCCTCTCCATATAGCCCAGCAGGTCGGGCTCCGGCAGGCCGGCCACGTCGCCCTTCGCGCTCTCCCAGGTCGCCTCGGGCGCCTCGACGATCCAGGTGCTCTCGCCGGCCGCGTGCCCGTAGGCGCCGAGTACCCAGATGCCGTGCTCGTTCTCGGCGAAGTCGAAGGTGAAGGCGTCATGCGGCCTCGTGGTGCCGAGCCACAGGAAGCGGTTGCGGCGATGTTCGATGCGCGGGCGGAACGCCTCGCGGAAGCGCTCGCGGACCGTCGAGTTGACGCCGTCGGCGCCGACCACCAGGTCGAAGCCGGCGAGCGCGGCGGGGTCGGCGATCTCGCACTCGAAGCGCAGCGCGACGCCGAACCCGGCGCAGCGCCGGTGCAGCACCGCGAGCAGGTCGCGCCGCGCGCAGCCGCAGAAGCCGTGCCCGGCGCTGCGCACCGTCTCGCCGCGGAAGACGAAGTCGATCTCGTCCCAGTAGACGAAGACGTCGCGGATCGCGGCGTAGCTCTCCGGATCGTAATCGCGGAAATTGTCGAGCGTCTCGTCGGAGAACACCACGCCGAAGCCGAACGTGTCGTCGCTCCGGTTGCGCTCGAAGACCTCGACATGCCAGCCGGGCCAGGCCTTCTTGGCGAGCAGCGCGAAATAGAGCCCGGCCGCACCGCCGCCGACCACCGCGACCCGCATGGCGGCCGGGGCCGCCCGGCGTCAGGCCATCGCCGCCCTGAGCCCCTCGTCGAGCTTGTCGAGGAACCGGTTGGTGGTGAGAAACTCCTGGTCGGGGCCGATCAGGATCGCCAGGTCCTTGGTCATGAAGCCGGCCTCGACGGTCTCGCGGCACACCCGCTCCAGGCATTCGGCGAAGCGCACCACGTCGGGCGTGTCGTCGAAGGTGCCGCGGTAGAACAGCCCGCGCGTCCAGGCGAAGATCGAGGCGATCGGGTTGGTCGAGGTCTCCAGCCCCTGCTGGTGCTGGCGGTAATGCCGCGTCACGGTGCCGTGCGCCGCCTCGGCCTCGACGGTCCTGCCGTCGGGCGTCATCAGCACCGAGGTCATCAGCCCGAGCGAGCCGAAACCCTGGGCCGCGGTGTCGGACTGCACGTCGCCGTCGTAGTTCTTGCAGGCCCAGACGAAGCCGCCCGACCATTTGAGCGCCTGGGCGACCATGTCGTCGATCAGCCGGTGCTCGTAGTCGATGCCCTTCTCGGCAAATTCTTGCGCGAACTCGGCGTCGAAGACCTCCTGGAACAGATCCTTGAAGCGCCCGTCATAGGCCTTGAGGATGGTGTTCTTGGTCGAGAGATAGACCGGCCAGCCGCGCGTCAGCCCGTAATTGAAGCTCGACCGGGCGAAGCCCCTGATGCTCTCGTCGAGATTGTACATGCCGAGCGCGACGCCCGAATCCTCGAACTCCATCACCTCGCGGGTCACCGGCTCGCCGCCGCCGGCCGGCTCGAAGGTCATCGTCAGCCGGCCCGGCCCGGGCACCAGGAAGTCGGTGGCGCGGTACTGGTCGCCATAGGCGTGGCGGCCGATCACGAAGGGCTGGGTCCAGCCCGGCACCAGCCTGGGAACGTTGCCGATCACGATCGGCTCGCGGAAGATCGTGCCGCCGACGATGTTGCGGATCGTGCCGTTGGGCGAGCGGTACATGCGCCCGAGGCCGAACTCCTCGACCCGCTGCTCGTCGGGGGTGATGGTGGCGCATTTGACCGCCACCCCGTACTCCTTGGTGGCGTTCGCCGAATCGACGGTGATCCGGTCGTCGGTCGCGTCGCGGGCCTCGATCCCGAGGTCGAAATAGACCAGCTCGACATCCAGATACGGCAGGATCAGCCGGTCCTTGATGAACTGCCAGATGATGCGGGTCATCTCGTCGCCGTCCATCTCGACGATGGGGTTGGAGACCTTGATCTTGCTCATGAATTCGCTTCCCTGGATCGGACGGCGCGCACCATAGCACCGCGCGCCGCCCGCGCAAGGCGGGGCGGCGGGCGAACGCGGCCGCGCGCCCTACAGCCGGGCGCCGTCCTCGCGGCGGGCCGGCGGGCGGGCGCGGGACAGCGCCGCGACCGCCTGTTCCGGGGTCGCCACGTAGTCGAAGAATCCGTGCACGTCGGGCTTGGCGAAGTCGTCGCCCACGATCCGTTCGGTGAGCGCCCGGAGGGCGTCCCAGTACCCGTCGGTGTTGAGGATCACCATGGAGCGGCCGTGCAGGCCGAGCTGGCGCCAGGTGATCAGCTCGATCACCTCGTCCAGCGTGCCGAGCCCGCCGGGCAGCGCGCAGGCCGCGTCCGAGAGGTCGAACATGAGCTGCTTGCGCTCGTGCATGCTGGCGACCACGCGGAGATCGGTCACCCCGCGATGCGCCACCTCGCGCTGGTGCAGGAAGCCGGGGATGACGCCGATGACCTCGCCGCCGGCGGCGAGCGCCGATTCGGCGAAGGCGCCCATCAGCCCGCTGCCGCCGCCGCCATAGACGGCGCGGATTCCGGCGCGGGCGAGACGCCCGGCGAACTCGCGCACCGCCTCGACATAGCGCGGCGAGGCCCCCGGCGCGGAGCCGCAGAAAACGGTGACCGATTCGATCGCGGGCATCCGGGACTCTGTTACCTGGGTCGAGGTCGGCGGGACGCCCGCAATCGGTCGTTCCGGCGCTACCTGGCGATCACGCCGCAGGCGATGCGCCCGCCCGCCGCGCCCGCCGGGTCCGACTTGTAGTCGTCGGGCCCCGCATGCAGCACGATGGCCGCGCCGTCGGCGTCGAACAGGCTCGAATCGAGCTTGAGGCGGGTGTTCAGCACCTCGATCTCGAGCGCGCCCGATTCCGGGACGTGGATGTTCGGCATGTCGCCGACATGCAGCCCCGCGGCGGCGTGGATGCCGTGCTTCCTGCCCTCCGGGTTGAAGTGGCCGCCGGCCGACTTGAAGGGCGGCTCGCACTTGCCGACCGCGTGCACGTGGAAGGCATGCGCGCCGGCCGGCAGGTTGGAGAACCTGGCGTGCAGCAGCGTGCCGTGCGGGGTCTCGATCAGCATGACCGAGCCGACGCCCTTGCCCTGCGGGTTCTTGAGCGTCGCCATCGCCTGCTCCGCCGCGCCCGCGCTCTGGACGGTCGCGGCGGCGAAGGCGAGGCCGGCCAGCAGGACGGTGAGGCCGTTCGCTTTCATGACGTTTCCTCCCTTCGAAAAATGCCTGGCTCGCGATGCGGCCGCGTCGCGATCGATGCGGCCCATCTTGGAGACGCCGTTCGCGCCCGTCAAAGCGGCTTGACCTTGCAGGCCTTGCTGGCCGCGCGATAGGCCTTGGTGAAACCGGCCAGCGAATAGCTGTCGGTGGTCAGCGTATCGCGGCTCGAGCGACCCCTGACGGTCATCTTCTTGCCCTTCTTCAGCGCCCTGACGATCGCCCGGTCGGCCTTCTCGTCCTCGCCCCAGGCGGTGTCGCCGTGGGTGAACAGGCTGAACTTGCGCCCGTCGACGACGAGGTCCACCCGGCTGCCCTTCTTGTAGATATAGCCCGCGGTGACGCTGGCGACGTGGCGCTCCTTCTCGCCCGGGCGGTGGGTCACCTGGAGATAGGTCTTGCCGCGCCGCTTGTACTTGCCGCGGCTCTTCTCGGGTGCGCCGTGGACGAAGCAGATCCGCTTCTTGCCGGCGCCCGACTGGTAGGCGCCCCAGCTGTCGTTCCCGCCGATGAAGCTGGGCGCCGCGGCGGCCGGACCCGTCGCGAGCGCGAGCGCCGCCGCGCCGCACACCGCCAACCCGATGCGGCGCGCCCCGATCATGCCGAAACCCCCTTGCGGCGGGACTGCTTCTTCTTCCACACCGGCTCGCCGAACACGTGCGGCGGCAGGATCTCGGCCGGACCGCCCGGCACCACCGGCCGGGCGCCGAACCGTTGCAGCGAGATCAGCCGGTCGTACATCACGATCGCTCCCGCCACCGCGAGGTTGAGCGAGAATCGGGTCGGGATGCGCACCACGTGATCGCAACACGACATCATCTCCTCCGACAGGCTGCCCCGCTCCATGCCCAGCACATAGGCCGCGCGGCGCGGGTGGCGGAAGCTCGGCAGGTCGACCGCGCGGTCGTCGAGCTCGACGCCCACCGTCGCGCAGCCCTTGGGCAGCATAAGGGTTTCGACCGAATCGAAGCTGTAGAAAGGGACTTCGTTGGGCGCGTTCGAGGTATCGGCCAGCCCGCCCTCGGCGGCCGGGTAGGCGGCGGCGACGGTGAACACGAAGCTCGCCTGGAAGGCATGCGCCGAGCGCAGCAGGTTGCCCACGTTCATCGCCTTCGAGACGCCTTCGACGCCGATGCCGAAATAGCCGCGCATGTAGAAGATTTATGAAACCGCCGGCGGCCTGCCAACCCCCCGGGGCAACTCTCCGCGCGGCGGGAAGCCCTACCCGGCCACCGAATCGATGAACCCGGCGAGATCGATGTCGCGCCGGCTCAACCCGCCGGCATCGTGGGTCGACAGCGTGATCTCGACCCGGTTGTAGACGTTGAACCATTCCGGATGGTGGTCCGCCTTCTCGGCGGCCAGCGCGACCCGGGTCATGAAGCCGAACGCCTGGTTGAAGTCGCCGAAGGCGAAGGACTTGCGGATCGCGTCCCGCCCGTCCACCTCCTCCCAGCCGTCGAGCCCGGCCAGCGCCGCCTTGCGTTCCGCACCGCCCAGTTTTTCCACCATGCCGCCCTCCTGTCTCGGGCGGGCAGGGTGCATCGGCTTGGCGGCGGGGGCAAGCCGCGCTATCACCGGACCATGGCCTCCCCGATCCACCCGCCGACGCTCGACGAGATCGCCGCGATCGCCCGCGCGGCGTTCGACGCGCTGCCCCGGGGCTTCCGCCGCCTCGCCCGCGACGTGGTGATCCAGGTCGCCGAGTTCCCCGACAAGGACACCGAGCGCGAGATGGAGCTCGCCTCGCCGTTCGACCTGCTGGGGCTCTACCAGGGCATCCCGATCGGCGAGCAAAGCGGGGCGGGCACGCGGCAGGATGTCGACATGATCTTCCTCTACCGCCGGCCGATGCTGGATTACTGGTGCGAGACCGGCGAGGAGCTCGGCCACGTCATCCGCCACGTGCTGATCCACGAGATCGGCCACCATTTCGGCCTCTCCGACGACGACATGGACCGCATCGAGGAAGAGGCCGGGCCGTAGGGGGCGGATGGAAGGACTCTTCCCCCGGCCCCCCAACGGTAACGACAAGTTGATCAGAGTACTCTGTGATGTAGAGTAGATGCCCCCTATGCTCGTCCACGACGGGTGGACGCATGGGAGGAGGTCGCCATGACCGTGACCAAGGACGAAGCCGCATCGCGGCTGGATGAAATCGACACCGCGCGGCGCCGCAGCCTGACCCTGTTCAATTACGGGATGGCCAGCCCCTATCTCCTGCTCTGGGGCGGGCTGTGGATCGTCGCCGGCGTCATGGGCGCGGCTTCGCCCGGCAACGCGGGCATCGGATGGCTGGCCGTCGACGTGGTCGGGTTGGCCGGCACCTTCTGCCTCGTCCTGAGCCAGTCGCGGCGCGCCCCGGAACGGAGCGGGCGCCTCGGCATGGTCCGCTTCATCGGCGCGGCGGTCGTGCTGGCGGCGTTCATCGCGCTCACGTTCCGGGTTTTCGCGCCGGTGACGGGAGTCCAGGTTCAGACCTTCATAACCCTGCTGGTCGCGGCGACCTACGCGACAGTCGGATGCTGGCTCGGCCTTCGCTATGCGGTGGTCGGCGCCGCGCTGGCGGCCCTCGCCGCCGGGGCCTTCCAACTCGCCCCCGCCCAGCTGCCGCTGATCGTTTCGCTGCTCGGCGGCGGCGCGCTCGTGCTCGGCGGCGTGTGGATGCGGAGGGCCCGGTGAGCGGACCGGACGAGATCGTCCACCAGTCGACCCGCCTCAGGATCCTGTCCGCGCTGAACGCCCTGCCGCGCCGGGAAATGCTGGAATTCGTGCGGCTCAAGGCGATCACCGGCGCGACCGACGGCAATCTGGGGGCGCATCTGACGACGCTGGAAAAGTCGGGCTATGTCGAGATCGTCAAGGACTTCGTGGGCCGGAAACCGCGCACCCGCATCGCCATCACGACGCCCGGACGGCGCGCCTTCCAGGACCACGTCGCCTACTTGCGCGAGATCCTGGACGGCGACGCATGATCGCCGAGCTTCCCGGCTCGCCATACGCGCGCGCGGCGAAACGGCAACTCGACCGGCCCAGCGAGACCGTTCGGCTGACCTGCCTCGGCTGCCACGGGTAACCCGCCACAGACCGGCAGCAGCGCCGCCGCGGGGCGTGGGCGCATGCTCGGGTCACGCCGCAAATTACGCTTGACGTACTGCGGATTGGATCGTTAATCTTGCGGTCGTGCGTTGTCTGCCGGGTGTGAAGCGTCGTGATCGTCGGCTTCCGCGACAAGAGGACGGAGGCGTTCTACCGGGGCGACCGGATCGCGGCCTTTTCCAGCTTTGCACGGACGGCGTCGCGCAAGCTCGACCAGCTCGACGCCGCCACCGGCCTCGGCGACCTGGCACGGCCAGGCAACCGGCTGAAGGCGCTGACGGGCCGGCGCAAGGGGCGGTGGAGCATTCGCATCAACGACCAGTGGCGGATCTGCTTCGCGTGGCCCGAGGGAAGCCCCGGCCCGACCGGGGTGGAGATCGTCGACTATCACTGACGGAGGGCTTGCCATGGCACGCGATCCCATCCATCCGGGCGAGACGCTGCGCGAGGATCTCGACGCGCTGGGGATGAGCGCGGCGGAGCTGGCGCGGAAAATCGAGGTGCCGGTGAACCGCATCACCGAGATCCTCAACGGCCGGCGCGCGGTGACCGGCGACACGGCGCTGCGCCTTGGCCGCTTCTTCGGCACCTCGGGCGAGTTCTGGCTCAACCTCCAGAAGCTCTACGAGCTGCGCCGCGCCGAGCGAGACAATGGCAAGGACATCGCCCGGCTGCCGACCCTGCCCGTCGCGTCCAGCGGTGGAGACGAGACGATGGAGGCGGCCGCGGGAAGACAGGCCTCGGAAGCCGGGGCAGGGCTGGATTCAGATCGGCAAACCGTGGACGCCGAGGAAGTGCTGGTGCTGGACAGCTCCACCTTCGTCAGGGAAATCGGCCTGATGTCGGGGAAAGGCTCGGCGCTGAAGCACTATTTGTATCGCCGCGGGATGCCGCTCGTCGTGCCGCAGGCGGCCGCGGAAGAGTACGAGAGGAACCTCGTCCGCAGGGCGAAAGAGAAGCGAGAGCGAATCCTGAAGGACCTGGGGTGGCTGGCACAATTCAGCGGGGGAACCGGGGGATGGCCGGCGCCCGGCGATGAAGTCATCGAAGATCGCGCGAAGGCGCTTGCCGCGGGAAGCGGCCTCGGGGCGATTCTGCTCCCGGAACCAGATGACGCTCGGGAGCGGGCGAGGCTTAGAAACCTAGCCGAACGACCCCCAGGACACCGGAAGGCCGGCATGGGAGACTGCCGAATCTGGGAACAATGCCTGGACCTGTTGTCGGCCCATGACGTCGTCTTCGTCGCCGAGGACCCGGATTTTCGCGGCCACCGCGAACCCGAAAAGCTGCACCCGACGCTGCGCGCCGAAGCGGAAGCGGCGGGAGACGGACGAAGCCTGACTTTCCACCCCGACATGGAGTCGCTGCTGCGCGAGCTGAAGAGCGAGATACCTCCGATACCCGATCGCGCGATTTTCGAATTCCTGTACGACGCGATCGGCGACACAGTGCGGGAACTTGAAGCCAACAGCGATTGCCGGCCCAGGTCGAGCGGGACGATAAAGCAGACGCGACTGACCACGGAGACGCCCGAGTTCATCGAACTCCGCCTGGACGTGGAGGACGCGTGGGAGAGCGCGGATGGCACGACAACCCTGCCTTTCCGACTGTCGGGATCCTGCCGCTACCACTTGGGGGGAGAGCGACTCTCCGATCTCAAGGCTGACCTGGTGCGGCTGTCGACGACGGAACCGGATGGCTCGGTTCGCGCCGTGAAGGGCGGTCATGTGAGCGTGAGCGCGCACATTCACGCCGGAACACCACCGATCCAGCCGGAACCCGCTACGCTGGAGTAGGCGGCCATCGCCCGCGAAGCGTTCGGCTCGCTTCCCGAGGGGTTCCGCGCCCCCTCACCCCTCCCTGCGGGCGCCGCGGGCGACCCAGTAGCCGCTGACGCAGATCACCGCGGCGCCGACCCAGGTGAGCGTGTCGGGCAGCTCGTCGTAGAGCGCATAGGCCATCGCCGAGACCATCGGCAGCTGGATGTAGTAGGCCGGCGTCAGCGCCGCCGCCGGGGCGTGGACGTAAGCCGTGGTCACGCAGTGGATCGACAGGTAGCCGATGGCGAGGAAGAAGGCGAGCAGCGGCAGGTCGGACAGGGCGGGCGTGGTCCAGTCGATTATGGCCGGGCCGATCGAGAGCGGCAGCATCATCGCGAACATGTAGAACACCACCGCGTTCCTGTCCTCGGTGGTCGACAGCGCGCGCGTGGCCGCGTTGGACGCGCCATAGGCGAAGGCGGTGTAGACGATCCCCAGCATCGCCGGCACGATCACGCTGAACCCCGGCTTCACGATCAGCAGCACGCCCGCGAAGCCGAAGCCGATGGCGATCCAGCGGTAGAACCCGACCCGCTCGCCGATGAAGATCTGCAACAGGATCACGGTGAAGAACGGCCCGGTGAACTGGATCGCGTTGGCGTCGGCGAGATCGACCACCCCGAGCCCGTAGAAGAAGGTCACCATGCCCGTATAGGTCGCCACCGCGCGGATCGCGTAGACCGTCCAGCGCCGCGTCTTGAGCGCGCCGCGGCCGTTCCTGACCAGCCACGGGGTCAGCACCAGGATGCCGAACACGCAGCGGATGAAGACCAGGGTGAAGACCGACATGGTCTGGGTGAGCTCGCGCACCGTGACCAGGGTGAGCGCGAAGAACACCGAGGCCCCCATCATCCACGCCGTGCCGGCGATCAGCCCGGAATATTTCGCCGGGGCGGCCACGCCCCTCACCCGGCCCCGACCAGCGCATGGACCCGGCGGCGGAGTTCGGGCAGGAGCTCTTCGTCGAACCACGGGTTGCGGCGCTGCCAGCCCAGCGTGCGCCAGCTCGGATGCGGGATCGGGAAGCAGCCCGGCAGGTAATCGCGCCAGGCGGCGACGGTCCCGGTCAGCGTCCGCTTGCGGCGCGCGCCGAGATACCAGGCTTGCGCGTATTGCCCGATCAGCACGGTGAGCGCGACCCGGGGCAGCGAAGCGGCGATCCGGGGATGCCAGAGCGGCGCGCATTCGGGCCGCGGCGGGCGGTCGCCGCCGCGCGGCAGCGCGCCCGGGTAGCAGAACCCCATCGGCACGATGGCGATATGCCGCGTGTCGTAGAACCGCGCCGCGTCGAGGTCGAGCCAGTCGCGCAGCCGGTCGCCGCTCGCATCGGTCCACGGCTTGCCGCTCGCATGCACCTTGGTCCCCGGCGCCTGGCCGACCAGCAGCAGCCGCGCCGAGGCGGCGGCGCGCAGCACCGGGCGCGGCCCGAGCGGAAGGTCGGCGGCGCAGACGCGGCAGCCGCGCACTTCGGCGAGCAGGGCATCGAGATCCTCGGGCACAAGGCGGCCGGCGGTCACCATCCGGCCCGCAGTATGGGGACGCCGGCGAAGCGCTGTCGAGGACCCGGCCGCCAAATCCCTCTATTGCCTGTTTGGTGGCGAGTCCATAGGACTCGGGGCGTGGCAACATGCTGGGGGCCCGGCATGACGGGCGGTCGCGTCTTCAAGGACAGGAGAAAGGCGGCCTATCTCAACCCGGAGGGCGCCGACAGGCCGCTGAAGAGCCCGGTGTCCCGCGAGGTGCTGGACCGCGCCCGCAGCCATCGCCTGCGACGTCTGCGCGAGCGCTGCGCCGACGCCGATTGCGCGGCGCTGCTGCTCTACGATCCCGGCAATATCCGCTACGCCTTCGATTGCTCGAACATGCAGGTCTGGTGCATGCACAATCCCTGGCGCTACGCGCTGGTATTCGCGGACGGCCCGGCGATCATGTTCGAGTTCAAGGGCGGCCTCAAGCAGTCCGAGGGGCTGCCGGGCATCGACGAGCTGCGCACCGCGAGGACATGGACCTTCATGGCGGCCGGCGACAAGGCCGATGCCGCGATGGCCGGCTGGGCCGACGAGATCGCCGACCTGGTGCGCATCCACGGCGGCGGCAACCGGCGCATCGCCTGCGACCGGCTGGACGGCGCCGGCGCGCACGCGCTGGAGGCGCGCGGTCTGACCTATGTGGAGGGCGGACGGCTTGCGGAGATCGCGCGGTCGATCAAGTCCGGGGACGAGATCGCGCTGATGCGCTGGACGATGCGCGTCTGCGAGGCCGCCATGGCGCGGGTCTACGAACACTCCGTGCCCGGCGCCACGGAGCGCGAGCTCTGGGCCCATCTTCATTTCGAGAACGCGCGGTCCGGCGGCGACTGGCTGGAAACCAAGCTGCTGACATCGGGGCCGCGCACCAACCCGTGGTACCAGGAGTACTCGGACAAAGTATGCGAGGCCGGCGAGATGATCGCGCTGGATACCGACATGGTCGGACCCTACGGCTATTGCGCCGATGTCTCGCGCTCCTGGATCTGCGGCTACGCGCCGATGAGCGACCGGCAGCGGCGGATTTACGAGACCGCGCTCGACCAGCTCCGGCACAATCTCGACCTGGTGCGCCCGGGCGTCGACTTCGCCGAGTTCAACGAGAAGAGCTGGCGGATCCCGGAGCCGCACATTCCGTATCGCTACACCCTGGCCGTGCACGGCGTCGGCATGGCCGACGAATGGCCGGTGGTGCCGCTGCATGTCGACTGGTCCGACCTGGCCACGTCCGGCGCGTTCGAGCCCGGGATGGTGGTCTCCGTCGAAAGCCTGGTGGCCGAACTGGGGTCGGAGAGCGTCAAGCTGGAAACCCAAATGCTGGTGACCGAGACCGGCCACCAACGCCTGGACAGCTTTCCGTTCGAGACGGGGTAGGGTCCCGGGTCGGAAATTCGCGTGCTTTCCCCCCCTTTGTCACCCCGGACTTGATCCGGGGTGACAAAGGGGGGGCGGCGGCGGTCTCGCCCATTGGGGCGGAGCCCGAGGCGAAGGCTGAACCGGACAGCAGTGGACCCGGTCCGGGGGCCAGGCATGACGGCCCGGGGGTGGGGCGTATCGCAGGACGCCTTGACCGGGCGGGGCGGGCTTACCAGTTTTTCAGGCACCCCGCTCAACACGAGGATTCCGGGATGTTGGGACTGGACCGCCTCAGGGAAGACATCGACGCGATCGCCGAGCGCGACCCGGCCTCGCGCTCGCGGCTCGAGATCGTGCTGTGCTATCCGGGGCTGCACGCGGTGCTGTTCCACCGCCTCGCCAACGCGGCGTGGCGCGCGCGGCTCCGCCTCGTCGGCCGGCTGGTCTCGCATGTCGGGCGCGTGCTGACCGGCATCGAGATCCACCCCGGGGCGACGCTCGGGCGCCGCGTCTTCATCGATCACGGCATGGGCTGCGTGATCGGCGAGACCGCGGAAATCGGCGACGACGTGACCCTCTATCACGGGGTGACGCTGGGCGGCGTCTCGCTGGCCCGGGAGAAGCGCCACCCGACCCTGGAGAAAGGCGTCATCGTGGGCTCGGGCGCCCAGGTGCTGGGCCCGGTCACGGTGGGCGAGAACGCGCGCATCGGCGCCAACGCGGTGGTGCTGAAGGACGTGCCGGCCGGCGTCACCATGGTGGGCATCCCGGCCAAGCAGGTGCTGCCGCGCCAGCACGGCGAGCCGGCGACGGCCTTCCACGCCTACGGCACGCCGCGGCCCGACATCCCCGACCCGGCGGCCAAGGCGCTCGACGCGCTGTCGGCCGAGGTGGCGGCGCTGCGCGCCCGGCTGGAGGCGGTCGAGAACGTCGGCGAGGAGACCGGGGCGGCGCCCGCCGAGGACCGGCGGGAGACCCGACCGGCCGAGCGCCGCGCGGGCTGACGGGAAAGGCGGGCATGGCTGATTTTGACTTCCGCGTGATCGACGGCGACCGCCGGTCCGGCTTCGCCGGCACGGTCGGCAACACGCCGCTGATCCGGCTCAACAAGGCGTCCGAGACCACCGGCTGCGAGATCCTGGGCAAGGCCGAGTTTCTCAACCCGGGCGGTTCGGTGAAGGACCGGGCGGCCTATTTCATGATCCGCGACGCCGAGGAGCGCGGCGTGCTCAGGCCGGGCGGGACGATCGTCGAGGGCACCGCGGGCAATACCGGCATCGGCCTCGCTTTGGTCGGCAACGCGCGCGGGTACCGCACGGTGATCGTGATGCCGGAGACCCAGAGCCAGGAAAAGATCGACATGCTGAGGCTCTGCGGCGCCGAGGTCAGGCTGGTCCCGGCCAAGCCCTATCGCGACCCGGGCAACTACGTCCGGGTCTCCGAACGGGTCGCGCAAGAGCTCGCGGAGACCGAGCCCAACGGCGCCGTCTGGGCCAACCAGTGGGACAACCCGGCCAACTGGCGCGGCCATGTCGAATCGACCGGTCCGGAGATCTGGCGCCAGACCGGCGGCAGGGTGGACGGCTTCGTCTGCGCCATCGGCACCGGGGGGACGCTGGCCGGCGTCAGCCAGTCGCTCAAATCCTACGACAAGGACGTGACCATCGGCCTCGCCGACCCCGAGGGCGCGGCGATGTACAGCTACTTCAGGACCGGAGAGCTGGCGTCCGAGGGGAGCTCGATCACCGAGGGGATCGGCCAGGGCCGGATCACCGAAAACGTCGCCGCGGCGCTGGTCGACATCCCCTTCCGGATCCCCGATTCCGAAGCCCTGCCGGCGATCTTCGACCTGCTGTCCGAGGAGGGGCTCTGCCTCGGCGGGTCGAGCGGCATCAACGTCGCCGGCGCGATCCGCCTGGCCCGCGAGCTCGGCCCCGGCAAGACGATCGTCACCGTGCTGTGCGACGGCGGCCAGCGCTACCAGTCGAAGCTGTTCAACCCCGAATTCCTGCGCTCCAGGAACCTCCCCGTCCCGCCCTGGCTGGGGTAGGGCGTTTCCGGGAATTCTCTCCGCCGTGCCCGCTCCCCGGTGTCAGCCCGGACCTGTTCGGGGTGACAGGACGGGTGCCGGGAGAGCCACCTCGACGCCATGCGCAACGTCCTGATCGGCGCGCCGGTCCGGCGCCGCGAGGACCCGCGCTTCCTCACCGGGACCGGCGCCTATGTCGACGACCTCCGCCGGCCCGGCCTGCTGCACGCGGCGCTGCTCAGGAGCCCCGAGCCGCACGGGCGCATCCGCCGCATCGACGCCGGGCGCGCGGCGCGGATGGCCGGCGTCGCGGCCGTGCTCACCGCGCGCGACATCGCCGGGCGGCTGGGGCGGGTGCCGGTGACGCCGATCCGGCTCTGCCCGCTGCCCGAGCTGGAACCCTTCGCCCAGCCGGTTATCGCCCGGGACGTGGTCCGCTTCGTGGGCGAGCCCGTGGCGCTGGTCCTCGCCGACAGCCGGGCGCGCGCCGAGGACGCCGCCGCGGCGGTCGCGCTCGACATCGAGCCTTGCGACGCACCGCTGTTCGACGCCGCGCCGGACGGCGTCGCGATCGCCTACAGGGCGCAAAAGGGCGACGCGGCGCGGGCCTTCGCGAACGCCCCCTATACCCGCTCCGCGAGCCTTTCCGTCGGGCGCCACTCGGCGGTGCCGCTGGAGCCGCGCGGGCTGCTCGCCGAGTGGGACGGCGCGCGGCTCACCGTCTCGGGCGCCGCCAAGGCGTCCTTCGCGGTGCGCCGCGCCCTGGCCGGTCAGCTCGGCCTCGCCGAGCACGCCATCGCCATGGTGGAGAACGATGTCGGCGGCGGGTTCGGGCTGCGCGGCGAGGGGTTTCCCGAGGATTTCCTGGTCCCCTTCGCCGCCTGGCATCTCGGCCGCCCGGTCAAGTGGATCGAGGACCGGCGCGAACACCTGATCGCCTCCGCCCATGCCCGCGAGGCGCGCTGCGACATCGCCATCGCCTGCGGCCGCGACGGGACGATCCTCGCGCTGCGCGCCGAGGCGGTGGCCGATATCGGCGCCTATGTCAGGACCAACGGCGTCATCGGCCCGCGCAACATCGCCCAGTTCCTGAGCGGCCCCTACCGGATCGCCGATATCGACGCGACGGTGGCGCTGGCGCTGACCGCCAAATCGCCGATCGGCACCTATCGCGGCCCGGGCCGGTTCGAGGCCGATTTCTTCCGCGAGCGGTTGGTCGACCTCGCCGCCGCCGATCTCGGCATCGAGCGCGCCGAATTCCGCCGCCGCAACCTGCCGCGCGCCGCCGACATGCCCTACGCGCTGGCCCGCATCGCCCCCTTCCCACGCGAGGATTCGCTCGACAGCGGCGACCACGTCGAGGCCTTCGACCGATGCCTGGAGGCGTTCGGATGGGCGGACAGGGCGGCGCATTCCGGCGCCCTCGCCGACGGCAGGCGGATCGGCGCGGCGGTCGGCCCGTTCATCGAGGGCGGCGCGGCGGGTCCGCGCGAGACCGCGCGTCTGGTGCTGGAAGCGGATGGCAGGGTGGCGGTCCATGTCGGCTCGTCGTCGCTCGGCCAGGGCATCGAGACCGCGTTCGCGCAGATCGCGGCGGACGCGCTGGAGCGCCCGCTGGCGGCGATCTCGGGCGTGCATCACGGATCGACCTCCGATGTCAGCGAGGGGTTCGGGTCCTACCACTCGCGCTCGACGGTGATGGCGGGCTCGGCGATTCTTCGCGCGGCGGAGAGCCTGAGAGCGAAGCTCCGGGCGGAAGCGGCCGGGCGCATGGGCTGCGATGCGGCGGAGATCCGCATCGTCGACGGCGACCGCCTGTCGGGGCCGGGCGGGGAACTGCCGCTCGCCGCGATCGCCGATGCCGGGATCGAGGCGGAAGGGAGCTTCGACAACCACCGCCACACCTATGCCTACGGGACGCACGCCGCCCGGGTCGCGGTCGACGCGGAGACCGGGGCGGTGGAGATCCTCGACTATGTCGCCGTCGAGGATGCCGGGCGCATCGTCAACCCGCTCACCCTGGCCGGCCAGGCGGTCGGCGCGGCGGTGCAGGGGATCGGCGGGGCTCTGATGGAAGACATGCCCTATGACAAGGCGGGCCAGCCCCTCGCGGCGAGCCTCGCCGACTACCTGATGCCGACCGCCTGCGAGGCGCCGCGCATCCAGGCGATCCTGACCGAAAACCACCCCTCACCGGTCAACCCGCTCGGCGTCAAGGGCGCAGGCGAAGGCGGAATCGTCCCGGTCGGCGGGCTGATCGCCAACGCCGTGGCCGACGCGCTCGGCGTCGCGCCATGCGCGCTCCCCCTCACCCCGCCGGAGATCAGGCGGCTGGTCGAGGGGGCCTAGGTCTCCCTCGTCATTTCGACGGACCCCGGATTCGATCCGGGGCGTAGCCGTGCGCAGTACGGCGGTCCCCCTCGTCATTTCGACCGGAGCCGTGCGGAGCACGGCGGAGTGGAGAAACCTTGTCCCCATGGGGCAGGGAGGTTTCTCCACTCCGCGCCTCCGGCGCTCCGGTCGAAATGACGACATGGGGGGACGCGCTTCGCGCTCCGGTCGAAATGACGTTGTTTCTCCACTCCGTTTCGCTTCGCTCGAAATGATGTGGAGCCGATTTGCCGGCGCGACGCCGCTCGTCTATGACAGGCGCTGTTCGCACGACACCCGACCGACATGCCCGACATACAATCCGACATCGACCCAGACTCCGGGAGCCGGCTCCCCCTGCCGCGGCGCGAAGACCTGCCGGCGGCGGCGCGGGAAATCTTCGACCAGCTCGCCGGGCCGGACACCCGCTCGCTGGTCGGGCTCTACGGGCCGGGCGGGCTCAGGCTGCACAGCCCGGAACTCGCCGCGATCGCCCAGCCGCTCAACCGCTATCTGCGCTGGGAGACCGGCCTGCCGGGCGCGATCCGCGAGATCGCCATCCTGGTCACCGCGCGCGCCCATGACTGCCAGTTCGAATGGGCGCAGCACGAGCCCGCCGCGCTCGCCGAGGGGGTGTCGCGGGAGACCATCGAGGCGATCCGCGGCGGCGGCCCCGTCGACGGGCTCGACGAGGCCGGGGCGGCGACGATCGCGCTCGGCCGCGAGCTGTTCGAGGCGCATCGCGTGAGCGCCGCGACCTATGCAAGGGCGCATGCGGCGTTCGGCACGCGCGGCCTGGTCGACCTGGTGTCCCTGATGGGGATGTACGCCGCGACCGCCGCGCTGCTGGCGGCGTTCGACGTGCAGCTCCGCCCGGGCCAGCAGGCCCGGCTTCCCAAACGTGAAGGACCGAAAACATGAGACTGCTCTATTTCGACGATTTCCGCCTCGGCGTGCTCGCGGGCGATTCCGTGGTCGACGTCACCGAAATCCTCTCCGACATCCCCCATGTCGAGCGCGGCGACCTGATCAACGGGCTGATCGCCCGCTTCGACGCGTATCGCGGCAGGCTGGAGGAAGCGGCGGCGAACGGGGGCGGGACGCCGCTCGCCGATGCGCGCATCCGCCCGCCGGTGCCGCGGCCCGCCACCATCGACTGCATGGCGGTCAACTACATGGAGGACGGCACCAGGGACGCGCCGGCGCAGATCAACGCCTTCCACAAATCGCCCGGCGCGGTGATCGGCCACGAGGACACGATGATCCTGCCCGACGTGCCGGCCGCGGTGTTCGAGGGCGAGGCCGAGCTCGCCGCCATCATCGGCAAGCCCGCCGACAACGTCCCGGAGGCCGACGCGATGGACCACGTCTTCGGCTGGACCTGCTTCATCGACGGCTCGGCGCGCGCCCTGCCGCCGCCCGGCAACACCTTCTTCCAGGTCAAGTCGCGCAAGACCTTTGCGCCGGTCGGGCCGTGGATCGTGACCAAGGACGAGATCGCCGACCCGCAGAACCTCCAGGTCAGGCTGTGGAACAACGGCGAGCTGATGCAGGACTTCAACACCGACGACATGGCGCACAAGATCCCGCGCTGCATCTCCTGGCTGTCCTCGATCCACCCGCTGGTGCCGGGCGACATCGTGGCGACCGGGACCAACCACCGCGGCCTGCACCCGTTCCAGGACGGCGACCGGGTCGAGCTCGAGATCGAGCAGGTCGGCCGCCTCGCCATCGACATAAGGGACGACCTCAAGCGCGGCTGGAACCGGGTGACGAGGCTGCAACACGCCGAGAAGGGCCTCGAGGGCCCGCACACCACCCAGGTCTCGGGCAAGTACGCCTAGCCCGGATTTCTCACCACCGTCACGGCCTGCGTCGCGCCCAGGCGCCCGCCCGCCAGGAGCGGGCCGAAGAGCGTAGCGGGGACTACGGTCGAGGCCCGCGACGCAGCGGGC
>Ga0209020_1000857_pt1 | contig 34623 bp, 30 predicted proteins | sample PinacodermBB_FD_187298 | JGI IMG/M metagenome (GOLD analysis project Ga0209020, IMG submission 187298) | Host-associated microbial community of the marine sponge Aplysina aerophoba from Gulf of Piran - sponge pinacoderm, lysed by bead... | ecosystem: Host-associated > Porifera > Sponge >... | reverse complement strand
CTCCAACATCCCATCCTCACAAACTAAAAAGCCACCACTTTCAGGGTCGACTTCCACTTTGCAGAAGCATAAAGACAGCATATCGACACCCTGCGTCCGCGCAGTGTCTACCACCACAACGTCTTGCAACCACAACGTCTTGCAACCACATAAGGACAAAGAGCCGCCCCCTCCAGGACACCCTCTTTACGCACAGGAAAAACACAACTTTCAGGATAAAATTCTGCTTCGCAGAAGCATATCGACACCCTGCCTCCGCAGAACAGCTCCTCCCATAGGGTCCTGCAACGACATCAGGACAAAGCGAAACAAGGCGGCCCTGATGCCGCCCTGACGGGGAATCAAAAAGAAATGTCACGGAAAACGGGCGCCACCCGTTTGCACAGAGGCAGGCTTGGCTCCAGACCATCATACGAAAGAGCTCAACAGCAAAAAAAGGCGGCCCGATTGCAACATCAGACCGCATCCCCCTTTTCGACACCACTGCGTTCAGGTCGACACCACTGCGTTCAGGTCGACACCACTGCGTTCAGGTCAGCGGCCCCTCACAGCCGTTTTCACTCCTGGTTCCTTCAGGTTTTGAGAACCTACAACTGCCGCACGCTTATTTGCGTCCAGTAGTATCACTTTTCCGGGGACAAACGCTGACGGGCATCCATTCTCTGACTATCATCCAGCGAAGAAGCGAGCTCCGCCTCTGAAATGCCCCTCACCCCATTTGAACCCCCAAGCGCTTCAAAGAAAACCTCCGTTCCCTCCTCTCCCTCAACACAAGAGAAAGAGCCCGCCTCCGCTTCACTCAGATTATGCGCGGCACGAGCAGCCACTACGGCCTCTCTTTCCGGCTTCGCCACCTGTTCCGCCGTTTGTTCGCGCACGAACTGGGATATTTCATCGTCAAGCAGCACTTTTCCCCCAGGATACGGAGTAACGCCCATTACCATTTCAACTTTGCCGTCAGGCGCCTGTTTATAAAATGGCGCAATGCAGGCGTCATGAAAGCCAAGAGAGGGGAGCGTCTCCTTGATCAATAGTGCTACATTTCGTGGCAGAGACACCCTGCCATCACTGTCTATGCTCACCATCATGGGCAAGGGCTTCTTCGACAAACACCGAAGATAGCAGTTCATGGAGAATACTTTTGCGCGCATCTGCTCGCGCACTTTTCCTATCTCAGCCTTCTGACATCTGTAGTCACCGACAGAACGCCAGGCTGCCTTGAATGACAAATTCCGTAGATGATGGCCAATATCACGCCAGGCACTCTTCAGCTTTGTCTCTGTTTTTTCCATCTGCCTGACAAGCCCCCCCAGGTCGCTCTGCTCCTGGCTTAATATTCTGGCGTCGGTCATGCCCTTTCTGTCAGGAAAACCGCTGGCCCGCTCCCGGAGAATGCGAGCGTCCCCTTCCAGTTCCTCGCTGGCCGCCTCCAAACCTTGTGACTCATTACTGAGTATATCTACCAGCTGATTCAACTCATCAAGTGCAGCATCAAGTTCCCCTTTTTCTTGAGCAAGAGATGCCTCATCCGCTTTCAGCTCCTCGCCCCTCTTGCGCAACTGGTCTGTGCTTGCTGGCTCTGCCTGAGCCATCTGAACGCGCCAATCTTCCATGTCGTTCCTGACATTCGCTATTTCTGTGTCCAGGTTTTTGCTCTCGAGTTCGGCATGCACACGGGTCAGTTTCAGTCTCTGAAGCCTCTGTCCATTTTGCTTCAAAGCCTTCTCTGTCTCGCGCAAGTCGGCCTCGGCCTTTCTCCATGCGCCATATATGCATTTCGGTAGCGGCAGCACGGCTTGCTCGCTGAGCTCTTCGTAAGTGAAGCCCGTCTTATCCTTTACAGCCTGCTTGACTTCTGATATTGCCGCCGCACAATGTCTTGTCATTGTTGCGTTTTTCTGGATCGCCTGGATGTTTTTCCTCGCTTTTCCCAGGATGGCGTCCCGCTTGGCGCGGGCCAATGCCACCAGCTTGTCATCGCCGTAGAAATACTTTTCCAGAGTCCGCTCTTCCCGTCCTTGCACTTGTTGCTCTGCCCCTTGATGGGACAACAAGCTGTCCTTCAACACCGCCCGGGAGATGTCCTGCTGCGGCTCCTGGCAGCTGTCAGAAACCGTCCTGTCACTCGCGGTGGAAATCTGGCGGGCCGCAGTCTCGGCAGCATCGACATGCCGTTCCTGCAGCAAGTGGGCCAGCGGGGGGGACTCCCCTGCCTGGGGGCCCACCACCATCCCGCCCCCAGAGGAATCAATACTGACTGCCTTTCCCCGCAGGGATACCTTTACGCCCTCATCCCTTTCCCCGCGCCTGTCATCCCGGCAGGAATTACTCCTGGACACACCGTTGTTACCCACATGCATAGACCGACCTCCTTGTACTGGTCCTGGTACCACTTTCGCTCGTCACTGACAGCGCCATTCCAGGTGGGCTGGAAAAAGAGAAGCTGGCACTCGATCCATAGTCTTCCATCCCCCCTGCTCATTATCCTGGCAAAGAACAGGCCGCTCGCCCCAGTCACCCTCTTCACAAACAGAAAAAAACGCCATTTTGTGGATGGACGTGCGCCTCGCGCAAGCATACAGACAACATATCGACACCCGGCTCCGCAAAGCGCCGACTTCCCATCAGGTCTTGCAACGACATCAGGACAACGCCATCAGGACAACGCCAACATGGGACCGCCACCCGTTTGGACATAGCCAACTCTGGCGTCTGTCATCACCGCCTCTTTCAACCCCATCAAGGGTGAAGAAAACATCCAGAATCTTCGACTGTGCCAAACCAGCGAATCAGCAAAAAACGCACGAGAGACGGATAGCCTCGCATTTACACAGCTGCAACATCCAGGTTGTCCTACGACAGCGCACAACACACAAAAAGAAAGGCGACCTGATTTTGCAACCAGACCGCCTCCGTGTTTTGTTCAAGTCAACTATTCATGTCAATAACGTCCGACCAGCGCTATCAATTGTGGTCGTCGGAAGCACTCGCACCATCCGGTGATGCCCCACCCTCCTGCTCCTCACGAAGCCTCATGTCCACCATCTCATCCACCGCCGCGTCAAACAGCTCATCATCTTGCAGACGCTGTACCATCGTCGTAGACAACTGGTTGAACTCATCATCGCTGTCACTGTCATCGACAACCATGGAAGCACTCATGCCACCATTGACTCCTGCCCTCGGGTTAAAACCTGCGCGGGCACGCTGCCCATCTCCACCTGGTGCATGGGAATCCTTGTCAGGAACTGCTGCCACTTGCTGCTGTTGCACGCGTTGCGCGATCCGCCGCTCTATCTCCATCGCCCTTTCCAGCTCCTCTCGCAGCAGCTCTTCCTCCTCTTCACCCAGCAGCAGCTCTTCATCCTCTTCACCCATATAACCAGACGCCATGCTCTCAACACTATCGCCAACTTCCAGGAAATCGGCGCTTTCTCTCAAGGAGTCAGTATCAAAATCCACGTCTGTCCACTGCGCCAGTTGCGCGTTCAGCAACCTGTCCTTCTTCGCTTGCTCCAGCTTCTCACCTACCAGTCGTTCCTCATCAAAACCCAGAGCACCAAGCTTCAGGTTCACAACACCCGTGTCAGCTCTCCGGAAATAGGTCGGCAGAAAGTGGCGGTATCCCACACTCTTCAAGCCCATCACCTCGTCCGAAAGCGACACCTTGCCCTTACCGTCAATCTGTACAATCAGTTGCGAAGAATCGACATTCAGTGTCCTGGAGAGCTGTTGCACCCTTGCGACTGTTTGGGTCATATGCTTCTTCAGCTGCCGGTATTCACGCCTGGAGTCCAGAAGATTTGAAACCGCCTGACCTACCCCACGCACGTCGCGCCTTATACTACGCAGGATCTCTTTCCAGCCCCCCAAAAGTTCTTTTTTGCCCGGCCGCTTCCCCATCGCCACATAGAGTGCACGCCAGGCGCCTGAGACCTCTGCCTCTTTCTGCGCACGCTCCTGCACAAGATCTGCCAGCTCTCCCTGGCTGGCACCAAGCTGTTCAGCCAGAGACACTTCCTCGTCTGTCTGAAACCCTGTGGTTACCCGTTTCAACAAACGCTCTCGTGTTTCCAACTGCCCGATTTGATTTGGCAACTCGCGCACTTGCCTGTCCAGTTTCTTTTTCTCTTCATCCAGCGGAGCCATCTGCCGATGCAGCTCGGCCAGCGTTTCCTGTTGTGCGTAGGGCTCGCTCAATTTACTGTTTATCACTGACTTTTGGTCTCGCAGCGATTTCATCTTCTTTCGCCGCACTCTCCCGGCAGAAATGGTCGATGCTTCCGCCATTTTGCTCTCCAGAACGGCCAGTTCTTGATCACATACTGCCGCCCGTCTTGCACCCTCAGCCTCGATTTCTTGCTTGCACTCCCGCGCCCGTGCCTCCAGCGTGCTCAGTTGCCGCCTGACAACCTCCAGCCGCTCCGGGACAGAGTCACACTCCAGTCTTAACTCCTGCAGTCCACCCTGCACGAACTCCAACGCACCTTCCAGACACTCAGCTTGCTGTTCCGCGATCGCTTGTTTTTCCTGCTCGAGTATGGCCGAAGCCTCCTCGCGCGAGCCATACTCCTTCTTTAGAGACTCATGTATCCTGTCGAATTGTTCAGTCAGCTCTTCCGGCTTGCAGGCCAACTGATGCAGTGCTGTCTCTTTCGTACCTGAAATCTGCTTGTTACCGCTCACAATGGCCGCGACCTCGCTTTCCAGCCTGGCCGTCAAGGATGGCACCTGCGTCTCTATGAGCACCATTTCCCGCAGACTCAAGTCCAGCTCTGCTACCTTGCGAACCCACTCTTCCATACCAGGCCGGCTATAGAAATGCTTTTCCAGCTCAAAGTTGAGCACATACTGATCAGCACGCGAACGCGCCATACGGTTGAGATGGCTGAGATCCTCTCCCGTTGGCTTAATATGAGGCGCACGAATATCGCGCATCAGGTGAAAGTCAGAATTTTGCCTGGCTTTCTGTAGCCGCAGCCGTTCTTCTTGATCCAGCAGTTCTTCTTGTCCTTGCTTTTCTCGTTGCCCTATCTCAAAGCCGCCCGACAGCTGCGCCCGGCCCCACACTGGCTTGCCATCTTGCCGTGGTGGAGGCAGATGCACCTTTCGGGCCTTTTTCAGCATACCGCGCTGCTCTTGCAGCTGCCTTGCGAATTCGACAGACCGAATTTGGGGCAAGACGCTTTCGCCATCCGGCGACCTGGCCTTTTCCTTTTTCCCGGTTGGCTTCAAGTTGCGCGTTGCCTGTGTAGCCGCTGCCGCCACTTCCAGCTCGCGCCCTCGCACATCCCGCGCCTCTTCTCTCAGGTTGGCATTGAGTGTGGAATAAACGTGTTTGTCACCCTCTTGCACCGGACGCGTCTCATCTTTGACATTCCTTGCAACAAAGTCGTGATGATTTATTTCCCGTTCGACCAGCTCTTTCAGGTTGGCCTTCCCCTGCAGTATCCCCGTTTCCACCTCCGCCGCGAGTACAGGCTTGCCATTCTCGAACCTGGGATACTCGACCTTCCTGCCATTGCATTGTCCTGATGCGTCTGACGCTTTCCATTGTGCAGCTTCGCTTAAAGGCAACTCTCTCGACACCGCCTTGTTCCCTTGCCGTCCCGGCCCTTGTACATCTGGCATAGACCCACCTCCTTGTTACGGTCTTGCAGCCGGACTTATCACCGGCGGAATCAAAAGGGGTGTGCAGACGGCGCAGAGAAGCTTTTCCCGACCCAATGCATGGGCAGCTTGCATTGAGCTGCACAAAATCCCTGCATTTCACTCTGGCACAGCTATTTCAGAAAAAAACAAAAAACCCCGCGCCAGTAAAAAAACCGCCATTCTGACGGCAATGCAACCATTACACAGAGTTATACGAACAACATACCGACACCTTGTATCCAGGCTGTGTCTCCAAATCATCTTTCACAACCCCGTCAGGGCAAACAAAAACCGCAACAACCACCGCCATGCCAAGCCAGCAAATCAGACGAACAACACACGAGATGCGGACCGCCGCGCCTTTACACAGCGGCAATCTCAGCACCGGGAAGCCAAACGAAAAAACAAAAGGCACAAGTCAAACAAAGGCGGCCTGATTGTAAAACCAGGCCGCCTTTGTTTGTTGTTCAAATCCGTTCTTCAGAATAAGTGACGTACAACCCATGCTGTCAGCTTTGCTCGCCAGAAGAGATCTGAAAACTCTGCAACTACCTCTCCTCTTCACTCTGAGCATTGCATGAGACTGGAGAAGCCTTCAGCTTCCCTGTACCGAACGCCCGTTCGCATCCCTACGCGCAGCCTCAGCAACAGCCGGCACAAGGCCCTGTAGCTACCAGCTCATATTGACAAAGGGAATACAGCAGCAATGATCAAGCCCCCGCCAACAGGGCAGAGGCCTCAACAAAGAAAAGAACAAAAAAGAGCAGAACAAAAACGCAGCCCCACCAACAGCCGGCGCAAGGCCCTGTAGCTACCAGCTCATATTGACAAAGGGAATACGGCAACAATGAACAAGCCCCCGCCAACAGGGCAGAAGCCTTAACAAAGAGAAGAACAAAAAAAGAGCAGAATAAAAACGCAGCCCCCTCAACAGCCGGCGCAACAGCCCGCAGCTACCAGCTCATCACTTGCTTGACAAAGGGAATACTGAGTCTGCGCTTGGCCCGCAGGCTGGCTCCGTCGAGATGGGTCAGCACATCAAAAAGACCCTGCATGCTACGGGGACTACGGTTGAGCACAAAACGCGCCACTTCTTCGGTCAGTTCCAGTCCCCGCAGACGGGCCCGCATGCGTAAAGAGGCCAGCTTCTCCTCGTCTGACAAGGGCTGCACATGGAAGACCAAACCCCAGGACATGCGGGACACCAGATCCGGCAACTGCAATGGCAACTGACGCGGCGGGCAGTCGGCAGCCACCAGCAAACGTGTACCACGCTCCCGCAGCGCATTGAACAGATTGAACACGGCCGTCTCCCACAGCCAATGACCGGCTATAGCCTCAATGTTGTCAAGGCACACCAGGTCCAGGGTCTCCAGCCCATCAAGCACCCGCGGGCTGTAGGCCACCATCTCACGCATGGGAAGGTAAGAAGACCGCCCGCCGCCATGATCATTCTGGTAGCAGGCTGCCTGCAGCAAGTGACTGCACCCGACCCCGGAAGAGCCATACAGAAAAAGAAAAGGATCTGGCAAGGAGGCCGCATCAGGCCTGTCACAGTCCAGCAGAGCAACCAGTGCATGGTTGGGACCGGGGTAGTAGTTGGAAAAGGAGACTTCGTCTCTCAGTTGCACACCCAGCGGCAGTTGAACCGCCTGCTTCATAGCGCTCTCACCACCCGACAAGCCTGGCAAACTTTCAGCCACCGATGAACCACCGTCTCTGACGGCCCCCTTACTACACCGCCGGGAACAATACCACAACTGACGGCTGTCATGACACAGGCACCGCCGACCGATCAACTGACCGACCCTGCCCCCCAGATTCCCTTTTCAGGGACGCCAGCGGTAATGCAGCAAGGTAACCTTCTCTGCTCCCGCCTCAGCTCCTTCAGCTCCTTTAACACTTTCAGCCTTTTCAGCCTTTTCAGCCTTTTCAGCTGCACCTTCCTGTCCGGCAGGCGAGGCAACACGCAACACATGCGGACTGAGAACCATGGCCGCATCCAGCTGACTCAAAGTCCCCTCAAGCGACAGTTTGATCAGCAAGGTGCCACCCTGGACCTCAAATGCATCGATTTTGCGTACCGCCGTCACTTTTTCAACCAACCGCAAGGCAGCCGCGTAGCTGGCTGCGCTTCGAACGCCGTCAATACGGAGCCGAACCGACCCGTAACTTTCCCCTTTGGTCGGATCCACAGCATAGTAGGAAGCCATGGTGCCCGCCACCTTTTGCATCAACTGTTGCGTCAAGGCCCCGAAGGCAACATGGCTCAAGCTCCAGTTAAGCACTTTCCCCCTGAAGACGAAGCGCGCATGCCCATCCCAGAGGCCCGCGTCCGTCTGCCTGACGCGCAACACCAGAACTTCATCGTGTCCATAGCGGGCAGAGGCCTGCCGGACAGGATCAACAAACAATCCCCAGATATCGGAGACATGGACCGCTTCCTGATCCTGGAAATCAAAAAGAGGCCAGGTCACGTCCAGGCCCCAGTCTGTGGCAGCCTGTTCCAACCGGCTGGCGAGCAGTGTCGGCTGCCGGTCACCAACGAAATGACGCCGCCCTTCCTCCTCCTGCACCATCCACAGCAGCACCGGAGGGCGCCCCTCACCCCAGAAAGGCAACCCTCTCTGACGCAGAAATCGCCGTATTGCTGTCTTTTTGAACCTCATATGCAACACAGTCCTTTTCCCGGACAACCGGCCCTCACCCGATTCACTGTAGAAATAGCGGGCCACCATGTCACCGGCACTCGCCCCGGCGGCCTTGAGCACTTCAGAACCCTCCGGTTGCGGGCGACCGGTCAGGCGTTTGATGAGCAGTTCAACCCCCTGGCGAAAACCGTCGTGCCGGGCTGCCGCTGACTGGTTTTCCACAGGCAAGGCGACATCATAAAGACTGTTTTTGGCTGCCGGCTCAGCGGCCCGGGCTCCGCCGGCCATCACTGCCAGACAGGCAAGCACCATAAACCCCATAACCCACGCCCGGGTAAAGCCTGGATGGACGTCATGACTGGTCGCAGGATCGCCCACGTTATCCTCCTGGGAGTTGCGCTGTATTGCTGTAATTGCTGTATTGCTGTATCCACCTGTTGCTCTGCCTGGAGACAGACAGGCCGCCCCATTGTGCCACAAGCACCCGTTTGTGGAAGCTTCCTTTCTCTGCGCCGGGGAGCTGACAACAGATTGGCCATGTCTTCTATAGCCTGTTGTAACCTTTCACTGATAGAATGCGCCGCTTCCAGCCTCCCGGACACACCGGACGAACCCCACTCGAAGACCCTGATCATGAACCACAAACAAGGTCCACTCAGCTACAGTGATGCCGGTGTTGACATAGACGCGGGCAACGCCCTCGTACAGCGTATCAAGCCCCTCGCCCGGCGCACCCACAGACCCGAGGTCCTGGCAGGTCCCGGAGGATTCGGTGCCCTGTGTCAGATTCCCCCCGGCTACACACAACCCCTCCTGGTATCAGGTACAGACGGCGTTGGCACCAAACTCCGGCTGGCCATGGACCTCGACCGCCATGAAGGCATAGGGATTGATCTGGTCGCCATGTGCGTCAATGATCTGGTGGTCTGCGGTGCCGAACCCCTGTTCTTCCTTGACTACTACGCCACCGGCCACCTGAACCTGGAGGTTGCCACCCGCGTCGTGGACAGCATTGCCACCGGATGCAGCCTGGCAGGCTGTGCGCTGGTGGGCGGAGAAACCGCAGAAATGCCTGGCATGTACCAGGGCGAAGACTATGACCTGGCCGGCTTTTGCGTCGGTGTGGTCGAGAAAACGGATGTCATCGATGGCCAGCGGGTACGGCCGGGTGACGCTCTCATCGCACTGGCCTCCAGTGGCGCTCATGCCAATGGCTACTCCCTGATCCGCAAGATTCTGGAAACACAAGCACCCATCACCAGCCTTGAGCTGGCCGGATGCCCCATGGCCGATGTGCTGCTGGAACCCACCCGCATTTATGTCAAATCCGTGCGCCAACTGATCCAGCAAGGCTGGGTACATGCCCTTTGCCATATTACAGGTGGCGGCCTGCTGGAAAATCTGCCGCGTGTACTGCCGGCTGACACCCGGGCCTTGATAGATACCACCAGCTGGGTGCGGCCGCCGCTGTTCGACTGGTTGCAACAGACCGGCCAGGTGACAGAGCGCGAAATGTTCCGGACGCTGAACATGGGCGTGGGCATGGTGGCAGCGGTTCCCCAACAGCAAGCGCAGAATGCCCTGGACTGCCTGCACGAACTGGGCGAACAGGCCTGGCAACTGGGCACAGTAGCACCGGCGGCCGAGGCACAAGACGCCGTTACCCTGGAAGGCCTGCAATGACAGCAACGCGCCCCCCTGCCGCTGTGGTGGTTCTGATCTCTGGCAACGGCAGCAATCTGCAGGCCCTCATAGACAGCCAGCAGCCGCTGGGCATCCGGATTGCCGCCGTCATCAGCAACTGCCCTGATGCGTTCGGCCTGCAACGTGCCAGTGAAGCCGGCATCCCGGCCCGGATACTCGATCACCGTCAATACCCGGATCGCACCCACTTCGATACGGCTCTGACCGCCCTGATTGACGCCTATGATCCCAGCCTGGTCGTGCTGGCCGGCTTCATGCGCATACTCCTGCCGACCACAGTGGCGCACTATCAGGGCCGCATGCTCAACATCCACCCCTCCCTGCTGCCCCGTCACAAGGGACTGCACACCCACCGACGGGTACTGGAAGCCGGTGACCGGGTACACGGTGCCACTGTGCACTTTGTCACCGCCGAGCTGGACGCCGGTGCTGCGGTTATTCAGGCACGCATTCCTGTCCGTCAGGACGACACTGAGGCCGACCTGCAAAATCGTGTGCAGGCTCAGGAACGTCTTATCTACCCGAAAGCTGTCCACTGGCATGCCAGCGGGCGACTGCAACTGAAAGGCAATACAGCTGTGCTGGACGGCACCCCCCTTCCCCCGCAGGGTGTCACACACCAACAGGATGGAACCCGTCTCACCCTCTCCCCTGTCTGAACCTCCTGGTCAGGTCGCGTGAACCGGAGGGGTAGTCAGGGCATCCAGACTACACGTCAAAGCTTGTATCGGAGGATATCGCCCATGTACGCATCGTCTTCCCGCACCTCCTCTTTCGTTGCGACTGAATGCACAGTCAGATCCGACACCCTGGCGCCTGCTATCAGCCAGGCGCCAGCAGCCGGGCCTACCAGAATCACACTGCCTGGCCAACCATTCCTCAGGCAACCCATGCAACTACCGCTGTCGCGCTATGCCACCCTGGCTGCGACGCCAGCAACCAGCCAGCACGCATTCCGGTTCGGCTATTCCGTCAGCCCGCTCGCCAAACGCTACCGACAGCTTGCACCCGCCCCCCAAAGCGCGACAGCCGCGCAAAGACGACTGAAGAACAAGCGGGACGCACGCTTGCGCCGACTTGGTGAAAGCGCACTGTACAAAGCCCTGGCCGCAGCCATCCCCTTTGGAACCGGGGTGCCCTTCAATCCTGCGAGGGGGGGAGTACTCGCAGCGCAAAGCAAGGCTCAAATCTTTGCCGAACTGCAGCGCCTGTCACACTACGTCCTGCCACCCGATTCAGGAAAAGAGCCGCATCAAGAAGCCTCAAAAGCAACAACACTCGAATGCGCGCTGCTCCTGCTGCGCTTGCACAGGGAAAACGGCCGGGAACACAGGGACAAGCAACAGGGCTCACCGGATGCGACACCTCACTCTGCGGCCCCGACCAGGGCCGACCGGAACACCGACGCCCGCGCCCTGTGGGAACGCACTGTCTCTGAATTCCAGCATCACCTTGGCACCGCCGCGCAGATCTGCGCGAAGCCAGCAGACCTCCCCTGCAACCACCAGACACTATCGGACCAGGAAACGGCACCGGCCCTGCGTAGCCCGTCCCCCGGCATCCTCAGGGAGGCCACTTCAGAGACAATCCGGGAAGGCATGCTGGAAATCATCAGCATATTTGCAGAAAGAAACGGTGTCCTGCCGGACTGCCCACTCAATCAGGATTCCTTGCTGGAACACTATCTGCAACTTGATGACAGCTGCCAGCAGCAAATGATCGATATCCTCAGAGACATGTATCCTGCTCCCTCAGCTGCGGCCAGATGCCGGGCCCGGTTCTGAAGGGGCAGACTCAAGCGTTCATAAGCAAGAACTGTCCCGCCAACAGGATCTGCCTCGTGCGCGGCAAAGGGAAACAGACCGCAACACAGATGCGGTTGCGCGCCTCCTGAGCTGACTGCCAGAGCCGCACCAACAAGGTTGTCAGGAGAATAGCTGCCAGACACCGCACAGTTGTGTTGGCGATGGAGAACCTGTCTGCCGGCCGCTTGCCCGGGACATCTGTCGCCGCAGGTAGTGTCTGTACATAGCTGTCGCCGCAGAGCCTGACTCACCCCCTCCTGCTTTGGTCTACTTTCTGCCACCCGGGCCCCTCGCGTAGCCTGAGACTTGTCAAAGCCGCATCCGCGCTGAAAGGAGAGCCCCTATGAACTTTTCATTCCCCGATTTCCCCTTTTGGTCAGCAACACTGCCCAGCCCGCAGCCTCCGGCTATTCCCATGCAACAACCCACTCTGCACGGTCGCCTTGTTCAAACTGCGAATCCGAAACCTGCCTTGAGCGCAAGATCAGGTACCCATGAGGAGTTCTGCCCAGTGGTGACAGCACTGACGAGCAACGCAAGCATCACGCAGCAGCCACAGCCACAGCCACAGCCACAGCCACAGCCACAGCCACAGCCACAGCCACGGCACACAAGCAACGCAGTACGAAAAAAGCAAGACACCCGCTCACAGGAGAAAAAAGAAGAGGACGCAAAAAGAAAGCACAGAGCCACAGTCCAGAAGAGATACCAAGCTACGGATGAAATACTTCGGTCACTGGCGCCCCTGCTTCCTTTCGGTGACCACGTCCCCGCTGGCAGCCCCCGTGGTGGCTTACCCAAAAAGCGCTCTGCGAAAAAATTGGCAAACCAAATCCCGAGTAACGAGCCAGTCAGCCAACAAGCCGACGGCAGTGAGCAGGCTAATGACTCTCCGTTGCTGCTGTCGACGCGAGAAAAACTGAAGAAACTGTCACGCTTCACAATAAAAAGACAGAAAGGCCAGAACCCGCACGAATTGATTCCCAACGTAAAACTTATGAAATGCGCTGCTCTTTATTTACGTTTGGTCAAGCATTTTTCACCCCCGCCCAGTCAACATGCAAGCCTGGCCAACAGAGAAAGCCGTGACGCTTTCTTGTCCAGTCCTGCACACCGACGCGAGGCCGCACGACAGGCCGACCAGGAATTCAGAAACTGCCTCGGCGGAGGCGGAACCCCAAAGGTGCCAGAGTCGCCATCTCATGCCGCAGAAAACGCGGAAGACATCCAGGAAATTCGCAAAATCTTTGAACAAAGAGGGCTCAACCTGCCTGGCTGCTCACTCACCAGGGCTGAGCTGATCGCTCTTTGCAGTCGATTGGACGCCGATGCGCGACCGACAATGGTAAGCATGCAGCAGGAGATGTACCCAGATCGCGAACAAAGGCTCAGGCAACAGCTGCTCGAAGCCATCAAGCTGGCAACATGGGAAGCACGTCAAACCCCAGCCGCTCAGCGGACAGAGCGCAGCAAAGATGGGGGGCAGGCATTTGAGGCAAGCCTCCCGCAGACAAGGGAAGAGCGCAGCGACGAGCACCCCCGGACGACTGTCGGGCGGGCAATACTGAACCTTGAAACAGAAAACAGTACCAGGATCTTTCAGATGGCTATCAAACCGTTCACACGCAAAGCCAACCCAACCACGCCCGCCCAGAACCCTGATCTGGCATTTGAGAACCACCTCTGGCAAGCCATGGAAAAACCCACCGATGAAGAAACCCGGGTGGCTATCGAGCAGCTGATACGCGAAGCATGCCAAGCCACACCAGCCCAGGACACGGACAACAACGACGACTGGGAGACAAGACTGGAGCAGGGTCTCTGGCAGGCCATGCAAGAGGCCTCCACCGAAGAAACCCGGCAGGCCCTCGCGCAAACACTGGCACTCACACCAGCCGGGCACACGCCCCGGAGCTGGCTGCCACAACATGCCGCTGTCACAGAAATGCACGATGAAGAAGCAATGGATTACGTCTCAGCAATGCTCTGCACCCCAGCAGCACCTGACGCTCATGCAATGGCTATCGACCACACTCCTGCCATGCTTGACCCTGCCATATTCGACCTTGCCATGTTCGACTCTGCCATGTTCGACTCTTCAATGTTTGACGCCCCAGGCGCACCAGAACTGCCTGATGCCAGAAAAGCCTGCGGTAACGAATACGCAGCTGAAGATCAGCTCGAGATGGAGATGGATGAGGTGCAACGGATCCTGATGCAATTCTAGTCAGAAGGGGGCTCCGGGGACCATCGCAAGCCCCGTAGCACCGCCTTCCAGCAGCGGCCTGGGGGCCCTTGCGCCGATTTCAGGGCAAAGGCACCAGGTCTTTCGTACCCGCTTTAACATCCCCCCCGGCCTGAGGGGCGATGTTTTGCCCAGACTGGGGCAACAGCGTCCCAAGCCGCTCGGTCACCAGCGCCGCCAGCGCCAACTTGAAGGGGTTCGGCGCCACCTGCTTCACATAGTGCTTCAACGTAGCCTCCAGCGCAGCCTCCATGCCCGGAAAAAACAACAGGCTGCCCCGGTGAGACAAGAGGCTATCCAACCTTGCTGGAATAAAAACCAGGGTTCTGTCCATCTCACCCTGCCAGGCACGCGCCAACAGGGTCAGTTGCTCGTCACTGGTGTGACGGTCGACCAGATAACGGTGGACACCCGCTCGCATGGCGTCCAGCAAGCGCCGCCAGTAAGGGGGAGCACCATCACCACCACCAGCGCCGGCAGTGCCGGGTGCTGTACCCGCCCCGGCCTCAAGGCGACAGAAGGCCGGATGCTCCAGCAACAGCTGACAAAACAGCTCATCAACCGGCAATTTTAGCCAATCAAGCACCAGCAACAGGGCCCGTTCCGCCGGCGTCATAGGTTGCTCGATCCACGCCATCAACACCGCCCATACATCAATCTGTTCTCCACCAGCCTGCCGAGCCTCCCAGCCTTGCAGCGCCTGCACCAGTGCTTCCAGCGCCCGCTCTCGCTCCCGCATACCAGACAACATCTGCAAACGCGGCTCCAGCAAGCGCCATGTCGCCGTTTCCATAAGGCAAGGAAACGACAGCAGACGATCCATCAGATCCGCCGTGCGGCGGCAGGAACGAAACCCCAGTTTCAGCAAGGATGCCGGCAAGGTCACCCGCTCGAAGTCCAGAGCATCGGCCTCCTTCACCATGCGTTCATAGGCTGGCGGACAACCTGGCGCACATCGGTCAGCGTCCTCGATATACCAATGCGCCTGCTGCAACCGGGGGTGCAGAGCCTGCACCAGGGGAACATTCACCCGTCCCGAAGAGAAGAAACTCTGCGCATAAACGAGAGTCTGCTGGTGCCCTGCCTCCGGTTCCGGCAGCATCTGCAGCTGCTGCGCTATAAGCTTGTGAATGGCGAGATCGGCACAGGTTCCCGTTATCGGCAGCCACAGGCTGCAGGTCACCGAAGGGTCGGTACCACACAGAAACCCGAGAGCACGGGTGCGCATACTGCAGCCCCGGGTATAGAGCACGCGGACTTTGTCAGCCCCCTCCGGACGCCTGGGCGCCAGCCTGTCGATGGTGTACCTGTACGAGCAGCACAGCTGGTCGGCGTCCGGACACAGCCCCCGGCGCACAAAGCGCACAGGTCCGCCACAGCAGGTATAGGAATAAAAAGCCGGCCAGGATTGACGCAGCACGCACAACCTGTGTATGGCCTGGGCTCTGTCGAAACTGGCTTGCAGATCGGCTTCAGGACGGCACAACAGCAAATGGTAAAAGGGTCTGAACAAGGTCCAGCAACTGGATGCCAGATCCGTGGCACTCACCAGCGCCGCCGCTCCCCGATGTAAAAAACGCTCACGGACATAGTGTGGATGGCAAGAGAAAACGCCCGTGGCGCAGACATTGAGAACCACCAGGGCCGAACCTGTCTGCGTAACCATATCAAGAGGAATCGCATCAGGCCCCAGCCCGTCGCCACCGGGTCTTTCCTGATTCTCAGCCGGCAGTGACTCACCCGTGAGTTTCAGCCCCTGAACACAACCTTTGCCTGCCATATGAAAGATACCCGGCAACTCAAGGGACGCCATCAACTGGTGACGATCAGCCGGCGGCTGGGGCTCGCGCCGCTCGGATAGCCGATGAAACGGGACCACCAACTCTTCCTGCATCCAGGTCAGTTCGCACTGCATATCAGCGGCGACAGCAGGAGACTCATCTTTTGGCACGGCCAGCGGAAAGAACAACCGGGGCAATGCCTCCCGCGCGTCAACCACACGAACAGGGGCCGCTATCTGTGCAGCCACAGGGGCCATGCGCAGCGGACACAGATCTGACAATCTGGCACCCGTGATCAGCGGCTCCCCCACTGGCAGCAAAGGAAGATGCTCCCAGGGGATCAAAGCACTACTGTAATCGCCACTGACCACCAATTCCCTGCCTCCCTCACCGGAACCTGCAGGAAAGACGCAGTCCTGCACCGCAGACAACACCGGTTCCAGCACAGCAGCCAGGGGTTCTATAAGCCAGGCGGCCACCAGAGGTTCCTGTTTTTCACAATGGTCTGGTGCGGCGGCATGCAGGTAGCGGCGAAAAGCAGCCTGCTGTCGCCACGTCTGAAAACAGGACTCCATGGCCTCAAGGCAGACTTGCCGCTGGGAAGATGCATGAAAAAACCAGATGGCCTGACAGGCGACCTGCTCCTCATCACAACAACTGCGAAAGGAAAAAGGTGCCGTTCTGACGCCTATCATGTTTTCCTGCAAAAAATACAGATACTCAACAAAACGCAAGCCAGGCGCCGCCCGTGTACCCAACCAGCTGACAGGGAAGGAGAGCTCAAACAGCTTTCCCGCCACGCCTTGCGGCCCCTTATGCCAGAGCCAGCACAAAGCGCCACTGTCATCCGAACTCAAATGCATTCGCACAGTGCCCGGGGGCGTATCAGAAACCCGCTGCCCCACCTCCGGATCATTGATCGCCAGCGACAGCGCGAACGGGTGCGGGGCACTGGTCTGAGAGCGCGCCAGGGCCAGATACCAACGGCTCAGATGATGACGCAACCCGCGGCTACTCAGGCTCCAACAGGCCTGGAACAGCTGACCACCCCCGGCCTCCTTGTCCAGCAGATCCAGGTCTTGCACAACAGCCAACAAGTGTGCGAGCAGAGCCGAACTGTCGTAGGTCACGGCTGTTCCAGCAGGCAATACTGCGTCCGGCGCCTCCGCCACGCGGGTCTCACCGTTTTCTGAACAAAAAAACTGCTTGCGCTGTTCAGAATCCGGCAACGCGCGTTCAGCCAGGCCCCTTTCACTCTTTACATCATGCTTTACCCGTGTGGGCAGGCTTGCGGCTGCGTCTGACAGCTTGTCAGGCACGACAGTCCCCACCGGTCTGGCACCCTGCTCTGCGCAGGCAGCTCCCTCCGGTGGCTCACGCCGCCGGCTGGCGTGATAACCAGAACCCAGAAGCGCATCAACCTTCTCCACCAGCCCAGACTGCAAAAAAAGCTGCTGGGCCGAACGCAAAGACAGGATGCCATAGCTGGCATCGCGTGCGTCATCTGCCAGTTCGTTCCACGCCCACCGTTCCCGGCCCTCAACAACGGGTCGGCCATAGGCCGCCTGAGTTCCACCACCAGCACAGACCGGTGCCGAACAAGAAAGAAAACCCGGCAAATGCGCCATCTCGGCACAGTGCAGGCTGAGGGTTTGTACACTGTGAAAAATCATCCGATACAGCAAGGCACTCCAGTCAGCCGGACTGATGCACTCCTGCCGAGGCTTCGATGCCCGCCGCTGCCGGGAAGACGATGACGCCCGGGCCTCCAGAACGGCTATTATGCCCATCAATCTCTTGTGGGCCGTCATCAGCTGTTCAAGATTCGAATCAGGATCGGCCAGCAACCGGAACAGGCTGCGAGATTCTGCAACGCCTGCTACCGCCAGCGCAGACAAAGAAAAGCAAGAATAATCCGGCGGAGCATACAGAAGGCACGCCGGAAGCAACCTCGGGTGAACGAAACGAGGCCGGCCCTGTGGCGAAAGAGGAGAGCTGAGCCGGTACTCATCGAGCTGCCTCTGTCGGCAGCAGTCTCCGTCGGCCGTTGCCAACAGAGCCAGCAAGGGTGCTGCGACTTTACGCTCATGCCCCTGGGGACAGGAAACACTGGACCGGTCAGCAGTCGAAATCGAAACTGGACGCACAAAATACTCCTCCCTGTGCAAAAGAAACAAGGCATGGCAAAGCCTTTCCCGAAACGCTGTTGTCAACCAGGTACCGTATTCAGAGCAACTCCTTGCCAGTACTCTTTTGCTAAGACAACAGGAAAGACCGAGAGTTCCTGACAGCCCCTGCACCAGCCCGAAAGGCACTGGCTTGCAAGGTCAGAAAACGAAAAATACAGGTCAGAGTCAGACAGTACGCCACCACCTGTGCAGAATCGGGGCTGGCATCGACAACTTGTCAGAATTCTGAACGCGAAAGTTCGAAAATGTCCCTATGCTTTTAGTGTTGTAACTTCAGAGGAATATGGAATGAATAAACTTTCACCATCACGAATGTTTCAGTGCCTTTTCTGCACGGCAGCTCTCTTTATGACCGCAGCTGCTCCAGCCGATTCATCATCCAGTCAGTACAGATGTGAAGTGATTAACGCGATGCACATCACGGACAAAGGCAACTTGACTTTTTCATCCAAAATTCCATCAAACTTCCGGAACCTGACATATCTCGTAAACAAAAAAGACGGCATACCAAGAATTGAAAACAACGTAGACTACGATGGCGTCAAACCCGATGCCAGAGCAGAAATCCTTAATGCCGGATCCAATAACACACCCTTCAATATTATTTTTCACAACGGTTATTCTGCAGGCTATTTTCATATTGATGATGAGGGCAATGATCGGCCCAGAAAGCCATTTTACTTTGCCGAGCGCAGAATAGTTGTAACAGGCCTTTGCGAGTATTGGTAAGAGACAGCACATCCAGCAATTTTCACCCCAAGATAACATCTTGATATTCTTGCTATGTTTTCAGGAATTTTTTTAATCTTTTTACTATATCCACGGATGGCGCGAAACAATCAGGATAATGTCTTCAATAGCGCAGCACGCAACAAGCGCAACTGGCCGCTATCCTGGTTAACGCACCTGGCAAATCCTGAGCTGTCTCGACAGGGGCGTCCGGCACCAGTCATCCAGCACATTACAGAGGGCCTTTTATGACAAATACAACCAAATCACTAATGATAAAGTGTCTTTTTTGCGTGACCGCCTCACTGTTGACGATAAAGGCTTCTGCCAATTCGGAACTGACTGGCTACAGCTGCACAGTACAGAACCACGTCAGTTCAGTCGATGTTAACAATGGTGCCATAACCACTTCAGATGCTTACAAAGGTATGACCTTTGAGTTCAGCACACTAACCGGACGTATAAGAGGGGAAATGGGCAGCCTCATCTTTGATTCGCGCCCAGTCTACGAGGGCGATCCCAATGCCAGGATAGAGCGTTTTGGCGCTCTTACCATTAATCGGTATACAGACGATCGCGGTACGTCTGTAAATTATTTCTATTTGCTGGGCGAAGAAAAAACGCGTCCGGGCTATGGTCGTGTGGCCAAAAACACTTATAACGACAGGAACTTTTATCTTTTCAAGAACGGAACTCCATTTTCCGGTACTTGTACACCGCTTTTTGGTGGCACCTGGTAATCGTCCGGGACCTGACAATTAACTGCCAGGCCACCTGATGGTGTGCCCCAGTATGGGCACACCATCATCAACCACCCCAAAAACTCCTTTTTCCTTCACCAACGATCAAATGATTCGCAAACAGCTTTTCATTTTTCAGCGAATGCATGGAAGAAAAAACAAAAAGGCTACATCCGTTCTCCATTCCTTTCTGTTTCTCTTCGCTTCAACATATATTCTGAACAAAGCGCAGGGCGTCTCAGCACCCTGTGCGAAAGTCATAATCCATTTCAATAACAGGCTGTTGCAGAAAATTCCCCTGCACATAGTGGGTCCCGGTACGCCACACCCGCGTCATCACAGAAGGATTTTCAATCCAGGGGACTATGGTTTTGCGTCCCATGACACGCAACTGATCAATCAACCGACGAAGCACTTTCTCCTGCTCCGGATCATCAGCCAGCGTCCGGGTCAGAGATCCGGCCAGCTTGATATAGTCCGTCGGGAAATCGCGAACAATATGCATGGCCTGAGCACTGCCGTCGAAATGGCACAGACTGGAGCCACAGCCTACAGTACGCAGCTGTCTGAGAAGAATCAGCACCTGTTGAGGAAAACGAACGATCTGCTCTTCAGCCAGCTGAAAAATCAACGAGGAGGGCTCAGCGCCTGCTTTTTCGAACAGAAACTTCAACCAGGCCGGCAAACGCTTGTCCTGCAAGCTCGCACTGCTGAGATGGATAAACAACCGGGTCGAGCTGCACTGCCGATGATGAACCTTCAGCCGTCTGAGGCTGTTCCATATCACCCACTTGTCGATCTGGACAGCAACAGGCATCAAATCGACATGATCGATGAACCGACCGGCATTGAGCACCTGCCCGTCCGGCTCGACCAAGCGTAACAAGACATCGTAATGCTCGTCATCCTGACTGTTTTTCAGGCCCGTGACCGCCTGAAACATCAACTGGAAGCGTTTGTTGTCCCAGGCCCGCTGCACCTTCTCCTGAATAGCCTGGCCCTGATCGCAGGGCGCCGCCTGAACAACAGGCGCTTGCTTACCATCCTGCTGCCGGTCAGAAGTCGCCGTCCGGCGGCTGTGTTTTTCTGCAGTATTCAGGACAAGGCTGGCAGGTCTGCCCAACTCCCTGCTCGCAATCCGCTGCAAAAGCTCCGCCTGACCGACAGCAACACAGTCGCTGACGCCCAGACGCATCCATTGCAGTCGGTCGGACACCTCCTCCGCCTCAGCCGCCAGAATGAAGGGCACCCTGCCCTTGTCAATCTTTGTACAAGACGGCAGAACTGCTTCCACTACACTGGCCGCATTCTTCGTACAGAGCGCAATCAGCAAACTCCAGCGCTTGTTGGGAAGAGCCTGCACAAACTCCTCCTGTGAGTGGACACGCACCGCCTGGCAACGCACATTTCCTGCCGGGGCAAACAGCCCAGACTCCGGCGCGCTGCCAGACAATAGATCAAGAACAAGAACCCAGGGGAGGCTATCACCAGCTGTTTGCATACAGACCCATCCACAACGGACTTAGACAATGAAATACCGGGACGCTACCCGGCCTGAAACAGGGAAACCGTCTTATTCAACGACCGCCCCAACAACTGTTGCCACCAGCCGCCGCCCCATTGGCATAGCGACTACCCAGACTGTCCATGTAAATACAGGTGCAATCCGCATCTGCTGCCTGGGAAGCCGCTGCTGTCGGCTGGGCAATCAAGGTAAAAGCATGAGTGCTGTCAGGATCACTGGTGGCGGTGGAGCAGTCCGTACCGTTCCAGAGACCGGTCACAGCAGACAGGGTGTAGAGCCCCTCCGGCGACAAATTGCCTCCCAGCTGGGTCTCTACATCTGTGTAGCGGCTCTGCTGAGCATACACACGCTCCTGGGCTGCGGCCATTCGTTGCAGCGCTACATGGGCATCGGAACGCCCTGCCCGCAACATATAATCACGCAAGGATGGCACCGCAAACGCCAGAATGATGCCCACAATAGCCACGGCTACCATCAACTCGACAAGAGAAAAGCCACGGGCATTATGTGCACGGCCAGACCACAACAGTGTAGCGACACCAGAATTCTTCATCGGGCTCTCCTTCGCCACCGAAGCCTCCCGCAGGAGGCCGGCTGATTCATTGCACATCAATCAATGGTGATCAATTTGACTCGTGAGAGAGGATGGTCCATGCACCTCAACGCGCGCCACCGCCTCGGGATCTGCACCATAGAGTGAAACCTCCATGTTTTCTATCAGCAGCAGCGGCCGGCTCAGACCTTGCCACACCATGACCGCATCCGGACTCACCATAAAGCTGTCGGCGTAACCTTGCAGCGACAAGCTGCCGGTCTGTCCATCAAAGGCAACAAGCGTGCCCCGTGCCAGACTCCTTTCTGTGGCCATCACGGGCATGGCCAGACTACACAAAACGCACAACACACCGGACAAAACAAAGGACCAGAATTTCATCAGCTTCCTCCCTGCAGGCCTTGTTCTTATTCGTCTCTCGTTAATTGACGCCAGGACTGCCGCCCCAGACTGGAAACTCCCGGATTTTCGTTGACACGACGTACGTTACCACTGGATGTACTGAGATATTTGCATTCGACACCGGCACCACAGTCGAGAACCGTTGGTCGCTGGACCACCCCGGACAACTCGATACCCGACGGGAACGGACAGACGCCAGCAGAACATACCTCGCCCGGCCCGGCGGCAAGCCCGCCGGATGCACTCCCATTTGAGTAGGCGGTATGGCTGTCCATGAAATCAAACTGCCGGTCGCCATTGAGATCAAAGGGAGGCTCGGACAGCAAGCCGCCATCAATGGCATCCAGCTCCATCAACCAACTGCGCCCTCCCCCTTCACACACTGTGGCCGAAGGCTGCAGAGTGGCAAAAACAATCCGCCCATTGCGCAAGACTGGCTCTGTGATCAGCCTTTCGCCACGGTTATTGCCCCCATAACTCAACAGCAGCCGCCAGCCTTTATGCGGTGCATCCTGGCCGCAACCCGTCCAGCAAATCGGATGATCGGAGCTGACCCGCAACCCGATCGGCTGATCCTGGCTGTCACGCTGGCCATCGCCATTGGTATCGCGCGGATACAGGATCAACTCCTGATCAATGGTCTGGGTCAACAGGTCAGCGTCGGTCACCGCCGTCTGCAAGGCACTGTCATCATCCCGGATGCCGTAAAAAGCCTGATCGGCTTGCCCCTCCGCACTGTTGTCGCCGGCTTCCAGGTACTTGCCGGTGCCAAAATAGATCATTCTCCCGCCCCGCGTGGGATGACGCCCCACTTGAGGCATCACTGTAACAGGACGTCCCGCTCCTGCCGCAAAGAGCGGTACGCCACCTGCCCCGGATTGAAAGGCCAGCCCCCACTGGCTGGCATCGGCCGAACGCAGATCGAACTTCCACAGATTGCCCAGCAGATCGCCGGCGTACACATAATCGCCGGTGCCATTGCCATCGATATCCACAACGGCAGGACTGGACAACCCGTTGCCAGACGCTGCATTGGTCGTCAGTCTGCCACCGCTTGCCAGCGGGCGTCCGGTTTCCGCATCCAGAACCAGCAAGCTGGCCCTGCCATCCTGGCTTCCATAGCCATTACCCAGAATCACGCCCCACTTCCCGTTATTGAGCTTGACTATGGAAGCACGACCCAGCGTGTATCCCAGCGACGTTTCTTCAGCTGACGACAGTTCCCAGCGCACGATAGACCCGGCCTTGCCCGCACTGAAGCCATCAGGGTCAGTAATATCCAGCGCGTAGATGCCCTTGCCCCCGGCCCCCAGGCCTCCCACCAACAAGCTTTTCCATGTGCAGGTTCCCGCCCCGGTACACAGATCGCCCACCGTGATATGCCCATCCACAAAATAACGATGGCTGTAATCCGGATCAGCCAGCTTGTACAGCTCGGGCACCACTGTTGCGGGAATAAAAGCCAGCTTTTCCTGACCGGAGGAACCTTCAAACGCGTGCAGCATGCCATCGTTGCCACCCACATAAATCATGGGATTGCGATCAGCATGGGCGGCCTTGAAAGCCCGGTAAGCATCGCTGGAATACAGAGGGCCGAAGGCCGACGGTGCGCCTACATACACAGGATCAGAATGAACAAGGTCGCCCAGAATGCCTTCACGCTGCCGGAACTGATAGGCACTGAAATTGCCGGCAGACGCACCGCGCAACCAGTCAATCAAGGCCGCTGTAAAGGCACCCGCATCACCGGAAGCGCCCAGTGGCGCCATGCCGGCCTCCAGCCAGCTCAGGTAGCGCGCTGACAGGTTACCCGCCGTGCCATGGTGAAACGGACGTCCGGTCACCGCCCCACCCGCCACCGGCTGGTCTGCGGTCAGTACCAGACGCGTCCCGGGCTTGAACGCGCTGCTTTCAAAGAAGCTGCTCGCTTTCCAGAGCGTATCCTGTGGCAGGATATCCTGTGTCTGCCCGGCCGGATCGTTCAGTGGCAAGGCCCAGAGATCACCCGTCCAGTGCCCACTGTTGAAGCGTGCCTGATACAAAAACGTATCCGTGTTGACACTCCCGGAGTTGGCTGCGACCGAAGAGGCTGTACCTGTACGCCGCTCCACCTCTGCCAGTGCATCCAGCAGCCCCTGGCTGATATCCTGCGGTGAACTGGCCGCAGCGAAAAGCCCCTTGCTGTTGAAGGCGGCGTGCCAGAGATCATCCACCTTGGCAGCATTGGTCGCGTAAGGATTGCCCCATGCGCCATTGATCGTGGGCGCCCTGCCGCCGAGCTCGGGCCAGCCATCGCCATCAAAGTCTCTCAGTGCCCCTCGCACACCAAAAGCCACACCGAAGGTGGATAAATGCTGCCAGGCCGGGGAGTCTGCGCCAAAAACTGGATTCCTGTCATCAAGATCGGGACGCAAGTCGGTCTCGTAGAAATAGCGCGCATGATCCGCCAGTGTAAAAGGATAACCGTCACCATCAACGTCTCCTATCGAACCAGAGTTGCGACCGTTCCAGAAGCCATCCGTAAAAAGCACAGAAAAATTCTGTTGGCAGCTGTGCTGGATGGGCGTCGGTCTGCCTGGCTGATCCGTAGTCTGCCGCAAATAGCTGCCTACCCCATTCAACCCTGCACGCAAAGGTGTGGGCAGCGCGCGCGGGTCATGTGCAAACAGTCTCGCCAGCAAATTGCTGTTATGGCTGGCCAGATCCCCTACAGGCGACCGCGCCAGCCAACCGGCGTTAATCAGTCCCAGCGCGTAACGGTAATGGGGCGCCTGCTCAATCACGCCGCTGACAGCGCTGTTGACAACAAATGAGCGTCGTCGATGGTATTGATACCAGTTGGCATAGTTCTGCTGGATCCTCCTGACTTCCGCTATTGCAGTAATACTCGGCCGTCGCACAACAGACGGCCTGATCTCGCTACCCTGCGGACGGAAAGCGACTGACCAGACGTCGATGGTGTGCGCCTGTATCTGATACAAGGTCAGAGAGTCCCAGGCATCAATAAGACCATTGCTGCCCGCACGGTAATTGAAGGAAAAAGGAGAGGGCGCCCTGCCAGAAAAGCCACTGTCGTCAATGGCAACAGCGTAGAAAGCACCCGTAAGATTGCGCCTCGAACCATACCCCCTCTCCGATGAGACGGGGTGAGAACGTGCTGCGGTGAAAGCAGCGTTGGGCAGCCACGCGCTCCATGGCCTGTATTCTCGGGCAGGGTCGAAATACATGACATTGGCATCACTCGAAAAGACACGCCAGTCCCCCAGGCCGAGCAGATCATTGAACGAATTCAGCGACCATACCGTCCTCTCCAGAGTCCCGCCATGAAGGCTCGAGGTGTCGAACGCGCTGTACACATTGTCGATGTTGGCGTACAGGTAAGGGAAATGCCTTGATCCGTAATAGTCGATCCTCGGCCAACCATCATCAAGAGGGTATGAAGTAGCCTGACAGGGATAACCCCTCTGCATATATTGGCAGTACCTGTAGTACGGCTTCATCAGCACTTCCCAATCCATGGAACCGGAATCATCCAGCATCAACATGACATTGGGTGCCACAGATCCTCCCAGAAACAAGGGGGTCTGCGCCGGTGAAAATCCCCCCGCCCCGGAGCTGCACAGCAACAGACTGAACAGACCGGCCCGCCCGATAACAGAAACACCGGGCAGAGCCCTTGCCCGGCACCATAACGCGCTTCGTTTGATCAGTGCCATCTCGCGACCTCCCTGTCAGTCCGCCTCAGTCAGCATGCCTCACAGCATACACACTCTGCACAATCGCCTCCGAGCGCACCTGATTGTCACGCTCAGCATTGCCTGCTGACAGCCAGTCGATATAGCCGGGGTCTGTGCCCCGGGATGTAACAAGATAATAGGTAATTCCACCAGGCTGGCGAGCGCCGACAACCAGGCTGTCAGAAACAAATCGCCACCGCTGCACGACAATCTTGACCGGATGCGCAGCAGTTCCCAGCGCAATCGTCTGCCAGTAGGCACTGTCAAAGTAATCGGCAGTGCCTGTTTCAAAGTGCATGCCAGCGGCCCCTGCCTGGGCGGCCACAGCCTGAGCGTCTTCGATGGATGACAGCAGGCTTTCTGCCGTGCGCAACCCCGTTTCCGCCAGTTGAAAGGCATAACTGCGATCCTGCATCCCCTTGCTCAACCGCGCATCAAAGGTCACTGTCTGTATGCTGCCTGTGCCCAGCAGGGTCAGCAGCAAAAGTACAACCATGGCTACAATGAGCGCAGCTCCCGACTGCTTTTCCCGCATGCCAGCCTCCTTGTTGTTGCTTGTTGCACGGCTTTATTGACCTGCGTTCAATGCCAGGCCCGACATCCTGTTCCTCAGGGTCACAGTGGTAGAAAAGGCGCGACGAATACGCCTGTCACCGGCATCTTCAGGCTGGTAAGAAACACCAAAATAAGTAAACCCTGTTCCCGGGCCACCACTGCTTTCCTCTTCACTTTCCACCAGCATATAAATGCGCACGCTCACAACATTTGCCCAGTCTTCCACATCAGCTGCGCTCAGGTAACGATCAGCCGATGGCCGGCTGTCTATATTTTCGCCGTACAGAAACTGAAGATTGAGGATGCCTGGCACCAGTTCCTCGCCGGGTGCCGACACGCCATCGGAACCGATTTGCTTACGGTAAAGCGAAGGGCGACTCCTGCCGCTTGGGATCGCAAGGTAATAAGCCATAAAATCAAACATCACAGCCTGCGGCTGATCCATCGCTGTGAGCACACTCAGTGCCCCCAGATCCGTGCTGGCATCCAGATCCACAGCCCCTCCAGGTGAAAAGGAAACAGCCCTCACAGCCAGGTTGTATACGCAATCACTGATCAATAACACACGACTGGGATCAGACTCGGTGTTATCGGGAAAGCCAGACAGCGTGGCAGGATCGGCCTGAAGACGCAGGACCGGCGGCGCAACCGTGACAGAATCTATCCCCATAACATACGGAAGTGCCTTGCCAAGCAGAATCATGTCGCTGCTGGCAAGGACAGGCACGCCCAGGGGGCTGCCATTGGAGATACTCAACCCGTAGAGGTCGAGAGGTTCCCCGGGCAGCAGACCGCTCCCCTCACTACCACTCAACACTTGATCAGACCAGGCTTGTTGTTGAATGGCAGGAACCGCACTGAGAACAGAGGCGTCATCAGCACCGCAGCCGCTGTAGGCTGCAGCCCGTATATCTTCTGCCATCAGGGCCAGAGCCAGATGGCCACGGCTCTCCACATCCGATGCGCTTTGCTGGAATTGATAACTGAGCCGACTGCCCAGCAACACGGACAGCGCACCATACAAAAGAAAAACGCCTATGAGACTGGCTACCAGAAGTTCAATGAGGGTAGAGCCGCTCTGTGTACATCTGTGTCTTTGCTTCATAGGCGCACTCAAGGCTCAAAGGCCATAAAAAAATGCCCATCGGATGTCAAAGGGTCCGCAGTCAGCTCCAGTCTGCCATCCGGCCTTGCCCCCCGGTCCCACAACACGTGAATCATGTAAATTGAGCCCTGTCCATCACAGCGCGATGAAACAACAGTATCACTACTGCCTATGAAATCACCCGGATTGCGACTGGGTGTACTGTCCAGGCACACAACCCCGATCCCGCCCGGAAGACTGCTGCTGATATCCTGCTGCCACTCCCAGAGGTCATTGAGAGCCATCTGCGCTGGCGTACACCCCTGAGATGCAAGACAGTTCGATTGTGGGCCTGCAGGCGGCGAGCCCGACAGGACATAGGCGCCAATCCGGGCCCCATCCAGGTTGGCTCTCATGCGATCAGCCAGCCCCTGCACCAGCTCCAGAGCCCGACCATCCTGATGACTGCTCTGCTGGGCTCTGGTGCTTTCCAGCTGCAGGCCGGCTACCGCCAGCAGCCCCAGCGACAGGATAAACAAGGTGACAAGATTCTCGACCAGACTGAATCCGGGCGCCCTGCCGCCCCCCGGTTTCCAGCGGACAGGCCTTGAAAACAGGGCGGCACTATAGACTTTCTGCACTGCACTCTTCCCTCGCCTGATCAGGGTCAGACTGCCGGACACGCCCCCGGAAGACCAGGAGCTTGGCGGCATAGTAGATGCCGCTACCATCCTGTAGGCAAAACAACACAGAAGGATTCAAAGGATGGCTTCCGCCAGATCGTGTCATGCGGATGTACTGCAAGTATCCGGGCCCGGTGTTGCCTCTCAGCAGCATTCCCAGATCATCATCCAGCGCATCCTGCACTCTGAGAACCAGGTCATCAGCACCAACCGAAAGCGGATCGCCGTCATAGTCCACAAACACCAGCCATCCCTGCCTCCAGATGTCGGCCTCCTCGGCATCATCAGCCGCCGCCGTGTTGTCGCACTGCACACTGGCGAGCTGACGCGGACAGATCACAAGGTTCCGACCGCGCACCAGGGCTTCTGCACGTGCAAAAGTGACGAAACGCTGAAAAGAGTCAGCGGCGGACTCTGCCTGCTGGCGTTCAACAAACCGCACAAGGGAGGGCACCCCCGCTGTCACCAGCAGGGTGAAAACGGCGGTCACCACGAGCAACTCTATCAGGGTAAAACCCCACAGATCCTGACACCCTGGCCGTCTGAGTTTTTTTATTCTCACCAGACACCTCCCTGGCCCAGCCCATCACCCTCCTGTCAAAGACTAGCTGACAGACAGAGAGAATACCCGGAGGTGTGACGCTTTCGTGAAGAGGGGAACGCAGATAAAGGAGTAAGCGGCAGAATGAACAGAATGAAAGAGGACAGGCAACAAGGGGGAAACGCCCCCCGGCGCGGCTGGCACCGGCAGACAGCTTCAATCAGCCAGAGGCTCGACCAGCCACAGGAGCCAGCCCAACACCATCCACCAGCCCGTCTTTTACTGACTCTGCCGCACTGACAGACTCAAGTGCCACTTCAAATTCCAGGCTCTGGCCCGCCAGCGGATGATTAAAGTCAATCGTGACGTACTGTTCGTCCAGGGCACAGACAACACCCGGCAACTCGCCACCGCCCGGCGAGGCAAAACCAACCACCAGCCCTGTTTCCAGCGCCATGCCAGTCGAAAACCGTCGCCGTTGCAGCCGATGAACATTTTCAGCACGGTGCGCCCCGAACGCCTGCTCGGGAGATAGCTGGAATATACGACGAGTACCGGCCTCCATACTCAGCAGACAGCGCTCAAAACCGTCCGGCAAGGTACCATCACCAATCACAAGGGAAACGGGATCGCCGTCGAAAGTGCTGTCCACCAGTTCCCCGCTATTCAGCTTCAAGGCAAAATGCAGCCTGACCCGCGCCCCCTGCTCAGGCACGATGCCGCCATCTCCGACACTCATAGCAAGCCTTTCCTGTCTTTTCCTGTGGCAAACACACTCTGCTCCAACAACACCAACACAGCTCCCACGCTGATCCCCGCATCAGCCAGATTGAAAGTAGGGAAAAACCAGGAACTACCAAAATGAAAAAGAATAAAATCGACCACGTATCCCAGCTCCACCCGATCCTGAAGATTACCGAGAGCACCGCCGAGAATCAGCGCCAGGGCCACAGCCTGCAGTTTGCATCCCGTCTCCAACCTGGCCAGCCAGACTAACAGAAACAGGCTCATCCCGAGAGCGACAACAACAAAAAACCAGCGCTGCTGACCATCAAGCCCCGCGAGAAAGCCAAAGGCCGCGCCCGTATTGTATGTTAGCGTCAGCCCAAAATAGCCGGGTACAAGAGACCGGTATTCTCCTGGAATAAAGTGGTGCACAATCCAGCCTTTGGTCCACTGGTCAGCCGCAACAAGCAGCCCACTCAAGAGGATGGACACCAAAAAAAGCAGCTTGCTGCGTGGCATGCGTATTCAACCAGTACAAAAGCCGTGTATTTTGTCCAGTATGTCCGGGTGGGTCAATTATTCGTTGCTCAGGAGCATGGCTTCCCCCCCCTACAGGTCAAGCGAAGCCTGGATTGCTGTATCTTTGCGCGCCAAGCCTGCACCTCACCAACTCATACATTCAGTCAGGCACTGACCAACCGCAAGAACCCTTGAGCCTACACTGAAGCTCTCCACAGCCCTTGCGCGTGAACACCTTGCCGCTGCAAGGGTGCATCTGGACAGCATGCCAGGACACGAAAACGGCAGACCGATCCGGGTGCAGGGGGCCGCACCCTGCAGCCGCTCCATGCCCTTTCTACAAAAGCCCTTTCTACAAAAGCCCTTTCTACAAAAGCCCTTTCTACAAAAGCAGAAATGAAACTCACTGCACGAAAAACAGCCCAGGCACCGCCGGACCCACTGTTACACGCGCCGGCCCCGACCGCCTTTTCACGCTCGCCCCCCCACAAAAGCAAGGTCACAACCGCCTGACTCCACCACAAGCCCCCATCCAAAGCAGACTCGCTCCCGCTGTGGAGCACTCTCTCGCCCTTTCCCGCTTTCAGCAGGTCCTACCAATCTTCATCGTCCTCACTATCCTCATCACTCTCCATCGCCCTCCTCCTGGCCTCCATATGTGTGCGCACATTCTCATCCACGCGCCCTCCCCTGCTCTCCGAAGCCGGTGCTGACGCAGCTTTCTGAGCAGATGCCCCCGGATTGACACCAGACCCGAGACCGACGCCTTCTCTCATCCCTATCTCTGCTGCGCTGCGCCGCTGTTCCACTTTATTGCGCAACTCCTGATTAAAGTCTGGCGCCGCCTGACTCGCTCTCGGAGCATTCCTCGCGCCTCCCACTTGACGTCCTGAGGAAGAACCTGCGAGCGGTGGCGATGCAACGGACGCGCCAGGCGGCGGAGGAGGCGGAGGAGGAGGCGGAGGAGGAGGCGCACCGGCCCGCATGGGAGGTGGTGGCGGTGGTGGCGGCGCACCAGCCTGCACGGGAGGAGGCGGCGGTGGCGATGACGGCCGTACACCAACCTGCACGCGAGATGGTGGCGGTGGCGATGACGGAGATGACGACACTCCAGACTGCATGGGCTGCGAGGGGGCCGATCCCAATCGCCGCTTTTCTACTTTCTTCCGCAACTCATCGGCAAAGTTTTGCGGCACCTGACTCGCCTTCGAAGTATTCCCCGCGCCTTTCCCCTGAAGTCCTGCCAAAGAGCCCGCAGACGATGGCTGTGCTGCGGGCGACATGGGTGGTGGAGGCGGCGGAGGCGGCGGAGGTGGTGGAGGTGGTGGAGGCGGCGATGCGGCGACAGGCGCAGAGACAGACACTGCGGACGGATTTATTCGCCCCTCTCCCGCCGGTGCAGCCTGTCCTGGCGCGTCTGCTTTGACTGCCGGCTCCCGCTGTGCGGCTCCCGGCTGGGGGGGCTTGCCTTTTTGGGCTATCGAAGCCAGCCATTCCTCCCGTGTTCGCTCGCCTTTGACGCCGCTCGCAACTCCCTTCTCTGCTCTTGCTTCCGCTGCCGGCTCGCGCTGTGCGGCTCGCGGCTGGGGGGGCTTGCCTTTTTGGGCTATCGAAGCCAGCCGCTCCTCTCGTGTTGGCTCGCCTTTGCCTCCGTTCGCAGCCTCTTGCTCTGCCTTTGCTTTCGCTGCCCGCGCTGCTTGCACCTCCGCTTTTATCTTTGCCGCTCGCTCCCATTGAGCAGCAGGTGGCGGGGGGGCTTGCCCTTTAGTGTGTTTCGCAGTCTCCTGCCTTTGTGCTGGCTGACCTTCCGCTCCCCGCGCAGCTTGCCCATGTCCCGTTTGCGCACAACCCTTCTCCGGATTCAGGGCATAGCTTTCGTAACCTTTATTGCCCCCTCTTTGCTCGTACCCCGCCAACTTCTTGATCAGAACATTCAGCCGAGCTCCAAACTTGGTCTTGGGAGGCTCCAAAGCCGCCCGGCGCGTTTCTCGAGTATCTTGATTTGTTATCGAAGAAACCGACCTTCGCATCCCATCAAGCAGGGCCGCTTTTCCGGAAGGTTTCTGTGACCCATGAGCCTGTTCCGCACCAAAGCTTCTATCAAACACAGGCGGGGGCAAACGAACCTCAGCCACACTGCACCTCCACAATCAACATGACGCAGCACTCCCACCGTCCCTCTATGACATCAAGCTACACGTCTTCACGACCAAAAACCGCCCTCTCGCTGCCGGGACACAGAACAGCTGGACGATTATAGTCGCTTACAAGCCACTGCATGAATCAGCGTTGAAAAAATGGCATCGAGGCCATCATATGCTGGAGCTTGCATCTCTCATACACACGCCCCTCCACACGCAACTTGCAAAGGAGGCTGGACAGAATCACACATACGAAAGCAGCCCCGTATTCACTGGCACAGCGCTCTGGCTGTACACTTCTACATCCCGCACCCCGTCACAGCACCAACATAAAGGCTTTTCATCGAAAATCAGAACCGTCGCGCACTGAGTTACAGGGGGACCTGACGCAACAGAGCCCCCTGCCGGGAAAAAGGCCGATTTATGATCGCTCAAGTGTCAGCCTGCCTCCCGCCGTTCCCAAACAACGAAAACGCCTTGCCCCCTCTATGTCCAGAACCCCTTCCAGTCTCGGATAGTCGGTATACAGCTTCTGAAAAAAAACAGAATTTCAGTGTGCTGGTGCCTCACCTGTCACAAGCCGCCCCCGATTGTCAGCAGCCCTTGCTGCTTCGATAGTCCTGCTCAAGGGAACTGACCCAGACGAGGCCATTACAGCGCGACTGAGCGCCTCCTTCTCTTTCACTGCCGGACATGGACACAAAGTGCATGCCCATTCCGAGCGCTTTTTCGACAAACCGTTCGTCTCACCCTGTGCGCACTGAAGACTGCTTATAGACAGGGAAAACTTCAGTGGCACCACTGACCCCAGGCACAGGCGAGCAAACAAAGCCATGTCGAGGCTTCCCCCGGCCAGGATGCCTCAGGATTACAGGCACCCTGTCGATGCTTAAAGCCATGTGCTCCGGCCTGCTGCACAGCCAACCACCCTACCGGCCGAGCCTGCCCGAAAACGAGGCACACCACTCTCGCGCCCCCCCCTGCCGTAATAACAGGATGGACATCTGACAAAACTAATCTCTCGAGTGGCATCAGCACTCCTGCTTGCTTGGATTCCGCAAGCAGCAAGACAGCTGACCGAATTTCATAACAGTTCGCTCACACCTTGCCCGTGGGACAACCTCCACTGCCGTACCAACAAACCAGACCCTGACACCGCAGGCAGGGGGCCTGTCCGGCAGCTGACTTGAGGGCGGATGCGCAAGAAGGCAGAAAGACTGGCAGCCATGACAGACGACCCGCTGCACTCCAATTCGGCGCAAACAGGGAGAGACTTTCAAGTTCTGTGCAGAATTCGTAACAAAATCAGTTGAGTTACTGTCTTCAATATCAACACCAACGGAACTTCACGGCACTGGAGGCTTCCAAGGAGTCCAGGCAGGCGGGAAAACGATGTCCTGCCGTAACATCATTGATCCCCGTAAGCACAGACGGGACAGGACCAGTCGGACCAGTCTTCTACAGAGAAAACAGGAAAGTCCGTCACAACTGAGCGGAGATCACCACACCGGGAAAAAAACCGGGGGAACAGGCACATGACGCTGACTATTCGACTGATTAAAACAAGGCGGGAGAAGCGCCTCTCCCAACAAGCTCTGGCCGATCTGATAGGTGTGTCCAGAAGCGCGTTGGCTCAGTGGGAAACAGATATGAGTCGTCCGAATCTGGATAATCTACGAAAGATAGCGGAGGTCATGGAAGTTTCCTTCGAATGGCTGGCCACAGGTCGCGGCAACCAGTATCTGACTGTAGATTCCAACCAGATCAGCGATGACAAGCTGGACGACGAAATTACTCGTCTGCTATCTCGCCTTCACACAGGCCACAAGAAGGCTCTTCTGAATGTCATTCGGGTAATGCACTGAGTGGCAGACGGAACCTGCAGGAAGAGGGGGGACCGAGAAGGACCGACAACAATGCTCCCGGACCCGGGACAGCTGCCCTGCGGCAGACTGCCCGGGAACAGGGCTTGACCTGCTGGTTACAGCTCGTCAAAAACGGTTCAGCGGCACAATGCGCAGCTTCCATTCATGAAGGAACAAGACGTAGCTCCTACTTGACGGAAGAGAAAACAAGAGCTTTCAGGCACCCCTTGCAGTTCACGCGCACCTTGCAGTTCACGCGCACCTTGACCTTGCCGTTCACGCGCAACAGTGCAGACAGCCCCTGCCATCAGCCTTGGGCCACGAAAGTGTTCAGCGCTGACTCCACCTCAGCCAAAACGGTTTCTGCCTGAGTCAAGAGTGCATCAGTTTCTGGCCCCAGATCGCCTTGCTGCCCATTTTCTTCCAGCTGTTGGCACAGGGCTTGCAGACCTTCGGCTCCCACGCTGGCACTGCTGGATTTGAGGCTGTGGGCCGCACGCCGAAAGGCTTCTGCATCCAAATCCGCAAGGGCCGTGCGCATAGTGCGCATCTGTGCTGGGCTGTCTTCTTTGTATAAGCCTATCAGCTCCAGCACGGTCTCCTGCCCCTCATCGCCCAGCATATCCACCAAGGCGTCCAGTACAGCACTGTTTATCGCTTCCATCGTCGGGATCCCTCCTCTTTGTCCCCACCTTGGTGCCAGCCAAGATCGGGCATCACTGTTGCTGTTTCTGTTGCTGTTTCTGTTGCTGTTTCTGTTGCTGTTTCTGTTGCTGTTTCTGTTGCTGTTTCTGTT
>Ga0209020_1000835_pt1 | contig 35443 bp, 31 predicted proteins | sample PinacodermBB_FD_187298 | JGI IMG/M metagenome (GOLD analysis project Ga0209020, IMG submission 187298) | Host-associated microbial community of the marine sponge Aplysina aerophoba from Gulf of Piran - sponge pinacoderm, lysed by bead... | ecosystem: Host-associated > Porifera > Sponge >... | reverse complement strand
GAGGAGTTCCTGTGCTCCAGCACGCGGGCGCCTTGGCACATGGAGATCATCGACGGGGTAACCAGCGACGGCTGGATCCTGGGTCGCAAGATGCTGACGCTGCACGACGCCGGCGGGTACGCCCGCTTCTCGCCCTACGGGGTCACCAAGCACAGCTTCCACCACACCGGCGCCTACACCATCCCCAACCTGCACTTCGACGGCTACGTGTGCTTCACCAACCGCACGCCCACCTCGGCCATGCGGGGCTACGGCGTGACCTCGGTGTCCTTCGCCGTGGAGACCCACATGAGCCGGATCGCGACCGAGCTCGGCGTCGACCCGTACGAATTGCGTCTCAAGAACGCAAACCGCATCGGCGACACCTCGCCGAACGGCATCCGCTACATGGACCCGTCGACGGTGGACGTGCTGCACGCCATCGCCGACGCCACCGATACCGAACTGGCGGCGCCCTACAGCGACGCCACCCGCGAGATGCGCGAGGGCGAGTGGCTGCCCGAGCATCTCGTCGGCCAACTCAGCCACTCGGAGGATCACTGATGGCCATCCACACCGGGCGCGGCATCGCGTCCATCGAATACCCCACCGGCATGAATCAGAACGGCGACCCGTCGCAGGCCTGGATCAAGGTCAAGCCCGACGGCCGCATCGACGTGTTCAGCGGCACGAGCGACATCGGCAACGGCTCGAAGACCATCCAGTCACAGATCGTGGCCGACACCATCGGGGTGCCGTACGACTGGATCACCTATGACAACTCCAACACCGACTCCTCGCCGGTGTGCACCGGCACCTTCGCCTCACGCGCCACGTTCGTGGCCGGCAAGGCGGTGCTGAAAGCCGCCCAGCGCGTCCGGGAGCGCATCCTGGAGGTGGCCGGCCAGGAGATGGAGATCAGCCCCGAGGACCTCGAGATCGACGACGGCGAGGTGATGGCCAAGGGCGCTCCCACGAAGAAACTGAACGTCGGCGACGTGGCGGCCGCCGCCACCTGGGGCCACGGTGAGCTCATCACCGGCACCGGCGCGCAGTTGAACCCCTACGCCGCCATTTCGGACCCCACTACCGGCGAGGTGGACGGTGTGCCCCACGCCGCCATCTCCTATGCCGCCTGCGCAGCGGAGGTGGAGGTGAACGACGAGACCGGCGAGATTCGGGTGGTGAATCTGACGCAGGCCTACGACGTTGGCAAGGCCATCAACCCGGCGCTGGTGGAGGGCCAGATCGAGGGTGGTGCCATCATGGGCCTCGGCCTCGGGGTGCTGGAGGACAGTTACCCGTACTACCCGTCGGCGGAGCACCGCGGCGGCGACTTCGGCAGCTACTACAACCCGTCCAGCGCCGACCTGCCCGAACTGCACAACATCATCATCGAGAACCCGTCCGCCGATGGGCCCTACGGCGCCAAGGGCATCGGCGAGATGTCCAACAACGCCCAGCCTGCGGCCATCGCCACTGCCGTGTACGACGCCATCGGCGTGTGGGTGACCGAGTTGCCCATCACTCCCGAGCGGGTGCTGAAGGCCATCGACGCCCGCGACGCCGGTGGCGGGCCCCGCCGCGAGGGCAAGCACGTGATCTTCGACGAGGAGTTGTCCATCAACACCGTCGGCACCGGCAAGACCTGGACGGCGGGGGTCTGAGCGGCCACGCGAAGGCGGCGCCGGCGGCCCTGGAGATCCGATGAGTTCCGACGACGCCACCCCGTCACCGTTCCGCACCTGGAACGGTGTGGAGGCGCTCGAATTCTTCCCCGGCGTGCACCTGCATGCCATCGGCGGCGAGCAGGTGCTGCTCTGCCGGGTGACGTACGAGCCCGGCACCACGGTGGCCCGCCACCACCACGAGGCCACCGAACAGATCGTGGTGCTGACCGAGGGCGAGATGACCCTCATGATCGGCGACGAGGAACGTCACCTGATCGCCGGCGACACCGCCGTCATGAACCGCGGCGTGCCGCACGAGTTGTACTCCGAGACGGGATGCACCTTCATCGAGGCCCTGGCGCCGGTACCCCGCGACCACGTCCCCGACTTCGACCGCGACCTGGTGCTCGGAGAGTTGGGGTCCAGCCTGCACGTGGAGCGCTAGACCTGCCCCACGACCACACCTGACCTGCCCCTCGACCACACCTGAGTTCGACCGGCGGCTCAGCCCCGGGTTTCCGGCCCCGGATCGAGTCCGGGGCAGGCTCTTCGCCGGAATGCCGGCCAGTGGAACCGGGGCACCGGATCAGGCCCCTCGAAGGACACGGGAGAGACGGTAGGCGATCCGGGCCTCGCGGTCGGTGCGGTACTCGCGGTCGTCTGCGGCGCGCAGGATACGGCGACTGGATCGCACACCCAGCCAGCGGAGCGGTTCCGGCTCCCAGACTCGGGTGATGGATCCCACCCACGGCAGGCTGGTGCGCTCGGTGTCCGCCCCCAGGATCAGTTCCGCCATCGTCCGCCCCGCGAGGTTGGCGCAGGCCACGCCGGTGCCGACATAGCCGCCGAAGACGCCCAGTCCCGATTCGCGGTGGAACGTGAGGCCCGGCAGCCAGTTGCGCGGAATCGCCAGCACGCCTCCCCAGCGGTGGGTGATCCGGGCACCGGCAAGCTGCGGCAGCAGTTCGACCAGCGTGTCATGAATGAGCCGGTGTGACGGTTCGTTCAGCTCGGTCCGCTGGTCGATGCGGGAGCCGTACAGGTAGGGCACGCCGCGGCCACCGAAGGCGATGCGGTCATCGGCGGTGCGTTGGCCGTAGATCACCATGTGGCGATCGTCGGAGAAGGTGGGGCGGCCCGCCAGGCCGATCTCGGCGATCACATTGGGCGGCAGCGGCTCGGTCGCGATCATCAGGGAGTACACGGGCAGCAGCGCCCGGCGCTGACCGGCGAGGTCGCGGGTGTACGCCTCGGTGGCCCGCACGACGACATCGGCGGTGACTGTGCCGTGCTCGGTGAAGATGCGGCCCGGGCAGAGTCCGGAGACCGCCGTTCCCTCGTAGATCGCCACGCCGGCGGCTTCGGCGACATCGGCGAGTCCCCGGACGAGCTTGGCCGGGTCGAGCGCGGCCGACGGCCCCAGCTGGATCCCCGACCGCACCTCGGTGGCGTCGAGGTACTGACGCGCCTCGCCGGCGTCGAGCAAACGGATCTCGTCGTCGGTGAACCCCTGGGCGCGCGATTCGTCGATCTCTTCGCGCTGGCGCTTGGCCTGTGGCTCATTGCGCGCCACGCGGATCGTGCCGCCCTTGGCGTAGTCGCACCGGATTCCCTCGGCCCTCGAGACGCGCTCGATCTCGTCGACGCCATCGAAGACCGCCCGGATCAGGCGCATCGCCTCTGCGTGCGAGGACCGGCGGGCGTAGCGAGCGATCGTCCCCCCGGTGGATCCACCGAGTTCACCGCAGGCCCAGCCGCCGTTGCGACCTGATGCCCCGAACCCGCAGTAGTCGCGCTCCAGCACAGCGATGCGCAGTGACGGATCCGCTCGGACGAGGTAGTACGCGGTCCACAGCCCGCTGAACCCTCCGCCGACGATGGCGACGTCGACCTGCCGGTCACCGTCGAGCGCCGGTCGGGGCCGGATCGGCGGATCGAGCCGGTCGAGCCAGAGTGAGGTGGGCGTGGCGTCGGCGACTGTTGACATCGTTCGTGACGGTAGATCGCTACTGCTCGGATAGCAAGCCATCTGGTGACTACTATTCGGAATCCATTGTAATGATGCACCGATGCCTCGGTTTTGGTAGTGTGCGGACCGGGCAGATCGGCGCCCGGCGATCCGCCCCCGGAAGCGAGGCAGCGTGGGCTCGATCAAACTTGTCATCGACGTTCCCGCCCCGAACCGCCGTGCTCTGGTGAAGCGGGATGCCGTGGCCGTCTCCGCCGGCGTCGCCCAATTGGTCATCGCAACCGGCAAGGCTCGGCCGTGATGGACAAGGCTTTCGCAACCGCAACCCTCCGGCGGAGCGCTGCATGAGAAGGCCGCCACTGCGGGTCCTGGACGCCGCGGGATCGCCGGGAGAGATCGGCGCTGCGCACGGCCGGGCCCACGCGGCGGAGATCAGGGCCTACGCCGCAGACCGCGTGCAGATCGTGGCATCGGGGATGTGGACCGGGACGCCGCTGACACGAGCCGACGTGCTCGACATCGCCCACTCGATGCTCCCGGCCCACGAGTCCTTCGACGGCGACCTCCATGCCGAGATGGAGGCAATGGCGGGTGCCGCCGGGATCTCGCCGGCCGAAGCCATCGTCGTCGGCGGATTCACCGACTTCGTCGACACCGTCCGGGCCGTCGCCGGCAAGGTCGAAGCCGCGGTGGCCACCGAGGACGGCTGCACCGCGGTGCTGGTGCCCGACGGGCGCGCCGGCGGAGCCGGCTTCCTGGCCCAGACCTGGGACATGCACGCCTCGGCCACCGACCACGTGCTGATGCTGCGACTCCGCCCCGCCGGCGCCCCGGCGGCGCGCATCTTCACCACCACCGGGTGCCTCGGCCAGATCGGCATGAACAGCGAGGGGCTCTGCGTCGGCATCAACAACCTGGCCGGCACCGACGGGGGCCGCGGGGTTGCGTGGCCGTCGGTGGTGCGGGGGATGCTGAAGTGCGCCACCGCCGGCGAGGCGCTGGACCTCCTGCTCGGCGCCGAACTGGCAGGCGCCCACAACTACCTGATCCTCGACCGTCACGGTGACGGTTTCAGCACCGAGGCCATGCCGTCGGTGCGGCCGGTCCGGGCGCTCGGCGACGAGCCGCTCGTGCACACCAACCACACGCTCGACGCCACCGCCGGGACCGTGCAGGTCGACCGGGACCCACGGCTGCTGCAGAGTTCATATGCCCGCCTTGCCACCGCCACCGACCTGCTGGCGGACGGGGACGTGAACGCGGAACGCCTCTTCGACCTGACCCGCGAGCCGTCGGCCATCTGCGTGACGGCGAAGGCGCCGTTTCACATCGAGTCCAGTGGGGCAGCGGTGATGCGACCCCGGACCGGCGACTTCTGGGCCTGCTGGGGCCGGCCGGCGGAGAACGACTTCCAGCGGATCGAGGCTCCCGGTGTCTGACCCGCACATTGTCATGGTCGGCGAACGCTCCGGGCTCGGCTACGCCCACATCCACCGCGAGTGGGCCGCGGACCTCGCCGCCCTGGAACTCGCCTCGTACCCGACCGCCGATCCCGGCGATCTCTACGACGAGCCGAGCCTGCTGCTGCTGGCAGAGGACTTCGCAGGCGGCTGCTTCGCGGCGTTCGACGGCGACCTGCTGGTGGCGATGGGACTGGGGGTCCGGACCCATTTCGACCTCGACGACCCCCAGCACACGATCGGCGACATCGTCCCGCACGACAACAGCGGCAGCGGACACGTGCCCGACGGCGACTGGTACTACGGCACCGGAATCTCGACCCGCCCCGAGTACCGGCGCCGGGGCGTCGGCTCGGAGCTCTACGTGCTCCGCAAGCAGGTGTGCCGCGACCTGAATCTGCGCGGAATCGTGGCGGGCGGCGTGATCCCCGGCTACGCCGCCCACAAGGACCGGATGAGCGCGGACGCCTATATCGCCGAGGTGCGCGCCGGGCGGCTCTACGACCCCACCCTCAGCTTCCAGCTGAGAAACGGCTTCGAGGCTCCGTGCGCGCTGGCCGGCTACATCGAGGACCCGGCGGTGGACAACTTCGCGGCGCTCATCATCTGGCACAACCCCGACCACAGTGCAGCCGCGAGCGGGAGGGTCGCATGATCGACGAGACGGACCGCGAGATCATTAAGTACCTGCAGACCGACGGCCGCATGGCGTACTCGACGCTCGGACGCCTGATCGGGCTGTCGGATGCGGCCACCCGCCAACGCGTCCGGCGGCTGACCGCGGGCGGCGTGATCGACATCGTGGCGGTCACCGACCCGGTCAAGATCGGCCTCGGCTACCAGGCACTCCTCGGCATCACGGTCACCGACGACGCCCGGAAGCTGGCCGCCGAGATCGGCGCCCTGGACGACGCGGTCTACGTCGTGATGACCGCCGGACGCTACGACCTGATCGTGGAGCTCGTGTGTGTCGACGGCGACACCTTCGTTGCCCACGTGAACCGGATCCGCACCATGGACGGCATAGAGGGCGTGGAGACCCTCCCGTACCTCGGCATCACCAAGCAGACCTACGACTGGGGCGTGGGATGAGCACCGAGCGCCTCGAGGGCGACCAGGCGTTCCGCAGTTCGGAGCTAACCGGGCGCGAACCGGAGATGACCTACGGGGGCGCCAACTCGTTCCTGCGCCGCAAGTACACCCGCGACATCGCCGGGGCGGATGTCGTCGTGTCAGGTGTCCCCTACGACACGGCGACGTCCAACCGTCCCGGCGCCCGGCTCGGTCCCCGGGCGATCCGGGCTGCATCGGTGGGTCTCGCCGAACTCGAGGCCTACCCGTTCGGGTTCGACCCCTTCGACCACCTGGCCGTGGCCGACTACGGCGACTGCTACATGGACTTCGGCCACCCCGAAGCAGCCGTCGAGCGCGTCGAGGCACACGCGGACGAGATCCTGGCCGCCGACGCCATGATGGTGACCCTGGGGGGTGACCACTTCATCACCTATCCCCTGCTGCGAGCGCACGCCAGGAAGTTCGGGCCGCTGTCGCTGGTGCACTTCGACGCCCACTGCGACACGTGGCCCGATGACGGCGACCGGCTGGACCACGGATCGATGTTCCTGCGCGCGGCCCGCGACGGGATCATCGACCCGGCCACCTCGGTGCAGATCGGGATCCGCACCCACAACGACGACACCCACGGCTTCACGATCCTCGGCGCTCCATGGGTGCACCGCGAAGGCATTCCGGCCACCGTCGAGGTGATCCGGGAGGTGGTCGGCGACGCCAAGGCGTACCTCACTTTCGACATCGACTGCATCGACCCGGCGTTCGCGCCCGGCACCGGCACGCCGGTGGCGGGTGGGCTGACAACCGCGCAGGCGTTGGACGCCATCCGGTCGCTGGGCGACGTGGACCTCGTGGGCATGGACGTGGTCGAAGTGTCGCCGCCCTACGACGTCGCTGAGATCACCGCCCTGGCGGCCGCCACGCTCGCCCACGACTTCATCTGCACCCAGGCCGTGCGGGCCGGCGCCACCGGCGCCGACTACGGGCGCACCTGAGGAGACACCAGCGATGACAGACCTTGTCCCCGCCGTCACCATCTCCGGCATCACCAAGCGGTTCGGCGACGTCACCGCCGTCGACGACATCGACCTCGCAATCGGCGACGGTGAGTTCTTCGCCCTGCTGGGGCCGTCGGGCTGCGGCAAGACCACCACGCTGCGGATGATCGCCGGGCTGGACTTCCCGACGATGGGCAGCTTGAAGATCTTCGGTGACGAGGTGGGCACGCTGCCGCCCAACAAGCGCCCGGTGAACACGGTCTTCCAGGCCTACGCCCTGTTCCCGCACATGAACGTGGCCGACAACGTGGCCTTCGGACTGAAGATGCAGAAGGTGGATCGGGCCGAGCGTGCCCGGCGCGTGGCCGAGGCGGTGGGCCTCGTGCAGTTGGGCGGCATGGAGAACCGGCGCCCCAACCAGCTCTCGGGTGGGCAGCAGCAGCGGGTGGCGCTGGCGCGTGCCCTGGTCAACCGGCCGAAGGTGCTGCTGCTGGACGAGCCGCTCGGTGCCCTGGACCTGAAGCTGCGCCAGGAGATGCAACTGGAGCTCAAGGCCCTGCAGCGCGAGGTGGGCATCACGTTCGTGTTCGTCACCCACGACTAGGAGGAGGCCCTCACCATGAGCGACCGCATCGCGGTCATGCACGAGGGCCGGCTCCTGCAGGTGGGGACGCCGGAGGACATCTACCAGCGCCCCGCCAACCGGTTCGTGGCCGACTTCATCGGGCGGACCAACCTGCTGGAGGCGACCGTGGCCTCGGCCGATGAGGTCGTGTTGAGCAACGGCATGCGCGTGCAGGCCGCCTCGGAGCTCGCCTTCGGCACGAAGGTTGCGGTGAGCCTGCGTCCCGAGCAGGCCTTCCTGGACCGGCGCGGCGACTCCCCCGCCGGCTGGCCGAGCATCGACGGCGTGCTGCGAGAGGTGACCTACGTCGGCAACGCCCTGGTGCATTCGGTGGCCGTGGACTGGATCACCATCGAAGTCCGCACGCCGTACCGCTCCACCGAGACACCGCTGCATACCGGCGCCGAGGTGAGCGTGAGCTGGGAGCCCGGTGGGATCACGGTGGTGGGCGACTGATGACCCTCGCCGAGGTGCCCCCGGATCGATCGGCCGCCGCCGAGGCCACGCCGGAGTTCGAGCGGGCCGCGGCGAAGGCGGACTCGCGGCGGGGCTTCCTCCTGGCCGGGCCCGCCTACCTCTACCTCCTCATCTTCTTCGCCATCCCGCTGGGGATCGTCTTCGCGTACTCCTTCGCCAGCCGCAACCGGTTCGGCGAGGCGGTGTTCACCGAGACCGGCCTCGACGCCTATCGCCGCCTCGCCGCGCCGATCGTGCGGGACATCCTGTTCCGCTCGCTGTGGCTGGCCCTGCTCACGACGGTCATCTGCCTTGTCGTCGGCTACCCGTTCTCGTACTACCTCACGACCCGCAGCTCGAAGGTGCGCAACATCCTGCTGGTCTTCGTGATGATCCCGTTCTGGTCCAACTTCCTGGTGCGCAACTACGCCTGGCGGGTGATCCTGGGCAAGGACGGCGTGATCAGCCGCATCACCGACTTCCTGGGTTTCGGCGAGTTGGAGATCCTCTTCACACCCAGCGCGGTGGTGCTGGGCCTGGTGTACGGCTTCCTGCCGTTCATGATCCTGCCTCTCTATGCCTCCATCGAGCGCATAGAGATGTCGCTCCTGGAGGCGGGGCGCGACCTGTACGCCTCCGGTTGGCAGAACTTCCGCCGGATCCTGTTCCCGCTGTCCAAGCCAGGGGTGATCGCGGGGTCGATCCTGGTGTTCGTCCCCAGCCTCGGCGCGTATGTGACCCCGGAGATCCTCGGCGGCGCGAAGACCACGCTGCTGGGCAGCTACATCGTGACGCAGTTCCTCACCGCCCGGAACTGGCCGGTGGGCGCCTCGCTGTCGTTCGTGCTGATGGCCGTGATGCTCGTCGCAACCATCGTGTACTTCCGATCGGGAGGACGGAACCTGTGAGCGCCACCGCCCGCCGCGTGCTCACGAGCGAGGGCGCCCAACGTGTGCGCCGGTTCTCCCGGGGCTGGAGCCCCACGCGAGCCGCGCTCGGCGCCAACGCCTGGCTGGTGTACGCCTTCTTCTACGCCCCCATCGCCCTGCTGGTGGTGTTCTCCTTCAGCGCCGACCGCAACGTGGGCCGTTGGGGCGGCTTCACGCTGGGCTGGTACGACGACTTCATCGCCAATACGAGCATCCAGAACGCCATCTGGGTGTCGGTGCGGGTGGCGCTGCTCTCCACGGTCATCTCGGTGGTGTTGGGCACCCTGGCCGCCCTGGCCATCGAGCGGTTCCGCTTCCGGGGACGGCAGACGTTCGATGCCCTGCTGTACCTGCCGATCATCATCCCCGACGTCACGATGGCGGTGATGATGCTGCTGTTCTTCTCGGAGTTCTTCGACCTCCTGAACATGCTCTTCGGCACCGACCTGCGCAAGGGATTCGCCAGCATCACCGTCAGCCACATCGCCTTCAACATCAGCTTCGTGTCGGTCGTGGTGCGGGCCCGTCTCGCCGGCATGGACCGGCGGCTGGAGGAAGCCGCCCTGGACCTGTACGCCAGTCGCTGGAAGGCGTTCCGGTACGTGACGCTTCCGCAGATCGCCCCCGGCGTGGCCGGCGGGGCGCTGCTGGCCCTCACCTTGTCCCTCGACGACGTCGTCGTCACGCAGTTCGCCGCAGGCCCCGGCGCAACCACGCTGCCCGTGTACGTCTTCGGGCTGATCCGCCGGGGCGTCACCCCGCTCATCAACTCCGTCTCGGTCGTGATGCTGATCGCCTCGATCGGCCTCGTGATCCTCTCGCTGCTCGTTCAGCGGTCCCGGGGCGGTGCCGCGGCCGGGCCGCAGGGAGCGGTCGCCGGCGGCCGCGGTCGCCGAAGTTCCTGATCAAAGGGCAGAACAACAACACAACCCAACACAAAAGGAGACACCACCATGTCGACCAAATCCCTTTTCCGGCTGCTGGCCGGGATTCTCACCGTCGTGCTCGTCGCCGCGGCCTGCGGGGGTGACGATGACGAGGGCGTCAGCGCAGCCGACTGCGATGTCGGCGAGACCGACGGCGACCTCGCCATCTTCAACTGGGCCGAGTACATCGACGAGGAGCAGTTGGCCGCGTTCAGCGACGAGTTCGACGTGAGCGTCACGATGGACGTCTACGACTCCAACGAGGCGATGCAGCCGATCATCGCGGCGGGCAACTCGGGCTACTCGCTGATCGTGCCCTCGGACTACATGGTGGCGATCCTCATCGCCGGTGAGGACATCCAGCCGCTCAACAAGGATGCCATCCCGAACCTGTCGAACGTCTCGGCGGACTTCCAGGGCCTGGTCTACGACCCCGAGGGCGACTACACGGCGCCGTACCAGTGGGGAACCACCGGCATCGCGGTGGACACCGCCGTGGTGGGCGCCGACTTCCCGCGCACCTGGGGACTCATCTTCGATCCCGTCATCGCCGATGAGTACTCCGGGCGGATCTCGCTGCTGAACGATCCCCGCGAGACCATCGGCGCGGCGCTGAAGTACCTCGGCTACTCCCTGAACACCACCAGCCAGGACGAGCTGGACGAGGCCACAGCCCTCGTCGCCGCCAGCCGCGACCGCCTGGCGGCCTTCAACACCGACTCGTCCGACGAGTTGCTGACCACCGGCGAGACGGCCGTCGCCCACGGCTACTCCGGCGACATGTTCACGCAGTTCCTGGAGACCGAGGACCCGTCGCAGTACGTGTACTTCGTGCCCGACGAGGGCGGCACCCGCTGGATCGACAACATGGGCATCCCGTTCGACGCCCCGTCGCCGTGCACGGCACACACCTTCATCAACTGGCTGCTGGAGGGCGAGAACGGCGCCTGGCTGTCGAACTGGAACTACTACGGCACACCGAACACGGCCGCCTACGACCTGCTGGACGAGGAGTTGTTCGACTTCATCTCCGACCCGGCGACCGCACCGGTGGCGATCCTCGAGGAGATTGTGGACACCGGCGACTTCGAGGTGAACTACTCCGACGCCTTCACCGAGGCCAAGGGCTAGTCCGGGCCCTTCGGGCTCTTGCGATCGGGGTCCGCCCTGCGCGACCCCGATCGCCCGCGAGGTCCCTCAGGCACACGAGGTCGCCGGTCCGGATCACCCGGGAGTTCCGGACCGGCGACCCGCGACTCAATAGACGCGGGGGATGATCCTGTAGGGGACCTCCTCGCGGTAGCGGTCCCACAACGCGCCGTACTTGGCAGCGCAACGGCGCTCGTCGGCGCGCTCGCGGATCAGCATGAAGGGGATCATGAAGGCCGCGTAGAGCCACGGCCAGACGCTGGCGAAGTGTCCCGGCGCCAGGGCCAGGCCGAGGCTCATGAGGATCTCGCCGAGATAGTTCACGTGGCGGGAGACGCCCCAGAAGCCGCTGTGAAGCAGGCGGCCCCGGTCGTCGGAGACGGCGCGGGGCTGAATGCCACCGAACGAGCGGTCCGGGAAGCGCTTGAAGCGGTACTTCTGCAGGTTGGCGCCGCGCGACAGAACCCAGCCGGCACCGAAGATGACCGCGCAGGCGGCCAGCCACCAGGGCTCGGCACGCTCCACCAGCCCCGGCTTGGGCAGCCTGGCCGTCCCCCACATGCCGACGGCGTAGAAGTACGGGTAGAACGCCAGGCAGCCCCAGATGATCTTGGCGCCGAGCCGCTCGGCGAAGATGTCGTAGGTGTACAGGTGGACCCGCTCGAAGACCAGGTAGTCCACCACGAAGAAGCTCAGGAGGGCGGCGTGCAGGTACACGCCGGCATTGGCCTCTGAGCCGTAGCGGTCGGCGTGGTAGGCGGCGGAGGACCAGGCGTTGAGGGCCAGAAGCACCGCACCGAAGACGTAGAGGTACATCTTGGTGTCGATCCGCCCGGCGAACGTGAAGTTGTCCACGCGGCCCAGGTAGAAGTCCTGGATCCAGCCACCGAGACCGGACGAGCGGGGTCGCGCCACGGCTCGTCGAGGTGGCGTGAACACGAACCACGCCGTTGCCAGCGCCCCGAGCGCCGTGGCACCAACAGCACCCCACCAGAAGTGCCGCTGCAACCAGCCCCAAGCCAGCCATCCGGTGGCGCCCGCCGCCAGCCATCCGCCGGCCGCCGCGACCAGCACCAGCAGTCCGTTGAGGCGGTACTTGTAAGGGCGCCCCGTGGCCGGGTCGGTGACGTATCCCGTGACGCGGCGGGCGGGCAGCGCCACGTGCAGCACGAGCAACCCGGCGCAGATGATGAACGGGGCGAAGAAACCGCTCATCACGACCGCCGCTCGACGCTCGCCTAGTAGGTGGCTCGGCCTCCGGAGATGTCGTAGACGGCCCCGGTGGAGAAGCTGCAGGCGTCAGAGGCCAGCCAGGACACCAGGTCGGCCACCTCGTCGACGAGGCCGAGGCGCCGCATGGGGATCTTGGAGATCATGTATTCCAGCACCTCGGGCTCGGTGTCGGCGTTCATGGGCGTCGAGATGACGGCGGGCGCGATGGCGTTGACGAGCACACCGTCGGTGCAGGCCTCCTTGCCGACCGACTTCGTGAGGCCGATCACGGCGGCCTTGCTGGCCGAGTAGGCGACCATGTTCGGGTTGCCCTCCTTGCCGGCGATGCTGGCGATGTTCACGATGCGGCCCCAGCCCCGCTGCCGCATGGCGCCCATCGTGGCCTTGATGGTGTTGAAGGTTCCGGTGAGGTTCACCGCCAGGGTCTGCTCCCAGGCCTCCAGCGGCACCTCCCAGATGGGCAGCTGCGGGCCGATGATGCCGGCGCAGTTCACGACCACGTCCACCTGGCCGATCTCGGCCACCGTGGCTTGCACGGCGGCGAAGTCGGTGACGTCCAGCGTGTGGACGCTGGCCACGTCGTCCACGATCTGTTCGAGTTGGTCGGTCTGCAGATCGGCCGCGGCGACGTGAAGGCCCTCTGTGGCCAGACGTACGGCACAGGCCCGGCCGATGCCGCTGGCGGCGCCGGTCACGAGCGCGATGCGTTGATCAAGATGTCTGGGCATGTTTCTCTCTCCTTGCCTGCTGGAACCCCGGGGCGACCGGTCAGAGGACCCCGAAGCGCTTGAACGCCTCACCTGGCGGCATGCCTTCGCGCACCGCCTGGCGGAAGCGGCTCTCGCTCGTTGTCTTCTCGATGGCGGTGCCGACGACCTCGTCGATGAGCGCCTGCGGCACGATCACCACCCCGTCGTCGTCGCCGACGACGAGATCACCGGGAGCCACGGTGACGCCGTCCATCTCGACGGTCACGTTGTGGGCCACCACCTCTCCCCTGCCGTTGATGTCGCGGGGGTCGGCCCCGCGGCACAGCACAGGGAACCCCAGGCTCCGTATCACGTGGCGATCCCGGACATAGCCGTCGACCAGCGCCCCGACCGCACCGGACGTCATGCAGGCCGTCGAGAGGAGTTCGCCCCAGAGCGCGGCGTCGCGGAACCCGCCGGTCGCGCCGACCCACACCTCGCCCGGTCCGATGGCGTCGAGGGCCGCCAGCAGCCCCACGTAGGGCACGTCGGGGATCTCGTCGGAGGCCTCGAGCCGCGTGGGGAATGCGTAACCCACCAGCACCTGATCGGCTACCAGCGGGCCGTAACCCGGCGGTAGTGACTGGTGCCGCAAGCCGGCTTCGTCCAGGGCGTCGGAGACCAGCGAAGAGCCGATCCGGGTGCCCACCTCCGCGAGCCGTGCGGGCGTGAATCTCTCGTGTCCAGGTGCCATGTCTCTCCGGTCTCGCGGGTCGTCCCTCGCGCCGTGGCGCCACCCCGACGGATCGTTCGTTCCCTCGCCCGCGTGCACAAAATGCTATCGAGAGCCGGGTCAGGGCGTGTCGCTCACTCTCGTCGCACACCCGGGAGAGGCCACGAACTGTGCGCCGGCGACCACCGTCTAGCCTCCGGACATGGCTCCTCGAAAGATCATCATCGACACCGACCCCGGCCAGGACGACGCCCTCGCCATCCTGCTGGCGCTCGCCTCCCCCGAATTGGACGTGCTCGGCATCACCTGCATCGCCGGCAACGTGCCCCTGCCGCTCACTATCCGCAACGCCCAACTGGTCTGCGAGCTGGCCGGCCGGCCCGACATGAAGATCTTCGCCGGCTGCGAGCGCCCGATGGTGCGCGATCTGGTGACAGCGGAGATCGTGCACGGCGAGACCGGACTCGACGGGCCCGCCTGGGACGAACCCACGATGGGTGTGCAAGAGATGCACGCCGTTGACTGGCTCGTGACCGAACTCATGTCGGCCGAGGACGGCGAGATCACGCTCTGCCCGGTTGGCCCCATCACGAATGTGGCCATGGCCATGGTCCGCGAGCCGCGGATAATCCCGAAGATCGGCGAGATCGTGACCATGGGCGGCGGCTTCTTCGTCGGCGGCAACACCACACCGGTCGCAGAGTTCAACGTGTACGTGGACCCGCACGCCGCCGACGTCATGTATCGCAGCGGCATACCGATCGTGACGATGCCGCTGGACGTGACCCACGAGGCGCTGATGAGCCCCGAGTGGATCGAGTCGATGCGCGCGATCGGGGGCGACATCGGCGAGAAGACCGCCGCCATGCTGTCGTTCTACGGGCGCTACGACATCGCCCGCTACGGCACCCGCGGCGGCCCCCTGCACGATCCCGCCACCATCGCCTACCTGCTGCAGCCCGAGCTGTACGGCGGCAAGGACGTCTTCGTAGAGGTCGAGACCCACTCCGAGCTGACCATGGGCATGACCGTCGTGGACTACTGGGACCGCTTCGAGAAGGAGCCGAACTGCCGCTGGATCAGCGAGGTGGACAGCGACGGCTTCTTCGAACTCATCCGCGAGCGGCTCGCGAATCTCGCGGCAGCGCTGTAGCCCGTCAAAGGGCGGGCGGGCATTCGTACGGCCTGGTCGCCACGGCTACGATCGCCCCGCGACCGGAGGAGAGCGATGATCGTCGAGCAGCGCCGGGCGACGCTGGCGGCGGACGAGCGCTAGCAGGCGTTCCTACCGAAGCTGCACCCGCTCGTGCACACCCAGCAGAACCGGATCCTGGTCCCGACAGCCTTCTCCCCGATCCAATGAGCACCCCGGAGGGCAGCGACATGTCCGAACTCGTGATGCCGAGCAACGAGGACTTCTCCCTCGCCGGCCGGACCGCCATCGTGACCGGCGGCGCCAAAGGCATCGGCCGCGCCATCGCCGACGGCCTCGCCCGGGCCGGAGCCCGGATCGTGATCGCCGATCTGGCCGGCGCCCAGGAGGCCGCCGCCAGCTATCCCGAAGGGGTGGGGGTGACCGCGGACGTGTCGAACCCCGACGACATCGACGCCATGGTGGACGCCGCCTTGGAGGCGTCCGGGCGAATCGACATTCTCGTCAACAACGCCGGCATCTACACGTCGCTCCCGATGCGACCCTTCGAGGAGATCCCCCTCGAGGAGTGGCGAACCGTGAATGAGGTCAACGTGATCGGCACCTTCCTCGGCTGCCGCGCCGTGGTGCCCCACATGCGCCGCGGGGGCGGCGGGCGCATCGTGAACATCACCTCCGGCACGATCTTTCGCGGCGTGCCGTTCCTGCTGCACTACGTGTCGAGCAAGGGCGCGGTGCTGGCGATGACGCGGGCGCTGGCCCGCGAGCTCGGCGATGACGGCGTGCTCGTGAACTCGGTTGCACCGAGCTTCACCATCTCCGATGGCGTGCGAGAGAACCCGGCGGGAGTGGACTTCGAGACGCTCAGCAACGTGTCGATCGCCAACCGCATACTGAAGCGAGACCAGTTCCCCGAGGACTTGGCCGCAGCAGCGGTGTTCCTCTGCAGCCCTGGCTCGGCGTTCATGACCGGGCAGACCATCGTCGTAGACGGCGGTCAGTACTTCCAGTAGCCGGCCCGAATTGCCACTGGGTCAGCGAGGTGGACAGCGACGGCTTCTACGCGCTCCTACGCGAGCGGCTGATGAACCTTAGAGTGGGCGTGGACCAGCAAGGAGAGCGATGATCGTCGAACAGCGGGACTACCACATCTACACCGGCAAGCTGAAAGAGGTGCTCCGGCTCTACGAGACCGAGGGGATCGTCATCCAGAAGGAGGTCCTCGGGAACCTCGTCGGCTGGTTCACCACCGAGATCGGCGCCCTCTCGTCGATCTGTGCGATGTGGGGATATGAGAACTTCGCCGACCGGGAGCAGCGCCGGGCGACGCTGGCCGCCGACGAGCGCTGGCAGGCATTCCTGCCGAAGCTGCACCCGCTGGTGCACACCCAGCAGAACCGGATCCTCACCCCGACCGCTTTCTCCCCGATCCAATGAGCGCCGCGAACGACCCCGGAGGGGGCGGGCTGGTGCTGCCCAGCAACGAGGATTTCTCGCTGGAAGGCCAGACCGCCATCGTGACCGGCGGTTCCCAGGGAATCGGCCGCGCCATCGCCGACGGCCTGGCCCGCGCCGGGGCTCGCATGGTCATCGCCGACCTGGCCGGGGCCCAGGAGGCCGCCACCAGATACCCGGGCGGCATCGGGGTCACGGCCGACGTGTCGGACCCGGGGGACATCGACGCCATGGTGGACACCGCCATCGAGGCCACCGGGCGGGTCGACATCCTCGTCAACAACGCCGGCATGTTCACGTCCATCCCGATGCGGCGGTTCGACGAGATCCCCGTCGAGGAGTGGCGGCAGGTGAATGAGATCAACGTGATCGGCACCTTCCTCGGCTGCCGCGCCGTGGTGCCGCACATGCGCCGCGGGGGCGGCGGGCGCATCGTGAACATCACCTCCGGGACGGTCTTCCGGGGCGTGCCGCTCCTGCTGCACTATGTGGCCAGCAAGGGGGCGGTGCTGGCTCTGACGCGGGCGCTGGCCCGCGAGCTCGGCAACGACAACATTCTTGTGAACTCGGTGGCGCCCGGGTTCACGATCTCCGACGGCGTGAAGGAGAACCCTTCCGACGTGGACTACGACCATGTCAGTGCCATCTCGATCGCCGCCCGCACGCTCAAACGCGACCAATTCCCGGAGGACCTGGTGGCCGCCGCGGTGTTCCTGTGCAGCCCCGGGGCGTCGTTCGTGACGGGCCAGACCATCGTGATCGACGGCGGCCAGTACTTCCACTAGCCGAGTGCCGAACAGCACCGTGGACCGCATCCCCGTCATTCCGGCGGAGGCCGGAATCCACTTCCCGCCGACGCGAGCCGCTCCCCCGGTGGACCACTCGGCGGCCTCCTAGCCGCGGTCCGATGCACGTCCTGTTCGCCCTGCACGAGCACCCGGCGGGTGTCACGACCGAGCCGGGGAACCGGATCGTGTACGACCTCGCCGCCGACACTGCTCACTTCGGGGCTGCAGCGGTTGCCGGACCGGCAGTCCGATGGGAGGTGGGCCGCCCGGCCGACGACTCCGTTCATGAGTTGCACCACTATGAGGATTTCCTCGGGCTGCAGCGGTGGGCGCTCGCGCCGGTGACCGGCGGCTCGCCGGCGAGCGCCGGCGAACATCCTGGAGACGCCGGCGAGGGGGCGACGGGCGGTGCGGCTCTGGCGGTCGTGGTGGAGTTGGACGAGGCACGCCGCCCGCTGCTGCGCTGTGACCGGGTGGACTTCCCTCCCGGTGCGGTGGCGTACCGGCACGTGCACCCCGGTCCGGGCGTCCGCCGGCTGCTGTTCGGCGAGTTGACCGTGACCACCGCCGGCGTCACGGCCACGCACCGGGCCGGGGATTGCTGGTTCGAGAGCGGCCCCGAGTCCGTATACGCCGAGGCCTCGGCCACCCAAGCCACAGCCTTCGTGCGGGTGATGCTGCTGCCGGCGAAGTGGGCGGGCCGGCGCACGATCCGCTACACCGACCCTGCCGACGCCGACCGGCCCGCCCGCCAGCGGGCAAGGGTGTTTCTCGAGGAACCGCTGGCGTGAGCCTGCCGGTGCGCCACGGCGGACGCGTGCTGGTCGACCAGTTGCGCCGCCACGGTGTGAACACCATCTTCACCGTTCCCGGTGAGAGCTTCCTGGCCGTTCTGGACGCTCTCCACGACGAGCCGGCTATCCGCACGGTGGTGTGCCGCCACGAGTCCGGGGCGGCGATCATGGCCGAGGCGCAGGCCCGCCTTCGTGGCGACCTCGGCGTGGCCTTCGTGACGCGGGGCCCGGGGGCGACGCACGCCTCGGTGGCGGTGCACAACGCGACGATGAGCGGGGCGGCGCTGCTGCTGTTCATCGGCCAGGTGCCCACCGCCCACCGGGGGCGCCGCGCCTTCCAGGAGGTGGACTACGAGGCGTTCTTCGGCCCGCTGGCGAAGTGGGCGGTGGAGGTGGACCGCCCGGAGCGGCTGAGCGAGACCGCCGCCGAGGCCGCCAGGGTCGCCCGGCAAGGCCGGCCGGGGCCCGTGGTGGTTTCGCTGCCCGAGGACGTGCTCGCCGCCGAGGTGTCGGTGGCCGATGCCCCCGTCGCTCCCCCGCCACAACGGCCGTGGCCGGGGCCCGGGGAATTGGCGGAGTTGCAGACCCTCCTGGCGTCGGCCTCCCGGCCGCTGGTGATCGTCGGCGGCGGCACCTGGAGCCCGGCGGCCGGCGTTGCCCTCGCCGGCTGGGCCGAGCGCAACCACTTGCCGGTCGCGGTCAGCTTCCGCCGCCAGGACTACATCGACAACGACTCGCGCAGCTACGTGGGCTACACCGGGGTCGGCACCCCGCCGGCTCTGGCCAGGAGGATCACCGAAGCAGACCTGGTCGTCGCGATCGGGAGCCGCCTCGGGGACACCGCCACCGGCGGGTACACGCTGCTGGAGCCCCCGGTCCCCCGCCAGACTCTGGTACACGTCCACCCCGACGCCGCCGAGTTGGGCAGCGTCTACCAACCGCATCTCGCCATCTGTGCGGGCGCGGTGGAGACAGTCGAAGCGCTGTGCGCGGAGGTCTCGGTGGATCCGAGTCCGTGGCGAGGCTGGACGGCGGCGGCCCGCACCGACCACGAGGCAACCCGCCGGCGCCGGGCCGCCCCGGGCTCGCTGGACTTCGGCGAGGTGGTGGCGTACCTGGACGGGCGCCTGCCCCCCGAGTCGATCCTCACGAACGGCGCCGGCAACTTCTCGGTGTGGCCGCAGCGGTACTACCGGTTCAAGCAGTACGGCACGCAGATCGGGCCCCAGAGTGGGGCAATGGGGTACGCGGTGCCCGCCGCAGTGGCCGCCAAGCTGCACGCCCCCGAGGCCCCGGTGGTGGCGTTCTGCGGTGACGGCGACTTCTTGATGACCGGCCAGGAGTTGGCCACTGCCATGCAGCACAACGCGCCGATCATCGTGGTGGTGATCAACAACGGCATGTTCGCCACGATCAGGATGCACCAGGAGCGCACCTACCCCGATCGCCCCAGCGGCGCGGACCTCATCAACCCCGACTTCGCCGCGTACGCCCGGGCATTCGGCGGCTTCGGCGCCATCATCGAGCGCACCGAGGACTTCCCTGATGCATTCGAGAAAGCCCTGGCCGCGGGCGTGCCGGCAGTACTGGAACTACGCGTCGACCCCGAGGCCATCCTCCCCCACACCACCCTCAGCGAGATCCGCCAGCAAGCGCAGGAGAGCTAGTCAGGCGACCTTCGAGGGGCGGGCCGGAAGGCGACCGCCCGCGCCTACGACGCCCTCATCGCCGCCACGGCCATCGCCAACGGACTCCCCCTCTACACCACCAACCCCGACGACTACGCCGCCATCGCCGAACTCGAACTAGTACCGGTCCCCCACCCCAACGAGTCCTGACCGCTCGACTCGGGACGACACTCTCTCTGACCACAACGCCCGCACGCTGGTCCCACACGCACCCAGTGCGAGTGGTGGCCACCGATCAGTGACGGACTATCGCCCACCGGGGCGAATTGCATCCAACACCATCACGCCGATCCGCCGTGACTCACCGGACATGGCGCCGGAGCACGAACAGATGTTGTGCCACCGTCTGTCATGTAGAAAGGAGTCGTGGGCTTCGATGCCGAGTTGGACGAACGGTTCCGAGCAGCGGGATTCGCACACCTTCGGACCCTCCAACTCCGCACCGGAGGGCCGGTGCGACTGGACGAGTTGCGGTTCGTGTTCGAAGGCGAGAGTTTCCCGCTCCGCAATCCCCAACAGGGCATCTACAAACCACGAATACTTGAAGCCGCACTGTCGATCTCAACTGCTTTCGCGCCCCGACCCGAGTTGCGGCCCTACGACGACTCACCCGGACCGGACGGGTATCTGCGATACAAGTGGCGGGAGGACGCAGGGCCGGATCACTACACCACTCGCTCGCTCCGGATCGCGCTCCGGGAAGGACGCCCGATGATCTGGTTCCACGGGATCGCTCCGGGCGTCTATCAGCCGGTATTTCCGGTGTGGCTTGTGGACGAGGAACCGCTGGAACGCCAGTTCGTCGTCGCGGTCGACGCCATGCAAGAAGAGCGCTGGTCGTCGGCAGAGGTCGTGGATCTGGACTCGCGACGACGGTACGCGGAATCCGCGACTCGAGTGAAGCTCCACCAGCCACTATTCCGAGCCCGCGTCCTCCACGCCTACGAATCTCGTTGCGCGATCTGCCGGCTCCGCTATCGCCAATTGCTGGACGCCGCCCACATCCGACCTGATTCCGAAGGCGGCGAGCCGATCGTGCCGAACGGCATCTCGCTGTGCAAACTCCACCACTCCGCTTACGACAGCAATCTTTTGGGAATCGATCCCGACTACCGCGTGCAGGTTCGCGGTGACGTGTTGGACGACTCCGACGGACCCACGCTCCGCCACTCCATCCAGGAGATCCACGAGTCGAAGCTCTCGCTGCCACGACAGCGGAAAGCTCAACCGGACAAAGATCTGCTTGCCGAGCGCTTCGAGGTGTTCTGCCGAGCCTCTTGATGGGCCACCGTGCGGGCTTCGAGGCGCGGGTACCCTCGTGGTCTCTATGAGTCCCCCCAGCCGCCGCGGCGCGCACTACGAGCGGTGGCTGGCGGACTATGCGCGGCGGTCGATCCGGCCGCCGGTGCCGGCGGCGACTGCGGTGCTGCTGCGCCAATCGGCGGGCGGCGTCGAGACCTTGCTGCTGCGCCGCAGCCCGGATCTGCCGGTGATGGGCGGCGTGTGGGTCTTCCCCGGGGGTCGCGTGGATCCCACCGACCGGGCCGCCGCCGACAACCCCGACGACCGCTACGAGGTGGCGCGCATCGCCGCGGCGCGCGAGACCGAGGAGGAGGCAGGGCTTCAGGTGGACCCACGGTCGCTGGTGCGCTTCTCCCACTGGACGCCCCCTCCGGACTTCGACCACCAGCTCGCCACCTGGTTCTTCGTGGCCGCCGCGCCTCCGGGCGCCGTGCGGGTGGACGGGCGGGAGATCGCCGAGCACATCTGGCTGTCACCCGCCGAAGCGATCGGGCGCCACACCGAGTCCGGCGGCACCTGGTTCCTGCCCCCCACCTACGTGACCCTGCACGAACTCCAGGGCTTCACCACCGTCGGCGACATGCTGGCGGCGGCGAAGCGGCGTGAGCCGATGTTCTACGACACCCGGCTGGCAGCCACGCGTGACGGAGAGGAGGTGGCCCTCTGGCAGGGCGACGCCGGCTACGAGTCAGCCGACCCCGACGTCCCCGGCGCCCGCCACCGGCTGTGGGCGTCCGAAGGCATTCCCTGGCGCTTGGAACGCAGCGGCGGCAGCGGGCTCACCTAACATCCCGTCCATGAGCACAACCGCTGCCGACCTCGCCGGCCTGACCGCCGACGAGGTGGCGCAGCGCGTCGCCGATGGGCGGGTCAACGACGTTCCCGACGCACCGGTGCGCACCCTCGGCGAGATCGCCCGGGCCAACGTCTTCACGCCCGTCAACGCCATCCTGTTGAGCCTGCTGGTTCTGATCCTGGTAGCCGACGCGCCCGGCGATGCCCTGTTCGTCGGCGTGGTGGTGTCCAACAGCATCATCGGCATCATCCAGGAGCTGCGGGCCCGCCACGAACTGCGGCGGTTAGCCGTGCTGTCCGAGCCGCGGGCCCGCGTGCGGCGCGACGGGGAGGCCACCGAGATCGACGTCGGCGGTGTCGTGGCCGACGACCTGCTGGAACTCGCCTCGGGCGACCAGGTTGTGGTGGACGGCGAGGTGCTGGCAGGGGTGGGCCTGGAGGTGGACGAGTCGCTGCTGACGGGCGAATCCGACGCCGTGGTCAAGGAACCGGGCGAGCGGGTCATGTCCGGCAGTTTCGTTGCCGCCGGCAGCGGCGTGTACCGGGCCGACGGCATCGGCGCCGCCTCCTACGCCGCCGCATTGAGCGAGGAGGCCCGGCGGTTCGCACTGGTGGACTCCGAGTTGCGGCGGGGCGTGAACCAGATCCTGCGGGTGCTGGTATGGCTGATCCCACCGGCGAGCGCGCTGCTGCTGTGGCGCCTGCTGGGAGCAGAGGATCAGTGGCAGGAGGCGCTGCGGGGAACCGTGGGCGCAGCCGTGGCGATGGTGCCCGACGGGTTGGTGCTGCTCACGTCGCTGGCGTTCGTGGCCGGCGTGATCGCACTTGCCCGGCGCAAGGCCCTGGCCAAGGAACTCGCCGCTGTGGAGTTGCTGGCTCGCGTCGACACCCTCTGCCTGGACAAGACGGGCACGATCACGACCGGGGAGATCTCCTTCGAGTCGGTGCAGCCGATGGGCGGCTGGGATGCCGCTGCCGCCACCGACGCGCTCGGCGCGATGGCGGCCGCCGACCCGAGCCCGAACCCCACCACCGCGGCGATCGCCGCGGCCTGCCCCGCCCCGGATGGATGGCAGGTCGTGGGCACCGAACCCTTCTCCTCTGCCCGCAAGTGGGCATCGGTGACGTTCGCCGAGCGAGGGCTGTTCTACATCGGCGCGCCCGACATGCTGTTGACGCCGGCCGACGGCGAGGCTCGGGACTGCGTGGAGGGCTGGGCCGCCGCCGGCCGGCGCGTCCTGCTGCTCAGCCAGGCGGACAGCGATGCAGCCCCGTCCACCGGCGGCACAGCGCCGACCGGCGGCGAGGCAGCCCCGGCCGGTGATGACGATGGGCTCGTCCCGGAGCGACACGCAGTGGCGGTGGTGGTGCTGGGCGACACGATCCGCCACGACGCCCCCGAGATCCTCGCTTACTTCCGCGATCAGGGCGTCGACTTGAAGGTCATCTCCGGCGACAACGCCGCCACCGTGTCGGCGGTCGCCCAGCGGGCCGGCGTGCCCGGCGCCGAGGCGTATGTCGACGCCCGCGAACTCCCGACCGACGCGGCCGAGTTGGGCGCAGCCATGGAGAGCACCGCGGTGTTCGGGCGGGTCACACCGCACCAGAAGCGCGCCATGGTGGGCGCCCTGCAGGCGGGGGGCCGGACCGTGGCGATGACCGGCGACGGCGTCAACGACGTGCTGGCCCTGAAGGACGCCGACATGGGAATCGCGATGGGTTCGGGCAGCGCCGCCAGCCGGGCGGTCGCAGAACTTGTGGTGCTGGACGACTCGTTCGCCACGCTGCCCCGCGTCGTGGACGAGGGCCGCAAGGTCATCAACAACGTGGAACGGGTCTCCAACCTGTTCATAGCCAAGGCCGCCTACGCCCTGTTGATCACCGCCGCCATCGGGATCATGGGCGTGTCGTTCCCGTTCCTGCCCCGGCACCTCACGCTGATCGGCACATTCAGCATCGGCGTGCCCGGCATCTTCCTGGCGCTGGCGCCGAGCACCGAACTGGTTCGGCCGGGTTTCCTGCGGCGGATACTGCGCTTCTCGATACCGGCCGGCGCGGTGGCGGCGATCTGCACGATGGTGGTCTACGAGGTCGCCCGCCGGGCTTCGGAGACGTCGCTAATCGAGGCACGCACCGTGGCCACGATGACGCTCCTGGGCCTCGGTCTCGTCATCCTCGTGGTCACCAGCCGGCCCCTCCGGCCCTGGAAAATCGTGCTGGCGGTGGTGATGGGCCTGCTGTACGTCGTGGTGATGGCGGCCGGCGGGCTGCGCGAGTACTTCGAGTTGGACCTACCGCCGGCGTGGCTGTGGGGCCCGGTGTGCGCCGCGGTCGTCGTGGGGGGCGCCGCCATCGTCGCCCTGCCCCGGTTCGTCCATAGCCCGCGCTGGTTCGCGTATCGCCGATCGAGTGGCACCGGTCTCGATTCGGAGCAGGTCGATTCCGAACCGGTCGGCGCCCGATCCGCCGCCCCGCGGCCCGGGTCGAGAACCGGTGACAGCGCCAGCGGCTCATCGCAATCCCAACACGACCCTGCCACCGCAGGCCCGCCGGCCGGCTCGGGAACCGGTGAGGGCACCTGAGCTTCTGGAGGTCACCCGTGCAACACCCCGTTCCCGCCGCGACCGGTTCCGTCGGCATGGTCTGCTCCATCGACGGGCGCGCCTCGGTGGCCGGCGCCCGCATGCTCGCCGGCGGCGGCAACGCAGTGGACGCGGCGGTTGCGACGGCCGCGGTGCTCGCCGTTGTGGCGCCGAACACCTGCGGCATGGGAGGCGACATGTTCGCCCTTGTCGGGACGGGCAACGGTCCCCCGCTGTGCCTGAACGCCTCGGGCCGGGCGCCATCGGGAGCCTCAGCCGAGCGGCTTCGTGCCGAAGGCCACGAGGCGATGCCCCGCCTCCGCCACCCCGCTGCGGTCACCGTTCCGGGCTGCGTGGACGGCTGGCTGGCCCTGCACGACCGGCTGGGGGTGATGAACCTCCCCGAGGTTCTCGGCGCGGCGCACGCCTACGCCGCCGACGGGTTCGCAGCCTCAGCCGAACTGGCCTCCGCGGCAAGCGACGTCGCCGGCTCCGACGGCAACACGGACATTCCCGGCGACCTGCGCGCCGGCGAGGTGGTTCGGCGCCCCGGCTCGGCGCGGGCGCTGGAGGCGGTCGCCACCGGCGGTCGCGACGCCTTCTACGGGGGCGAATTCGGCGATGGCCTGCTGGGGCTCGCCGACGGGCTCTTCAGCCCCGAGGACCTGGCCACGCCGCAGGCGGACTGGGTCGAGGCGGCCACCGTCGAGGCCTGGGGACACCGGCTCTGGACCGTGCCGCCCAACTCCCAGGGCTACCTGATCCTGGCCGCAGCCGCCCTGGCACAGGGACTCGACCTCCCCACCGACCCGAGCGATCCCGGCTGGGCGCACTGGCTGATCGAGGCTGCCCGGGCGGTGGGTTCGTTCAGACCCGGCGAGCTGTCCGACGCGGCGGACGTGGCCGAATTGCTGGATCCGGCACGCATCGACGGCCTGCGCCGCCGGGTGCTGGCGGGCGACACCCCGGTCACCCCGCCGATCGGTGGCGGCGACACGACCTATCTCTGTACCGCGGACGCGCAACTGACCGTCTCGCTCATCCAATCCAACGCCATGGGGTTCGGCTCGCTGCTCGTGGCCGGCGGCACCGGCATCTTCCTGCACAACCGGGGGCTGGGCTTCAGCCTCGACCCGGCGCACCCGGCTTGCTACGCCCCCGGCCGGCGCCCACCGCACACCCTCAGCCCGGCGCTGGTCACGACGCTCGCCGGCCACAACCGGGCGGTGCTGGGGACGATGGGCGGTGACGCCCAGCCGCAGGTGGTGCTGCAGATGCTGGCCCGGTTGCTGCACTGCGAGCAGTCCCCGGCCGAGATCCTGGGAGCCGGCCGCTGGGTGCTGCTGGGACCCGACGCCTTCGCCACCTGGACACCCGGCTGGCTGCCACCGGTGGCGCTCGAGACCAACGCGCCGGCCGCCTGGAGCGACGGTCTGGCAGCTCGGGGGCATGCGGTCGGCGGCTTCGGCGAGAACCCGAAGCTCTCCGGCCACGCCCACCTCATCGAGGTACGCACCGACGGCACGCTGTCGGGCGCCGCCGAACCTCGCACCGCTCTGGCCGCTGCGGTCGCCATCTGAACGGCCCCGGGGCTGGATTCCGGCCTTCGCCGGAATGACCCGTGGCGGCCGCGACGACCAGCGGCGGCGGAACGACCAGCGGCGGCCGCAACGATGACAAGACCGGCCCTTTCTGGAGTGACGGCTGGGGTGACCTCTCGGCCCTCGCCGGGCTTCCCGTAGCATCGGCCGATGCGGCGAATCGACCCCACGAGGATCCCGCCCGAGCCGCTGTTCATGGTCGGCGCCACCTCGCAGTTCGTGGGCCAGGCGCTGGCGGTGAACCTCTTCGACGAGCTGACACCCGGGGGCACGGCGCTGCTGCGAGTCCTCGGCGCGTCGCTCATGATCGTTGCGCTGCGGCGCTCGTGGCGCCGGCGCTGGACGGCGGTCGAACTGGGCTGGGCCTCGGTCTTCGGCATCGTGCTCGCAGCCATGAACCTGGCGATCTACTACTCGGTGGAGGTGGTGCCGCTCGGCAACGCCGTCTCCATCGAGTTTCTGGGACCTGTGGCCGTGGCCGCCTTCGGCACCCGCACGCTGCGCTCGACCGCCGCGCTGGCGCTGGCGGCCGGCGGGGTGGTGGTGCTGGCGGGCGTGGAAACCGGCGGCACGCTGCGGGGTGTGTGGTTCGCGCTCCTCGCCGGCGCCTTCTGGGCGGGCTACATCGTGCTGGGCCACAAGGTCGCCCGGGGAGCGGCCTGGGTGGACGGGCTCGGCGTCGGCATGTTCGTGGGCGCCCTGGTCATCAGCCCGTTCGGCATCCCCCACGTGCCCACCGCCGTAATGCAACCGGCCCTGCTGGGCATGGGCCTCCTGGTCGGGTTGCTCTCCAACGTGGTCCCCTACGGCCTGGACCAGTGGGTGATGCGGCGCATCGACCAGCACCGCTTCGCCCTGCTGCAGGCGCTGGCACCCGTGACGGCCGCAGCGGTCGGGTTCCTCCTGCTCTCCCAGGCGCCGAGCCCACGAGAGATGATCGGCATCGGCCTCGTCGTCGTCGCCATCGTGCTCAGCCGATCGGGCCGGAGCACGCCCACCACCGCGGCTGCCTGATGTCACCGACCGTCCCGCATTCGCTGAGACCGTCCCCCGGCGCCGACCCTCCCGTCGGCGCCGCCGAACCCCAGGAGGTGCCATGAGGATCACCGGCGTCGAGACCGTGCTCTACGAGTACGAGTTGTCGCGGCCCATCGGCGACGTGAACATCCCCGGCGGGATCCGGCGCCGCGCCGACCTTGCGGTGTTCGTCCGGACCGACGAGGGCATCGACGGCGTCGCCGCCGCCAGCCGGCTCGGCGCCGGTGCCATCCCGATGCTCTCGGGGGCTGTGATCGGCGAGGATCCGCTCGGTCACCGGGGCCTGTGGGAGCGGATGATCGGCGCCTCGTTCAAGCCGGGCAACGAGGGGGCCACCGCCATCGGTATCGCCGCGATCGACAACGCCCTGTGGGATCTGCGAGCCAAGATCGCCGGGGTCCCGCTCTGGAAGTTCTTCGGGGCACTGGAACCCCGCGTCCTGGCCTACGCAAGCGGGCTGGACGGCCCGCTCGGCGACGCCGAGTTGCGCTCCTACTACGAGTCCATGGCCGCCCAGGGCGTGCGGGCCGGCAAGCTGAAAGTGGGCTTCGGCGTCGACACAGACCTCCGCCGGCTCGCCATCATGCACGAGGCGCTCGGCGGCTCGGCGGTCGGGCCGACGCTGCTGGTGGACGCCAACGAGTTCTGGTCCCCCAAGCAGGCGGTGCGGGCGATGCGCGCCCTCGAGGGAGAGTTCGACATCGCCTGGTGCGAGGAGCCGGTGATCCGCACCGACCTGGACGGGCTGCGCGACGTGTCCAGGGCCATCAACGCGGCGGTGGCGACCGGGGAGAACCTCAAGGACATCCGCCTGTTCGCCGCCCTGTTGCGCCACGGTTCCGCCGACGTGGTTCAGGTGAACCCCAACATGGCGGGGCTCACCACCTGCCTGCGCGCCGCCGAGTTGGCTCAGGCCTTCGACAGGCCCGTGTCGCTGATGAACTCCGCGGGTCGTTACGGCGCTCACCTGGCGGCGGCGCTGCCGCACCACACCATGATGGAAGTCCTCGACGCCGGGCGCGACGCCACGTTCACGTTCGACTCGACGATCACCGAGGGCTGGATCGTGCTGGGCGAGGGCCCCGGCGCCGGCATCACGTTCGACCCCGAGGCGCTCGAACGCCACCGGGTGGACCACCCCGATGCGCTCAACGCCCGCCTCGCTGCCGGCCGCCACCCCCGCGCCGGCGTCAGAGAACACCCCGACGAGTAGCCGTCGCCGGGAGTTGGCGCCACAGCCGCAGGGGCACGGGGATTCGATGCCACCTGCCCCGCGACGACCGCACCAACGGGAGACCATCCCCTTCAGGCTCTGGGTCGACGCCCCGCTGAGGACGACTCAGCAACCGGCGCGGGCCTCCGGAGCCGGCCACAGTTCGTCGGGGAGCGTGCGCTGAGGACGACTCAGCAACCGGCGCAGACCTCGAGAGCCGGCCACAGTTCGTCGGGGAGCGTGCGGTGGAGATGCTCCCAGTTCTCGACGGCCTCCCGGGCATTGGCGGCGCCGATCAGGACCGTGCCGACAGCGGTGTGCCGCGCCACGAACTGCGCCGCCGCGGCCGGCAGCGGCACGTCGAAGTCCTCGCAGACACCCCGGAGCCGCTGGGTCCGCTCGAGAACCTCCCGCGGAGCAGCCACGTAGTTGAAGGTCTCGCGCCCGGATGTGCCGGTGAGGACACCGGAGTTGTAGACCCCTCCCGCCACGAGGTGTACGCCACGGGCCACCGCGGCACCGAACAGCCCGTCGTCGGCCTCGCGGTCCAGCAGCGTGTAGCGGCCCGCGATCAGCACCACGTCGATGTCGGTCTCGGTCACGAAGCGGGTCGGCAACCCGGGCCGGTTCATCCCCACGCCGACGGCGCCGACGGCACCCTCGGTGCGAAGCTGCTCCAGCGCCGGGTAGGCCTCGGTGAGCGCTTGGGGGGCGTGGTCGTCAGGGTCGTGGATGAACGCCACATCCACGTGGGTGCGGTCCATCCGCTCGAAGCTGGCCTCCAGCGAGCGCCGCACGCCGTCGGCGGAGAAGTCGAACGTCGCCGTGCCGCTATCGCCGGCGAACAAGTCACCCGGAGGGCGAGGTGCCTCGGGGTCGATGAGCCGGCCCACCTTCGTGGAGACCCTGACGTCGGCGTCGCAGCCCTTCAACGCCCGACCCAGCCGCCGCTCCGCCAGGCCGTAGCCGTACAGCGGGGCCGTGTCGAAGTACCGGTAGCCGATCTCGAGAGCAGCCCCGATGGCAGCCGCGGCGGCATCCTCGGTCACCGGTGCCCGGAAGCCGCCGAGGGGCGCCGTACCGAACCCGACGGCCGGCAGCAAACCCTCAGTGTCCATGTCGCCCGATCCTATGGGCGGCAATGAATGCCATACCTGCCAGTTCCGTCTTGACGGGATCCCACGAGAGCCCTCTCCGGAGGCCAGCACATGCCAACTGAACGGACCGAGCCTCAAGCCTCCAGCAAAGCGAATGCTGCCCGACAACAGCCGAACACCCTTTGTGGTGCGGACGCCGACCGCATTCGCGTGAGTGGTCAGGACCGCCTCGAGAGTCGTCGACACGCTTCGCCGTCACCTGCGGTTGGATCACGAAGGGTCGCCGAGAGTGCTCCATGGCGGCGGCTCGAATCGCTCCCTCGGCCTGCCGTTGGGTACCACGCTGGTGGGACCGACGTCCGGGTGGCGCGGGGACGATGCAGTATCGTGAGCACGACATTGCCCGACCACCACTGGAGAGATCGACGACGTGTTCACCTCCATGAGGGCGCTGAACTTCAAGAGTTGGCGGGACACCGGCGATCTCGATCTCCGGCCGATCACCGGATTCTTCGGAAGCAACAGTTCCGGGAAGACCAGCCTCCTACAACTACTCCTGCTGCTCAAGCAGACCGCCGCGTCAGCCGACCGTCGACAGGTCCTGAACCTTGGCGGTGACTCAAGCGCTCAAGTCTCACTCGGGCTAATCAGGGATGTTTTCTTTAATCATGAGTCAAATCAAACAATGTCTTTACGTTTCCAGTGGAGATTAAGCGAAGGTGCACTCACACCCCCTGACCCAACCTATCCGGGTAGTACATTGTTCTCATCGGAATGGATGTCGTTTCAAACCGATATCGCCCTGAGGGGCGAGCAGCCGTTCGTCAAGCGGCTTGAGTACGCGGCCGAGGACGCGAACGTCGCGATGGCGGCCAGCAATACCCGCGGCAGCCGCATTGACCCGGAGTACAAGCTTGACGCCCAGATTGGCAACAACCACGACTTTCTGACTCGACGAGGGCCCGGGCGCGCTTGGCCCTTGCCCCCACCGGCCAAGTGCTACGGATTTCCCGATGAGGTATCTGCCTACTTCCGCAATGCAGACTTCGTCAGCGAACTAGAACTGGAGCTAGAACGACAATTCGGCAACCGACTGTTTTACCTCGGTCCGCTCCGTACCTATCCAAAGCGTCAGTACACGTGGCAGGGTTCTCGTCCCAGCGACGTCGGGCCAACCGGCGAGCACGCCGTCGACGCGTTGCTCGCCTCACGGCTGCGGCGCAAGTCGAATACCCGGAAGCTCAACCGGCTGGGAAGGGCCATCAGGCTGATCACAATGGAGGAACACGTTGCCGAGTGGTTGCGCGACTTGGCATTGATCTCCGCATTCAAGGTTGAGCGCATTTCTCAGGATGCCGACATATACCGCGTACGCGTGGCCCGCGCGCAGGACTCGACCGAAGTCCTGCTGACCGACGTGGGGTTCGGAGTGTCTCAGATACTCCCCGTCCTCGTGTTGCTCGCATATGTCGAGAGCGGCTCGACGATCCTGCTCGAACAGCCTGAGATTCATCTCCACCCATCTGTCCAGGCAGGCCTAGCCGACATCATCGTTGAGGCCGCAACTGTTCGCAAGGTGCAGGTGATTGTCGAGAGCCACAGTGAGCACCTTCTACGGCGCCTGCAGCGCCGAGTCTCGGAACAGGCACTCAGCGCCGACGATGTCGCCCTCTATTTCTGCAAGAATAGTGGAGTCTCCTCCGAGATCGCTCCGCTGGAACTCAACATGTTTGGGGAAATCGCCAATTGGCCGCTCGAATTCTTCGGTGATCCGTTCGGCGAGACTGCTGCGATCGTTGAGGCAGGCCTTCGGCAGAGGGGTTCGACAACCCTGTGATTCGCAGTGTTGTCGATACAAATGTGCTAGTCGTCGCGAACGGCAGAAGTACGCACGCCGGGGACGAGTGTCAACTAGCCACGATTGACGCGCTTCGCCGGGTCAAGGACTCCCACACGCTCATTCTTGACACGGGCAGCAGAATTCTCGGCGAGTATCGCCGGCACTGCAATCATTCGGGACAGCCAAGCGTCGGCGATGAATTCTTCCTTTGGGCATTCAACAACCAGGCACATCTCGGCCTCGTAGAACTCACGGAGAACAAGGAGAGAAGCTTCGAAGAGTTCCCGGACGACCCCGCGCTCGCCAAGTTTGACCCCGACGATCGTGTCTTTGTGGCCACCTCCCTCGCGGCGAGGGTCCGTAACTTCATTCTGAACGCGGTCGACTCCGACTACCACCTCCATCGCACCGGACTGAAGAGGGCCGGAGTGCGCGTGAAGGAACTCTGCCCGAACGAATTGACACAGTCCGCACAACCATGACCACCGTTACTGACGCCACCGTCACCGACCTGCGCTTCCCCACCAGTCGGGAACTCGACGGGTCCGACGCCATGAACCCCGACCCCGATTACTCGGCGGCCTACCTGCGCCTGGCCACCTCCGACGCCGAGTCGGCCGGCCACGGCTTCGTGTTCACGATCGGGCGCGGCAACGACATCCAGGCGGCGGCCGTCGAGGCCGTGGCCCGGCGCCTCGTGGGGCGCGACGTGGACGGGCTCGTCGAGGACCCGGGCGCCGTCAACCGGGACCTCATGTGGGACAGCCAACTGCGCTGGCTGGGGCCCGACAAGGGCGTGATGCACATGGCCATCGGCGCGGTGATGAGCGCCACCTGGGACTTGCGGGCACGCCGGGAGGGTCGGCCGCTTTGGTCCACCCTGGCGGCGCTGGAGCCCGCCGAGCTCGTGGCGCTCGTGGACTGGACCTACATCGCCGACTACCTGGACCCCGGCCGGGCGCGGGAAATCCTCGAAGAGCGGCGGCCGCTGCGGGACGCTCGCATCGCCGGGTTGCGGCGCGACGGCCTGGCCGCCTACACCACCAGCCCCGGCTGGCTCGGCTACAGCGACGAGAAGCTTGTGCGGCTGTGCCGGGAGGCGGTCGCAGACGGATTCACGACCATCAAGCTGAAGGTGGGCGCTGATACCGGCGACGACCGCCGGCGCCTCGGGCTGGCCCGGGAGGCGGTGGGACCGGACGTAGCACTGGCCGTCGACGCCAACCAGCACTGGAGCGTGCCGGAGGCCATCGCCGCAATCACCGAACTGCGCGACTTCGGCCTGCGCTGGGTGGAGGAGCCCACCCATCCCGACGACGTGGTCGGCCACGCCACCATCGCCAACGCGGTGCGGCCGGTGCCGATCGCCACTGGGGAGATGCTGGCCAGCCCCACCCTCGCCAAGCAGTTGCTGCAGCTCGGAGGCGTGCAGATCCTGCAGATCGACGCAACCCGCATGGGCGGGCCACACGACCTGCTGGCCGCCATCCTCATGGCCACCGGCGCCGGGGTGGAGGTCATCCCCCACGCCGGCGGTGTGGGCCTGTGCGAGGCGGTCCAGCACTACGCATTCTTCAACGCCGTCTGCGTGGCCGCCGACACCCGGGACCTGTCCCTGGAGTACGTCGCCCACCTGCACGAGCACCTCACCGACCCCGTGGAAATCACCAACGGCCGCTACCGCCTGCCCACCCGACCGGGCGCCAGCACCGAGTTCCAGCCCGGCACCGAACTGACCTTCGGCTACCCCGACGGCACCGAGTGGGCGGGCTGAGCGGGGACTACGGGCGCCAGCACCGAGATTCGGCCCGGCACCGGCTGACCTTCGACTACCCCGACGGCACCGAGCGAGTTGGCTGAGCGGGGACCCAGCGCTGACCAGCGGAACAGGCGAGTCTGGACGGACGGCCGGCAGGTTCCGCCAGCGGTCGATCATCAGCAGGTCTGTCACACCCCACACCTAGGCTCCTCCGCAGGAGGTGCCAATGGAAATCCCACTCATCGTCGTCGCACTCATGGCACTGCTCTGTGTCGCTGCGCTGTTCCGAGCCATCCGCCAACGCGACGAGGCTGCCACCCAACGTGACGAGGCCGCCGCCCAACTCGACATCGCCGGCCGCGACTTGGAGGTCATCAAGGCCCGCCACGCCGAACGCATGGAGGAGGTCGAGAAGGCCCGGCAAGACCTCGACACCTACTTCAAGGGCATGGCCGCCGAGGTGCTCCAGGCCAACAGCCAAGCCTTCCTGCAGCAGGCGAAGGACCAACTCGCCAGCCAGTCCAAGCTGAGCGAAGCGGACCTCAAGCAGCGCCAGCAGGCCATCGACAACCTGGTCAGACCGGTCCGCGAGAACCTCGACAAGTTCGAGCGGCGGGTCAACGAGATCGAGGAGAAGCGGCAGGGCGCCTACGCGGGGCTGAGGACCGAAGTCGGCCTGCTGCGCGAGGTCACCGGGAACCTTGGCCAGGCGCTCCGATCCTCACAGATGCGCGGCCACTGGGGCGAGCAGCAGTTGCGCAACGTCCTCGAACTGGCCGGAATGCGCGAGCACATCGACTTCTTCGAGCAGCTCACCGTGAGCTCCGGGGAAGGCACGGGTCGCCCTGACGCGGTCGTGCGGGTTCCCGGCGGAGCCCAGGTCGTCATCGACGCCAAGACGCCGCTGGACTCCTACCTCGAGGCCCACAACACCAGCGACGACCAAGACCGTCGGCAGGAGCTGCTGCAGTCACACGCCGGTTCGCTGCTGGGCCACGCCCGGACGCTCGGCAGCCGGAACTACGACGCCGCGGTCGCCGGCTCCCCGGACTTCGTGGTCATGTTCGTACCGGCGGACCCCATCCTGGACTCGGCAATGGACGTGCAGCCCACCCTGTGGCAAGAGGCGTGGGACAAGCACCAGGTGCTCATCGCCACCCCCGGGCTGCTGCTGGCCTTCCTGAAGACGGTTGCGCTGGCCTGGAAGGAGCAGTCCCTACAGGAGAATGCTCGGCAGATCGCCGACGCGAGCAACGAACTGTATGACCGCCTGCGCATCTACCTCGACCATGTCGCCAAGATGGGCCGGGGCTTGGAGCAGGCCGTGAACTCCTACAACGCCGGCATCGGCTCCCTCGATAGCCGCGTCCTGCCTCAGGCCCGCCGGCTGGAAGAGATGGATGCGGCAACCGCCAAGAAGATTGCCGCTCCGGTCCCCGTGGAGGGAGTCGTCCGACACCTCTCAGCGCCCGAACTGACCGAGGCGACGGAACCCTCAGCGGACTCCACCGACGCCTGAACCCGTAGCTCTTCAGAAAACTATTCGTACTGCTGTTGCTATTCCGTCCTAGACTAACTATAGTATAGATAGAAGTAACCAAGAGGGGGTGACGGAAGATGGGTCGGGATCCGAAGGGCAACGAATCCCCCGGCGCCGATCGGAGCGGCGAGTGGGCTGCGCTCGGTGAGTGGCTGGGGTCGCCACCGGAGTGGCCCCAGGTCGACTTGAGTGTGTTGCGGGATTGCTTGGGGTTCGTGGGCCGGGCGCGGGCGTCGCTCGCCGCCCTGGAGGCCGACGTGGTCGCCGAGGTGGCGCGCCGTGAGGGCGACGCCGCCACCGAGGAGATCCTGCGGCAAGACCAGAAGCGCTCCCGGACAGGCGCCCGCAAAGCCGTGAAGACCGCCGCGCAACTGGAATGGGCGCCGAAGGTGGCCGGCAAGCTCGCCGATGGGACAATCACTCCGGAGGCGGCGGGGTTGATCCTCGACGCCGACAGCGAAGCCGATGTGGACCAGCTCAAGTTGCTGAAGGCCGCCGAGGGGGAACCCGACGATGTGTTCCGGCGCACGTTGAAGGACCACGTCAACGAGCGCACCAGCGCCCAGGAGCTCGAAGCGCGGCGGGCCCAGCAGCGGCGCCGGCGGCGCGCGTCGATCAGCGAGCAGCCTGATGGCATGTTCCACCTGTTCGCCCAGTTCGATCCGCTCACCGGGGCGCGGGTGCAGGCCGCGCTGGTCGCCAAGGCCGACGAACTGTTCCGCAGCGAGGACTCCAAGGACCGCCCGACGGCGACGCAGCGCTTCGCCGACGCGCTCGCAGACCTCGTGTGCACCAACGACGGCGCCGGCGCACCGGCCGGTGTGGAGTTGATCGTGCTCGCCGACTACGACTTGGTCCACGACGAGATCGCCAACACCCGCTTGACCGACGGCACCCGCCTCACCGAAGCC
>Ga0209020_1000830_pt1 | contig 35542 bp, 27 predicted proteins | sample PinacodermBB_FD_187298 | JGI IMG/M metagenome (GOLD analysis project Ga0209020, IMG submission 187298) | Host-associated microbial community of the marine sponge Aplysina aerophoba from Gulf of Piran - sponge pinacoderm, lysed by bead... | ecosystem: Host-associated > Porifera > Sponge >... | reverse complement strand
CACGTCATCGTCGGCCTGATCGAAAGCCAGAAGGCCAGCATCGCCCTCGGTGTGCCGACGATGATTCTCGCCATGCTGGACGCCCAGGAGGCGTCCCCCCGCGATGTCTCGACCCTGAAGCTCATCAGCAGCGGCGGCGCCATGGTGGCCCCGGAGCTGGTGCGCCGCACGCAGCGGACCTTCGGTTGCGCGTTCTCCACCCTATACGGGCAGACCGAGCACAGCCCGGTCATCACCCAGCACCATGACGGCGACAGCATCGACGACATCAGCAACACGGTGGGGCAGCCCATTCCACAAACCGAAGTCTCGATCCGGCGCGTTGCCGACAACCGGACCGCCGCCATTGACGAGATCGGCGAAATCTGCGCCCGCAGCCCCAGCGTCATGCTGGGCTATCACGACAACGACGAAGCGACGGCCGAGGCCATCGACGCCGACGGCTGGCTGCATACGGGCGACCTCGGGCGCATGGATGTGCGCGGCTACGTCACGATCACCGGCCGGGTGAAGGAGATGATCATTCGCGGCGGGGAGAACCACTTCCCCGCCGAGATCGAGAACGTCCTGCTGGAGCACGTGAGCGTGGCCGAGGTCGCCGTGGTCGGGCTCCCCGACGACACCTGGGGCGAGGTGATCGCCGCCTTCGTTCGGACCGAGGGCGGCCAGGAGCTCGACCGGGACGCGCTGCATGCCCATTGCCGGGCCAGCCTCTCGCCTCAGAAGACGCCTACCGTCTGGTGCCGTGTCGACGCGTTCCCGATGACCGGCTCGGGCAAGATCCAGAAGTTCAGGCTGCGGGACGGCTACGTCGCGGGGCAGTACCGAGGGGGGCCACGATGACGACGCCAGTCCTCTACGAACGCGACGGACGAATTGCGCGGATCACCCTGAACCGGCCCGAAGTGCTGAACGCCATCGACGGCGAACTGCCGGGCGCGCTCGCGGATGCCGTCGCCCGGGCCGATGCCGATCCGGCAGTCCACGTCATGGTGCTCGCGGGCGCCGGGCGGGCCTTCTGCGCCGGCTACGACCTCTCGCGCTATGCGAGCGGAGAGGTTGGCGACGACGACTGCGGATACAGGGGCCAGGAAATGCCCTGGGACCCCATCCAGGACTACGCCTTCATGTGGGCGAACACCCAGCACTTCATGGCGCTCTGGCGGGCGCTGAAACCTGTGATCTGCAAGGTGCACGGCTTCGCGCTCGCCGGCGGCTCCGACATCGCGCTCTGCGCCGACCTCACGCTCATCGCCGAGGACGCCGAGATCGGCTACATGCCGGCGCGGGTCTGGGGCTGCCCCACGACCGCCATGTGGGTCTATCGCCTGGGTCCCGAGAAGGCGAAAAGGATGCTCTTCACCGGCGACAGGATTACTGGCAAGGAGGCCGCCGACATGGGCCTCGTCCTGAAGGCCGTGCCTGCGGCGGCGCTCGACGACGAGGTGGAGACGCTGGCCGGGCGCATGGCGAGCGTGCCGATCAACCAGCTGGCCATGCAGAAGCTGGTGATCAATCAGGCGATCGAATCCACCGGCCTGATGAACACCCAGCGGCTTGCCACGATCTTCGACGGCATCACGCGCCATTCGCCGGAAGGGGTGAACTTCAAGAAGCGGGCCGAAGAGGTCGGCTGGAAGCAGGCCGTGCAGGAACGCGATACCGGCACCTTCGATTGGACCCTCGAAAGGCCGATCGAAGACTCGGACTGACCCCCGTTGCACCGGCCATGAGATGCCGCAATCAGCCATTGTGATCGCTGCGCTTTCCGTCGCTGGCAGGACTCCCGGCCATGGCGTTTGCTTGACGGTCCCCGACCCGAGGGATAGCCTCTAGAAATAGGTGGTCCGGGATGTGGGAGGCACGAAGGCCATGTTTATGAAATCAAAGCAAAAATTGAGCATTCGGGGATGGCTGAAGCGGTCGTTCGCGATGGCGATTATTGCCGGAGCGGTTGCAATCGCAGCACCGGCACAAGCGAACGACACCATCAAGATCGGCTTCAGCATGGCGCTGACCGGCGGTCTCGCAGGCGCCGGCAAGGGTGCCTTGATTGCCATGCAGGTGTGGGCCGAGGACGTCAACGCCAAAGGCGGACTACTGGGCAAGCAGGTCGAGCTCGTCTACTACGACGACCAGACCAACCCGGCGACCGTACCGGCGATCTATACGAAGCTCCTCGACATCGACGAGGTCGACTTCGTGGTGTCCGGCTATGGCACGAACCTGATCGCGCCGGCGATGCCGATCGTCATGCAGCGCGGTCTGGTCTTTCCCTCGCTCTTCGGCTTGGCGGTTAACGAAAAGTTCAACTATCCGAACTATTTCCAAATCATGCCGTCGGGGCCGGAGCCCATGACGGACTGGTCGCGGGGCTTTTTCGAAGTCGCCATGGCGCAGGATCCGCCGCCGAAGACGATCGCGCTCGTGGGCGCCGATGCCGAATTCGCCAAGAATGCGGTGAATGGCGCGCGGACCAATGCGGAGAACCTGGGGCTCGAAATTGTCTACGACGAGTCCTATCCGCCGAGGACGGCGGACTACACGCCCATCGTCAATGCGATTCAGGCGCGCAAACCTGACATCGTCTATGTCGGCTCGTACCCGCCGGATTCGGTCGGGATGGTGAAGGCGGCCACCGAGGTCGGGCTCAAGGCCAGGATGTTCGGCGGCGGCATGGTGGGGCTCCAGTTCGCCTCGATCATGACCGCGCTCGGGCCGAAGCTGAACGGCATCGTCAACTACGATTTCTGGGTGCCGGAGCCGACACTCAAGTTCGAGGGCGTCGAGGCGTTCCTGGCAAAGTACCAGACGGCCGCCGAGGGCCAGGGTGTGGATCCGCTGGGCTATTACCTCCAGCCCTACGCTTATGCGTACCTGCAGGTGCTGGAGCAGGCGATTGCCGCCACCAACAGCGCGGATCACGCGGTGATCGGCGAGTACATTCGCAACTCCGAGTTCGACACCGTCGTCGGCAAGGTGAGCTTTGCGCCGAACGGCGAGTGGGCGAACACCCGCGTGCTGATGGTGCAGTACCAGGGAATCGCGGACAACGAGCTCGCGACCTTCACCAAGACGGGGACGCGCGTCGTGCTCTATCCGGCGGAGTGGAAGTCAGGGGACATCAACTACCCCTACGCCGAATAGCCAGAGCTCCCGAGAGGAGCCCAGCAGCGACAGTCGATGGAAATGTCATCCCGCACGCGACGGGATGACATTTCCTGTTTCCGGTAGGGCGGTCGTTCGTTGTTCACCGTCGATCTCCTGTTTAATGCGCTGATCGCCGGCGTGCTGCTCGGCGGCTTTTATGCTGCGGTCAGCCTCGGGCTCACCGTTTCGTTCGGTCAGCTCAACATCGTCAACATCGCCCATCCGGCTTTCATTATTCTGGGCTCCTATATCGCCTACATGTTCAACAGCGTGTGGGGGCTGGATCCGATCCTGTCGGGAATAATTTGCATTCCCGTGTTCTTCCTGATCGGTGCCGGCGCTTACCGGCTTTACTACGAGAGTTTCGAGCGCAAGGACGACGAAGCGCTGCGCGGCCTCGCCTTCTTTTTCGGCGTCATGTTCATTATCGAGGTCGCGCTCATCATGGTTTACGGCGTGGACTTCCGCACCGTGCAAGCCTCCTACATCGGGCAAAGCTGGAAGGCCGGCGGGGTCGGGGTACCGACCCGCATGTTCGTGCCCTTCTGCGTTTCCGTCGTCATGTTCAGCGCCGTCTATCTCTACATGTCGCGCACGTTCAATGGCCGTGCGATCAAGGCCGTGGCGCAGGATCGCCTGGCGCTGCAGCTCATGGGCGCCGATCCGGTCAAGATCAAGCAGCTCGGCTTCGGCATCAGCATCGGCACCGCTGCGCTGGCCGGGGCGCTGCTGATCATCATCATCCCGGTCGAGCCCTCGGTCGGCCGGCTCTACATCGGACAGGTGTTCGCGATCGCGGTGCTTGCGGGTCTCGGATCGATTCCCGGCACGCTGGTCGCAGGCATCGTGCTCGGTATCGCCGAGAGCCTGGTCTCGACCTTCTTCGGCCCGTCCTGGGCGCCAGCCGTGGCCTTCGGCATTCTTCTGCTGGCGCTCGCGTTCCGGCCGCAGGGATTGTTCGGCCGATGAGAATGCCTGCGCTGAAGCTCTCGCCTTTCTGGATCTGTGCCGCGGTCGTCGTGCTGGTGGGTGTCGCGCTGACGATCTTCGACGTGATCGCCATCAACAAGTTCATCTTCTTCGCCGGCTATGTCGTCCTGCAATACGTGGTGCTCGCGACCGCCTGGAACATCATGGGCGGCTACATGGGCTACGTTAATTTCGGCACGGCCGGGTTCTTCGCGGTGGGCGCCTATGCCTCCGTCGTCCTCTACAACCTGATCGAAGCGCCGCTCGCGTTGATGATTCCCTTCTCGGGCGTGGTCTGCGGCTTGCTCGGGCTCGCCATGGGATACCTGACGCTGCGCTTGCGGGGGGTCTTCTTCGCCATCGCCACGCTCGCGATGGCCATCGTTCTCGAGACCTTGATCATCAATTGGGACTTCGTGGGCGGTGCCACCGGCGCCTATATCCTGCGCTCGCGCGAGATGGCGCCCTTCGGCGACTACATCGAGTTCCTCTTCTTCGTGATGCTCCTGCTCGCGATCTTCGCGGTCGCGATGGCGCGCTGGCTCGAGCTGTCGAAGACGGGGCGTGGCTTCACCGCCATCCGCGACGATGAGATTGCCGCCGAGTGCGCCGGCGTCCCGACCCTCCGGCTCAAGCTGATCGCGACGACGGTGTCCGGATTCCTGATGGGCGTCGCCGGCGCGCCCTTCGCGCTCTACGTGGGCTTCATCGAGCCGTCTTCGGCGTTCAACCTCGTCTATGCGGTGAACGCCATCGCGATGCCGATGATCGGCGGCGCCACCACGTGGCTCGGCCCGCTGATCGGCGCTCTCCTGCTCGGCACCGTCCAGCAGGTCGCGACGGTGACGATCTCGTCCGAGCTCAATCTCCTGATCGTCGGCGTCGTCCTGGTGTTCTTCGTGATCGTCGCGCCCGAGGGGATCGTAGGGCTGCTCAAGAAGTGGTTGGGAGGCCGTCGCGATGACCGCTGACCCGCTGCTCGACGTGCGCACCGTCACCAAGCGCTTCGGCGGTTTCACGGCGCTGGACCAGATCAGCATGGAGGTCAGGGCCGGCGAGCGCTTCGGCTTGATCGGCCCGAACGGCTCGGGCAAGACCACCATGATCAACTGCATTTCAGGGACCCTCGCCAACGAGGGCGGCGAGATCGTCTTCAAGGGCACCAAGCTCGACGGCAAGAAGCCCCATCAGCGCACGCGGCTGGGGATCGCGCGCTCCTTCCAGATTCCCAAGCCCTTCCGCTCCATGACGGTGCTGGAGAATCTGGGTGTCGCGCTCGAATTCGCGTCCAATTCGGCGCCGGGTCAGGTGCGCGAGCGCGGCATGGCGATCCTGGAGACGATCGGGCTTGCGGACCGCGCCGACGAGAACGCAGGCGCGCTCACGCAAATCGACATGCGCAAGCTGGAGCTCGCCCGCGCGATGGCGACCCAGCCGGAGTTGCTGATCTCCGACGAAGCGATGGCCGGCCTCTCGTCGACCGAGGTCGACGACATCCTCGACATCCTGTTCCGGCTGAACGAAGCCGGCATCACCATCATCATGATCGAGCACATCATGCGGGCGGTGATGCGCTTCTCGACGCGCATCGTGGTGCTGGACGCGGGGCAGAAGATCGCGGAGGGCACGCCCGACGAGATCGTCAACGACCCCGAAGTCGAAAGGGCCTATCTCGGTGAGTAGGATCGTCGTTGATAACGTCGAAGCCGGGTACGGCTCGGTGCGCGTCCTGCACGGCGTCTCGGTCTCCGTCGATTCCGGTGAGACGGTGGTGCTGCTGGGCACCAACGGCAACGGCAAGTCCACACTCATCAACTGCATCATGGGGATCGTCGCCCCTACCGCCGGGTCCATCACCTACGAGACCGACGAGGGCGAGAAGATCGAGCTCGTGGGCAAGACGCCGCAGGACGTGGTCGAGCTCGGCATTTCCCTGGTGCCGGAGGGACGGCGCCTGTTCCCCCAGCTCACGGTGGCGGAGAACCTGACGCTGGGCGCCTATCGTGCATCCGCGCGGAAGCGGATCGGCGCCAATCTGGAGTTCGTGTTCGAGGCCTTCCCGGTGCTGGCCGAACGCCGGCGTCAGCTCGCAGGCTCGATGTCAGGCGGCGAGCAGCAGATGCTGGCGATCGCGCGTGCGCTGATGTCGGAACCCCGCATCCTGGTGGTCGACGAGCCCTCCGTCGGGCTTGCGCCGATCCTGGTCAGCCGTGTGATTGCCAAGATCAGGGAGCTGAAGGAGCAGCGCAGCCTGACCGTGCTGATGGCCGAGCAGAACTTCAACCAGGCCATCAAGATCGCCGATCGCGGCTACATCATCGTCCACGGCGAGATTGCCTTCGCCGCCGCCTCCGCCGCCGATCTGTCGGAGAACGAGATGGTCAAGCAGTACTACCTCGGCGCCTGAGGCGGGCGCCGGTCGCGCGTCGCCCGCACCGTTGCCGCAAGAGGCGCGCTGACATAGGCTGCCGGCCCCGGCTGCCGTCTGGTCCGACCATTGCGGCGGCTTGCCCGCCCTCGAACATTGGAGACGCAGCATGTCGCTCGATCAGACCCAAAACATCTCCCTGGAGGAGCTCGACAAGCAGGTCATGCTCCACCCGGTCACCTCGATCGCCGAGCATCAGGATGTTGGTCCCGTCATCTACGGGAAGAGCGGCGGGGTGAAGGTCTACGACCGGGAGGGCAAGGGCTTTATCGACGCGGCGGCGGCGCTCTGGTGCGTCAACATCGGCTACGGGCGGACCAGACTCGCCGAGGTCGCGGCCGAGGAAATGTCGCGCATCGGCTTCTTCCACACCTTCGGCGGCGCCTCGAACGAGCCGCAGATCAGGCTCGCCGAGAAGCTGCTCTCGCTGCTCCACGAGCACGCCGATTGCCACCACATCGGCAAGGTGTTCTTCGGACTCTCGGGCTCGGACGGGAACGACACCCAATTCAAGCTGGTCCGCTACTACAACAACCTGCGCGGCCGGCCAGAGAAGAAGAAGATCATCTCGCGCCTCGGCGCCTATCACGGCGTCACCGCGGCGGCCGGCAGCCTCACCGGTATTCCGCTTTACCACAAGGCCTTCGACCTGCCCTTCGGGGGGGTGCTGCACACCGATTGCCCGCACTATTGGCGGGAGGGCCTGGAGGGCGAGAGCGAGGAGGATTTCGCCGACCGCATGGCCGCGTCGCTGGAAGCCATGATCGAGCGGGAAGGGCCGGAGACCATCGCGGCCTTCATCGCGGAGCCGGTGATGGGCACTGGCGGCGTGATCATCCCGGGCGGCGGCTACTACGACAAGGTGCAGGCGATCCTCAAGAAGCACGACATCCTCTTCATCGCCGACGAGGTGATCTGCGGCTTCGGGCGCCTCGGCACCTGGTTCGGCGCGAGCTACTTCGGGCTCAAGCCCGACCTGATGACCTTCGCCAAGGGGCTCACCAGCGCCTACTTCCCGATGTCGGCGGTGGCGATCTCCGACGAGGTCTGGAAGGTGCTGGCGGACGGCACGCCCGAGGTCGGCATGTTCGCCCACGGCTTCACCTATTCTGGCCACCCGGTGGGCGGCGCCGTCGGCCTCGCCAACCTGGAGATCATGGAGAGCGAGAATCTGGTCGCCAACTCGGCCGAGGTCGGCGCCTACTTCAAGCAGTGCCTGAACGAGCGGGTGGGCGATCACCCCAATGTGGGCGACATCCGCGGCGCAGGCCTCATGCTCGGCGTCGAGTATGTCGCCGAGCCCGGGAGCAAGGCCGCGCCGGACATGACCCCGCCGGCGCATCGGCGCGTCTCGGTCGCGGCGCAGGAGCGTGGCCTGCTCACGCGAGGGCTGCCCTTCCTGCCGGTCAACGCCTTCTCGCCTCCGCTCACGTTTACGCGGGCGGATGTCGACGAGACCGTCGGCATCTTCGGCGAGGCCGTGGAGAGCGTCTTCGGCAAGGGCTGAGCCCTCGCCTACAGGGGCTCCGTCTTGGGGCTCCGAATCTCCGTCGACACCGGCGGCACCTTTACCGATGTCGTGGCCGGGGGCGACGGGCGGGAGGTGGTCGGCAAGGCGCCGACCACGCCCGACCGCATCTTCGTCGGCATGCAGGGCGCGCTGGAGAACGCGGCCGAGCAACTCGGCCTGAGCTTGCCCGCGCTGCTGGGTGAGACCGAACTCCTGATCTACGGCACGACGCGGGCGACCAACGCGATCGTGCAGGGTGCGGTGGCCAAGACCGCGTTCCTGGTGACGGCTGGCTTCCCCGACATCCTGGTGCTGAAGGAGGGCGGCAAGCACGGGGTTCACGACTTCGAGACCGACTACCCGGACCCCTACATCCCGCAGGCCCACACCTTCGAGATTGACGAGCGGATCGACGCCGAAGGCGGCGTGGTCATCCCGCTGGACCGCGCGCAGGCGCGTGCGGCGCTGGGGCTGGTCAAGGAGCGGGGCTTCGAGGCGGTCGCCGTCTGCCTGTTGTGGGCGGTCGCGAACCCGGCGCATGAGCAGGCTTTGGCGGCGCTGATCGAGGAGGTTCTCCCGGGCGTCCCCTACACGCTCTCGCACCGGCTGATCCCCATCGTGCGCGAGTACCGCCGCGCGTCGGCGACCGCCATCGACGCTTCGCTCAAGCCTCTGATGCAGGCGCACCTCCAGGGTATGGAGGACGATCTGCGCGACGCCGGCTGCAAGGGCGAGATCCTGGTAAGCACCTCGGTCGGCGGCTGCATGCACGTGGACGAGCTGGTCGAGCGCCCCATCCACACGGTCAAGTCGGGCCCCGCGATGGCGCCGGTGGCAGCTCTGGCTTATTCGCAGGTGGAAGGCTTCGGCGACGATGTGATCGTCTGCGACACCGGCGGTACCACCTTCGACGTCGGCCTGGTTCGCGACGGCGCGGTCAAGCAGACCCGCGAGACCTGGATCGGCGGGCAGTGGGTCGGCCATATCCTCGCGATCTCGTCGGTCGACGTGCGCAGCATCGGCGCCGGAGGCGGCTCGATCGCCTGGATCGATCCGGGCGGCCTGCTCCGGGTGGGCCCGCGCAGCGCGGGCGCGGTGCCGGGGCCGGCCTGCTACGGCACCGGCGGCACCAAGCCCACGGTGACCGATGCGGCGCTGCTCCTGGGCTATCTCGACCCCGACTATTTTCTGGGTGGGCGGCTTACGCTTGACATCGACGCGGCGCGGCGTGCTGTGGGCACGCTCGCCGATCGGCTAGGCAAGTCCCTGGACGACGGCGCGCATGCCGTCATGAGCCTCGCCAACGAGCTGATGATCAAGGCAATTCAGGACATCACCGTGACCGAAGGCTTCAACCCGCGCGAGTGCACGCTGGTCGCGGGCGGCGGCGCGGCAGGCCTCGGCGTCATGGCGATCGCGGGTGAGCTCGGCTGCGAGCGGGTGATCCTGCCGCGTACCGCCGCCGTGCTCAGCGCCTGCGGCATGCAGGTCTCGGACGTGATTCACGAGCACTCGGCGAGCATGGTCACGCGCTCCGCCGGCTTCGACTTCGAAGGCGTGAACGCCGTGCTCGATTCGATCGACGCCGAGCTGGAGCGCTTCGCCGCGACCCTCGGCGAGCGCGGGCTCGAGACGATGCGGATCGAACGCTTCGTCGAGGCGCGCTACCTGTTCCAGGTGTGGGAGCTCGACGTGGCGCTGCCGGTCGCCCGCTTCGAGAACGAACGCGACGTCGCCGCCTTGGTCGAGCGCTTCCACGCCACGCATGAGCAGGTCTTCGCCGTACGCGATCCCGACAGCATCCTCGAATGCCTCAATTGGAAGGGGCGGGTCTCGGTCGGGCTCGACGCCGCTGCCCGGCCGCCGTCAATCGCCGGCGCCGCCGGGCCGCCGGAGCCGGACAGCCGCCGGCTCGCCTATTTCGGCGGCGGCGCGCGTGTGGACACGCCGATCTATCTCGGCCGCAACCTGAGCCCGGGCGCCGCGATCGAGGGGCCGGCGATCATCGAGGAGCCGACCACCACCATCGTGGTTGACCCCGGCACGCGGACCCGCCTGAGCGAGGCCGGCAACTTCATTCTGGAGGCCTGCTGAGATGACCCAGCCCGCGCAACCGGCCGAGGCGCTGGACCCGATCCTTCTCTCGGTGCTCTCCAACCGGCTCGACGGCATCGTGCGCGAGATGTCGAACACGCTGCTGAAGGCCGCGCGCTCGGCGGTGATCGCCGTGGCGCGCGATTTCTCCTGCGCGATCTGCACCGCCGACAACCAGCTGCTGGCGACGGCGGAGGGCCTGCCGGTCCATATCTTCGGCTCGCACCTGCAGACGAAGGCCATGACCGAGCTGCACGGCGATCTCGCCGAGGGAGACGCCTTTCTCCACAACGACCCTTACCTCGGCAACACTCACCCGGCCGACCACGCGGTGCTGGTGCCGGTCTTCATCGACGGCGAGCACCTGTTCACGGCTTGCGCCAAGGGGCATCAGGCGGATATCGGCAACAGCATCCCGACCACGTATCACGCTGCGGCGAAGGACGTGTACGAGGAGGGCTCGCTGATCTTCCCCTGCGTCCGCGTCCAGCGCGGCTACGAGATGGTCGACGACGTGATCCGCATGTGCCGGCGCAGGATCCGGGTGCCGGAGCAGTGGTACGGCGACTTCCTGGCCGAGCTCGGCGCGGCGCGCATCGCCGAGCGGCGCCTGAAGGAGCTATGCGACAAGTACGGCAAGGACACCATCAAGACCTTTATCCGCGAGTGGTTCGACTATTCCGAGCGCCGCATGGTGCAGGCGATCCAGGCGCTGCCCGAGGCCGAGGTCGAGGCCGAAGGTGCGCACGATCCCTTCGAGCCCTTCCTGCCCGACGGCATCCCGATCAAGGTCGAGCTCCGCATCGACCCGGACGCGGGCCGGATCACCATCGACCTGCGCGACAACATCGACTGCGTCGATTGCGGCCTCAACGAATCGGAGGCCTGCGCCATCAACAACGTCGTGGCCGGGCTCTTCAACTGCCTGGGCCCGGAGATTCCGCACAACGGCGGGTCGTTCCGGCGCGTGGACGTGCTGCTGCGGGACGGCTGCGTGGTCGGCCGACCGTCCTTTCCGCATTCCACCTCGATGGCGACCACCAACGTCGCCGACCGCCTGGTCAACATCACCCACTCGGCGATGGCCAAGCTCGGCGACGGCTTCGGCCTGGCGGAGGGCGGCAGCGCCATGTGCGCTGCCACCGGGGTGCTGAGCGGCAAGGATTTCCGGCGCGGCGGCGATCCCTACATCAACCAGCTCATGATGGTGGTGAACGGCGGCCCAGCCGGGCCCAAGGCCGACGGCTGGGTCACCTACGTGCTGCCCGTGGTCTCGGGCCTCATGTACCGGGACAGTATCGAGCTCGCCGAGGTGAAGCACCCGATGCTGTTCAAGACCGTGCGCCTCATGCCCGGCACCGGCGGCGCCGGGCGCCATCGCGGCGGGCCCGCCTGCGAGGTCGTCTACGGGCCGCGCGAGGACCCGATGACCGTGGTGATCCCCTCCGACTGCCAGATCAACCCGGCGCGGGGCGCCCAGGGCGGGCACGACGGCACGCCGGCGGTGCAGTTCAAGGTCGGCGCCAATGGCGATCAGACCAAGCTCCCCAACGTTGTGCAGCTCGACCTCCTGCCGGGCGAGCTGATTCGCGGTTTCGATGCCGGCGGCGGCGGGTACGGCGATCCGATGGAGCGCGATCCCGAGCGGGTGCGCATGGATGTCGCGCGCGGCTGGGAGACGCCCGAGCGCGCCCGCGAGGTCTACGGAGTCGTGCTGACCGGGGAGCGGGAAAGCGATTCGCTGGCGGTGGATCGGGCGGCGACCGAGGCGCTGCGGGCCCCGAATTCCTAGGTCCAGCCGCAGGTGTTCGAGACCCCCGTCTTAGCGTCTTGCCCTTGCCAACGGCCCGTGCTAACCCTGTCGCCGCTCGCGGCAACCGCCGCGAGCATGTCGTGACAGTTGCTCGATTCCGGGTTCTCGCAAGCAATCCCGTCAGGCAATCCGAAGGGTTCGACAATGGCAGACGCCGCGCCGCCCTCAGATAGCTCTTCCGAGCACGCGGGCACGCGACGCGACTTTTTGGTCCTCGCGGCCGGCGCCATGGGCGGCATGGCGGTGGTGGGTATTACTTGGCCGCTGATCGAGACCATGAACCCGTCGGCCGACGTGCTCGCACTGGCGTCCACCGAGGTCGATCTTTCCGCCGTCGAGGAAGGCCAGACCATCGTCGTGAAGTGGCGCGGGCGGCCGGTCTTCGTGCGCCATCGCACGGCAGACGAGATCGCAGCGGCGCAGGACGTCAATGTCGGCGACCTCTCGGATCCGCAGCCGGATTCGGAGCGGGCGCCGCAGGCGCAATGGCTGATCGTGGAGGGTGTTTGCACTCACCTCGGCTGCGTGCCGCTCGGCTCCAAGGTCGGCGACCCGCGGGGCGAGTTCGGCGGCTGGTTCTGCCCCTGCCACGGCTCGCACTACGACACCTCCGGCCGCATCCGCAAGGGGCCGGCGCCGGCCAATCTCCCGGTGCCGAGCTACGAATTCCTCGACGAAACGCTGGTTCGGATCGGGTAGGGGACCGCGCCGGATGACGACACCCGTACCGCAGAACCGCGTCGCCCAGTGGATCGAGTACCGGCTGCCGATCTTCAGCTGGACCAATGCGCACCTCATCGACTATCCGGCGCCGCGCAACCTGAACTATTGGTGGAACTTCGGTTCCCTCGCCGGGATCATGCTGGTGGTGCAGATCATCACCGGCGTGGTGCTGGCGATGCACTACACGCCGCACGCCGATCACGCCTTCGATTCGGTCGAGCACATCATGCGCGACGTGGAGTGGGGCTGGCTCATGCGCTACCTCCACGCCAACGGCGCCTCGATGTTCTTCGCCGTGGTCTACATCCACCTCTTCCGCGGCCTCTACTACGGCTCCTACAAGTCGCCGCGCGAGATCCTGTGGTGGATGGGCGTCATCATTCTGCTGCTCATGATGGCGAGCGCCTTCATGGGCTACGTGCTGCCGTGGGGGCAGATGAGCTTCTGGGCGGCGACGGTGATCACCAACATGACCTCGGCGATCCCGTGGATCGGCGAGACCGTCGTCACTTGGCTGTGGGGCGGCTTCTCGGTCGATCATCCCACGCTCGTCCGCTTCTATGCGCTGCACTATCTGCTGCCCTTCGTGCTCTTCGGCGTGGTCTTCATCCACCTCTGGGCGCTGCATCACCGCAAGTCGAACAATCCGCTCGGCATCGATATCAAGAGCAAGAAGGACACCATCCCCTTCCACCCCTACTACACGGCCAAGGACTCGTTCGGGGTGGGCGTGATGATGTTCATCCTGCTGATCTTCACCTTCTACATGCCGAACGCGCTGGGTGAGGTGATCAACTACGAGAAGGCGAACCCGCTGCAGACGCCGGCGCACATCGTGCCGGAATGGTACTTCCTGCCCTTCTACGCGATCCTGCGCGCGATTCCCGACAAGCTCGGCGGCGTCGTGGCGATGGTCGCCTCGATCTTCATCCTCTTCATCCTGCCCTGGCTCGATACGTCCCGGGTGCGGAGCGCGCGCTTCCGCCCGATCTACAAGTGGGCGTTCTGGGTCTTCGTCGTGGATTGCATCGCGCTCGGTTGGGTCGGCGCCAACTCGCCCGAGGGCAACTTCATCTGGATCGGCCAGGTGACCACCGGCTACTACTTCGCGCACTTCCTCATCATCCTGCCACTGATAGGCAAGTTCGAGCGGCCCACGAAGCTGCCGGAGAGCATCCATCAGGCGGTGCTAAAAGGCGGGGGCGGAGATGAGGCGGCCGCAGCGCCGGCGGCGTCCGGGGAGAAGTCGTGATGCGCGGCGTCCTGCTGGCCGGGCTGATCGGCGTTTTCGCTCTCTTCGGTGGCAACGCGGCCCTCGCGGCCGGCGATGCGCCCGATATCCCCGGTCAGGACTGGCAGCACGAAGGCGTCTTCGGCACCTTCGACCGGGGCGAGCTGCAGCGCGGCTTCCAGGTCTTCCAGGAAGTCTGCTCCGCGTGCCACTCGCTTCAGTACATTGCCTTCCGCAACCTGGTGGAGATCGGCTTCACCGAGGAGGAGGCGAAGGCGATCGCTGCGGAGTACGAGGTCGAGGACGGGCCCGACGACGAGGGCGAGATGTTCGACCGGCCGGCCAGGCTCTCCGATTACTGGCCCTCGCCCTTCGCCAACGACAACGAGGCGCGAGCCTCCAACGGCGGCGCATTGCCGCCGGATCTCTCGCTGATCATCAAGGCGCGCGAGGGCGGGCCGGATTACATCTACGCGCTGATGACCGGCTACGAGGAAGAGGCGCCGGAAGGGATGGAGCTTGCCGACGGCATGAACTTCAACCACTTCTTCCCGGGCCAGCAGATTGCCATGGTGGAGCCGCTCTACGACGAGGCGGTCGAGTACGTCGACGGCACGCCCATGACTCTCGAGCAGCATGCGCGGGACGTGACCGCCTTCCTCTCCTGGACCGCTGAGCCGGAGCTGGAGGAGCGCAAGCAGACCGGCCTCAAGGTGCTGATCTTCGTCTTCGTGCTCACGGCGGTATTGTTCGTCATCTACAGGCGCGTCTGGGCCAGGCTGCACTAGCGCATCGTCACACCCCCTCGTCGGGCCGGGCGTGACGGCGGGGCAAGCCGCCGGACCGAACGCTGAGGGGAGTGAACCATGGCCCAACCCACAGGCTCACAGCACACCGATCCCAAGAGCGATATCGATATCGCGCGGGCGGCCACCAAGCGCCCGATTCTCGAACTCGCCCAGGATCGTCTCGGCATCGCTGCCGAGCATCTGGTCCCCTACGGCCACGACAAGGCGAAGATCACCCTCGACCACATCGGCTCGCTGCAGGACCGGCCCGACGGCAAGCTGATCCTGGTGACGGCGATCACGCCGACGCCGGCGGGCGAGGGCAAGACCACCACCACCGTGGGCCTCGGAGACGGCCTCAACCGGATCGGCAAGAAGGCCGTCATGGCGCTGCGGGAGCCGAGCCTCGGCCCCTGCTTCGGCGTCAAGGGCGGGGCGGCGGGCGGCGGCTATGCCCAGGTGGTGCCGATGGAGGACATCAACCTCCACTTCACCGGCGACTTCCACGCCATCGGCGCGGCCAACAACCTGCTCGCGGCAATGGTGGACAACCACATCTACTGGGGCAACAAGGCCGGCATCGACCCGCGCCGGGTGAGCTGGCGCCGCGTGGTCGACATGAACGACCGCGCCTTGCGCAGCGTGGTCTCATCGCTCGGCGGCGTGGCCAACGGCTTCCCGCGCGAGGACGGCTTCGACATCACTGTCGCCTCCGAGGTGATGGCGATCTTCTGCCTCTCGCGCGATCTCGACGATCTGCGCGCGCGGCTCGGCAACATCGTGGTCGGGCTCACGCGCGAACGCGAGCCGGTGCGCGCCAGCGCGGTGAACGCCGATGGCGCCATGACCGCGCTGCTCAAAGACGCGCTCGCGCCCAATCTGGTGCAGACGCTGGAGAACAACCCGGCGCTGATCCACGGCGGCCCTTTCGCAAACATCGCTCACGGCTGCAACTCGGTGATCGCGACCAGGACCGCGCTCAAGCTCGCGGACTACGTGGTGACCGAGGCGGGCTTCGGCGCCGATCTGGGTGCCGAAAAATTCTTCGACATCAAGTGCCGCAAGGCCGGGTTGGCGCCGGACTGCGCCGTGATCGTCGCGACGATCCGCGCACTCAAGATGCACGGCGGCGTCGCGCGGAGCGACCTCGGCAGCGAGAACCTGGAGGCGCTGGCGACGGGCATGGAGAACCTGGCGCGGCACGTGAAGAACGTGCAGGGCTACGGCGTGCCGGCGGTGGTGGCGATCAACCGCTTTTCCGCCGACAGCGAGGCCGAGCGCGTGCTGGTGGCGGACGCTTGCGCCAAGATGGGCGTGACGGCCGTGGAGTGCGATCACTGGGCGATGGGCGGCGCCGGCTGCGAGGCTCTGGCGCACGAGGTCGTGGGCACGATCGAGTCGAAGCCTTCGTCCTTCCAGCCCCTCTATGCGGACGGCCTGACCCTTTGGGAGAAGATCGAGACCGTGGCCAAGCGCATCTACGGCGCCGACGGCATCACGGCGGACGCGGCCGTCAGGCGGCGGCTCGACGAGCTTCAGGCCGGCGGCTTCGGGCACTTCCCCGTGTGCATGGCGAAGACGCAGTACAGCTTCTCGGCCGACGCGGCGCTCAAGAACGCGCCCAGCGGCTTCGAGGTGCCGATTCGAGAGGTGCGCCTCTCGGGCGGCGCCGAGTTCGTGGTGGTCATCTGCGGCGCGATCATGACCATGCCCGGCCTGCCCCGCGTGCCCGCCGCCGACAACATCGCCGTCGACGAAAACGGTCACATTACAGGGTTGTTTTAGTTGGCAATTCGTCGCTGGAGACGAGGGCCTGACTCGCGCAGGAATTTCTGCCCATTTTCTAAACCGCAGGCGCATAAAACAAAGTCATAATTGTCTGTCCGGCGAATCCGTGTTTGAAGCTCCCAAATTGACGGGAGCCCAACAATGATTCGCCCGCACCTGTATCGGTCTCTGCGTTTGCGGGTTCTTCGGCTTTCAGGACACGTGTTCCGCGTCGCGGTTCCTCTCTGTCTCGTCATCCCGATATTGGCCGCTTGCCACATTCTTGTAAGCGACGAGGAGGAATCCTGCGTTCAGACTCATGACGAGGGTTGCCTTTCCGAACCCGAGTTCGAAGCCTTGGTGCAGGAAATCGCAGGCGAGTACGCCGAACCGTCGAGCTTCCAGAACCAGTGGGGCCTGGCCGCAATTAATGCCGACCAGGCCTACGCAAACCTGGAGCTGGAGTTCGGTCCCGACGTCGCGCCCGGCGAGGGCGTTACCGTCGGCGTGCTGGATACGGGGATCGACAATGCCCATCCCCAATTTCGGAATAAGACCGTCCCTGAGCGGTTTCTCGCGGGTGCGACCGGCGATGACGGAAGCGAACTTTCTCACGGCACAGCGGTGGCAAGCATTATCGCCGGAGAGGATATTCCCGGATTCCCGTACGACGCGCAGGGTGTGGCCTGGGGCGCCGATCTCGTCGTCTTCGCCATTCCGCTGGGAGAAGCGCCTGAATTGTATGATCCGATCCAGATAAGCGAGCTGCCGGGAACCGCAGAATACTTTGCGGACAGATTTGACGAGATACTCGCCTGGCGGTTCGGCTCTCGTAGCGTCGATTTACTGAACTTGAGCCTCGGCGTCTCGGGAATTATCGAGAATTACAGTGAAGAGGTGCTTCGCGAACCCTTTGCGCGGATGATTGCCTCAATCGTTCAGGAAGGTACCGAAGACAAGGTCGTCTTGGTGTGGGCAGCGGGAAATTCGCATGGTACAGCATGCGGCATCCCGATACCTCAATGCGTAGACGGCGCGGTAGAAGCGAGCTCGATCGATCTGTTGCCGGGCTTGGCCACACACTTTCCGGAGCTGCAAGAGAATACGGTCGCCGTCGTGGCCATACGCCCGGACGGCGAGATTGCCGAGTTTTCCAACCGCTGCGGCTTCGCGGCGGACTATTGCGTTGCGGCCCCGGGAGAGGAAGTCCGGGTGTCCTATTTCGGTCCGGATGGGGACGGGAACCCAATCCGGTCCGTCGCCGACGGAGGCGGCACATCATACGCCGCGCCGATGGTGACCGGCGGCCTTGCGCTGATGAAGCAGTATTTCCGGGGGCAGATCTCCAACACCGATCTGCTCTCGAGGCTTCTGGAGACGGCCGACCGCAGCGGCATCTACGCCGATGGCGCGATTTACGGCCGCGGACTCATGGACCTGGGTGCCGCGACCTCGCCCGTGGGTGCGGCGGTCGTCGCGATGGGCGATCGCGTGGAAAGCGCGGGTGCCACTCTTCAGAGTTCGGGCCTGCAACTCGGCCTCGCCTTCGGTGATGCATTCGTTCCCGTGCTGGAAGGGCAAGAGATCGCCGCCTTCGACACCCAGGGCGCGCCCTTCTGGTACGACGTCGACAGCATGGTGAACGTTGCCGCAAGGCCTGCGCTGCACGACCGCTACAGCGACTTCCAACAGCTATCGCTGTCGGAGCTACTTGGCTCCCCGGCGGATGCCATCCGACTCCCCATCCTCGAGACACGCGGCGCACCTCAAGACGCGCTCCCCGCCTTGTATCTGGCAAAGTCTGGCGGCTCCCCCGCCGCGAGTGCCAGCCACTTCGCCCTGGCTAGGCACAGCGTCGTCGCAAGTCTGCCGGTTGCTGCCAACCTGAGCGCCACCTTGCTCACCACGGAGGGCCTGGCTCGGCAAGAGCCTGCATCGGGTGCGGCGCTCACCTGGCGCGAGCCTGAGGCTCCGTTCGGTCTTCGGGCCGGCTGGTTGGACGAGCGGGACACCCTGCTCGGCAGCGAGGCCGACGGCGCGTTCGGGGACCTGGAGGCGCACGCCGCGTTCGCGGGAATCGAGGCGGACACGGAGGTCGGTTCGTGGCGCCTTGGCGGCACTGCGGAGATCGGCACCGTGACTGCACAAGCGCAAGGCGGTGTGTTTCAGGAAATCTCGCCTCTCGCCACCAGCGCGTTCGCGTTGCACGCCACCCGCCAGAATGACGACGGCAGTGCGTTTCGTGTGTCGCTGTCGCAGCCGCTCCGCGTGGAAGGCGGTCAGGCGTCGATTACGATTCCCTCTGGTCGAACGACAGCGGGCGAGGTGATCCGCAACACCCTGACTGCGGATGTTGAGCCTGGCGGCAGGCAGGTCGACTTGGCGCTGCAGTGGCAGCAGCCCTTGGAGATCGGAGAGTTGCGCCTCGGCGCGACACTCTCGCACGAGCCGGGCCATCGCAGGAACGCGGACGCAGAGTTAATCCTGCTCTCGGGCTGGCGCCACTTCTTCTAATTCGGGTGGTCGCGGGCGCACCTCGCCCTACGCCATTGCGGCGCGCAGGCGGCGGTCGATCGCGTCCAGGAAATCCTTGGAGTTGAGCCAGCCCTGCTCGGGGCCTATCAGGATGGCGAGGTCCTTGGTCATCTCTCCGGCTTCCACGCACTCGATGCAGCAGCGCTCCAGCGTGTCGGCGAAGTCCACGAGCGCCTGGTTGCCGTCGTGCCGGCCGCGGTGCTTGAGGCCGCGGCTCCAGGCGAAGATCGAGGCGATCGGGTTGGTCGAAGTCTCCTCGCCCCGCTGATAGGCGCGGTAGTGGCGGGTGACGGTGCCGTGCGCCGCCTCGGCCTCCACCGTCTTGCCGTCGGGCGACATCAGCACCGAGGTCATCAGGCCGAGCGAGCCGAAGCCCTGGGCCACGGTGTCCGACTGCACGTCGCCGTCGTAGTTCTTGCAGGCCCAGATGAAGGCGCCCTCCCACTTGAGCGCGGCGGCGACCATGTCGTCGATCAGCCGGTGCTCGTAGCCGATACCGGCTGCCTCGAAGCGGTCCTTGAACTCGGCCTCGAAGACCTCCTCGAAGAGGTCCTTGAAGCGTCCGTCGTAAAACTTGAGGATCGTGTTCTTGGTCGACATGTAGACCGGCCAGCCCCGATCCAGCCCGTAGTTCATGCAGGCGCGGGCGAAGTCGCGGATCGAATCGTCCAGGTTGTACATGGCGAGCGCGACGCCGCCGCCGGGGAAGTTGAACACCTCGCGCTCGATAACGTCGCCGCCGTTCTCGGGCTCGAAGCGCACCGTGAGCTTGCCCTTGCCCGGCACCACGAAATCGGTGGCGCGGTACTGGTCGCCGAAGGCGTGGCGGCCGATCACGATGGGATTTTCCCAGCCGGGCACGAGGCGCGGCACATTGCGGCAGATGATCGGCTCGCGGAACACGGTGCCGCCGAGGATGTTGCGGATCGTGCCGTTGGGCGAGCGCCACATCTTCTTGAGGCCGAACTCCTCGACGCGGTCTTCGTCCGGTGTGATGGTCGCGCACTTGACGCCGACGCCGATCTCCTTGATCGCTTCGGCGCAATCGACCGTGACCTGATCGTCGGTCGCATCCCGATGCTCGACGCCGAGGTCGAAGTAGAGGAGGTCGATATCCACATAGGGCAGGATCAGCTGGTCCTTGATCCACGCCCAGATGATTCGGGTCATCTCGTCGCCGTCGATCTCGACGACGGGGTTGGCGACCTTGATTTTCGCCATCCGAAGCTCTCCAGGAATGCGTTGTGGGCATAGGGCCCGAGGAATGGGCGCTGACGGCCGGCGGGGCCGCGCGCACCTTAGCAAAGCGGTCCGACCGGTCAAGGACAGGGCCGCCGCGAAGGACGGCTCGGAAAGGCGGCTACGCCTCGCCGTTGTCGAGGGCGATGAACAGCTCGTCGATGCTGTTGACCACGGTGGCGAGGCCGGATGTGGCCGGCGGAGCAAATCCCTCGGCACTCACTTGGTCGAGCAGGTCCAGCAGCGGCCCCCAATAGCCTTCGCTGTCGAGGACGACGATCGGCTTGTCGAGGAGCCCGAGCTGCTTCCAGGTCAGCACCTCGAAGAACTCGTCGAGGGTGCCGTAGCCCCCCGGCAGGATCACGAAGCCGTCGGCGCGATCGAGCATGATCCGCTTGCGCCGGAACATGTCCTTGGTGACCACCGTCTCGGTGAGACCAGGATGCGCCACCTCGAGGCTCTCAAGTTTTTCGGGAATCACGCCGATGGCCGTTCCGCCACCCGCCAGCACCGCATCGGCCACCACCCCCATCAGGCCGATGCCGCCGGCGCCGTAGACGAGCGTGATCCCGCGCTCGGCCAGTGCCGCGCCCAGGCTGCGGGCGACCGCGGCGTACGCCGGGTTGCGGCCCGTTTGAGAGCCGCAAAAGACGCAAAGGGACGCGATCGCCGCCATCGCCGATCCGATCCGATTCAGTGGTTGGACGTTTGAGAGCGACGCTCTGTAGCAGAGACCGTCGCCGGCCGCCAGCCGTGATGACGGCCGGGGCTTGGTTGTAACGCCCACTGAAGCGACTATGTCAGAATATGGACCCCAGGTGCCGAGGGTACGACCGAGCGCGGGATCCCATGGAAGGGTTCAACATCCGTTTCACTCATCGCCTCGCCTGTCTGCTGCTGGCGCTGCTGGCGAGCGCCCTGCTCGCCGCTGCGGCTCCCGCGGCGGAACCCATGATCGAGCCCGATCCGGCGAGCGCGGACCCGGCGGCGCGCGGCGCCTACGTCCTGCGCGCGGCGGGCTGCGCGACCTGCCACACCGATGTCGCGGGCGGCGGCGCCTTTCTCGCCGGCGGGCGCATGCTCTCTTCGCCCTGGGGAGCGATCGCCGCGCCCAACATCACGCCGGATCCCGAGACCGGCATCGGCGGCTGGTCAGACGAAGACTTCGTGCGCGCGCTGCGCGACGGCAAGTCGCCCGAAGGCCGCACCTACTACCCGGCGTTCCCGTACACCGCGTATGCCGGCATGCGCCGCGAGGACATGCTCGACCTCAAGGCCTACCTCGACACGCTGGAGCCGGTCGTCGCCCCCAACAGGCCGCATGCGCTCAGGTTTCCCTTCAACGTGCGCCTCTTTCTCCATCCCTGGCGCTGGCTCTTCTTCGATCGTGAACCCGTCAGCGCCGATCCGGGCGAGGACGAGCGCCTGGCGCGCGGGCGCTATCTCGTGGAGACGCTGGGCCACTGCGCCGAATGCCACACCCCGCGCAACATGCTGGGCTCCCTGAAGCGCGGCCCGCACCTGGCGGGGTCGCGCTTTGGGCCCGGTGGAGTCTCGGTTCCCAACATCACCCCCGATCGCGAGACCGGGATCGGCTCGTGGTCCGAAATCGATCTGGCGTTCTTCCTGCGCACGGGCTTCACGCCCTATGGCGACGACGTGCAGGGCGAGATGCGCGAGGCCATCGACGACGGGCTGCGCCACCTGACCCAGGAGGATCTGGAGGCCATGGCCGCCTATCTCAAGTCGCTGCCTGCGATCCGCAATCCGGTGAGCCCGACTCCCTCTCCGCCGCCCGCGATTTCGTCTGGCGGCGACTGGTAGGGTGTCCGTTGGGGTAAACTGTCGCGCCTCGAACGACTCGTGTATCGTGGCGCCGCCCATCACTGCTAGGCGTATCGAGTGAGCGAGACAGGCACTTTCACCAGTCGCGTGGCCGCTGCGTTGCGGCGGCGCGAGACACTCCGCATCGCGGCCCCAGCCGCCGTCGCCGTCGTGGTCGTCGGCGTCCTGCTCGGCGTGTTCCTGACCGGCGGAGACGAGCAGGACGGAACGTCGGGGCAGTCCGTCGACATCGCCGACCGCACGGCCGAGAGCACCGTGGACAGCGTATCGCCGGCCGAGGAGGCGGAGCCTGCTACGGCCGATGCCGGCGCTCCCGAACCGGCCGAGCCAAAGCCGGCAGAGACGGCTGAGGCGACACCGGTGCCTGCCGACGTTCCGGGCGGTGATATCGGTGCCGGCCCGCCGGAGGAAGAGACGGCTGAACCGGCGCCGGCCACGCCCGAGAAGCCGACCGAGGCTGAAACCGGTGAGATGGCTGAGACGACTCCGACTCCGGCTGACCCGCCTGCGGGCGACGTCGATACCGTTGTGCGGGAGGAAGAGACGGAAGGGCCGGCAAGAGCCGACGATGGCGCGCCTGCGGTCACAGCGACGGAAGACGCTGCCGAAGGCGACGTTGCCGCCACGACCGGTGACAGCACCAAGCCCACCACCGAAGAGGACGAGGAAGTTGCGGCCGAGCCGGGGGCAGCGGAGGACGCGGCAGGCGCCGACGCCATGGCTGCGACCGACGACGGCACCGCGCCTGCCACCGAGGAGGATGAGGCGCCTACGGCTGAGACGGAGGCTGGGGACGACGCGACCAGCGCCGACGCCATGGCGGAGGTCGAAGACGGCACCGCACTTGCGACCGAGGAGGATGACGCGGCTACGGCCGAGACGGGGGCTGGGGACGACGCGACCGGCGGCGCCACGATGGCGGAGGGCGAAGACGACGCGCCTGCGACCGAGGAGGATGAGGCGGCTACTGCCGAGACGGGGGCTGGGGACGACGCGTCCCGCGGCGCCACGATGGCTGAGACCGAAGACGGCGCCGCGCCTGCGACCGAGGAAGATGAGGCGGCTGCGGCCGAGACGGGGACTGGGGAAGACGCGACCGGCGCCGACGCCATGGCGGAGGCTGAAGACGGCACCGCACCTGCGACCGAGGAGGATGAGGCTGCTACGGCTGAGACAGGAGTTGGGGACGACGCGACCGGCGCCGACACGATGACTGAGACCGAAGACGGTGCCACGCCTGCCACCGAGGAGGATGAGGCGGCTGCGGCCGAGACGGGGGCTGGGGACGACGCGACCGGCACCGATACGATGGCAGAGGCCGATGACGGCGCCGCGTCTGCGACCGAGGAGGATGAGGCGGCTACGGCAGAGACGGAAGCTGGGGACGACGCGACCGGCTCCGACGCGATGGTGGAGGTCGAAGACGGCGTCGAGCCCGCCACAGAGGAGGATGAGGCGGCTACGGCGGAGACGGAGGCTGGGGACGACGCGACCGGCACCGACACAATGGCGGAAGGCGAAGACGGCACCGCGCCCGCGACCGAGGAGGATGAGGCGGCTACCGCTGACGCGGGTGCTGGGGACGACGCGACCGGCGCCGATGCCATGGCGGAGGCCGAAGACGGCGAAGCCTCGCCTAGTACCATGGACGATGCAGCGGTTGCGGCTACGACAGAGGCAACGGGAGACGCGACCGGCGGCGCCACGATGGGAGAGGGCGACGACGGCTCTGTGCCGGCTACCGAGGACGATGAAACGGTTGCCGCTGAGGCAGGGTCAGCGGAAGACGCGCCCGATGCCGTCACGAAGACGGAGCGCGACGACGGCACCGCGCCTGCCACTGAGGAAGACGTAGCGACTGCGCCTGGAGCGGAGACAACGGAAGACGCGGCCAGCACCGAGACGATGGCGGAGACCGACGATGCCGCTGCATCCGCCACCGAAGACGATACAGTGGCTGCGGCGGAGGCAGCGGACGACGCGAGTAGCTCCGACACCGTGGCAGCGACCGGCGACGGCACGGCTCCGGCCACCGAAGAGGATGCAACGTCTGCGGCCGAGGCTGGAGCAACAGAAGACGCGGCCGGCTCCGACGCCATGGCGGAGGGCGAAGACGGTACTGCGCCCGCCGCCGAGGTGGGTGAAGAGGCGACCGAGTCTGTGGCGACGACTGACGGCAGCCAGGATGCGGCCGATGAAGGCGCAACCGAGACCGCCGCTGGCGATGTCGCGCCCGCTGGCACTGTGGAGGGAGACGAGGAGGCGGAAGAGCCCATCGTCGAGACGCGCGTCGTACCCGACGAGCCGGTGGAAGAGGCTCAGGAACCGGCCGTCGCGCCGGATGTATCGGAGGAGACGACGCCTGACGAAGAGCTGGCGCCGGCGGTGACGCCGCCCAGTTTCGATACCGTGCGAATCAAACCTGATGGCAGCGCGGTGATCGCGGGCCGAGCCCCGCCCGGCTCCGAGGTCACGGTGAAGAGCGAGGACGTCAACCTCGGTTCGGAGACCGCCAACCGGAGCGGCGAATGGACGCTCGTGCCCTATATCCGCATTCCCCCGGGCGACCACCAATTCTCGGCGGTTGCGACCCTGCCGGACGGCACGCAAGTGGAGTCGGACGAGGTGCTCATCGTCTCCATCCCCGAGCCCGATGAAGACCAGGGATCGGTGCTCGCCCTCCTGGCGCCGCGTGACGGCGAAGGCGGCAGCACGATTCTGCAGAAGCCGGAACCGGTTCAAGAGCAAGCAGAACCGGAGCCCGCTCCCGAAGTGGAGGAAGAGCCGTCGATCGAGGTTGCGCGCGCCGATGAGGCGCCCGCAGATGAGGCCGGTCCCGGCGAGGAAGAGCCGGACGAGGCTCGCCCAGAAGAGGAACCAATGGACCTGGCCAGCCGGGACCCGGCTGGTTCGGACGAAGCGGGATCCGGCGAAGCCGCCGCCCCGGACGAGACCATGACGGATACCGCTCCCACGGACGACGCCCGGTTGGAAGAGGACGGCTCCGACGAATCCGGGGCGGACGCCGCCTCGGAGTCCGCCGGGGACGCGCCCGCTGCGCCGTCTGAGGACGAGGATCAGGGCCCGCTCGCCGTGGACGCGGTGGATTACGACGACAAGGGCGACATCACCATCACCGGCAAATCCGAGCCGGAGGCGGATCTGCACGTCTATCTCGACGAGCGGCACGTGGGGACCGTCGAGAGCGACGCGGCAGGCGAGTGGGAGCTCGACCCGGACGAAACCGTTGAGCCCGGCAGCTACACGCTCAGGGTCGATCAGATCGATCCCGCCGGCGTGGTTCTCGCCCGAATCGAGACACCCCTGGTCCGGGCCCGGCCCGAGTTGCTCACGCTGGGCGATGCCATCGTGGTGGTGCAGCCGGGCAACAGCCTCTGGCGCATCGCCCGGCGCACGTTGGGCGGCGGCATCCACTACACCGAGATTTACGAGGCCAACAACAGCCAAATCAAGGATCCGGCGCTCATCTATCCGGGCCAGATCTTCACCGTTCCGGGGCTCGACTGACGCCCGCGGCTGCCGCCGGGCTGCTCAGCTTAGCCGCGCGACGACATAGCCGAGCAAGCTGAGCAAGCGCTTCTTCTCGTCTTCGGAGAGGCCGTGGGTTGCGAGCGCGTTCACCTCCAGCGCGGCCGGCACCAGCTCGCCGCAAAGCTCGCGGCCCCGCTCCGTCAGCACCACGCGGCGCTGACGCCCGTCCTTCTGGTCCGGCACGCGGCGAATCAGACCGTCGCGCTCCATGCGCTGCAGGGTTCGCGCTGTCGTGGGCTCCTCGATCTGCTGCCGGCGGCTCAGCTCCTTCTGGGTGAGGCTCTCCTCCTCCCAGAGCAGCAGCAGCATCGACCACTGCGCGACCGAGACCCCGTAGCGGCCCAGCCGCTCCTGCAACGCGCGGGAGAAGAGGCGCGAGGCCAGCGAGACCAGATGGGCGGTGCTTTCCTCGATCACGAAGGGCGTGGCGCCGCTCGTCTCGTCACCGCCCCGTGCCGCCGGCCGGCGGCGTATCACCGCATATGACACGACACTCGCTCCCCTGGCAGGTCGCTTCAATCCTATGGTGCGCCGGCAGGCCCGGACAAGGAAGGGGTGCGGCAGGGCGCTATGCCGCCTGCGCCCGGAGCCATGCGGAAAACCATTCAAACTGCACGCCATCGCTGGCATAGTGCGCGCCGCGTCGCCGCCCGTGTTGGCGGTGTGCCGGGGAGGCGAGGGGGGACATGACGCTTAGCGTGGCGATCGTCGGTTCAGGGCCGGCGGGTTTCTATACGGCTGACGCACTCCTGAAGGCGGACCCGGAGTGCCGGATCGACATCATCGACCGGCTGCCGACGCCCTATGGCCTGATCCGCTTCGGAGTCGCGCCCGATCACGAGAAGACCAAGAACGTGATGCGTGGTTTCGCGCGCACGGCATCCAACGAACGCGTCAACTTCTTCGGCGATGTCGATATTGGCGAGGCGCTCTCCCTCGACGAGCTGCGCGAGTTGTACGATGCCGTGGTGCTGGCGGTGGGCGCCGCCCATGACCGCAAGCTTGGCATCCCGGGAGAGGACAAGGCCGGCGTCGTCGGCTCCGCGAGCTTCGTCAACTGGTACAACGCCCACCCCGACTTCGTCGATCGCACGCCCGATCTCGATACCTCGAGCGTCGTTATCATCGGTGCCGGCAACGTCGCCATCGACGTGGCGCGGGTGCTGGTCAAGACCCCGGCGGAGATGGCGGCGACCGACCTGCCGGACTATGCCGCCGGCCCCATCCAGAGCGCGCCGATCAGCGACGTCTACATGGTGGCGCGGCGCGGCCCGGTCGAGGCCAAGTTCACCAATGTCGAGCTGCGCGAGATGGGCCACCTGGAGCAATGCGTGCCGCAAGTGGCAGCCGCCGACCTGCCCGACGAGGTGACCGGCGAGATGTCCCCACGCGACCGGCGCGTGCGCGAGAAGAACCTGGAGACGCTGCGCGCCTTCGCCGGGCGCGGGGCCGACGAGATGCCGAAGCGCGTGCACTTCGTCTTCTTCGCGAGCCCGGTCGAAATCCTGGGTGGCGAGCATGTGGAAGCGGTGCGCTTCGAGCGGACGCGGGTCGAGAAGGGCCGCGCCGTCGGCACCGGCGAGCACTTCGAGATCGCTTGTGGGCTGGTGGTCGCCGCCGTGGGCTACCTCTCCCTGCCCGTTGATGGTGCGCCCTTCGACCACAAGTATGGCGTCGTGGTGAACGACGAGGGCCGGGTCGGGCCTGGCCTCTACGCAGTCGGCTGGATCAAGCGCGGCCCGACCGGGGTGATCGGCACCAACAAGCCGGATGGCCGGGATGCAGCCCAGCAGATCATCGACGATCTCGGCGCGGGCGGCGGCAAGCCCGGCCGCGAGGGGCTGGAGGCGTTGCTGCGCGCGCGCGGGCACCGCTGGGTCGATTTCGAGGACTGGCAGCGGATCGAAGCGGCGGAGATCGCGGCTGCCGCCGAGGGAGCGCCCCGCCGCAAGCTCTACCGGCGCGAGGATTTCCTGGCCGTCCTGGACGAGCAACGGGCCGCCGGCTGAGCGGCGCTCCCCAACGTCACTGCCCGTCAGGGAAGGGGGGGCGGGGGTGCCTTAAATCCTCCCGCCCGGGATTGGTGAGCCGGGCGGGAGGGTGACGGTCTCTACTTGAAGTCTTCCGCGTTTTCCATGGTCACGAGGACCGTGCCCGTGTCGATGATCGGAGGAAGCTCACCGCCGCCGATCAGCGTCATGACGCTCTCCACCCCGATTGCACCCATGTTGTAGGGGTTCTGCGCGACAGTTGCCGACATCTCGCCGGCCAGTACGCTCTCGGCCGCATCCGGATTGGCATCGAAGCCGACGACGAATACCTGGTCCAGCATTTCCGCGTTCTTGAGTGCTTCGATGGCCCCGAGGCCCATGTTGTCGTTGCTGGCGAAGACAGCCTTGAGGTTCGGATTGCCGGTGATGATGTTCTCCATCACTGCCAGCCCTTTTGCCCGGTCCCACTCACCGGTCTGCTCGGCAACGATATTGAGGCCGCAGGCGGCGAGGCCGGCACTCGAACCGTCGGCGCGCTGCTTGCCGGTCGACTGCGTAAGGACGCCCTGCAGGATGGCGACATCGGAACCGGCGTCCACATTCGCGCAGATGTGCTCGGCAGCGAGGCCGGCGCCCACCAGGTTGTCGGTGCCGATATAGGTCACGCCGGCATTCGAGCCCTTGGTGTCGATGAACACCACCGGAACCCCGTCAGCGAGCGCCTCGTCCACGAAGGGAGCCAGCGCGTTCGGGTCGGAGGGTGCAAGGACCATAGCGCTGATGCCCTTGGCAAGCTGATCCTCGATCTGCGCGATTTGCACCGCAACATCGGACTCGGTCGTTGGTCCAAGCACGACGACGTTCACGCCAAGTTCGGCGCCCTTTTCCATTGCACCGCGCTCGACGGCGGCCCAGAAGGGGTTGCCGGCGCCCGGGCCCTTCACGCTGACGAAGATCGTCTCTTCGGCCGCGGCCATCGGGGCGAGGCCCAACAGTACCGTTGCCGCGACCGCGGCCAATGCACCTTGTAGCTTGTTCACTGTCGTCTCCTTCCGAATTTCGTTCGCTGACATGATTGAACGCAACGTCCCGAGCACGGGCAGGTCAACCAAGTCCGAAGCGCTCATAACTATAGTCTCTAGTGGCGCGTGCCAAGGTCGCGCCGCAGCACGTCGATGAACACCGCGAGCACGATGATCGCGCCGATCAGGATCTGCTGCCAGAACGAGCTGACATCGTTCAGGTTGAGACCGTTCCTGATCAATCCCATGATCAGCACGCCGCCGAAGATGCCGAGCACCTGTCCGCGGCCGCCGAAGAAGCTCGCCCCGCCGATGATGACTGCGGCGATCGCTTCGAGCTCCATGCCGAGGCCCGCATTCGGAAATCCGGAATTGGTCCGCCCGGCCATGATCAGCCCGGCGATACCGGCCATGCATCCGCATATGGAGTAGACGATGATCAGCGTGCGATCGACGTTAATTCCGCTGACCCTGGCCGCTTGCGGATTGCCGCCGATTGCGTAGAGGCGCCGACCGAACACCGTATGCTCCAGCAGCACCCAGAAAACCAGGTAGACGACGACAGTAAAGATGAACACGACCGGCAGGTTCAATCGTGTTCCATCGACCTCGCCAAGGAAAATACGGGCCGATCCGAGGAAGCGGATCGGGTCGGGCAGCCCTGAATAGGGCACACCTCCGGATATCAGGTTCGCCAATCCACGGGCCATGAACAACATGCCCAATGTCATGATGAAGGGGTGCGGCATGCGGAGCTTCGTAATGCCGACACCGTTCACGAATCCCGCGGCAATCCCCACCAGCGGTGAAAGCACCAGCACCACCGGCCAGGGAACGCCGGACGCGCTGGACACCGCAAGGGTCATCATGCCCAGCGCCATGACCGAACCGACCGACAGATCGATGCCGGCAGTCAGGATCACCAGGAACATGCCGATCGACAGCATCCCGTTGGCCGCGGTCTGCTTGAAGACGTTGGTGATATTGCGCCACGAAAGGAAAACGTCGGGTTGCAGCGCCCACAACACGACGCACATCACGACGATGACGATCAGGATGCCGTAACGGTCGAGGAAGGGCATGAGACGGACCCGCAGCGGGTCCGTGTCTTTGAACTCCGGCTCGGTGCCGACTGGATCACTCGGCACGGTGATGCGCCGCTTCCTTCGCGTTTTCCTTCGTTCCCATGACCCAGCCGATGACTTCGCTGCGGGTTGTCTCGGCCAGTTTCGCCTCGGCGAAGTTCGTTCCGTGGTACAGGGCCATGACCCGATCGCAGACGTGGAATATATCGTCCATGCGGTGGCTGATGATCGCGACCGAAATGCCGCGGTTCTTCAGGCCGATGATGAGATCGAGCACCTTGCCGACCTCCTTGACCGCAAGCGCCGCAGTCGGCTCGTCCATGATCACGATGCGCGCCTGGAACGCGATAGATCGTGCAATTGCGACCGCCTGGCGCTGGCCGCCCGACAGCTCCTCCACCTTTTGCTCCACGCTCTTCACGTGGATTTTCAGATTGTCGAGATGCTCTTTTGCCAATTCCCGCCCGCCGCGATGGTCGAAGAGCGACACCAGCCCGCCGAGCAGTCTGCGCTTCGGCTCGCGGCCGAGATAGATGTTCTCGGCAATGTTCATGTTCCCGGCAAGGGCCAGGTCCTGGTAAACCATCTCGATTCCGAGATTGCGGGCATCGCGCGGGCTGTGGAAGCGAACCTGCCGGCCATCGAAGATCAACTGTCCTTCGCTCGGCGGGTGCAGGCCTGACAGGACTTTCATGAGGGTCGACTTGCCGGCGCCATTGTCGCCGACGACACCGAGCACCTCACCCGGCCAAAGCTCGAGATCGACATCGCGCAAGGCCGTAACCGCACCGAAATACTTCCAAATTCCACGGGCCTCGAGCAACGGCTGCGCCGCTTCTTCGGTGCGTTCGCTCAAATGTCCACCCGCCTGCGCAATGGGGATTGGCCCTCGCGCGGACCATAGGTTGATCGCGTTTGAACCGTCAAGGCTGGCCCCGCCATCCACCGGCCGGGCTCAGTCGGCTGGCCAAACCTGACATCTCGGGCGCATGCACGCCTCGGACCGGCCTGAAAAAGGTCGGACCACTAGACATCGGGGGCCGGTGGGAGTAAGTGAATCATCCCGCCCCGGTCGACTGACTCGGCGGGTCTCATGGAGAATGACAGGGCCATGGCAGAAGCAGCATTGACGCTCGACGAGGTGCCGCGCGAGGAGCTGGAATCGGCGGTGATTCGCTTCGCCGGGGATTCCGGCGATGGCATGCAGCTGACCGGTGGGCGCTTCACCGAGACCACGGCGCTCGCCGGAAACGACCTCACCACCTTCCCGGATTTCCCGGCCGAGATCAGGGCGCCGATCGGCACCACCTACGGCGTCTCCGCCTTTCAGATCAACTTCGGCTCGCGCAACGTGATGACCTCGGGCGACCTGCCGGACGTGCTGGTCTGCATGAATCCCGCCGCGCTCAAGGTCAATCTCTCCGAGCTCAGGGAAGGCGGCCTGGTCATCGTCGATAGCGGCACCTTCACCGACAAGAACCTGCAGAAGGCAGGCTACGAGGCCAATCCGCTCGACGACGGCAGCCTCGACCGCTATCGGGTCATGGCGATCGACATCTCGAAGCTGACGCTGGAGGCGGTCAAGGACTGCGACGTCTCCAAGAAGGAAGGGCTCCGCGCCAAGAACCTGTGGACCCTCGGCCTGATCTACTGGATGTACGACCGCGACGTGGCGGCGACGGTGAAATGGCTCGGCACCAAGTTCAAGAAGCTGCCCAACATCGCGGCCGCCAATATCGCCTGCCTCAAGGCGGGCCATGCCTTCGGCGAGACGGCCGAGCTTCCCGACGGTGCTCTGGTCTACGAGATCAGGCCCGCAACCTTCAAGCCGGGGCTTTACCGCACCGTCACCGGGACCGAGGCGCTGGCCTGGGGTCTCGTGGCGGGATCGCAGCTCGCCGGGCTCAAGCTGGTGTTCAGCTCCTACCCGATCACGCCGGCGTCTTCCGTGCTGCACGTGCTCTCCCGGCTCAAGGCCTACGACGTGGTGACCTTCCAGGCCGAGGACGAGATCGCTGCGGCCGGTGCCGCGATCGGCGCCTCCTACGCCGGCGCCCTCGGCGTCACCTCGAGCTCCGGCCCCGGCGTGGCACTCAAGACCGAGGCGCTCGGTCTCGCGATTACCGCCGAGCTGCCGCTGATTCTGATCAATTCCCAGCGCGCCGGCCCGTCCACGGGCATGCCGACCAAGACCGAGCAGTCGGACCTCTACCTCGCCGTCTACGGGCGCAACGCCGATGCGCCGCTGGTGGTGCTCGCGGCCCGCTCGTCGGCAGAAGCGTTCGACGTCGCCATCGAGGCGGTGCGCCTGGCGACCCGCTACATGACGCCGGTGGTGGTGCTGAGCGATACCTTCATCGCCAACGCGGCGGAGCCGTGGCGGCTGCCAGACGTCGGTACGCTCGAGCCCTTCCCGGTGACCTTCCACACCGATGCGGAGGGCTTCCAGCCCTACCGGCGGGATGAGGAGACGCTGGCGCGGCGCTGGGTGAAGCCGGGCACGCCCGGCCTCGAGCACCGCATCGGCGGGCTGGAGAAGGACTACACGACGGGCAACGTCTCCTACGACCCCGAGAACCATCAGCGCATGACCAACGTGCGGCACGAGAAGATCGCCAACATCGCGGACGACATTCCCGAGCAGGAGGTCGATCAGGGGCCCGACCATGGCGCGATCGCGGTGGTCGGCTGGGGCTCGACCTACGGGCCGATCAGCCGGGCCGTCGAGCGCAGCCGGGACGAGTACGGCATCGACGTTGCGCACATCCATCTGCGATACCTCAACCCGCTGCCGCGCAATCTTGGCGACCTGCTCGCGAGCTACGAGACGGTGCTGGTGCCCGAGATGAACATGGGCCAGCTCACCACGGTGCTGCGCAGCCGCTATCTGGTGCCGGCGGTGAGCGTTCCCAAGGTCACCGGCAAGCCCTTCAAGATCGTCGAGATCATGGACGCGATCCGCGCCCATTCGGAGGCATGAGATGAACGATACGGTCGCGATCCCCGCGCTGACGCCGCAGGACTTCACCTCGGACCAGGAGGTTCGCTGGTGTCCGGGCTGCGGCGACTACGCCATCATCAAGGCGGTGCGCAAGGCGCTCGCCGACATCGGCACCGACACCAAGGACGTGGTGTTCGTCTCCGGCATCGGCTGTGCGGCGCGCTTCCCCTACTACATGGCGACCTACGGGTTTCACACCATCCACGGTCGCGCGCCGGCGATCGCGACCGGGGTGAAGCTCGCCAATCCCGACCTCGATGTCTGGGTGGTCTCGGGCGACGGCGACGGGCTCTCGATCGGGGGCAACCACACGCTGCACGCGCTGCGCCGCAACGTCGATCTCAACATCCTGCTGTTCAACAACGAGATCTACGGCCTGACCAAGGGGCAGTATTCGCCGACCTCGCGTGAAGGCACGCGCTCGCCGTCGACGCCGCTCGGCTCGGTCGACCATCCCCTGTCCGCGACCCGCTTTGCGCTCGGCGCCGGGGCGCGCTTCGTCGCCCGCGCCATCGATACCGACCAGAAGCGCCTGCCGGACATCCTGAAGGCCGCGCACGCGCACAAGGGGACCTCGTTCCTCGAGATCTTCCAGAACTGCATCGTCTACAACGACGGCGCGTTCGATGCCTTCGCCGAGCGCAAGAACGCGCCCGAGACGCAGATCTTCCTGGAGCACGGCAAGCCGCTGATCTTCGGCAGGGAGCGGGACAAGGGGCTCAGGCTCGCACCCGGCACCTTCTCTCTCGAGGTGGTGCCGCTCGGCGAGGGCGGCGTGGACGAGTCCGACCTCCTGGTCCACGACCAGACCAACCGGCCGCTCGCCGGTATCCTCGCGGAGATGGAGCCGCCGGACTTCCCCGTGGCGCTCGGCGTGCTCTTCTGCAGCCCGGAAGAGAGCTACGAGGCTGCCGTCTACGCGCAGATCGAGGATGCCAAGGCGAAATCCAAGGCCGGCGGGATCGACGCGCTGCTGCGGAGCGGCCATACTTGGTCCGTCGAGGCGCGCTGATCGCCGATCCCGCGGTCCCGGCACCCCGCTACTGACTGGCCCACGAGGCCACGATGATCGAGGCCCTGATCTTCGACGTCTTCGGCACGGTGGTCGACTGGCGCAACGGCGTCGCCCGCGAGGCCGAGGCATTCTTTGCGTGCTCGGACCGGAGGGTCGATCCAATCGCCTTCGCCGATTCCTGGCGGGCCAAGTACCAGCCGTCGATGGAGGAGATCCGCTCCGGGCGGCGCGGCTACACGGTGCTCGACGTGCTTCATCGTGAGAATTTGGACGCGACGCTCACGGAGTTCGGGCTCGACGACGCCGTGGACGACGAGGGCCGCGCGCGCCTCAACCGGGCCTGGGAGAAGCTCCCGCCGTGGCCGGATGTCGTGCCCGGCCTGGAGGCCCTGCGCAGCCGCTATCTGCTCGCACCCTGCTCCAATGGCTCGATCGGGATGATGGCGCGGCTCGCGCGCTTCGCCGGGCTGCCCTGGGACGCCATCCTCGGCGCCGACATCGCGCACGACTACAAGCCGCAGGCGGCGGTCTACCGTGCCTCCGCCGCCGCGCTCGGCCTTGCGCCCGAGGCGGTGATGATGGTGGCCGCGCACAACTTCGATCTCGCAGCGGCGCGTGAGGCGGGCCTGGCGACAGCGTTCGTATCTCGGCCTGACGAATACGGCGACGGCCCGGTCGGCACCCCCGATCTCGCCCCCAGCGACGACTGGGAGGCCGTGGTGCCGGACTTCTTGACCCTCGCCCGGCAAATGGAGGCGGGCGGGTAGCGGCTAAGACGAGGTTGGCGCCCCCGCCGCCGGCGGCGAAACGCCGTGGCGGGCCAGGAATTCGAGGACGTAGGTGGGCAGGCCGAACTCGGGGAGGTCGGCGTGGTCGGCGTCTGGGATGAACACCGCCTCCTTGGGCTCGCGGGCGCGCTTGTGGAGCTTGCGGGCGAGGCGCACGGGAATGGTCCGGTCGCGCTCGCCGTGCACGATCAGGACAGGCGCCGCGACCTTGCCGATCTTGGCAGCGGAATCGAAGCGATCCACGATCAAAGGGCCGACCGGGAGCAGCGGGAAGCGGCCTGAGGCGATATCCACGACCGAGCTGAAGGGGGCTTCAAGCACCAGGGCCGCAGGCGTCGCCTCGCGGGCCAGATGGACCGCGACGCCGGTGCCGAGCGATTCGCCGTAGAGGACCTGGTGGTCGTCACTGCAGCCGCGGGCGCGCAGGAAGGCCCGCGCGGCGCGCCCGTCGGCGTAGAGTCCGTCCTCGGTCGGCGTGCCGGGGTTGCCGCTGTAGCCGCGCCAGGTGGTGAGAAGAACGCCGAGCCCGGCATTGAGATAGGCCCGCACCTTGAAGCCCCGCATGCCGATGTGGCCGGCGTTGCCGTGGAAATAGATCAGGCTCGGAGCGTCGGCTTCGCGGGGCGGGGCATACCAGGCGAGCAGCGAGAGCCCGTCCGCGGTATCGAGAGCAACGGGCGCAAGCTCGGGAACGCCCGAGTCAGCCGGGGTCGGCCGGGTGCGGTCGGGATAGTAGGTGAGCGAGCGCTGGAACGCCGCCACCGGTCCGGGCGGCCCATGACGCCAGAACCATCCAAGCATCGTTCAACGAAAAGGGCACCGGGCGTTGGCGGCCCGGTGCCCTCCGTCCCTATCCGGCCGCGCCGCTATTCGCGTGCAGCGCCAAAGAGATGCAGCAGCAGGATGAAGATGTTGATGAAGTTGAGGTAGAGCGAGAGCGCGCCCATCACCGACTTCTTCACCATGACCGCCTGGCCGTCGGTCTCGCGATAGACG
>Ga0209020_1000826_pt1 | contig 35673 bp, 26 predicted proteins | sample PinacodermBB_FD_187298 | JGI IMG/M metagenome (GOLD analysis project Ga0209020, IMG submission 187298) | Host-associated microbial community of the marine sponge Aplysina aerophoba from Gulf of Piran - sponge pinacoderm, lysed by bead... | ecosystem: Host-associated > Porifera > Sponge >... | reverse complement strand
TGACCACTGCATTCGTGCCCGCAACGGCGGGTAACCCGAGACCCGATTTCCGCAGGGTTGGGATGGTGTTGCAACCCGACGGCAATATCGTGGTCGCCGGAGCAGCGCAAACCAATGCGTGGTCGCTGACACTCCCGAACCTTGGTGATGACGCATTCCCAATTCCCGATTCCTTTGCGACTACTGTGACGCGTTTCACTGATTCTGTTGTGGCCCGCTACTCGGGGAACGACCTGGTCCTGATCGGTTCGATAATCGAGCCTAACAGTCTGCTTCTGACTGGTGGTTCGAAAATCTACCCTCAAGCTTTCGGGTACTCTACCTCGGGGGTTCGCGGCAGCATCGTATTCCTACCGATCGCGACGAACCGGCCTGTGGAATCTGATCTTGACATTACCGTTGAAGCGCTCGGCTCAAGCACCGCAGTCGAATGGCAGAACGAAGATAACCCCGGCGATTTCCGTATCACCGAAAAGACCGTGACCATTCCCGCTGGCAGTCGGTTCGCCCGCGTGGCTGTGAGGATAACCGACAACGCCGACACCGACCGCAAAACGATCGACCTGCGCATCACCGACGGCACCGACCAGCTGCTGCGCCATCCCACATACCGAAACGCCTCCGTCTCCATAACCCCCTCTATCAACGTCCAACCAACCCCCACAAACCCAATTTTCACGCCGACTCCAACTGTGCCCCCAACCACTACTGTGCCCCCCGACACCGACACCGAAGAGACGGACGGCACTGATGACACCGACACCGGCACTGATGACACCGGCACTGATGACACCGACACCGATGACACCGGCACCGACGGCGGGGTTGACTTCACCGGCACGGACGAGACCGATGTCGGCACCGACGACACTGACGCTGGCTCCGGCGACGGGGTTGTGCAACCCGCGGGGTTCAACGATGTTGACGCCGCAAGCACCCACGCTGCCAACATCGACGCAATCTACGCAGCGGGTATAACCGAAGGCTGTAGTAGCGATCCGTTGCAGTACTGCCCCAACGATCCCCTCACCCGCGCTGAGATGGCAACGTTCCTGGTGCGTGCGCTCGATCTGGAACCCGCGCAACCGGCGGGGTTCAACGATGTTGATGCCGCAAGCACCCACGCCGCCAACATCGACGCGCTCTACGCGGCAGGCATAACGGTCGGCTGTAACAGCGACCCACTGCGCTACTGCCCCAACGATCTCGTCACGCGTGCCGAGATGGCAACGTTCCTAGTGCGTGCGCTCGAACTCGCGGAAGCGCAACCGGCGGGGTTCAACGATGTTGATGCCGCAAGCACCCACGCTGCCAACATCGACGCAATCTACGCAGCGGGTATAACAGTCGGCTGTAGTGGCGATCCGTTGCGCTACTGCCCTAACGACTCCATCACCCGTGCGCAAATGGCAAGCTTTTTGGTAAGAGCATTAGACCTACCAACCCATTCACAACCAAGAAACTAGAAACCGAGTAGAGTTCCGTTGACAGCGGTTGCGGAGTTACCCCCCACAGATCCATAGTGATCTAGATTTCTTAGAGGTTGCGCGGCTAGGCGGCGCGGGTTTGGAAGATGTTGTCTCGACCGTGATTGCTAGCAGAAAGCGGCAGGCCAGGGGATCGCAGCTAGTGCCGGATTTTCGGACGTCCCCGCAGAACAGCGCCTAACCGCTAACGCCCTTAGTTTGACACCGTTCCCGAATATGGGTGGTACAACTCTGCCAGTCCCCGTTAGGTTAAAATAAACGACGTGTAGTTCGACTTAACCACCGACTAAACACCGAACCGAGACGCAGCATCTTCAGTTCGTCGGTATGCTCGGCGAGAACGGCCAACTACTCCGATTGCGCCACCGCAACCACCGTGGCAACTGACCATTAAGGAGACAAATGAACCTATGGGCTGGTACTAGAGTTCCGTTGACAGAGGCTACGGGATTACCCCCACAGAGTTATAGTGATCCGCTTTTCTTTGCAGACGAACGAAAACAAGTATTTGAACGGGCATGGGTCGCGGTTGGTACCACCGCTGAGGTCGCCTCTGCGGGGCGGGTGGTGGTGCGTCAATGTGGTAATCGGTCGATTTTGGTGACCCGCGATAAACAAGGGGTGTTGCGGGGTTTTATCAATTCTTGTAGGCATCGTGGGACTGAACTGTTAGCGACTGATTGCGAAGTTGGCAACACGATCTTTTGCCCCTATCACCGTTGGGGTTATGGACTTGATGGCGCATTGCGTTCCACGCCGTTGTTTGGGGAAATTCCTCGTGATGATTTTCGCCGTGAAGATTTTGGCCTCGTTGAGATACGGGTTGATACTTGGGGTTTCTTGCTGTTCGCGTGCTTGAGCGAAGAAACCCCCCCTTTGGGTGAGTGGTTAGGTGATCTAACCTGGCGTATGGGTGGTTATGGATTTGAGCAATGGCGAGTGCAAGCAGAGGCGACATTTGAGGTGCGTGCCAACTGGAAACTTATCACTGAGAACTTTCAGGAGTATTACCATCTCCAATGGGTTCACCCTGAGCTAGCTAAGGTTTCAAGAGTTAAAGATCATTATCGTTATCAAGGGCCGGGAATGTATTGCGGCCAAACCACCACACCAGTTTCGGCTGACGACCGCGATGATTGGTTAGTGTTGCCACCAGCGGCTGGATTGAACCAATCTGATCTGGTTAGTGGCCGTTTTGTTGCGGTGTTTCCTAATGTTATGGTGTCGGTGTTGCCGAACCATGTGTTCTTGATCCGTCTTGAACCCGTTGCGCCAGACTTAACTATCGAACACGCCACCTTTTTGTTGCCCCCATCAACTCCCGAAATATCAGACGAAGACATGGCACAGACTCGCAACTTTTGGATTGATGTCAACAACGAGGACATAGACATCGTTGAACGTGGGCAAAGGGGAGTAACCGCTGGTGCGATTCCCCCGGGGCCGCTTGCGCCGCGTTTCGAGGAACCACTGCACCGTTTCCACAACATGTTGGCCGACACCATGACCGCAGAGTCTTTGGCAGAGATCACTATCCCGGCAGGTGATGGCAATAGTGAAGCGGAGCGGTTAGGTTGCGGGGTCAATCCCAACCCAATCGAACAGTATCGTTAGGCCGCGCAGGCACCGTAAACCGCTTGCTAGACTGTGCGGAGATGGTGGAACTAGAGGCAGATGAACAACATGAGGATCATCCATGCACGGCGCTGGAGTTAATCGCGACTGACAAAGATTTGCTGGCTTACATGCTGCAAGATGTGCGGGTTTTGGCACGCCAAGTTTGTGCTGGTGAGGTATTACTGCAACGCCATGAAACTGTGCATTGGCAGGTTCACGGTTTGGCTCGCAGGGCGGTGATTTGTGACCCCGGGGCGCTAGCACAACCAGTGGAGCGTTGTATTGTTGGGTTTTTTGGTGAACGAAGACCAGATGCCCAGCAATCAGTGGTGGACGATATTGAGGTTGATCTGCTGTTCGAGTTCAGGTCTTACCCAGGGATTTTGAGTTATAGTTCCACCGAACTTGTTGACAACTATTGGGCCAATTTGGTGATCCATGCTGAACCATCCGACTCCCAAGATTGGCGCAAAAGTGTGGTACATCAGCGAGCCGTTGCGGAGATTTCGCCTCGGCAGTACCGCTCTGTGCGGATCCACAACGGACGCTTGCCAGGTGGAGTTGTGGGCAGCGAGGCGATAAGGATCGACCGAACCAAATTTTGGGACTACGGTGCTGAGGGAATCTGGGACGCGGTGCGTAGTTACGCTTGAGCGCGCCAACTGCGGAAGCCACCGATGAGATCAGTTGCGCCTGAAAAACCCATTTTTACAAGGTCGGCGGCGGCGAGGCTTGAAGCGTAACCTTCGTTGCACATAATGATGATTGTGGTTTCGGGTTCGATGTCGATGATGCGTGCAGCGGAGTTGGGGTCAAGGCGCCATTCCAAGACGTTGCGCTCAATGATCAAGGCGTCGGGGTGTGTGCCCTCATCTTGACGAAACGATTCGGGCCTGATATCAACAAGGATTGCCCCCGCTTTGAGCATCTCTGGCAGTTCCGCAGGTTTCACGCGGGTAAAATGTGTCCGCGCTTGGTCGAGCCGAACATCTATGGGTGTCAAATTCAAGTTGTGCAAGGCCATTACTGCAATGTACCGACTAGGGTCAGATTTCGGACGGGCTTCAGCGGCGCTAGCCTCAAAGGACCGTGGGGCATGGCAACGCACAACAAACACAACTCAATGCTGGTTTGGAGAACCCGACTTTAAACAGTCGAGACACCACCCCTTCGGTTTTGGCGGTGATCGTTGCTCATACCCCCGGCAATTGGTTCGACGAAACCTTAGCTAGTTTTGCAAATCAAGACTATCCGCGCCTTGAAACGCTAGTGGTGGATGCCGCGGGTGATCCCAGTTTGGCTACCCGAGTGCAAGCTCGGTTGCCCCGTGCATCGGTTTTGGATGCTTCGGACACAAACGGCTTTTCGGGTGCCGCCAACGCAATTTTGGACACCGCTCTTGATCCGCTGTTCCTGCTGATTTGTCACGATGACGTTGCCCTAGAGACCGATGCGGTCCGCCTGTTGGTGCTTGAATCTCTGCGCTCCAACGCCGGTATTGTGGGGCCAAAGCTCCTCTACTGGGATAACCCCGACCGCCTCCAACATGTGGCATACGTTGTCGACCGTTTAGCCGCCGCTAGCGATGTTGTAGAACCAAAAGAGATAGACCAAGAACAATATGACGGTGTTGTGGATGTGTTCGCAGTGCCTTCCGCGGCCGTCTTGATTCGCTCCGACTTGTTTCGGCGGTTAGAGGGTTTTGATCCAGAGATGCCGTTCCACGGCGAAGATGTTGATCTGTGTTTTAGGGCGCAACTTGCGGGTGCGAGGGTGATGGCCGTGCCAGATGCGAGGGTTCGTCATCGCGAAGCACTAGCAGATCGCACAAAAGCCGACAGCGCGGTTGTGGAGCGCCTCCGTGCTCGTCATCAACTGCGCACAGTAATGGTCACCTCTAGCTATCCGTCGTTGGGTTTTTTGTTGCCCCTTGCGCTGCTTTTTTCTGTCGGTGAATCCTTTGCGGCGTTGGCAAAGCGCCAGTTTGCCCAGTTTCGCAATATTTGGGCGGCTTGGACTTGGAACCTCAGGCACCTAGATGAGATTCGCAGCCGTAGAACCGCGCTGAGGGCTCTGCGTAGGGTTCGCTATCGAGATGTGCGCGCACAGCAACATCGCCGAAGCGTGCGGCTTGGGGCCACGATGCGAGGTCAAGGTGGTGCCGATGCTGGGTTTGTGGCGAGGCACGAACTAACTGCCAAGATACAAACCGGCACGGTTCGCATTGCAGCAGTGGTTTGGGGGTTGTTGGCGTTGTTTGTGGTGTTTGGTTCGCGGTCATTGATTAGTGGTGGTGTACCTGTTGTGGGTGACTATCTCCCTTTTGCCGATTCGGGTTCGGAGATGCTTGGTGATTGGTGGAGCGGTTGGCGTGAACGTGACTTGGGTAGCACTGGTTCTGCTGCTAGCGCAGCGGGATTGTTGGGTTTTTTGGCGGTTGTTTCAGGTGGAGCGTTGGGTTTGGTGCGAACATTGTGGGTTTTGGCACCGGTTGCCGTTGGTTTATTGGGGGCTTGGCGGATGTTGCGCGCCACGGCTTCGAGGCGTGCTCAGCTTGGTTCGGTGTTTGTGTATGCCATGCTGCCTTTGCCTTGGGCAGTCATTGCGAGCGCTAGCATCAGCGGAATTTACGCGTATGCGTTGGCACCGTGGCTGCTAGGCGGGTTGCTAAAGGCACAGGGCGCGGCCGCACCTTGGCGGGTGAAGAAATCTTGGTTTCGCCAGGTTAGTGCTGGTGTCGGTATAGGCGTGGCGTTGGGCGCGGCAGCCGCCTTTGACGTGTCTACGGCGTTGATTGTGGTGCCGATGCTTGCCGGGTTGTTGCTCGCGGGGTTGCTCACGTTTAGCTTCAACGGCACTTTGCGCCTGTTGAGTTCGGTGTTGATGGCATTGCCGGTGGCATTACTGTTGGTGTTGCCTTTCGTGGTGGACTTGTTGGTAGCGGGCACTAAAGCAAACTTGGCACCGTTTGTGGGTGGGCGTGACGGGTCAGCTTCGGCGCTCGGGTTGGTTGACATTTTTCGTTTTGATGTTGGGCCAGCGGAACCGGGACATTTTGTTTGGGCTTTCGCTTTGTTGATGGCGGTTCCTTTGGCAATCGGACGGTCGTGGCGTTTCGCGATGGCGGTGCGTGGCTGGTCTGTGGCATTGGTTAGTTGGGGTTTGGCTTGGGTCGTGGCGTTGGGTTGGTTGCCTTTTGGGATGCCTGATAACGGTGTCATTTTGGCTCCTGCGGCTGCTGCGGTGGCATTGACTTGTGGTTTAGCGGTTGTAGCTTTTGAACATGATTTAGCGGCGGTCTCCTTCGGTTGGCGTCAAGCGCTCATGCCGTTAGCGGTGTTGGCGGCACTGATCGGAGCTCTGCCGGGGCTGGCGTTGGCAGAAACGGGTCGTTGGGAGATGCCTAGGAGTGATTATGCAGACGTGTTGCCTTTCGCCAATCCTCGTGAGGATGGAAGTTACCGGGTGTTGTGGATTGGCAACTCCGAAACACTGTTGGGTGACGGGCGTCATTTAGTCGCCGACGTCGCTTGGTTAGCGTCGCTTGATGGCCCCCCGAAACTCGCCGATGCGAAACCGGCGGTTGATCCCGGGGCGGCATTGTTAGTGCAAGAAACACTTCTACGGGCTTTGGATGGCACCACGATACGTGTAGGGCGACAACTCGGTGGATTGGGGATTCGCTATGTGGTGTTGCTCGACCGGCTAGCTCCCGCACCGTTCAGCGAACCCGATGCAACCACCGCGATTGACGAGGGAATCAAAGACGCTTTTGCTGCGCAGCTTGATTTGAGGCACCTTGAGGGGATTAACAGCGCGGTAGAAGTGTATGTCAACACTGCTTGGACGGCAGTTCGCGCCGCCGCGACACCGGGCTTTGATCAGGCAATCACCGAAATCTCGGATTTGGCGGTAGCGCCGATTGTGGGTAGCGCCGGGGTGATGGCCGGCCGTGGCAGCAAGATTTCTGGAGAAATACCCGCGGAGACTGATGTCTTGGTGGCACAAAGCGCTGACCCCCTATGGAGATTCGAGCTTGACGGTAGGCGAGTAACTCCACGCCCGGTGTTGGGTTACGCAACGGCGTTCTCAGCGCAGACAGGGGGCCTAGGCGATTTAGTGTACTCAACGCAACCGTGGCGGCGTTTGCTGCTCGTGGGGCAGGTGTTGGCGTTGGTTTTGTTGCTAGCGGTGCTAGTCATCCGCCCAGTTGTGGGTCATCAACGATGAAGCTCATTCGCCTGTGCGTGTCTGCGGTGTTCACGGCGGTAATTGCGACCGCATTGTTGCTTGACAACTCTGTGTCGATTGGCGGTGTCGTGTTTGGGAACAAGATTTCCAGAGACATCTCGGAGGTGCATACCCCGATTAGACATTCACTTGCTGAGTCGTGGCCTCACCAGAACACTTGGTTCTGCCCTGGTGGTTCTGCCCCCGGTGGGATCGCTGATGTGTCTATTGAGATCATCAACGCTTCAGCAGAAGCGTCTCAAGCCCTCGTCACAGGTATCCGTCAGGGGCTTGGTGTGATACCAACTGAGGCGCTAGTACGTGTTGAGGCGGGTGAGCGTTCCTTGGTGCGTCTGGCTGATTTGGTTCCCGAGTCGTCATATATGGGTGCTGTTGTGGAGGTGGACTCCGCTGACATGATTGTTGAGCAGACTTATCTGGGCGCTTCGGGCACTACCGACCGGGCGTTGTGCCAGACGCGCACCTCGGATTTGTGGTTGGTTCCTTCGGGTGCCACGCGTCTAGCGGAGAAGGGTGAGGAGATGGTGTTGTTGGTGCTCAACCCGTTTCCGCATGACGCGGTGTTGAATATCCGCTTCGCTTCCGATGTTGGTGTTGATACGCGCAACGGGGTAGTCGTTCCAGCGAGGCGGGTTCTGGCCCTTGATGTTGCGAGCGAAGTGCCAGTTGCCGAGCAGATTAGCGCCACGGTGAATGTGGTATTTGGGCGGGTTGTGGTTTCGCGGGTTCAGTCGCGCGGGTTGCCGCTTGAGAGCGATGAACAGTTTCCTGCTGCGTTGTCGGTTACCCCAGCGGTTTCGACCCTTTCGCCTTTGTGGTATTTGTTGGATTTGAACAACTCTGAACGTATTGATGTGGTGACGGTGTTGAATCCGTCTTCAGATGAGGTCGCTGGGGTTGACCTTGAGCTCATTGTTGATGGTGATAGTGGAGTTGTGCAGCGTGTTCCGGTTGAGTTGACCATTGCGCCGGGTGAGGCACGTCAGGTTTGTTTGAACGCCATGCAGAGGCTTGAGGGTATAGGGAGTTACATCATTACGGCGCGTTCGATAACTGGACTGGGCGTTGCCGTCTTACACGAATCGACGGACGCAGTGTCAGCCGCGGATCCCGAAGAGACACCGTCGACTTGCGACCCCGAGTTGGGGTTTGGCTCGGAAAACATTTCCTTGGCGGCAACGAGTGGTTTGGATGTGGGCACCACGAGGTGGTTGGCACCGTTGCGCAGCCCAGACCACGGGATTTCGATTTTCAATCCCGCGGCAGAGGCGCTTGATGCGCAAGTTTCGGTCATTGACGAGCAAGGCAAGAGACTAGTTGTTGCGGTGAACATAGCACCACAGGAGCGAGCCAGGTTCAGCGCAGCAGAGTTGGGTAGTGACGCGCCGATTGTGGAAGTGGTGGCAACGGCACCGGTGTTGGTGAGCCGCGACCTGAGCGGCGTGTCCCAACATCAACTGTTGCCCGCAGTGGTGGCATCAGCAGCCTTGTCGGTGGGGGTTGAACCATAGCTAGAATCACGCAGTTGAGCCATTGAAGACCACAGCTCGGCCGCGCTGACTGGCCCCAGAAACGAGCGTTTTACTTCGCCAGTTTCGTTCGCAAACAAGACCATTGGCACAGCATCAATCTTGTAACGTTTGTGCAGATTTCGTTGCGCGGTGTATTCGAGTTCTTGAACTGCTACTTGGCTGCTAGCTAAGTGGCTTGCGTGTGACATGACTTTGGCACAAGTGTTGCAGGTCGCCGCAGTGAACACCGCCACAAGCCACGGCTTGGCGGCTTCACTAAAGTCGTTGCGGTTGAGCTCACGGGGGACAGTTTGCGTGTTGGCCGCGGGAACGGCGCGGTGGCCTCGGTTCAGTAGATAAGCAACAAGTGCGGCTATGGCTACGCCACCCAAGACCAAAATCAGGCGGTCCATACTTAACGTGATGCGCCAACCGTTTCGCTCGCAGAAGCAACGTTGGGTTCATCTTGGGCTAACTTCACCAAGCGTTCCACTTCGTCACCAGAAATGGTCTCGTGCTCAAGTAACGCTCGGGCTACTAGGTCAAGACCTTTGCGGTGTTCGGTGAGCAAGTCGCGGCAATGAGCTTCGGCTTCGTTGAGGATACGCCGCACTTCGTCGTCTACAAGTTTGGCGGTGTCGGGGGAGTAGTTCTTGGATTGCATCATGTCGGCACCAAGAAATACCGGCCCACCGTCGGCTAAAGACATTGGCCCCACAACCGCGCTCATACCCCATTCGGTGACCATTAGACGAGCAATGTTGGTTGCTTGCACCAAGTCGTTGGCGGCCCCAGAAGAGAACTCGTCAAAGACCATCGATTCGGCCACCCGTCCTCCCATGGCCATGGTCATGCGTGCTTCTGCTTCGGCTTTGTCTAGCGTGTGGCGATCCTCGGTCGGTAACGTCATGGTGACCCCTAAGGCCATACCAGTTGGAATGATGGTGACTTTGTGAACCGGATCGTGGTTGTTTTGCACCGCGGCGCATAAGGCGTGGCCCGCTTCGTGGTAGGCAGTGCGCTCTAGGTGTTCTGGGCTTTGGGCGACGGTCAGCCTTTCGATGCCCAAAATCACTCGGTCGCGAGCAGCATCAAAGTCGCTGCCATTGATTTGGTCGCGGCCACGGCGAACCGCGAAGAGGGCGGCTTCGTTCACCAAGTTGGCGAGGTCAGCACCGCTCATGCCAGTAGCGCCCCTGGCGATCAGGTCAATGTTTAGGTCTTTTTGGGTGCGTTTACCTTTGAGGTGGACTGCGAGGATTAGTTTGCGGTCTGCTAGTTCGGGTAACGGCACCACTACTTGCCTGTCGAAACGGCCGGGGCGCAACAGTGCTGGATCCAATGTGTCTGGCCGGTTGGTAGCGGCCATCATCACTACCCCTTCGGTGGTTTCGAACCCATCCATCTCGGCGAGCATCTGGTTGAGGGTTTGTTCACGTTCGTCGTGCCCGCCACCTACGCCAGTTCCTCGTTTGCGCCCGATTGAGTCGATTTCATCAATGAAGATGATGGCCTTGTTCATTTTGCGTGCCGACTCGAAAAGGTCTCGCACACGGCTAGCGCCCACGCCCACGAACATCTCCATAAAGTCTGAGCCGGTAACCGACAAGAAGGGAACTCCGGCTTCACCAGCGACTGCTTTCGCGATGAGAGTTTTCCCAGTGCCAGGGGGGCCGACTAGCAGCACTCCTTTGGGTATGCGCGCGCCGATTTGTGCGAACGGTGCCGGGTGTTTGAGAAACTCTACGATCTCGGTGATTTCTTTTTTGACCCCGTCATAGCCGGCCACATCATCAAAAGTGGTGCCGGGCCGCTCTGTGGTGTAGGTTTTGGCTTTGCTGCGGCCGACCGACATGATGCTGCCCATTTGGCCTTGAGCGCGGCGCTGCATCCAAACAAAAAATCCGATGAGCAGCATCACCGGCAGCAACAAGGGAAAGATGGAGGCGAAGAAGTTGGGTTGCGGGGTTGCGAATTCTAGCTTGGTTGCGGCTGCGATTAGTTCGTGGTCGGCATCGGGCAATGGGTTGGGGCCGGTTGTGCGGAAGTCGCCGGCTGCGGTGCTGAAGTCGATCCCACCATTGTTGTTGTTGTACTTGGCTTCAGTTACTGAGCTAGCTTCAACCATTGTCAAAAAGTTTGTGTAGGTGACTTGCTCACGTGAGGATCCGGCAAGTGTAAAGTTGATCAGCAAAGCCACTGTTGCGGCTAAGGCTGCGGCCCACAAGATGTAGCGCGTTTTGACTGGCCGTTTACGTGGGCCAGAGTTTTTGCCTTCGGTTGTTTCTTTGTCACTAAGTGACGGGGCCTCGTCATCACCACGCAGCGGAGGTGGTGGTGGAGGCGGTGGGGTTTTAGACACCATAGCTTAAGCGTAGGCCCCATCTCACGATATCGGTGACTTGTGTTGAGATTGGCGGTACTATTCTGCGAGTGAATCGCCGTTGCGCTCGACCTGCTTGCCCGCATCTCGCATCGACCACACTGTCGTTTATGTACGCCGAGCGGATCGTCTGGATTGACGATTTGCATCGTGAAGATTCGCCGGCGAACCATGATTTGTGTACGCTGCACGCCGACCGGACTCGTCCTCCACGCGGCTGGTTGCTGCAAGACCGGCGCACAACTCCCGCAGCGTTACTCAAACCTCACGTTGAAACTACGGTGAAAAAAGACCGTCCACCGCCTTTACGCCGGGCTGGATAGGGCCGCCCGTGGTGGCTGCTGGAGCTATTCCGTCCCCTCGTTTACGGGTGTCTTTGGCGATTTTGGCGATTCTGGTCGGGTTTGTGATATCGGCGGTGGTGTCTGGGTTGGTTGTTGAAGCCACCGGTTGGGAGTTTGGTGTCCCCTCGGGGTTGGGTGACGATGTTGGCCGTGTTGCCGGGCAGTTGGCGGCGGGAGTGCCGCTCGACCATAATCGTGGTCCGTTGGTGGCGCAGACCTTACTGACCGTGCCTTTGTGGTTGTGTTTTCTGGGTGTGCCTTGGTTGTATGCGCGCCGCAAACTTGACTTGCGCCGAGATTTCGGTTGGAACATGACCCGCCAAGACATTGTTGTTGGCCTTTTTGTCGGGGTGGCTACTCAAGTTGTGGTGTTGCCGCTGATTTATGCACCGCTGCGGCCTTTTATTGATGCTGACGCTCTTGAAGCGCCGGCTCGAAATTTGGTGGCGGCAGCGGATTCGTCGATTGGGGTTGTGGCTCTGGTGGTGTTGACGATTGTGGGCGCGCCGATTGCTGAAGAGTTCTTGTATCGGGGATTGCTGCATCGCGGTTTGGTTGATTGGTTGTCTCGTTTTGGTCGTTTCGGAGTGCTGCTCGCGGTGTTCGGCTCTTCTTTCGTGTTTGCGGCTTCGCATTTTCAGGTGCCGCAATTTCCGGGGTTGTTGGTGTTTGGCATTGTTGCTGCCACGGCTTTGCAAATTAGCGGACGTCTTGGCACGGCACTGTGGATCCATGTGGGTTTCAACGCCACCAGCGTTATTGTTTTGCTCCAGCAATTATCTTGACCAGCGAACCATGGCACCGCTAACCGCAATCCCCGGGCGCACATCGGTGCGTTGTTTGCGGTGTCGGTGGCACAATGAACTGCCATGCAGATGCAACCTGACCAACAGCTAGCAACGGCGCCGACTAAGACGCTGCGGAGTTCTCTGCAGGCTTGGTGGCGTAGCGCGGAGCGTTCTCTGGTTGTGCAGCGCGGTTTTAACTTTGCGTTGGTTGGCGGTGCGACCTTGTTCGTGGTGTGGAATTTGTCGCCGTGGTTGTGGTTTTATGACACCACGCCCACTGGTGGAGACTTGGGGGCCCATGTTTGGTCGCCGGCGTATTTGCGTGATGCACTGTTACCGAACCTGCGCCTTACTGGTTGGTCACCTGATTGGTATGCGGGGTTTCCAGCTTTCACGTTTTACATGGTGATCCCATCGCTTTTGATCGTGATTGTCAACGTGGGGTTGGGCATACCGATTGATTGGCTTGCTGCATTAGGGGTAGCGCTGGTGGCCTTCCTTGCTGTGGAGAGGTTTCGTTTGGATTGGATTTCGCGGTTGACGGTGACTCTTGGTTTTGGGTTGGGTGCGGCCGTTTTTGGAGCGGTTGCTGACGGACGTGTGTTCCACACCGACGTTTTTGGTTGGTCACCGCTAGAACCGTTTACCTTCAATGACGCTGCGCTTGATTTGGCGTTGGTTGTGTTGGTGTTGCCGGCGGCGCTAGCGAGGTTGGTGTGGTGCTGCTTAGAGGTGCTTGAGCAACGGTTTAAGGTTTTGCAACGTTGGCGTGTGGCGCTCACCACAACGGCAGCGGTTGCCACGTTGTTGGTTGTGTCAGTTCCATATGGGGTGGCTATCAAGGTGGTTGTCGTTGCGGGGATTGTCACGCTCCCGTGCGCGGCTTTTGCGGCGGGCCGTTTAGCTCGATTGAATGACCCGGCTGCGGCGTTGATGGCGTTGATGACGTTGCCGTTTATTTTTGATCGTTCTTTCAATATTTACGGCGGGAACTTGTTGTCGACGATGGCGGGGGAGTTCGCTTACAGCCTCGGTTTGACGGTAGCGGTGCTGTTCATTGGTTTGGCGGTGCGGGGGCAACGCACCGGCCGAGATCACGCGCTTGCGGCGGTCTTGTTGGCGTTGACAGGTCTGTTGCATTTGTTTGCGGCATTTTTTGCGTTGGTTGCGTTGGCTGCGGTGTTGCTGATTCGTCTGGGACGACGAGAAGTGGTATGGGTTGGGGTAGTTGGTTCGCTCGCAGCGTTGTTGGCGGCGTTTTGGGTTTTGCCGTTTGTGTGGAACGTTCGTTACCTCAACGACATGGGTTGGGGTAAAGAACGGCGTTACGCGGCTGCTTTGTGGCATCGTGGCGACAACTTGGGAGATCAATCGTTTCTGGCGAACGAATTACCGTTGCAGGTGTTTGTGGTGCTTGCGGTGCTGGGGGCTTTGATTTCTGTTGTGCGCCGTATCCGCCTCGGTTTGGTTTTGAGCCTTGTGGCTTTGGTGTTTGCGGTTGCTTTTGTGGCGCTGCCAGAGAGTCGTTTGTGGAACGTCCGTATCTTGCCGTTTTATTATCTAGCTGTTTATCTATTAGCGGGAATTGCTTTCGCGGAATTGTCCGGGATCGTGGGACGCTGGTTCCGCCCGTTGGCGAAGGACGATAGCGCTTCTCGGGGTTCGCTGAGTCCGCTTTGGATGACGCTACCGGCGGCGACATTCGCGATTGTGATCGTTGTTGCGTTGGCTTTCCCGCTGAGGTCGGTGCCTTTTGCTACTGCCTTTCAGAGGGTTGGCGCAGACGGCGAGACCAACTTTGTTTATGGCTTCTCAAGTGTTTTTGGGGTGGAATCGGTTGCGGGGCGCAAGATTTGGGCCACTGAAAGCATCAACCCGGGTCCTGGTTGGTTGCGTTACAACTTCACCGGCTACGAAGAAAAATCTGGAACTGCCGAGTACAACGATTTGGTTGCCACGATGGAACGGGTGGGTGAGCAGTATGGTTGTGGACGGTCGCTTTGGGAGTACAACTCAGAACGCCTGGGTACCTACGGCACGACTATGGCACCGATGTTGTTGCCGCATTGGACGCAAGGCTGCATTGGTTCTATGGAGGGGCTCTATTTTGAGGCTTCAGCGACCACGCCGTATCACTTTTTGTTGCAATCGGAGTTGTCTGAGTTGCCTTCTCGGGCACAGCGAGAGTTGCCTTATTCTCAACTCAATGTCGACAAAGGTCTAGCGGGTCTGCAAACGCTGGGGGTGCGCTATTACTTAGCTGTCACCGAAGCGGCGATAGGCCAAGCTCGTGACCACAGCGGTTTCGTTGAGATAGCCAACAGCGGGCCGTGGGTAGTGTTTTTGGTCGAGGATCACGATGTTGTTGTCGGCATTGAGCAGCAGCCTGTGGTGCTTGAAGGTTTAGATGCTGGTGGTGACCATTGGTTGGTGCCGGCGGTGGCCGCTTGGGAGGCTAGTGGCGAGATACCCTTGATTGCCGCGGACGGTCCGCCTGAGTGGCCGCGCATGTCGCTTGCTGATTTGTCGCGTCAAGAACCGTTGGTTGCCGAAGCAGTCGAGAGCGGTGATCGTGTGGCCGAGATACGTGCTCTGGCTGCTGCGTTACCCGCTTGGCTGGAACGCCAAAGCGTTGCCACAACTGAGGTTACCGATATCGCAACGGGGCGCGATACGATCAGCTTCTCGGTTGAAAAAACGGGCCTGCCGGTGCTGGTGCGCAGTAGTTATTTCCCTAACTGGAAAGCCCGCGGAGCCGAAGGCCCGTATCGTGTGTCTCCTAATTTGATGGCGGTGGTGCCGACCGAGTCTGAGGTGACCTTGACATACGCCCGCTCCTCTGTGCAGTGGATAGGCTGGTTTGCGACCCTAGCCGGGTTGCTGTTGTTGATATTGTTGCTGGGCGTGCGCAAGTTTGCTCGCTTGCCTTCGCAAGGCACGCCTTGGTGGGATTTCGCCGCGCCGCGCAAAACCCAAACACAAGCTGAGCCGCCCCCTGAGTTTCTGTTCAACTCAACCACCGACCCGGTCGCCGACCCAAACCCAGACTCGGCCACCAACGATCGGTCAGATTGTCGCTTGTCGGTGGTCGTCCCGGCCTATTGTGAAGAGCCGCGTATCGCCGCCACGATTGCTGAGATTCGCCGTGCTTTGGCTGACCTTCATGAATCTGGAGAACTTGAGATCGTGATCGTAGATGATGGCTCAACCGACCGAACCGCGAACGCGGCCCGTGATGCTGGAGCGTCTCGAGTGGTCACGTTGGGTGAAAATCAAGGCAAAGGTGCGGCGGTACGAGTAGGCGTGTTGGCAAGTAGGGGGAACACGGTGGCGTTTACTGATGCCGATCTCGCCTACTCACCAGAGCAGTTGCTGCCGCTGTTGCGCGCTGTGGAGGGCGGGAGTGATGTGGTGATCGGTAATCGCTACGTAGCTCATAGGGCTGGGCGCAATGACGTGTCTAACGTGCGGCGTTTGGGGAGCCGAGTGGTGAACTTGTTTGCGCGTCAAGTGTTGACTGGGCGCTATCAAGACACCCAATGCGGTTGCAAAGCGTTCCGTGCCGATGTGGCCAAAACCTTGATGACGGTTGGCAAGATCAACGGGTTCGCTTTCGATATTGAGGTACTGCACTTGGCGGAACGCTATGGATATTCGATTTCCGAAGTGCCCGTGAACGTGATTAACAGCGATTCGTCTACCGTGCAAGCCGTTCGAGACGGGATCAGGGTCACCCGAGACATCTGCAAAATCCGCAAACTAGCCAAACGCGGTGATTATAGTTTTGCGCCGAGTGTGAAGTTTCGGGTAGACTCGAACTATGAATGACGAAAACCAAGACCCGCCGAAGGAGAACTCGGCTGAGGCCAGCAGCAGCGAGACCAGCGTGAGTGAATCCAGTGTTGCCAATTCAGTAAGTTCGCCAACAATGCCGGTGGCCGCGAGCAAAGAACCGTTGAAGCCGGCGCGTGCAATGCAGATCGCTAGCGTGGTTGTCGGCACAGTGTTGATTTGTGCGGGGATCGTGGTTGGCGCTTGGTGGGCGATTTCTGCACTCGGCGACGACCAAGCGACTAATGATGCTCCTGAAGTCGCCGAACGCTCCGATCGTAGCCACGGCAATGACACCAACCGACCGATCGTGGTGGTGGTCATGGCATCAGATCTCGGTCTTGACGATCCAGATTCCGGGGATATCGAGTCGGGGGACATGGATTCAAGTGATCTGGATTCTGGCGATTTAGATCCCGGGGGACTGGATTTGAGCGAAGCGTTAGGATTAGGCGACCTTGATCTCGGCGACCTCGGCAGTTTGGGCGATTTAGCTGAATTGCTCCCCTTTTTGCTTGACCTTAATGAACTTGGCGACGCGCTAGGCGATGCGCTCGGTGGAGGATTATTCGGAACCCTACCCGATGAACCAATGCAAGATGAGGACGATGAAGACGATGAAGACACACCCGACGAATGGGAACCAACTTGACCTTTCACCTCAAACCGGTGAGTTCAGCGGTCGATGGTCGCTATTATGTTGGGGTCGCACACTAGCGCCACGCCAACATCTGGCGCAAATGGCGCAAAAAGGCGGTTCAAGGTGAAAACTAAGGAATACAATCGCGAACTTGCCCGTTTACAGCAAGAACTGGTGCGTCTACAGCGCTGGATACGCCATCAGGGTCTCAAAGTTGTGGTTATTTTTGAGGGGCGTGACGCAGCCGGCAAAGGCGGTGTGATCAAGCGCATTACTGAACGTCTCAACCCGAGAGTTGTGCGGGTAGTTGCGTTGGGCACGCCAAGCGACCGTGAAAAGACCCAATGGTGGTTTCAGCGTTACGTGGCTGAGTTGCCTGCCGCTGGCGAGATGGTGCTCTTCGACCGCAGTTGGTATAATCGTGGCCTTGTCGAACCGGTAATGGGTTTTTGCAGCGAAGAGGAATACCAAGAGTTTTTGCGTTCCTGCCCCGAATTTGAGCGGATGTTAGTTCGCTCGGGAATTGTTTTGATCAAGTACTGGTTCTCGGTTAGCGACAGTGAACAAGAACGCCGCTTTCAAAGCCGTATCAACGATCCAGTGAGGCGTTGGAAATTATCGGCGCTTGATTTGCAGGGTCGTACCCGCTGGGTAGATTTTTCTAAAGCCAAAGATATTCTGTTCGCGCACACCGACATTAAGGTGGCTCCTTGGTTTGTGGTCAATGCCGACTCCAAAAAGAAGGCCCGGTTAAACTGCATCGCGCACCTGCTTGAGCAGATACCCTACGAACCGGTGCCTTGGGAGGAAGTACATTTGCCGCAAAAGCAGTCAGCCATCGGTTATGTGCGTCCACCCATCTCTGAGCAAACATTTGTCCCTGAGCGTTACTGAGTTAAGAGGATTACTCGGTGCCCACAGACTTTGAGGCGATATTTAAGGCCTACGATGTGCGTGGTTTAGTCCCCGATCAGCTAGATGCCAGCGGTGCTGAAGCTATCGGCGGCGCTTTCGCTCGTTTCGTGCGGGCTACTGGTGCTGAAGCGATTTTGGTGGGCCGTGACATGCGCCCAGACGGTGAGGAACTAGCGACTGGGTTCGCTGATGGTGCTTTAGCGCACGGCATAGATGTGCTTGATGTCGGGTTGTGTGCCACCGAGATGCTCTATTACGGTTCGGGGTTTCTGGGTTTGCCTGGCGCGGTTTTCACAGCTTCACACAACCCTGCGGGCTACAACGGAATCAAGATGTGTTTGTCTGGCGCGGCACCAGTTGGCACCGCTACGGGGCTGACCGAAATCAAACGTTTGGCGATTGCTGGCCCGCAACCCACACCGCGCCGTGGCAAATGTACTCCGTATCGCTTGCTTGAAGGATACGTTTCGCATGTGCGGTCCTTTGTTGATGTCGGCGCGCTAGAACCGCTGCGTGTTGTGGTCGATTCGGCTAATGGCATGGGCGGTTTGGTGGTCCCCGCAGTGTTTGCCGATTTGCCGTTTGTGCTTGATCATATGTACGCCGAGCTTGATGGCACTTTCCCGAACCATCCCGCCGACCCGCTTCAAACAGAAAACTGTCAAGACCTCGCTGCAAGGATTCGGGCGACTAAAGCCGACATTGGTTTGGCCTTTGATGGTGATGCCGATCGGGTGTTTCTGATTGATGAGCATGGGCGCAGCCTTTCCGGTTCTTTGACGACTGCTTTGGTTGCGCGTGCGATACTGAAAGCTGAACCGGGTGCGGCGATCGTGCATAACGTGATTTGTTCTAAAGCGGTGCGGGAGGTGATCTCCGAAGGTCAAGGCCAAGCGGTTCGCTCGCGGGTTGGTCACACCTTTATGAAGCAGGCGATGGCTGACAGTGGAGCCGTTTTTGGTGGTGAACATTCGGGCCATTACTACTTCCGCCGCAATTTCGGTGCCGACAGCGCCATGATTGCCGCGTTGTTGGTGTTGGAAGCATTGAGCGGGCATTCAGCGGGTCTTGCTGATCTCGTTGCCGCATTAGATCGTTATAGTGCCTCGTCTGAAATCAACACTGCGGTTGCTGATCCCCACGCGGTGATCGACAAGGTGGCAGGCGTTTTCGCGGGTTGCCAACAAGATTGGCTTGATGGTCTCACTGTCGAGTGTGGTGATTGGTGGTTCAACCTGCGCCCTTCGAATACTGAGCCTTTGCTGCGTCTAAATCTTGAAGCTGCTAACCAAGCGGAGATGCAGCGCCGCAGCCAAGAAATCTTGGCACTCATTGCTTAGTTGTGGTGGTCTTGAGCGGAATCTGGTTGACTAGTCATCGTGCCTCTTGATGCCCGTCTCCGTGATTTGTTGGTGTGCCCTATTGACCGTGGCCCGTTGTTGTATTTTGATGACGAAGACAAACTCTACAACCCACGTCTGCGTAAGCTCTATCGTGTGCATCAAGGCGACATTGCGGTGATGCTGCCTGAGGAGGCGGTCGATGTGGATGCTCAAGAACACGCTCGTTTATGCGCCAAATCTACGGCGGACGGTTTGTAGCCACAGGCGATTCGCGACGTGTTGATTGATGGCGTGGTCAAAAACTATGCATGGGGTTCGCGCACGGCGATCCCTGAAATGTTTGGTTGGCCAAGGACGGATGCACCGATTGCCGAGGTTTGGTTCGGTGCTCATCGGATGGGGTCGTCGCCAATCCGTGGTGGTGGCACTCGTTTAGATCAACGCATTCGCGCCGATCCTTTGGCCACTTTGGGAAAGCAAGCAGCCGAAAGGTTCGCATCGTTACCGTTTTTGTTGAAGGTGATCTCCGCAGCGGAGCCGTTGTCTTTGCAGGCGCATCCTTCGATCCAGCAGGCTCAAGCTGGGTTCGCTCGAGAAGATTCTCAAAGGATCGACCGCCGCGCCCCCAACCGCAGCTTTCGTGATCGCAACCATAAACCGGAGTTGCTTTGCGCGCTCAGTGAGTTCAGTGCTCTTTGTGGGTTGCGTGAACCGGCTGTGACGCTGGAGTTTCTGGAGACGATCCCGACTGCAGCCCTCAACCCGTTACGGCACAAACTGATTGCAGATTCTTCGCCTAGAGGTCTGGCACATATTCTCGGCTGGCTGTTGCGCCAAGATGATTCCACGATCGCCGCACAAATAGCGGCATTAGTAGCGGCGTGTGCGAAAGAATCTTCGCTACCGTTCGCGCCGGAGCGAAGGGTGGCGCTGCAACTAGGTCGGTGTCACGCCCAAGACCCGGCAGTGCTGATCGCTTTGCTCTTGAATTATGTGACTTTGCAGCCCGGTGAAGCAATTTTTTTGGGGGCCGGCAACTTGCATGCTTATTTGCATGGCAGCGCCGTGGAGGTCATGGCCAACTCCGACAATGTGTTGCGTGCGGGTCTAACTAACAAACATGTCGACGTCAACACGTTTCTCAACATTGTCGACAGCGCCCCGCTTGCTGTTGATGTCCAGCGCCCCACAGCTGTTGGTGGCATCGTGCGCTACCGAAGCCCCGTGGCAGAGTTCTCTCTGCAACGAATCGATGTTGAGGGCGAAATCCGCATTGCTGGCGGACCTGCCATCTTGTTGTGCATCGCCGGTGAAGCGGATTTACAAAACCCTCACGGGCCGCACCGGTTGCGCGCCGGTGATGGAGCCTGGCTTGATGCCGCTAGCGGGGCTGCGTGGCTCAGTGGTAGTGCAACGATCTTCCGCGCCGGTTTGGGTGAAGATTTAGCCCGCTCCGCTTAAGCTGACATTAGTGAACAATACCACTGAGCGTGCCGATGGACGAGCCGATGGACAAACCGATGGACTATAAGGTCAAAGACCTGCAACTAGCTGAGTTCGGTAGGAAAGAAATTCGCTTAGCCGAACACGAAATGCCTGGCCTGATGGCGCTGCGGGCTCGCTATGCAGACGAGGTCCCCCTCAAAGGCGCACGCATCGCGGGGTCATTGCATATGACTGTGCAAACCGCAGTGCTAATTGAGACGCTCACCGCTTTGGGCGCTGAGGTGCGTTGGGTGAGTTGCAACATTTTCTCGACCCAAGATCATGCGGCTGCGGCGGTTGTCGTGGGCCCTGACGGAACGCCCGAAGACTGCCGGGGCAGCGCCGTTTTCGCTTGGAAAGGTGAAACCTTAGAAGAGTATTGGTGGGCTACTGAGCAACTGTTCCTCTGGGGGGACGGTGGCGGCCCCAACCTGATCCTTGATGACGGTGGCGATGCCACGATGCTGGTTCACAAAGGTTTGGAGTTCGAAAAAAGTCAGGCGATACCTCAAGCGGACGAAAACGACTCAGAAGAATGGGCCGTGTTCTTGGATCGCTTAGCGCGTATCGCGGCGCGGGATGCAGAGTTTTTCACCCGTATAGCCGCACAGATTCGGGGCGTTTCTGAAGAGACCACCACGGGAGTTAACCGTCTCTACCAGATGCTGGAAAGGGGGGAATTGCTGTTCCCGGCAATCAACGTCAACGATTCAGTTACCAAGTCGAAGTTCGACAACCTTTACGGGGTGCGCCATAGTTTGGTTGATGGCATCAACCGTGCCACGGACGTAATGATTGGCGGCAAGGTTGCCGTTGTCTGCGGGTTTGGTGATGTGGGCAAAGGCTGCGCCGAGTCGTTTGCGGGGCAAGGCGCGCGGGTGATCGTCACCGAAATCGATCCGATTTGCGCGTTGCAGGCTGCAATGTGCGGTTATGAGGTGAACACTTTAGAAGCAGTGGTCGACAAAGCCGACATTTTTATCTCGGCTACAGGTAACAAGGACATTATTTTGGCGGGTCATATGGCCCGCATGAAGCATCAAGCAATCGTTGGCAATATCGGGCATTTCGACAACGAAATTGATATCGCCGGGCTTGAGCGCATGTCTGATGTGCAAAAGATCAATATAAAACCGCAGGTAGACGAGTTTTTGTTCCCCGACGGGCACTCGGTGATCGTTTTGAGTGAGGGGCGCTTGCTGAACTTGGGCAACGCTACAGGCCATCCAAGTTTCGTGATGAGTTGTTCGTTCACCAATCAGGTGCTGGCGCAACTTGAACTGCACACCAATAGTGCCAACGTGGCGTTAGGCGTGCATGTCTTGCCGCGGACGCTTGATGAGGAGGTGGCGCGTCTGCATCTTGACGCGCTAGGCGTGAAGTTAACCCCCCTGAGCCAAGACCAGGCGGACTATTTAGGCGTGCCCATGGCTGGCCCCTACAAACCCGACCACTACCGTTATTAGCAACTTGTTGCCTTTTGAGGCATTACGATTCGTGGCATGACTAACGCAGCAAAACAAATCGATCGAGGTGTCTGGGTGGCACCTGAACGACTAAGCGGTTTAGAGGTTGCCGCTCTCAGCAAGCGAGTTGAGGAACTTGGATATTCAACGCTTTGGGTGGGGGAAACTTTCGGGCGTGACCCGTTTGCACAACTAGCAGCGATTGGTGCTGTCACAAAGGACTTAGTGTTAGCCACGGGCATTGCCAACATTTACAATCGGCACCCGGCGGTGATGTTGCAAGCTGCCAACACTGTGGCTGAACAAACTGGTGGACGCATGATTTTGGGTTTGGGAGTTTCAAGCCCGGCGATCGTTGAACGGGTGCGTGGTTTGGATTACGTGAGGCCCCTTGCATATTTGCGCGACTACCTAGATGCCATGGACAACACCCGCTATGTGTCGGTGCCGCCCCCTCGGCCGGTGACTCGGGTGCTTGGCGCGCTTGGCCCGAAGATGTTGGAGCTAGCGGCAGAGCGCAGCGCTGGGGCGCATCCATACAACACCACCCCCGAACACACTGCTTGGGCTCGCAGCATTATTGGTCCTGAAACTGGGCTTTACGTTGAGCAGAAGGTTTTGTTGACTAGTGACAAGGCATTGGCGCACGCAACTGCTGCACAGGTTCTGAAGTTCTATTCCCGCGCCCCGGGATACCGCAATGCTTGGCTGACGATGGGTTTTTCAGACGATGACATAGACGCTGGAAGCGCGAAATTTCTTGATGGTTTGGTGGCTTGGGGTGATGTCGATGCTATTGAAGCTCGCCTTACTGAACATGCACAAGCTGGCGCTTCACATATTTGCATCCACCCATTGCACCCCAAAACTGGCCAAGGCGAGGTTGATGATGCTGTTCTCGTAGCTTTAGCACCAAACATGCCTTCTTGAATTGTTGCTGAGTGTCATAGGGGGTCTTTAGTGTTCGGTTATGGCTAAAGACAACTTTCTCAAGAGTCCTCTGCAGGAAATTATTGCGGTTTGGCCGCATGAAGGGCGTGCCGCGGAATTGGTGTGCAAACTCAAATATGAGCGTTCCACGGCTGTGGTGTCGGCGCTGGCGCAGGCCATGGCCGCATTGTCTCCGCAGGCGGATTTGGTCACCTGGATACCAGCTTCCCCGTCGCGTCGGCGCAAGCGTGGATTTGATCAAAGCGAGTTATTGGCGCGTGCGGTGGCGCGCCGCCAAGGTGTGCGGGTCAAGCGGATGCTGCGGCGAACCGATGATCTGCCGCAAACCGCACGAGATCGGCAAGGGCGTATTAGCGGCCCGAGGTTGGTTTCGCGGGGTCCGCCGCTGCGTCGGCAACCCTCAATATTAGTCATCGATGATGTCACAACCACGGGCACAACGCTGCACAATGCCGCCGACATATTGCGCCAACAAGGAGCCGGCGCGGTTTATGGCCTCGTGGCCACTCGCTCAACATCAACCTGAGATTTTGTTTGCATCTGCATGCGTGCTCTGCTATGGTCGTTTCAAACCACAACCAGGAGGTAAGGAATGGACGTCTCCATCAGCGCCCGGCACGTAAATGTCACGCCGAGACTGGAGGAGGTGATTCATGAGAAAATAGGCCAGTTAGATAAATATCTGGACGCGCTTGACTATGCCAGCGTCCATTTTGACGAAGCGCAAAATCCTCGGATCGCAGACAAGGAGTATTGCGAGATTGTCCTCAAGGGTCGTGGTCATCATTTACGCACCAAGGTTCGTGCCCCCGACCCCTTCACCGCAATCGACTTAGCGGAAGACAAACTCTTGCGCCAAATCCGCAAGCTGCGTACCAAGTTGCAACGTCGACATCACGGCACCGGCGCAACCATCCGTACCGGCACCGATGCTCAACTGCAAAACGTGGCGGTGTTAGACGATGGCGCTATGCAAGATTTAGATGTCGTTGGAACCGAGGAGAACATTCCGCAGATTGTCAAGACCAAACGATTTCATCTTGGTCCGCTGACCCCCGATGAAGCAGCCGAAAAAATGGAATACATGGATCACGGCTTCTTTTTCTTCATCAACAAAGAAACCGACCGTAGCGCGGTGGTCTACCGTCGCGATGATGGTGATGTGGGGTTGATTGACGAAGCTGGGTAGCTTACTGGCCTAATTGGTCAAACCATTTATTGGCTTTAGGTCGCTAGAGTCGTGGCTAGTTATGAGCGTATTTAAACGGGTTCTGCGTAGCGGCGAGGGCCGTAAACTCAAGACAATTCAGGCCCTGGTTCCAGACATCAATGCGCTTGAACCCACCATCAAGGCGCTACCTGACGATGCCCTGCGAGCCAAGACCACAGAGTTTCAAACTAGGCTCAGCAACGGCGAAACCCTTGATGGCCTGCTGTTTGAAGCCTTTGCTGTAGTTCGTGAAGCGGCACAACGAGTGCTTGGTCAACGGCATTACGACGTGCAACTAGTCGGCGGGGCGGCGTTGCACCTTGGTTGCGTCGCTGAAATGAAAACCGGAGAAGGCAAGACTCTTACGTCTACCTTGCCTATCTACCTCAACGGACTCAGCGGCGAAGGAGTCCACATCGTCACCGTCAACGATTATTTGGCGCGCCGAGACTCCGAATGGATGGGGCAGATCTTTCTTTGGTTAGGATTTGAGGTTGGCCTCATTGTCCCCGGCGACCGTGACGCAGATTTCAAACGGAAACAATACGCGGCGCATATTACCTACGGCACAAACAACGAATTCGGTTTCGACTATCTGCGTGACAATATGGCCACGAACCGCAGCGACCAGGTGCAGCGTGGCCACAACTATTGCATCGTTGATGAGATCGACTCGATTCTCATCGATGAAGCTCGTACACCGTTGATCATCTCTGGGCGGGTAGCTGATGCGGCCAAGCTCTACAACAAGTTCGCATCCGTTGCGCGGGGTCTGCGACGAGACCTGCACTATGAAGTAGACGAAGAAAAGCGCACCGTGGCACCGCTTGAAGCAGGGGTCCACGCAGTTGAGCGAGCCCTCGGGATCGACAACCTCTACGACCAAGTGTCATCCAACTTGGTGCATCAACTCCAAGCTGCTTTGCGCGCCAAAGAGCTCTACAAAAAAGACAAGGAATATATCGTCAACAGGGGAGAGGTGAAGATTGTTGACGAGTTCACGGGCCGCATTCTTGAAGGGCGGCGCTGGTCAGATGGTCTGCATCAAGCGGTGGAAGCCAAGGAAGGGGTTGCGATCAACGAAGAGAACCAAACCCTAGCAACAATCACCTTGCAGAACTATTACCGGCTTTATGAGCGGCTTGCGGGAATGACGGGCACCGCGCAAACCGAAGCATCGGAGTTCGTCAGCACCTATGGTTTGCACGTTGTGCCAATTCCCACCCACAAACCAGTCGCTCGAAGTGACGAAGCCGACCTTATCTTCAAGACCGAAGATGCCAAGTTTGCGGCTTGCGTCAACGACCTAACCGCACGATACCAATCCGGACAACCGGTACTAGTCGGCACAATCTCGGTTGAAAAATCCGAAAAACTATCGCTGGCTCTCAATCAGCGGGGGGTTCCCCATGAGATCCTCAACGCCAAGCAACACACCCGTGAAGCCGAAATCGTTGCCCAAGCTGGGCGGCTTGGCGCAATCACGGTAGCTACCAACATGGCTGGTCGGGGCGTTGATGTGTTGTTGGGGGGAAACCCTGAGGGCTTAGCGCAGCGTGATCTCTTGGCCAAAGGACACGACCCACAAAGCCAAGAAGGCCAAGAGTATTACGAGCAACGCCTCAAGATCCACACTGCAACCACTGAGCGTGAACGAAAAAAAGTTATCAAACTGGGGGGTTTATATGTGCTCGGTACGGAACGGCACGAAAGTCGCCGAATAGACAACCAGTTGCGTGGTCGTTCAGGTCGCCAAGGTGACCCTGGTAAAAGCAGGTTTTATCTTTCTTTAGAAGATAATCTGATGCGCTTGTTTGCTACCGGAGCGATGAATTGGGTGATGGATCGAACTCTTCCCGAAGACGAGCCGATTGAAGCCAAAATGGTGACGAAAGCCATTGAACGAGCACAAAACACGGTTGAGCAACGCAACGCTGAAACTCGCAAAAACGTTCTCAAATACGACGAGGTAATGAACGAGCAACGCAAAGTGATCTATGAGCGGCGCAGTCAGATACTTGACGATGCCGACTTGCGAAGCGCAACCTTCGAATACATCAACGATGCTGTTAAGGGCGTGGTCGACCGGTACTGCGAAGCCGAATTCTCCGAAGAGTGGGAACTGGATCCACTGATAACTGAACTTACAACGCTTTGGCCCACTGAAATCACGGCACAGTCGCTAACTGACGTGTATGACCGAAAAGAGCTACTTGAACGTCTCAGCGATGAAGCCGCGCAAATCTATGCAGCGCGAGAAGCGGAACTCGGTGCCGAGGTGATGCGTCAAGTTGAACGCCATGTAATGCTTCTCGTCATTGATCAGCGTTGGCGCCAGCACCTCGCCGAGATGGACCTGTTGCGTGAAGGCATTCACCTGCGGGCCATGGGCCAAAAAGACCCGGCGATGGAATGGCAACGTGAAGGATTCGCGATGTTCACCCAAATGATGACCGCCATCTCCGTAGAATTCGTCAAATACGTAATGCATGTGCAAGCCGTGCAACCGAGCGAAACCAGCACCAACTCAGTAGATTCGCAAAAACTTACGGGCGTGACGGAACAAAAACAAATCGCCGCTGTGGGCACCTCAGCGACACAACTCCTAACCGGGGGTACACCCGCAGCCCAACCTAACCAAACAGCGGCGCGCACGCCAATCGTAAAATCCGACCTTGAAAAGGTGGGTCGCAATCAACCTTGCCCCTGCGGTAGCGGTAAGAAGTTCAAAACCTGCCATGGTCGCAACACGGCTGCGGCTACTCTGTAACGTCATCGCCGCGCTAATCGCGCAGGAAGTTTCAAAATGCAAGATTTTACAGAACAAATAGCAACTATTCGCAGCCGCGTTGAAGAAGCAGCTAGATACATGCACATTGCCGATCTCAGCCGTCGTCAACCGCAGTTAGAACAGCAGGCTTCAAGCGTCGATCTTTGGGACGACCCAGACAGTGCCCGCAAGATTACTTCTGAGTTGGCCACCGTGAACGAAGATTTAGGTGTTTTCAAGCGTTTGTATGGGGCTCTTGAAGATGTGGAAACCTTGCACGAGTTAGCTCGAGAAGAAGACGAAGACCTGCTTGCTGACGAAATCACTCAAGCAGCCAAGGCCCTCGAAGTTCAACTTGACGACTTGGAGGTGCGCTCGCTGTTTAGTGGCGAGTTTGATGAAGGTGCTGCCGTGTGCCAGATAAAGTCGGGCGAGGGTGGTACCGATGCCCAAGACTGGGCTGCGATGTTGATGCGCATGTATGAACGCTGGGCTGAAAGGCGGGGATTCGATATTGAGACAACTGCCTTGTCGGAGGGCACCGAAGCAGGACTGTCAACCGTGGAGTTCATTTTGACTGGTCGCCATGCGTATGGCCTCATGCAGGCCGAACATGGGGTGCATCGGTTAGTGAGAATATCGCCCTTCAACAACGAAGGCAAGCGCCACACGGCTTTCGCGGCAGTACAAGTAGCCCCATTTTTTGATGCAGTCGCCAAAGAAATCGACATTGACGAAAAGGAACTGCGGATTGACACTTACCGTTCGTCGGGTGCCGGTGGGCAACATGTCAACGTAACCGATTCGGCTGTGCGCATCACCCATCTCCCCAGCGGGTTGGTAACAAGTTGTCAAAACGAACGCAGCCAACACCAGAACAAAGACCGTGCCATGCAGATCATGGCCGCTAAACTCTTAGATCTTGAGCGCAAAAAGCGTGAAGCGGCGATTGCTGGAATAACTGGTGAACCAGACAACGTGGGTTTCGGAAGCCAGATACGTAGCTACGTGCTGCAGCCCTACCAGATGGTTAAAGACTTGCGCACCGACCAGCAAACGTCCCAGATTGAAGCAGTGCTCGACGGTGAGATCGAAGCATTTATGGAGGCTTGGTTGCGGTGGAGCAGAGCAAAAAGCAACGTAGGATTAGCGAAGTGACGGGCTCAAAATGATCAAACTCAGCAGCGTGACCAAAGTATATAAAGGTGCTGTTGTGGCGGTTCGTGATGTAACCGTCGACATCGGCAAAGGCGAATTCGTCTTTTTGGTAGGGCCGTCGGGTTCTGGTAAATCAACCTTTATACGTTTGCTCAACCGCGAGGAACGTCCTGAACACGGCACGATCTATGTTGCCGGCAAAGATATCGGTACGCTCGGTGCTTGGCGGGTGCCGTATCTGCGTCGCAACATTGGTTTCATTTTCCAAGACTTTAAGTTGCTGCCCAAAAAGACTGTGGCCGAAAACGTGGCCTTTGCTTTAGAAGTAATTGGTAAACCCCGCCATGTGGTGCGTAAGCAAGTGCCCGCCATTGTGGAACTCGTTGGCCTTTCGGCGAAGATGGAGAATTTCCCCCACGAACTTTCTGGTGGTGAGCAGCAGCGGGTTTCGGTGGCGCGAGCTTTCGTAAATCGCCCACCTATTTTGTTGGCTGATGAGCCCACGGGCAATCTTGACCCGCAAACGTCGGTAGGGATAATGAAGTTGCTTGACCGCATCAACCGCACTGGCACCACGGTGGTGATGGCTACCCACGATCGCAGTATTGTAGACACGATGCGCCGTCGGGTGATAGAACTCGACCGAGGTTCGATTGTGCGTGACCAAGCCCGCGGCGTTTACGAGTAGGTTGGATGTCTCTGAACCCGGTATACGTGCTTCGTGAAACTGGCCAAAACCTGTGGCGCAATGTGTTGTCTTCGGCGGCGGCGGTTATCACCATTGGGGTTTCGCTGTGGCTTTTTGGTGGTTTCTTTTTGTTCAACTATGCGGTTGACAACGCCACCGCTAGATGGGAGGGAGGGATTGAGTTTGTGGTTTGGATGCAACCCGAAGCTTCCCTCGAACAAGATGACAATATTCGCACCAGCATCGAAACCAGCCCATCAATACGGTCTTGGACTTACGTTGACCAAGACGAAACTTTGGAAGAGTTTCAGGAGATCTTCGCCGACACGCCAGAACTCACTGAAGTTGTCAGCGCGGAGATTCTGCCGCCTTCTTATCGCGTGGTGCCGGTTGATCCTTCCCCCGATGTGGTGGCGGAACTTGCGAGCCAGTTCGTGGATCGCCCAGGGGTGCAAGAGGTTGTTTCTGCCGACAAGACCATCCGTGATATTCAAAACCTGGCCGACCGAGTGACTCGAGTATTTTTGGTTGGGTCGGTCATTTTGTTGACTGCGGCCACATTGCTAATCCTTACTAATGTGGTTAGTGCGATCCGTAGCCGTGGAGCTGAAATTGAGATAATGAAGGTTGTGGGGGCCACCAACTGGTTTATTCGCATACCGTTCATGCTTGAGGGTTTAGTGCAAGCAGTGCTGGGCGCGATGGGTGCTTGGATCGGTCTGCGAATCCTAGACGACACTGTGATCCGGGGGTTAAGTCAACCCGATAGTTTGCAACTCATGCAAGGATTTCAAGTTGACCGCAGTGAGTTTTATTCGACGAGTTTGTTGGTATTGGTAATTGCGGTTGTGGTGTCGGGGATAGGTTCCGCAGTCGCGGTGACCCGCTACCTTGATGCCTGAACTTTAGGTCAGTATCGGTGGAACGGATCGCCGCGTGGTCGGGATCGTCTCTATTAGGCGGGGGTTTGTTGGGTGCCTACCTTTAGGTCTTTGAAGGGAATGCCTTTGTCGACGCTGATGTCGCGGGGTAACCCGAGCACGCGGTCGCCGATAATGTTGCGTTGAATTTCGTTGGTGCCTCCAGCGATTCCGCTTTGCAAACTCGTGAGCGCGCCGCGTTGCCACCGTGCCGCAGATTCATCTTCCCAAGCCAAACCGCTAGCGCCAACGATTTCCATGGAGAGATCGCGATAAGCGGCCCAGATTATGGCGTTGACGAGCTTGGTAATCGAACCGCCAGGCCCGGGGGTTTTACCGGCTTTTAGCTCGGCGCGGGTGCGCATTGATACTAGCGAAAGGCAGGTTTCCAATGTGTAAATGTGCATGAGTTTTTGGCGCAGTACGAGATCTTTGATGAGGCCGCGTTTGGTTGCTTCGGCGATGAGTTGGTCGGCTAGTTCGTGGCGAACGCCGTCGCTAGTGCCAGTACCGATGGCTACCCGTTCATACATGAGCATTGCGGTGGCCATGTTCCAACCATTGCTGAGGTCACCTAGAAGATGTTCTGCACCGATTTCTACATCCTTGAAAAATACTTCGTTGAAGTGGGTACCACCGTCGATCTGATGAATCGGGCGAACTTCCACTCCCGGGGCATCCATCGGCATGATAAACATGGAGATACCGGCGTGTTTAGCAACGTTGGGGTTGGTGCGGGCGATTATTAATCCGTATTGGCTGAGATGGGCAAGAGTAGTCCAAACCTTTTGACCGTTGATGATCCAAGTGTCGCCATCTTTTTCGGCTTTGGTTTGCAGGCTTGCCACGTCTGAGCCTGCCCCAGGTTCTGAGAACATTTGGCACCATAAACTGTGGCCGCTGATGATGTCGGGCAGGTATTTCAGTTTTTGTTCGTGGGTGCCGTATTCGGCTAGCATCGGTAGGCACATACCGTGAGAGATAATGTATTCGGTGCTCATGTTGGGGTATTGGGCGTAGGTATCACGCCAGACCCGTTCATGGGCTCGGCTCAGGCCGGCACCGCCGTATTCACGGGGGTAGGTGAGGCCCGCGAGACCGGCTTTGGCTCGTGCGAGTTGGAATGTTTTGGCGGCGGCGAACCTTTTTAGGCCACGCGGGTCTGCGTTTTCTGGGGCGCTCATCCCGGTGGCGTGTTCGTCAAGGAACGTTCGGCAGCGTTGTTCAAAGTGGGTGAGGTCTTTGTCGTTTGTGGTTTGCGTAGACATGGTCTCCAATATATGCCTGGAAGGGCTATCATCCTATTTGTGGTAATCCGCCACGCCGTCGCCGTGTTTGTTTTGTTTGTAGTTGGCGGCTGCGCGTCTATTGATGAGGCCAATAGTAATTCAGTTTCCACAACCCCGGTGTCCGCAGCCGCGTCTGTAACCACAGCTTCCACCACCACAGTTTCCACGACCATTGCTTCCACGACCACAACTTCCACGACCACAACCATTGCTTCCACCACCACAACCATGTCCTCCACGACCACGGCCATTGCTTCCCCAACCACGGCCAGCACCGCAACCACGACCACAACCGCTGCTGCAAATTCTCCGTCCACATCTCTCGTACCCACTACCACGCAAGTGAGGTCAAGCAACTTGGTCGTCACGGACCTTGCCGAATCCGCGACCTCTGTCGTCTTGTTGCGTCTTCTTGAAACGTTGCCGGTTAGAACTGAACAACGCAGTGGTTATGCCCGTGATCTTTTTGATCATTGGGTGGATGCCGATGGTGACCGTTGTGATGCGCGGCGCGAGGTGTTGATCAGCGAAGCTGTGGTAGCGCCCACCGTGGGTACCAACTGTTCACTTTCGGGAGGGCAGTGGGCAAGCATCTACGATGGTCGCGCCGAGGCTGGGAATGGCTCTGGTTTTGATGTCGATCATCTAGTGCCGTTGGCAGAAGCGTGGGATTCAGGTGCTTATGGTTGGGACCGCGCTACCCGCCGCCGCTTCGCCAACGATTTGAGTTATGTACATTCGTTGGTTGCTGTGTCGGCTACTTCGAACCGTTCAAAGGGTGCCAAAGACCCCGCCGAATGGTTGCCGCCTGATGTTTCAGTGCATTGCTGGTATGCCGAGGCATGGATACAGGTGAAAACCCGTTGGGTGTTGGCCGTGGATGAAGCCGAGGCGCAAGCGCTACGACAACTCATATCGCGTTGCGGAGACTGGCAACTCGGTGCCATCCCGCAAACCGCGGTAGTTACCGCGGCGCTACCGACCACCACGGCACCCACTGCGGCGGCAACGGAAAGCGAGACCGCAGCAAACGAGTTGTGCCATCCAGCATATACCCCGTGTTTGCCCAACCTCGAAGGCGATGCGCTGAACTGCGGTGACATACCCCGCAGCCAAAAGCCAGTGCAAATAAAGACTATTGGGGTTGACCCCTACAAACTAGACCGCGACCGCAACGGCGAAGCCTGCACCGCCTGATCCTGCACCGCCTGATCTTGCCCCGCCTGATCTTGCCCCGCCTCTGGTTCAAAGATAAGTTCAGGTAACACGACCTCCCAACTTTCCTCACAGCGAAGCCTCCCTTGAAATTCGGGGCGCGACTGGCGGTGGAACCTAACAATGATCGCACGGACACTTGCGCGCGTACATACCATCTCCTGAGGTGGACGAAATTTCTTTGCCAACTTGCCTACGGTGGTCCCTAGGTGGTCAAGTAATACCCAATTTCCAGATTGCAATCGCAGAGTTAGCGGATCTTTTGGTGATAGGGCTTTGATAGCGGTGTGTACAGGATCACGGAGTGGTTGTCTGCCAGAAAAGTCTATGTCGACATCTTTGAGGCTTAGTGATTGGTACCGGCGCTGTAATTCGGGTGCGGCAGGCGGAGGAGTTAGCACTCCGCGGTGCATCACTGACGGGTGGCCCTTGAGCACCGAATGGAATCGATTCGGTTGCCCGAAATGCATCAGCGTGAGGGTATGGCGAGCGCGGGTCATGGAGACGTAATACAACCGTCGTGACGCATCGGGGTCGTCTTCGCGACTGGTACGTTCCCAGCCGCCGTCGAGCACGACCACATGGTCAAATTCCAATCCTTTGGCGCGATGGGCGGTTGATAGCAGTAGTCCTCGTTGTTGCCTGCGTGTTTCGCGTCCCCACTCGGCGAGCCATTCACGAAAGGAGTCCACTGGAACTTCAGCGTCTCCGGCCTCAATTGCGTGTGCGGCGATTGCTTCACCCAAGAGTTCCATCCAAGGATTGGGGTCTTGGTTTTGTCGAGCCAGCCACTTCTGCAAGTCAGCGTTGAGTATTTGGCGCCGATTGTGGTTACTCAACCAATCAAGCAGCGACTGGGTCTCGCGTAAGTGCCAGACACTTGGAAGGTCTTCGCTCGCATTTTGAACTGGTATGTCTTCGCGTTCGCAGATGCTTTGGATTGGCTCAAGGTATTTCCATTCCCGTGCAAGAACTGCACAATTGGACCAATCCCAAACTGGGCTGAGTTCTTTCAACCGCTGCAATTCGGCCACCGCCGTTTGCGCCTGAGAAATGTAAGTTCCTTTGACATGCAAGATTTGCACCCGTCCTCGACTTACCGGGTCTAGTTGAGTCCAGACACCGCCGCAACTGTCCTTTTGCCTTTGCTTTTCGATGCGAATCTTGTGGTTTTCCTTCATGCGGTTTTGTGCTGGCTCAATAACCGCATTGGCAGCCGCAATAATGTGGCCGGTGGATCGATAGTTGTTGATCAGGTACGCAGGTTGGGCCTTGTAGTCCTGTTCGAAACTGCGTATGAACTTCACCGAGGAACCTTTGAAGGAATAGATGTTCTGGTCGTCATCGCCGACCGCAAATAACGTGAGTTTGGAGTCGTCGTCTGCCAATGTCCGGCCGGTTAGTGCGGCAATTAGGTCGTATTCCTCTTGACCGACATCTTGATACTCGTCAACCAGGATCCAGCGGAATCCTGCTAGTAACCTTGCCCGTGATTCCTCGGCATCATCGGCATCTAATCCGTCGCCTCGCAATAACGCGGTTGCCTCCTTAAGAATCGCTCGGAAATCATCACTCTTTGGATTGTCGACGCGCGCTGAGAAACTTGAGCCCACGAGCCGCATGGCCAGCGCGTGATAAGTGAGCACCATGACCCGGCGGGAATCGTCGCCAACTAACGCTGCTAACCGACTCCGAATTTCGACCGCGGCGTGTCGGTTGAAGGCTAAAGCCAGAATGCCACGAGGGTTCTCACGTTTGACTCTGAGCAGATAGGCGATTCGGTGTACTAGTACCCTCGTTTTGCCCGAACCCGGTCCAGCTAGGACTAAGAGATTAGCGTTCTCGCGGTTGTCGGTAACGAGCCTACGTTGCGATGGATTGTTCAGTTCTTCGACAATGCGTCGCCACGACTCGGGTGTAGTCTGTCGTAAGAGTTCGGGGTCGCTGCGTGGTAACCAACGGCGCAAGAACTCGGTTTCTCCGAGGGTAAAATACTCGATAGTTAGGTGCAGGGCATCAGCCATGTTGGAGAGTCCTCGTTGTGCATATTCGGCCATCACATGAATCTGGCGTATCGTCTCGTCGTAGTGGATCTGTAGTGGTTGGAAGTCGGATTGCCAGTAGCCGCGTTTCTCGGGAGACATGTGAATGGTCATTGCGGGGCGAAAGACAGTTAATCCTTTGTTGAGTCTGATGGCTTCTTGTTCGTGCAACCACACCAGCGCGCGGTCCACCAAACGGCGGGCGTTAGTTGTCTCGCGAGCGAGTGTCAAGTCGCGCGCCACTGCGTCGTTTAGTTTCCCCATCGTGGTTTCCACCAGCAGATCTTTGCCACGTTTGCCTTTTGGTGCGTGCGTCAACAAATCATCAAGTAGCCGGTATGCAGCGGCTCGCCGTCTTTTGGCTCTTCCGACGATTGAACTCCACTCGTGGTTCAACGTGATCAAATACGTGTCAGCGCCCTGTTGTCGCATGGTGATGCTGCCTGCGCCGATGCTTTCACCTCGGCCGTCGCTAGCAATGCCTTGCAGCAGGCGGACGATGTGTTCGGTGCGGACGTGCTTTGAGCCAGCATCTTTTACTTTCTGGCTTGCAACACTCAAATGCAATGGTGCTGTGTCGCCAACTTGCATATCCGGGGCTATCTCCTGCATATGCTGCAACAGCGTTTCTTCCGCGTTCGCTGCTTCATCAAGCCTCCGTTTTGAGTGGTCGACAACCCCAACATGAACAAAAGCGGTTAGCGCGGTGTCATTGGTGGCTATACCGCACTGCTCCAAGTCCTGCAGCGCCCCTCTCACCTGATCGGGGTTGAGCCCCAGGTTGTCCATGACCATGTCTGTGGAGATGCCCTGGTCGGGGTCAGCATCAATCAACATTTTCACGATTGGCAGCAATCGCTGAGAGGTGGTGTGGCCGACAGTTCTCTTCTGGAGTTTTCTGCTTGCTTCCTCAACTGAGTTGACCCGTAAACATGACGGAAAAATACGTACGCGGTTCTCTTCACGCCTAAGAAGTTCTGCCTCCTCAAGCCAGGCCAGAGCTGTTCGACCTCGAGTGTCGTCAGTCGCCGATTCCCGTTCAAACTCTTTCATTTCATCGTGAATTAGGATTTCACCAACGGTCGCCACGATTTCGTTGCCGTCGTTGCGTTTACTCAAACGACGCAGAGCTTTCAGCATCCCGTAAATTTCTCGCCTCTTAAGTTGCGACCTCGCCGACATACCGAATTGTCGTTCCACGTCGTCTTGGGTATACAGCAATACGCATTGTGCTTGTTGCTGGTCTCGACCAGCTCTCCCTGCTTCTTGCAGATAGTTCTCAAGCGACGACGGGATATCGGCGTGAACAACTAAACGCACGTCGGGTTTGTCGATTCCCATACCAAAAGCATTGGTGGCCGCTATCGCT
>Ga0209020_1000816_pt1 | contig 35867 bp, 24 predicted proteins | sample PinacodermBB_FD_187298 | JGI IMG/M metagenome (GOLD analysis project Ga0209020, IMG submission 187298) | Host-associated microbial community of the marine sponge Aplysina aerophoba from Gulf of Piran - sponge pinacoderm, lysed by bead... | ecosystem: Host-associated > Porifera > Sponge >... | reverse complement strand
CCCGCATACCTGCCGCTACCATGCGCGCGATGATTCTGTCGGCCTCTGCCTGCTCCGCATCATAGCCGGGGAGAAACCGGATCGCCAGGTCGATGCCCTCGCCCGGCCCCTCCGCCCATGCGCCGGTCGGAGCGTAGGTGAACGGCGCCTCGATCGCCCGCAACGTGAACGCCACCATGTACCCCAGCCTCATGACGCCCACCCCAGCGCAATGCCCATGTGCTGGTCAAGCAGGTCCGCGTCCACCCGGGCGAACCCTTCCCGGTGGCGCGCCCGGTAGGCTTGCCATTCCCGCCACGTCTCGACCAGGTCGGGCTCGGTTTGAGGGAGGATCTGCTCGATATGGAAACGCCGGCCGCGGTCATCCACCAAATCGAGCAGCCAGACATCGTCCTGGGACCAGGACACAACCTTGATCGTATGCGCATGCTGCCAGCCGTTGTTGTAACCGATCATCTTGTGGAATAGCCAGAACGAATCCCCGGCGACGCGCGTGACCAAGAAGCTGTCGACCAGGTCCAAATAGATCGGCTCCTCGTCACCCTCGGCCAGCGTCATAAAAGAACCGCCCTCGTTGAAAGGCGTAAACAGCGCCTGCAGGCGCTCCGTTTCAGCGCGCATAACCTGTTCCTCCCGTTCCACCTTCCGCCCCCGTCGGGGAGCTTTGAAATCCCGTATCTGCGGCAGACCCCCAGGAGTTTGTCCCGCTCCTCAGCCTCCGGTCTATCCCCGCGTGTACGGGGGAACCATCGGGGCTGAATCTCTTACTCTACCCGGCGAAGGTCTATCCCCGCGTGTGCGGGGGAACCTTGTTCGCGATAGTGTAGCCCAGGCGCTCTCTGGGTCTATCCCCGCGTGTGCGAGGGAACCAGCAGGGCAGCCGTCGTGTGGTCGCGGCGCCAGGGTCTATCCCCGCGTGTGCGGGGGAACCCTGGGCTGTGCGAGGGCGCCGGCGGCGGGCTGAGGTCTATCCCCGCGTGTGCGGGGGAACCCTCAACCAGGTCCTGCAGCTGACGGGAGGCTGGGGTCTATCCCCGCGTGTGCGGGGGAACCTATGAAACGATAACTGGGGGCGGCTTTGGCTCGGGTCTATCCCCGCGTGTGCGGGGGAACCTTCCGATCTCTTCCTCGAGCTCGAGCAGCTCGGGGTCTATCCCCGCGTGTGCGGGGGAACCACTGTGAGATCGTGGCCGCCGCCTTCGACGACCGGTCTATCCCCGCGTGTGCGGGGGAACCTGGCGTCCACGATCGAAAAGATGCGGGTAGGGAGGTCTATCCCCGCGTGTGCGGGGGAACCGGGAAGTCCTTTTTCAAGGCGTCCGTGTTCAGAGGTCTATCCCCGCGTGTGCGGGGGAACCTCTCCCTGGCAGGAATCACGACTTGCGCCCCCCGGTCTATCCCCGCGTGTGCGGGGGAACCATAACGGCCCCGCGCCGCGCCCGAGTATCACCGGGTCTATCCCCGCGTGTGCGGGGGAACCCCCTCTTCGCCCATCCCTTGCGCCGTCCGCTACGGTCTATCCCCGCGTGTGCGGGGGAACCTCAGCCGGCGCCTTGTACAGCTCAATCGTCGTGGGTCTATCCCCGCGTGTGCGGGGGAACCCCCGAGCTCGGCATAGCGGCCGCAACCGCCGCGGGTCTATCCCCGCGTGTGCGGGGGAACCCCCTTGCGCCGATGCCAAGCTGCCGCCGTCCGCGGTCTATCCCCGCGTGTGCGGGGGAACCACTGGGCACGTCGCGGGCTATGGCGCGGCGATAGGTCTATCCCCGCGTGTGCGGGGGAACCTGGCCCTCATGCCGCGGCCGCCGGCCTCGCCAGGGTCTATCCCCGCGTGTGCGGGGGAACCAGTACTCCACCAGCTCCCACTCTGTCCTTTGCCGGTCTATCCCCGCGTGTGCGGGGGAACCCCGCCACCGCCGAAGTATTGACCGACACCCAGGGGTCTATCCCCGCGTGTGCGGGGGAACCCTGCATTATGATCCCCCTCTCCTCTTTGCAAGGGGTCTATCCCCGCGTGTGCGGGGGAACCTGCGCCTCGACGATAGCCGCAGCAGCACCTTCCGGTCTATCCCCGCGTGTGCGGGGGAACCCTCCTCCGCTGTCCACTCCTGCACGGTCCAGAAGGTCTATCCCCGCGTGTGCGGGGGAACCTTCCCCCGCGACGACGGAATAGCAGAGCGGACCGGTCTATCCCCGCGTGTGCGGGGGAACCGCTCCTCGCTCTGCGTCTGTCCCTGCTCCAGTAGGTCTATCCCCGCGTGTGCGGGGGAACCTGCTTGAGGTGAAGTCCGGGGCCACTCGCTTTCGGTCTATCCCCGCGTGTGCGGGGGAACCTTGCTCATTTAACCGCCTCCTCTTGTCTGATACGGTCTATCCCCGCGTGTGCGGGGGAACCCGCCTCATTGGGCCCGGCGCTGGTGAACCCGACGGTCTATCCCCGCGTGTGCGGGGGAACCAATCGGTGTTTTCACGATTTCCCAGAAGACAAAGGTCTATCCCCGCGTGTGCGGGGGAACCGATTTCACCGTCGGCAACGTCGATCTGCGCATCGGTCTATCCCCGCGTGTGCGGGGGAACCCTCTGCTTGAGGTAAATATCACGTCTGCGCAGGGGTCTATCCCCGCGTGTGCGGGGGAACCGGAGACGATGCGCGTCTGGCCGCTGCATATCCCGGTCTATCCCCGCGTGTGCGGGGGAACCTTCGTACATCAGCTTGAATTCGGCCATGCCGCGGGTCTATCCCCGCGTGTGCGGGGGAACCATATATGTCGAAAACGGTGCCCCGCTGTGAAAAGGTCTATCCCCGCGTGTGCGGGGGAACCTGCAGAACCCATCAGCTGGCAGGCCAGTCACGGGGTCTATCCCCGCGTGTGCGGGGGAACCCGGCGTCCTGGATGCTGCCGTCCCTCAGTCGCGGGTCTATCCCCGCGTGTGCGGGGGAACCAGTGAATTTGCCCATTTTGGGTATTGACAAGTGGGTCTATCCCCGCGTGTGCGGGGGAACCTGCTCCGTGGTCTGTAGCAGAGGAACAAATCGGGGTCTATCCCCGCGTGTGCGGGGGAACCTGCGTGCGTGCGTGCGGTCGACGAGCAGGACGGGGTCTATCCCCGCGTGTGCGGGGGAACCCATCGCGGCCCAGGTCGGCCCGCGCCTCCCCGCGGTCTATCCCCGCGTGTGCGGGGGAACCCTCGCAGATGGGCCAGCAGATCCCCGTGCCCGCGGTCTATCCCCGCGTGTGCGGGGGAACCCGGCGCGCCTGGGGCGGGAGTACAAGGACCGGCGGTCTATCCCCGCGTGTGCGGGGAAACCTGGAAACACAGCAGCTAGCCGAAGCCGCCTTGAGGTCTATCCCCGCGTGTGCGGGGGAACCCCGTGAATGTAGTAGTAGTAGGTCGTGCTCGCGGGTCTATCCCCGCGTGTGCGGGGGAACCGGCAACCGACGCCGGCTGTCGTGGTCGCCACAGGGTCTATCCCCGCGTGTGCGGGGGAACCCAGCGTGTGGTGACATACGCGCCCTGCCTTTCGGGTCTATCCCCGCGTGTGCGGGGGAACCCGCTATGGGGTGCTATGGGCCGCAGGTGGCAAAGGTCTATCCCCGCGTGTGCGGGGGAACCTGGTCAAGATAGAGACCTCAAACATATCTGCGAGGTCTATCCCCGCGTGTGCGGGGGAACCAGCGTTGTTTGGCGCGTTGGGTTCTGGTGTCGGGGTCTATCCCCGCGTGTGCGGGGGAACCAATTCCCAAGCGTTATTGAGGCAAATACGCACCGGTCTATCCCCGCGTGTGCGGGGGAACCACGGCGATGCTGGGATCGGCGGTCCACCATTCCGGTCTATCCCCGCGTGTGCGGGGGAACCGTCATCGAGCTCGCCCGCAAGCTGGCCGAGGAGGGTCTATCCCCGCGTGTGCGGGGGAACCGCTCCGAGGCTTACTAGGAGGGCGGCGTGACGCGGTCTATCCCCGCGTGTGCGGGGGAACCCGGCTTGCGCTGCCCTTGCCGCCGCATATCTGGGGTCTATCCCCGCGTGTGCGGGGGAACCTGACCGATTATCCGCCGAGCAGCGCCAGCCGGCGGTCTATCCCCGCGTGTGCGGGGGAACCAGCGTTGTTTGGCGCGTTGGGTTCTGGTGTCGGGGTCTATCCCCGCGTGTGCGGGGGAACCACACGGAAGTCGTAGCTCGTGGTGGTGTCGAGGGGTCTATCCCCGCGTGTGCGGGGGAACCATCGCGCTGCTCGACGCGGGCGGGGAACCCGGAGGTCTATCCCCGCGTGTGCGGGGGAACCGCCCGTTCCCGCCGCCAGCACGAACCCTGAACGGGTCTATCCCCGCGTGTGCGGGGGAACCAAAAATACGCAATGACCAAGTATGGCTGGGAGAGGTCTATCCCCGCGTGTGCGGGGGAACCGGAGAGATGGGGGCAACCCACATTTGCGGCGAAGGTCTATCCCCGCGTGTGCGGGGGAACCGCGGCCTTCTATTGGACGCTAACAACATCTACCAATCTATCCCCGCGTGTGCGGGGGAACCGCGGTCCAGTGTCTTCCTCATAGCCGGGTAGAAGGTCTATCCCCGCGTGTGCGGGGGAACCTCGAGAAAAAAACGAAGGAGGTAATGAAGTAACGGTCTATCCCCGCGTGTGCGGGGGAACCGCGGTATTCAGTATGGCGGTCAGTCCGACGAAAGGTCTATCCCCGCGTGTGCGGGGGAACCACGTGGCGCGCAGACTGTCACTGTCGCCGGATAGGTCTATCCCCGCGTGTGCGGGGGAACCCATGTTTCGGTAGAGGGCTGGCGGCAGCCTACAGGTCTATCCCCGCGTGTGCGGGGGAACCTTGATCCGAACACCAGCATCCTGGCGGTCAGCAGGTCTATCCCCGCGTGTGCGGGGGAACCTCGACAGGGTCTATCTTCCAGAGCAGGTCATCGGGTCTATCCCCGCGTGTGCGGGGGAACCAAGTCACCGTCTGCTATTGCGCCGCCTGACGGGGGTCTATCCCCGCGTGTGCGGGGGAACCCCGTCCCAGCCGAGCGTGCCGCCGCCGATCTTCGGTCTATCCCCGCGTGTGCGGGGGAACCAAGACTCTTACCATAGAGGCTGTAAGGCTACAAGGTCTATCCCCGCGTGTGCGGGGGAACCGCATACGGTGACCAGAACCGCATAGACGGGCGAGGTCTATCCCCGCGTGTGCGGGGGAACCCGTCGCCCGCAATCTGGGCGAGGGTTACGCCCGGGTCTATCCCCGCGTGTGCGGGGGAACCTATCACACCGAGATCATACGGGGGAAGTATCGAGGTCTATCCCCGCGTGTGCGGGGGAACCGCCACCAGCCACTCACCGTGCGGGATCCTCTCCGGTCTATCCCCGCGTGTGCGGGGGAACCGCTGTCCAAATAAGCGGCCCTGCGACAGGTGCAGGTCTATCCCCGCGTGTGCGGGGGAACCCCACAACTACCTGTGGCGTATCAGGCAAAAGCAGGTCTATCCCCGCGTGTGCGGGGGAACCTTTCAGCCAGTCCTTATCGGTACCCTCGTCGAAGGTCTATCCCCGCGTGTGCGGGGGAACCAAAAATACAGCTGCCTAATGCTTGATTTGGGAAGGTCTATCCCCGCGTGTGCGGGGGAACCCGGACGATGCAGTCGTTAATCAAGACACGAAAAGGTCTATCCCCGCGTGTGCGGGGGAACCTACGCTTACGCTCCGTCGGAGTAGCGGAAGCACGGTCTATCCCCGCGTGTGCGGGGGAACCCGTAGGCAAATCGTAGGCAAATCGTATGAAAGAGGTCTATCCCCGCGTGTGCGGGGGAACCAACTGATGAGCGCCCTTTCCGTATAACTCTGAAGGTCTATCCCCGCGTGTGCGGGGGAACCCAGATCCCGCAAACCGACCACTCGGACACAAAAGGTCTATCCCCGCGTGTGCGGGGGAACCCCGGCTCCAGGCGGTCGAATCCAAGATGGCCGAGGTCTATCCCCGCGTGTGCGGGGGAACCATCCTCAGCCGTCCAGGTGTACGTGGTCGCACCGGTCTATCCCCGCGTGTGCGGGGGAACCAGTGACGATCGATTGGCGGACTGGCTCGAAGGAGGTCTATCCCCGCGTGTGCGGGGGAACCTGGTCGGGCGTCGCCTCGTCCAGCAGCATGAGGGGTCTATCCCCGCGTGTGCGGGGGAACCGCGATAAGTCCTCGACCAATACCCTATCAGTCAGGTCTATCCCCGCGTGTGCGGGGGAACCAGGGTCTTGACTTTCATGGCCGCCTGCGCCGACGGTCTATCCCCGCGTGTGCGGGGGAACCTCTTCCCGACGAGCGGCAGGTCCTGCATACCGAGGTCTATCCCCGCGTGTGCGGGGGAACCTCGAGGAGCCGAAGGACGGCATCCGATCGGGCGGGTCTATCCCCGCGTGTGCGGGGGAACCCGCCGCCGGTTGCGGCCGGCAGAGTGAAAATCGGGTCTATCCCCGCGTGTGCGGGGGAACCAAAAATCACAAAACGGAGAAAATCATGCGAAGAGGTCTATCCCCGCGTGTGCGGGGGAACCAGGAAGCCCCCGCCTTCTCTCTCTCACATGGAGGGTCTATCCCCGCGTGTGCGGGGGAACCGAAACGTTTAAGCGCAGCATTTGAGATTCACGGGGTCTATCCCCGCGTGTGCGGGGGAACCTTCTCCGGCCAGGTGTGCAGCGCATCTGAGACCGGTCTATCCCCGCGTGTGCGGGGGAACCGATAAGGAGGTCCCAGGCGTGTTCCCGGAGCCGGGTCTATCCCCGCGTGTGCGGGGGAACCCCGGACAACGAATGCGAACTGTGCGGAGACGAAGGTCTATCCCCGCGTGTGCGGGGGAACCCACGAAGAAGTGCTCTCTTCCCGGTAGCGCAGAGGTCTATCCCCGCGTGTGCGGGGGAACCCGGATGGTGAGAGAGGAACAAGCGGCTCACCCGGGTCTATCCCCGCGTGTGCGGGGGAACCCCGCCAGCGTCCCTACTCTTTCCGACGTCCATGGGTCTATCCCCGCGTGTGCGGGGGAACCTGGTCATGGCGGTGTCTCCTAGTACCATTCATCGGTCTATCCCCGCGTGTGCGGGGGAACCACGGCCAGAGAGGTCAACTGCCGCAACAAGTAGGGTCTATCCCCGCGTGTGCGGGGGAACCTTACCTCCATTGGTCCTGGTAAGAATGCCATTAGGTCTATCCCCGCGTGTGCGGGGGAACCACCGTTGACTTGTCCGGGACGCGCTAGGCATTGGGTCTATCCCCGCGTGTGCGGGGGAACCTCCGCCTGGCGAGAGAACGGCAGCAGAAACGGGGGTCTATCCCCGCGTGTGCGGGGGAACCGCCTCCCTCTTTCCGCCGATGAGCGACGACGAGGGTCTATCCCCGCGTGTGCGGGGGAACCCCATCACGCCGTTGCTTGGCCCGCCGGCTGTGAGGTCTATCCCCGCGTGTGCGGGGGAACCCTGGAGTTGTTCGGTGGCGGCGGCAATCGTGATGGTCTATCCCCGCGTGTGCGGGGGAACCGCTCTATGGCCCGCTCCTCGCACTTGCGGTGGCGGTCTATCCCCGCGTGTGCGGGGGAACCCGTCAGCATCAACGAGAGCCCGTAGGATCATGGGGTCTATCCCCGCGTGTGCGGGGGAACCGATGAGGCCCCCGATCGCGGTTCCGATGATCAAGGTCTATCCCCGCGTGTGCGGGGGAACCCATCCAGCCTGTTTGCCAGCTGCTCGAACTCCAGGTCTATCCCCGCGTGTGCGGGGGAACCCCAAAAGGATGACCAGGACCGTTTTTTTCATAGGGTCTATCCCCGCGTGTGCGGGGGAACCTGCCATGCCGATATGTCGCGCAGCGGCCCGTATGGTCTATCCCCGCGTGTGCGGGGGAACCTCTTTCCAGTTGCCGATGATGCCGACGTACTGGGGTCTATCCCCGCGTGTGCGGGGGAACCAGCGATTTTCTCAGGTTCGTTAGCGAAATCCACGGTCTATCCCCGCGTGTGCGGGGGAACCATGCTCGTCGACGGCGCCGGCGCCGCCTGGCAGGGTCTATCCCCGCGTGTGCGGGGGAACCCCAAGGCGGCCGCGGCACGGGCCGAACTGGCCAGGTCTATCCCCGCGTGTGCGGGGGAACCTTCCCCCGAGCGGACTTGTCACGGGCGTGTCCGGGTCTATCCCCGCGTGTGCGGGGGAACCCCTATGAAGAGATCAAAAAATCCTGGCATATGGGGTCTATCCCCGCGTGTGCGGGGGAACCCGGCGGCGCCTTTGGCCTATGCGGCCGCTTGTCGGTCTATCCCCGCGTGTGCGGGGGAACCGGTCTTGTAGAGGTCGTAGACAGCCCAGCGGTGGGTCTATCCCCGCGTGTGCGGGGGAACCTTTTGCATAGCTTTGGGGGAGGTAGGGGCGAGGGGTCTATCCCCGCGTGTGCGGGGGAACCCTGAGCCTGTGGTCGGCGTCGGGGCATGTGCAGGGTCTATCCCCGCGTGTGCGGGGGAACCCGGCGGCGAGGGTCTGGTAGCTGGTGCGCTCCAGGTCTATCCCCGCGTGTGCGGGGGAACCGCGGCGATCCACACGAAGGCGCTGCTCGACAACGGTCTATCCCCGCGTGTGCGGGGGAACCCTGTTGTTGGCGTGTTCCATGTCAGCTCGATGGGGTCTATCCCCGCGTGTGCGGGGGAACCTCCCCGGCGGCGGCGCAACATCATCATTCCAGGGGTCTATCCCCGCGTGTGCGGGGGAACCGGTGGTGGCTAGCCCATCCCGGACGGAAATTTCGGTCTATCCCCGCGTGTGCGGGGGAACCGCCAGACGGCAAGGAGAAGTCCGATAAGGAGAGGGTCTATCCCCGCGTGTGCGGGGGAACCAAACGGATGGTCTGCCGAGGCCACCGCCACAACGGTCTATCCCCGCGTGTGCGGGGGAACCATGTTCGAGGGTGCGAAGGTGCGAGGGTGCGAAGGTCTATCCCCGCGTGTGCGGGGGAACCGCGATGGGCCAGGCCGGTCCGGGCTCCAGCATCGGTCTATCCCCGCGTGTGCGGGGGAACCCCGCTTGGGCTTGTTCTTCGGCATACATCCTCCGGTCTATCCCCGCGTGTGCGGGGGAACCCGTCCTGCAGTCGCCAGCGCAAAGTAAAGCGGGGGTCTATCCCCGCGTGTGCGGGGGAACCGCGTGTTCATGCTCTCGGCTCCTATCCGGTCAAGGTCTATCCCCGCGTGTGCGGGGGAACCCCTAAGCGATCTTTACTTGTTCTTACCTTCGCTATAGGGGTAACACCTTAATTGTACTTCACCAGGTAAACACCGTCAGCATCGACTATCTCCTTGGGCGCCTCTCCCAGTACCTGAATTCGCTGACCGCCCACCGCTGACGGTTCCCGCCAGGTCATTACGATCGAGCCCTGCCGCATCTCTTCAAACCACGCGGCAAGTACGTCCCATACCCTTCTTCGTATTCCGCTTGTCATGTTGGGCGACGTGTATACGCCAGGCGCTATTTCCAACATGGCCGAGGCGAGAAAGCCCCGATACCGCGCCGCCACATTGATCGTAACCACAACCGTCATCGGCCACCCCCTGATTCTCGCTGCGCCCGGGACGGCAGTTCCTGGACGGGCGCGATGTCTTCAAACAGTTTTTTGATGCGGTCGATCATTTCCGGAATAACGCGCTGGCTTTGAAGCATCTTTCCCGCCGTCTTGCGGGCCTGTCTCTCGACGTCCAGTTTCGGATTCTCCATCACAGCCTTGGCGGACTGGAACGCGGCGGGAAGCAGAACGGTGTCACGAAACAGGTCGGCAATGTCCAGCGCGAAGGCGTCTCCGCTATGTTCGTGAATGAAGCCCAGCTGCGGAATCGCGCCCACAGCCGTCACCGCAATCACGGCTGCGGAGGTTACGGCAACCGAGGCGTGGTTGATGGCCTGATTCGGAATGTCCGCGGCCAAAGGTTTTTTGCGGTCATAACGGCGTCCCTTCCATATGATGCCGTAGCGCTGGGCCAGGTTTTTGTAGGTCTGCCTCATGCGTGCACCCTCAATCCCGCGCAGAATGTCTATCTCGGTGTGCGGAACCAGCTCGCCCAGCCGCATCGCGTACATCCGGCGGGCGATGATGATGCGGCTGCCGGCGGCGTCGCCCCAGGCCCGCATCTGCCGGCGGGCCGTGTCCGAGCTGTCCGGCATGAGCGGCGGCGCGGTGTAGCAGCGGACACCGTCCTCGCCCACGGCGACCAGGGCGGTGCCGTGGCGCGCCATCAGACGCAGGGCGTCATGGCTCACAGTCGAGCCCGGCCCAAGCAAAATCATCGAAAGCGTTTGAAACGGAATGCCGTATTGCCCGCTTTCCAGCGGGCTCTTCGCATCGGCCGAGCCGTCCCGTTCGAACCGAAGCGTCCCGTCCCGCACGGTCAGAGCCCCCCGCGACAGCCACAGGAGGCCGTGGCGGTCGGCGTGCGGGATGCGGGCGGTCTCGAGTCCAAGTCTTCCAGGAAGCATCTCTCTTTCCCTTCTCCTCTATCGTGGTTCGTGCGGCGGTTCCCCCACACAAGGCGGATATTCAGTTGTTAAGGTTCGATGGGTCCGGGCCCGTCTGGTTTCCTTTACGAAAGACGCGGTGGACGCAGGAGCAGCATCCCGTAGCCATAGGCGCGGTGACGGCCTATGCCCCCAGCCAAAAGCTGCGCGAATCCTGCCGCGTCAGTGACGGTGAGAGCGCCCGACATTACGGCATCGGGGCCTTCGATTGGCCGGCCGCCGCGTCGACGGATCGCACGCGTGCGCTGAAACGACTTCAGGCTCGCCTCTTCCAGTTGGGCGCCCCCGCGCCGCCGAAACTGCTCGCGCAGCCAGTCCTTGTAGACATCCTCCCGACTGCGTTTCATCCCTCCTTTCGGATGCTGAATCGCCTCCCAGAGAAAAGCATCCCACTCCGTTCCCGCATGGCTTGCCGCCCTCTTCGAGCGGCGAATCGTGGGCCGGACCAATACTTCAAAGCCAAGCCGCTGTCCCGGCCTCCATGCGACAGGCATAGGCTTGCTCTTCAACGCCTCCACTTGCAGCGCAGCGCACTGCAACGGATCGGCATATTGCGCCGCCGCCTCTCGCAAGGCTGTCGCGTCGGCTTGAGCATAGCCATAGAACACGCCGCCCCGACTGCCTCTGCCCCGAGGCAGGATCATGCGAAAGGGCTTTGGCGCCCGCTCGCCGAAGCTTTCGGTCAGGAGGCAGTGCATGGCATAGCCTTCATCGAAGGCGTTGCGGCTTATCATCCGCTTTGACCCCGCCCAACGGTGGAAGGAGCGCAGGTCTATATCTGCACGTATCATCTGCAAGGGAGGCGCGGTCACGGCGGCCGGCGCATCCGCTCCGGTCAAAGCGGTCATTGTTGTTCGTCCTTTTCGGTCTGGGGCATGGCTGCGTCGTGCGCCGGCAGCCGGTCTCTTGCGACTGTTCCTTCGCATACCAGGCGGCCGCCGCCGTGCAGGCCGGAGGAGCGCCAGTTGCGCTGGTCGGTGAGCATATGGGTTCGGGATCTTTGCACAGCGGTCATGGATTCAGGCGTGTCGTTCTCGGGCCACAATAGCCGCACCGTCTCCGGTTCTTTGCGGTCATCCACGGGCACTGCCAGCAGGGCGGTCAGCGCGGTGTCGCCGTCGCTGAAACCATGGAGAATCGGCGCCGACGGCAGGCAGGGTTTGCGTCCGATGAAGAGGGGACGCGCCGGCCGTTCAAGCGCTTGGGCCAGCTCGTCGAGCGTGGGCCGGGTTTCGGGCGGCTCAACTCTCAGAGAGACGGTAAGGCGCATGTCGGCGAAGTAATCGCGAAAGCGCAGATGCGTGAAAGAGGCGCCGCCGCCGCCCTTGCGACTTTCCGGCTCTCCACGGGTGGTCCAATGTTTGGCGTTGGTCAACTGCGCGGTCTGGTAGTCCTGAAGGCGGGCCTGCCCGGCCGGTTCGCGATCGATGCGCGCGGCGAACACGAGCCGGTCCTGCAGGCGCTGGTGCCGCGCTCCTTCGATTCGACGCCAGCCCAGCGCGTTGGCCAGCAGGCCGGTGAGCATCGATGCAGCGGGGAAAGAACGGATCACGCCGTAGTTGTCGATGGTTTCGCCGCCGCAGGACATCAGCGGCGCCTCCAGACGCAAGATGAGATGTTTCATATGGACTCCAATCGTCGGCGCGACGTGTCGACGCCGTGAGCGGGCGAGATCAGTTTTCGCCGTTTTCGGCACGAAAGATATTTGAGGCCCAGTTCGCCAGTTCGTCCAGGGGGACGCGGTCTGCGCCGGGAATATCGAATTTTTCCAATGACATGAGGCGACGCGTTTCGCGCACGCCGTAGGCACTGTCCAGCTTGTCCAGATACAGGGCCAGAGCGCCGGCGGCCTGGGCGGTCTGCGGTGGTGTCGGCGTGCGGAAGGCGTTGGCGAGGCTGCGGGGCTGGCGCGAGCCGGCCTCGATCAGCATCAGGTCGGCATAGGCGTAGGGGGCGGTGGAGCCGAGCTTGGCGCCGGGCGATACGGTGGCGATAAGATGGACCAGATGCTCGATCACCTTCCCGGCAAGGCTTTTGTCGGCACCGTCCCACTCCTGCGCGTCGCAGCCTTCCAGATTGGAGACAAGACCGGGCAGGTCCACCACCACGTAACCGTAGAACAGCCCGGCGGTCAGCTCCATGTCGCCGATGTGCGCGGCGCCGGGGTCGTCCTCGTCGCCCTGCAGGTCGTCCACCACCGAGAAGTAGTCGCTTTCGCTCTCTTCGGCATGCACCGTGAAGGCGTGGGCGACGTGAATGGCGGCGTCGATGTTGGCGGCCGGGTCCGAGGTGACCATGCGGCCAAAAAGGGCACCGACTAGCCCACCCGGAAGCCGGGTCGTCTCTCGCATAGCGCGGAAATTACCGCCTTCGCCACTGCGTGTGTTGAAAATGTCCTTAGCTGCCTTTTGGGCGGCACTAACATCCTCCGGATGTTCAGTACAAATAGTAGCAGCCTTCTCACGGAGGTATTCAACTTCGGGCAGCCCGAGCAGAAGGGGCTGGCGACCGCTCCGCTCCGTCCCGCTGTCGCCGTACACACCCTTCTGGAAAGCCTCTTCGACGGCGTTGACGACTTCCTCGTTCGGACTGCTTCCATTGCGCAGCGGGTCAATGACGCGGCGCGTAACAATATCGCGCGAGCGAACCGCCGCCTCTACATCGGGAATGTTGTGCAGGGCGAACTCGTCTTCCGCTACCCGCCAGTGCCGTTTGAGGCATTGGGAAGATATGCGCGTGCGCACGGCGCCGCCGTACGGCATCCGCTTGGCGAGGCCGCTGTCGTCGCGGTTGAGCAGGGCGGCCGGATAGGCGTGCAGCGTGTGGATCTGGAGGAATCTTGCGTTGGTCATTTTTTCTCCCTGGTTGCGGTTTACTGTGACTGTGTTTGTGTCGATCGTCTTTCGGCTGCGTAGTAGGCGCGGGCGATGTTGCGGCGAGCGTTTTCCGCCCGGTCTTCGCGGTAGCCGTCGTAGAGGATAAGCTGCGCCATCTCCCGCCAGTCGAACGGCCGGCTTGCGCCCACCATGCGAAACATGCGCGCCAGCAGCGCCCGCATCATCGGCCCGCGCGCGGTGAGCAGGCGGTTCAGCCTGGTTTCGCTGAAAAATCCGCCGTCACGATGTTCTTCGCCTCCCAAATAGAGCGCCCGGCCTACGGGCGTCGTTGCGGAATGGGCGGACCGGTTTTCGGATGTGTTGGTCATCAGCGCGATGCCGTGCAGTATCAGCGCCCACTTGCCCTCGACGGCCGGGTTGCCCGCCAGCTCGTGATGCGCCAGCAGCCGCCAGAAAACGGCCGCGTCCGGCGCGTCGGGGTCCATGCGGCGCAGTGCGGCCAGGTCGCCGCGGGGAAAGTCTTTGCGCGCGACCGCGGCGGCAATGCGCGCTGTAATCTCTCCCCAATAGGGGCGCCGGCCCTGCTGAGCCGGCGCGTCGGAGGCCGGGGCGTCTGGTATATTGTTCACTCTTCATCTCCTTCCTTGTCAAACAGCTCTGGAAATCCTTTCGGCCCGCGTATGCGTCCTTCAAAGACGTTTTCGGCGCGCACGCGGGCGCGGTAGCGTTGAATCGCCGGGCACGACATGCCGTCCAACGCCGCGTTCAGAATGGCACGAGCCTGATCGATCAGGCTGTCGCGCCCGTTCATCAGCCAGTCATTGCGAATCGCTGTCCGTTCACCCGGGTCGGCTTCGAATTCGCGTTGCAGCGCCTCAAAGAAGCGTTCATCTGCGTAGTCGCCAAGCCTGTTTCCCCAGGGCGCGGCGCGGGCGCGCTGGTCGGGGCTGATGTTCTGCGTGTCGCCCCCGGCTGCAAATACGGAGACGGCGTGGCGAAGGATTGACTGAACCAGCGCAACCTGTTCGACCCGGTCGTAAGCGATTTCGCTCAGTTCCTGGGAACCGCCTCCTGTCCCGAACACGGCTGTATAGGTCTTTTTCTTCAATGGAACGGTGCGCTCGTAGTATCCTTCGGTCTTGCCCATGCCGCGCACCATGCCGCGGGCCACGAGCATCATATCCTCGTCGGAACGGCCTTCTGCGGCCGCAAGCTTTGACAGCGGAGGATGTTCCCAATCAGGGGACGAAATGTAGTCCACCGTCCGCCTGTAGGTAAAGCCGCCGTGCGCCAGCGTCAGGGCCTTGCCTTCCTTCTCGTTAATTGGCGTCCAGGGGTCGCCCGTCCTGCCGTTCAACTGCTTTGCCTGGACGCGCTCCCCTTTGGAAGTCGCCCTTGTTGCATAAAGGCGGTCTGCGGAAACGGCGTGCAAACGAATGCGGCGGCAGACTTCAACGAAACATGGAGAGACCGTGCCAAACCGCAGCGCCTCCGCTTTCGAGCCATCCCAGGGGAGAGTCCAGAGAAGGCCCGGTCCTTCAATGTCCATTTCATATTTGTAGGCTATCTCCTCCACGTGCGTGAGAAGCGCGGCAATGTCCCGCCGCGCGTGCGCGCCCCAGCGCAAGGAAGGCGTGATGCTGAAGGCGGGTCTGCTGCTCGCCCCCCCGTTCATGCGAGCGATGCCGTAGTTTCCCGCACCCATAAACCCTTCCATCGTCTGCAAAGTCAGCAGCGCGAAGAGCCAGTCGTCCGGGTCGGCGTTGACCGCGACATTGATTTTGAGATCGTGGTTCTTGCCGGTGACGAGCATATCGAGTTCATCGGGCGTTTCGACGCGGTTCTTGTACTCTTTGCGTCTGTCCTCGGAGGAGGCCGGGGGTTGCATGAATGCGGGTTTGGCCAAGTCGTCTACGACGAGATGCCAGGGCTCGTCGTCGGGGAAGTCGGAAGTAAGGCCGCGCAGCAGTCGCCGCCACGCCTCCGCAGGAAGCGGAGGCTCGCTCAGCCCGGCGCGCTGCACAGCCAGCACGCCGAGTTGCACCAGGAAGGCGTGCCAGGGGTGGCGCTGGTGGGGCCGCAGCGCCGGAAAGGCGTCGATTTCGTCGCGCATCAGAGCGGCATAGATTTCCGGCAAGGACGCATGCGCCGTTGCCCCGCCTGAAGTGGACATTCGAATGATGGGATCTATAAGGATGTTTCTATCCATTTGACACGGGCCTCCTTTTTTTGATATTGTTCCCGCGAATGCGCAGAGAGCTTTGGGAAAGGGTATGAACTAACCTTGTTTCTATCAAGACTTGGCTGTTGTGATACCTCGTCCAATTGCTGTTGCCCGGCATGTCAGCGAAGTGTGTGCTTAGGCGTAGCTGCGTGCACTTTGCAACTCGTGATTCCTCACGAATCTCTTCTCTTGTGAAGAAAGACCTTTCCATTTTGAGAAATTGCCTCCAAAAAGTTAAACTGCTTTGATGTACTTTATGATTACGTATTCTAACTTAAAGTAGTCTCGAAGTCAAGACACTTTGCCTTTCTGCAGGGATACGCTAACGTAACGCTAATAATGTTGCCCCGTTTTCGCGGGGATAGACCGACTTACTCGTACAGTACCTCAGGTTCCCCCGCAGACGCGGGGTCATTCAAAACTTCAACGCAGCTAGGATTGCAGAGAGTCATCTTGCCAAGCTGCCGCAGTTGGCGTGCTCTTCACACCCGCCGCAACCCCAGCCGGTCATAGCGCAACTCGCGCCCGCCGACCTGAAATGCAAATCCGCCTTCGATCAGGTCCGGCTCGATGGGCTCGCCGCCTGGCTGAACGCCCCCCATGTGCGCCGGAATCGCCATCTCGGCGATTGTTGTCTGCGCAGAAAACGGGCTGGGCGGGGGCGGCTCGAACTCCACCTTGATCCCTTCGTCCCCCAGCCTGGTCCGAATCCTCTCTTCCACGCTGCCGAAGAGGACGTCTTCGTTGTCGGTCAGGAAGGACCTGTCTCTGCGCGCGACCGCGCTGTGGGCAGTCAGGTCGCCGGCAATTCTGACGCCCGCCATGTCTCCGCCGTGCGCGATCCAGTCGTCGCCCAACTCGTTTTCGATTTCCTCCAATGCGTCGGGATGCGTGCTCCGTTCCACCAGCTGCCGGTTCATTTCAGGTATGCGCCAGACTGTCCCTCCCCCCATCAATCGCCGAGTCGCCTCCAAAATGCGCAGGTCCTCGTACACAAAGCCATTCGGACCCAGACCGTTGGTGTCCTTCCTCTGCGTCAGCAGGGGAGTAAGGTCTTCGGCGGCGGGCATCAATACGAGGCAGACCGGGTCGCGAAAACCTCCAGGCCGGTCTCTGCCCGCATGCCGGTGCAGGCGGCCGATGCGTTGCAGCAACACATCGACCGGGCACAGGTCGGTGATCAACAGGTCGGCGTCGATGTCCAGCGACTGTTCCAGCGTCTGCGTGCCCACAACGACAAGCCCGCCGGCGGCGCGGTCTTTGCCCAACAGCGCCTCAACGCGTCCGTCCAGCCGCTTGCGGTCGTCGACTGCGAATCTGCCGTGATGCAGCGCGGGCAGACCGCCGAGCGAAAAGAGGAGATGCCGTTCAGCGGGCGCGGTTGCCTCTTCCAATGCCTGCTGCGTGCGAATTGCGAAGTTGACGGTGTTGCGAACGATGAGGACCTTTGCGCCGGCGCGCGCCGCCTGCAGGGCACGGCCGGCGACGTACGCAAAGTCCGGCATGGCGGGCGCCGGTTCGATACGGACCGTCTTTTCTCTTTCGTTTCCGCCCGCGGCGGCAACTTCTTCCGTGCCGTCGCAAGCTGTGCCGACGGCGGGATAAGGCGCATCGATTGCGCTCTGCAGCGTGCAGGGTTGCGAGCGGGCGCGACGGTTGCCCAACAACCAGCGACGACGCGCGACCGATCCCAATGTGGCTGACATCAGCAGCGCGTACCCCCCGGCGTTGCAATGCGCGTCCAGCAGCGCCTCCAGAATGGTCCGCATATAGGGGTCGGAGGCATGAACTTCGTCCACAACCAGCAGGTTGCGAGAGAGACAGGCGGCGCGCATATGCGAATGTTTGACCCGAAGCGCGGCCATCATGGCCTGATCCACCGTGCCGACGGCGATCTGCGCGGCCAGATACTGCTTGGCGCTTTCGGCGGCCCAGCGGCGGTTGCGCGTTGCGTCGTCGGGGTTGTCATCCCACCAGACCTCGTAGTCGTGCAGAAGTTTGCCGCTGGCGTCTCCAGCGCGCAGATAACCCGGCACCGCCAATAGAGGCTCTGGCGTCGAGTCTCCAGGAAACAGACTGCCGACAAAGCGTCTGATTCGCTTGTGGCTCTGGCTGGCCGCGGCGCGGGTGGGCAAGGCGAAATAGATGCCGTCGACCAGGCCCTTCTCATACATGCGGGCAAAGCGCCACAGGGCCGCTTCAGTCTTTCCCGATCCGGTTTCGGACTCGATGATTGCCAGCCGTTGGTCCAGCGGCGTCGCGCATGCGGCCTGTTGCTGGATCGAGTTTGGGGAGGCCGCGTCCTCGAACCCGAAAAGGCGGCTGAACTCCGGTACGCCTTGAAACTCTTCCCGCTGTTTCGCTATGTCGAGGCCGATTGCGCGGATCGCTTCTGCGGCCCTGGCGCGAGCTAGGTCGATGTAGTCGTCCTGCGGCTGGTCGTGGAACGGAAACCGGTTCTTGTCGGAACCGATCCAGTCGGCCAGCGTACACAGGCCCAGGAAGGCATGTTGGAATTCGGGCGGGGAGGGCAGCGGCGGCGCTTCAGGCGCAAACGCGGCCGGAAACCATTTTCGCGCCAGCCTTGCAATGCGCTCTACGCATCGCTGCGGGTCCAGCTCGCCGAAGGGGCGCCAGATCGCCGGGTTGGGCCCGCGCTTCCGCAGGTTGAGCGGCAACCCGTGATGCGAGAGCGCGGCGATGAAGAGCGCGCAGACCGTCTCGCCTCCACGGTCGTCCCAGCCCAGCAGATCATTCCAACCCAACGCGGGAGGAAGCCATTGCGCGGTCTCGCTGTCGGCGCCGGTCAGGACGGAGGCAAAGTCCTGGACGTGTCCCGTGCGCGGCGGTCTTTTGCGCTGCGGAGGCAGATCCTCGGTCCGCCAGATCTGGGCCTGAAACCCGACATTCACCTTGCCAATGTCATGCAACGCCGCGAGCACACACAACCGCGCTGCAGTCGTCCCGTCCAGGTCACTCAGCCCGCCCGCGCGCGCCAATCGCTTCCGGATCGTCGGCTGTGCCAGCAACGCCTCAAAGCAGGCCGCCACATCCGCAAGGTGATGCTCCAGCAGATGAACGCGCTGTTTATCCTGTCTATCTGACTTTCCCCAATGATATTGCGTGTATGCTGGCAAAATCTCTTTTCCTTAATTCCTTCTTGCGACGACCGGGTAATTGACTTGATACGTTATCTCTCCACCGGAAAACATCTCCTCTTCCACGATAAACCATGCCATTCTTCGAAGTTCAGGAGGAGAGCCACAGGCTTCTTTACTGCATCGGCTTCGTCCGACTCTGCAGAGATGGTCAAGTCTCCTCGTCGCGAAGGTAGTCCCAGCCCTTCTGCGTCAAAGAGACTATGGCCCAATCCCTGGAAAGAACGCCCCTTCCGATGATCAGACCCTGCTCAACGCACTGCTCCACGCACTGCTCCACATGAAAGTGCACCTGCGCATACGCGTAATCCCTAGGAATATCTTGATAATGCAGATTAGGGCTCGTTGACCTTTGTCTGAACAACGACTTCCGGGGGCAAATTACGCCTGATCGTCGAAGGGCGGGGCAGCTGCGCAAAGAAAATTCGATACGCCTTTGGTCTTCTCCGCGTCCCTCCGCGTCCTCCGCGGACAAAAAGGTGTTCTTCGCGACTCTTTGCCCTGCATATGTTTTGCGGAGAACGGCCGCCCGTGATCGGTCGCAGCTCGACCTCCACATGGCCCATCGATCAGTGGTGCGAGTTAACGGCCCGCCTTCGATCCCGCTTAGTGACCACGCAACCAGTACAAGGAGGGACGATCTGCATTCACTGTCAAGATGCGTAGATGCAGGTTGTGCTTTCGAAATAGTCGGAATAGTTTTGCCGCGTGCCGCATATCCTCCTCCACTATCTGACTTCTGATAGTTTCAGGGATTGCCATACGTCAATACTTCTCTCTTATGTCGGTCAGTCTGACGCCAGCTGGCCGCCATGCGCCTCGTTCAAACGCAACGCGCCCGCGGCCTCGCCAAATAGCGCGCTGTACGCCGGCCCGCCCGCGTCCAGCGCCGCGGTCGGGTCCTCGCCTCGCAACAGGAACTCTTCGATGCGGTCGCAGCACTGATGTACGATCGCGTCCTTTGCGCTCCGATCGGTCTCGCGGTCAATGATCGCCTGGACCTTTCTGACCAGCGCATTATACTGGCTGGCCGACAGTACCCTCGCAATCCGCATGAAACGATCCCGGCCGGGCGGGCGCGGTTCCGGCTCCGCCGCCGTCTCTTGCGAGCTCGCGCCGTTGACTTTGGCAGTTGACGTTTTCACCATCTGTTCGGTGTCATTTCTTATTTCTCTTTTTGTTTCTTTTTTTACTTCCAACTTCTGACTGATCATTTTGATCGGTACGTACTGATCATTTTGATCACTACTACCGTTCATTTTGATCACTATGTGGTGATCATTTTGATCACTATCGGGCAAGTTTTCCCGATTGCGATCATTCTGCACGGTATCGGGCAGAGCTTGTTCCCGATTGTGATCATTTTGCACGGTATCGGGCAGATTCCGTTCCCGGTTGCGGTCATTTTGCGCGGTATCGAACAGGTCCTGTTCCCGATTGTGATCATTTCGCACGGTATCGGGCAGAGTTTCCCGATTGTGATCATTCTGCACGGTATCGGGCAGCGGGCGGCCGTTGACGATGGCTTCGATCACCTCTTCTCGGAAGAGGTAATGGTAGATCTTGCCGGGCCGCAGCCTGCCCCGCTTGTCGATGTAGGGCTGTTTTTCGCGCGTGATTAGGCCCTTGTCGGTCAGGGCGCGGGCCGCACGCCGCACGGTTTCGACCGGCAGCCCCGATTCGAACGCGATCGTCTCCTGGGTCGGAAAGCAGTAGCCTTCGCGGTCGGCTTGAATCAGAGCGCGGATAACCGTCAGCTGCGCGGGGGTCAGCTTGTGCCGTTCACGCAGATGCGTCAGCCCGCCGTTCTTCTCGATCCTCTGACAATCCTGATAACTCATTGTCGCCTCCCTTTCCCATGAAGAGAATAGGCCGCAGGGCAGGCAGGCAGACAACGCACAGTATTCGATTGTGGACTTGTGGGTTGTGGGTAAACATGTGGCACGTCTCTTTGCCGGGTATGCCGCCTGCCAAGCGGCAATGTTTGATGGATCGATCCTATCACAGGGCCCGGGAACGACAAAACCCGCCGTTTGGCGGGCCTTGCGGACGGTTGGCGGGCCGTCGGGTATCAAACATACCATCGAGCATAGAGACGGTAGCTCTCTGGATTTCGCCGCTCATTGGCTCCCCAGCGGCTGGGTCGACAATCGTTCGTCAGTGCCCCAATTCTACTCGACGCCAATTGGGGTGTCAAGTCTGTTCAGCGCCGAAGGCGCCCCATAGTCGCCGACTCGTCGCCGATTCGTCGTCCTATCGCGCAAATTGGCCACCCTTCTTTTGGACCGGACCCACCGAATACACCCTTTTGCGCATATATTGATACATGTATCAATATATGTTGAGTTGCATTATTTACATCGGGGAAGGATTTGGAGCGTGCCGGCGTCGGCAATCCGCGGGCCTGAGCGAGGACCAACCCTTTTCGGTTGTCGCTGTGCCCCGCAAAAACGTGCACAATGAAATCGCCCGTCAGAAGGCGTTCTAGGACTGGATAGTCATCGACGGAACGCCGCGCGACAACGCCGTCACCCGCTCCTGCCTGATCGCCGCCGACCTGGTCGTCATCCCGATTGAACCGTCGGCGCTGTCGGCCTGGGCCTCCGACCGGCGCCCACCGCAGGTTCAAGCAGCTGGCCGCGGCGCAGGAGACAACCATGTCCGACCTCTGCCGCGCCTGGGTGGAAGAGGCGCTGGCACATCATTTTGGCTAATCGCGCCCAAGGACACCATTCACCACATCCCCCATGAAACGATTTCTCAATTTCGTCTCACGCCTTCTCTTCATCATCGCGGTCGCTGTCGCCTTCATCCTGCTCGGTATTCTCGTGGTGCGGGTGGATGACCTGGCAAAGCAGGTCGCCGCGCTGTCAACACGCATGCACGGGCTCGAGCAGGGGGGCGCGGCCCAGCCCGGGAGCGGTTCGCAGGGGGGCGCGCCGAGCAAAACACCCACGCGCACGCCCACGCCGACCGGGCCCACGCACACGCCCGGCCCGACCCGGACGCCGACGCCCACGCGCACAGCGACCTTCACGCCGGTGCCTACCCCCTATTTCATCGTCAACAGCGACTGGGCCAATGTCAGAAAGGGACCCGACCCCGAATACCCGATCATCGATGCCATCCCCAGGGGCGAGCAGCACGACATCGACGCCCGCAACCCCTCCGGCGCCTGGCTGGAGTTCTGCTGCGTGAAAGGGCAACGCGGCTGGATCTATGCGCCTCTCGTGGACGTAAACGTCGAAGTGACTGTAATTCCGACAGTGAGTGCCACCCCAACCGTCCCGCCGTCGCCCACACCTACACCCACCAACACGCCGACACCACCCCCCACACCACCCCTCGTACCATCCCCCGGGTGTGACCCACACAATCCACTCGGAGAGGATTGCGATTGTGGGGATTTCAGCACCCACCGACAAGCGCAGGCGTTTTTCATTGCCGCTGGCGGACCGGACAGCGACCCACACCGGCTGGACGGAGATAGAAACGGCCTCGCGTGTGAACGCCTTCCCTAATGATAGGGAAATCCATGGTTCGCCCGCGTTGGTCACGGGTGAGAACAGGACGGTCGAGACGCAAGGACTGGAAGAGAGACGTGAGTCTCTGCTGTCCGTCCAGGATGAGCCGATCGGCTTCCCGATTCTTCGGTGTTGGTGCGCCTTCCAGGGGGCGCTGCTTAAATCGGACGGTCTCACCTCCCGCCCTGAGCATCATCACTGTGCCAATCGGATAGCCCAAGGAGATACTTGCAAGCAAGCTTCGAACGTGATCGTCGTCCCAAACCCACCCCCGCTGGAAATTAGGCAGTTGCGTACTCCCGTCCGCAGCCTCTCCGAGCATCCCGTCGAGTGATTCCTTCTCAACACGAAACGTCGTAATATTCATAATGGGCCCTCATAGACTCTGTTTCCCGCTGCGACCAAGAGAAGCTATCCCCCTGCATGCATGCCACCTTGAGCACGGCGCGATTATCGCATGCCGGAATAATCACGATATGAACCCACTCCAATGACGCAGTGCAATACTTAACGGCGTCTCGATCCAAGTAGTGAATCGCGGTGCAACAGTTTCGACATCCCCATCCCACGTGAAGGTAAACGAATCGACGGTGCAATTATAGAAATCGGGATCGGACGGTTCTTCAGAATCTTCCATTCTGTCTTTGACGATTTGCGCAAAAGCAGTCGCGGCCATAATCCCGGTTAGCTGTCGGCCTACATGATGAAGGGAGATAACAAATATAAGGCGCGGTATTCCAGACTGGTTCTCTGGATTGATGGATAATTTGGTAAAGAACCTGTCTTCATTCAAGTTAGCCCAATGACTGGCATCCCTCGCAGTTTGAACCACCTGTGCCCGGTACCGGTGTTCTTTGTTGTTGTCTGGCCCGCCCACATCGATGACGCAATCTACAGTAAGGCCAGCTTCACGAAGCTGCTGACGAATCGGAGCGTCTTGAGATTCCAGATATGTTTTGGCCGTCTCCCGCAGGGAAGAAGCGACACGATTGACCGAGCGCAACTGAGCTAGTCTATCTCGTTGCCGCCGCCTGATCTGCCCGGCTATATGATCCAGAACCTGACTGACCATGCCGGAGTCTGTGACAGGCTCCGGCTCACCCAATGCCTCAAAGATCATCTGTCTTTCCAATCGAACAATGAACTGAACGAACGGATTGAGATCGCCGGCGTCAGCAGACTCTAGACAATCGATATACTGTTTTCGATCGTCCCGTGTTACAACAATGGGCAAGTACTCTTCCTTTACCAAATGCCAGGTTAGCAACGCTCGTGCAACTCTTCCGTTTCCATCTTGAAACGGGTGAACTTGTGTGAATCGGTGATGCAACCAGGCTGCAATCAGGAGCTTGTGATAGCTGTCGTTTGCCGTCTCGAATTCGTGATATAACTTGACTAGATTATCGATTTCGCTATCTACTTGGTCAGGAGGACAGTACTCATGAATCTGGCCGTCAGGCCGGGTTGGATTGTTGGGTTGCGTCTTGAAACCACCCTTATCCAGTTCGGTTTCGAAAACATGACCGAACTGATTAACAGCACTGTAGGTGGCTTGGTTTCGAGTCAATAATTGATGGAGTTCTCTGATGTAATGCCCGGAAAGCGGTCTCTCGTGTCTGATGGATTCAGTCACAAATTCTGCCGAATCCTGATGATCTTTCAAGACTTTGACGAGATCCTGGGGATCACGGTCCGTGGCAGTGCGATCAATCAGGTCTGCGATGAGGCCGTGTTCTACGAGGGTTTGGGTTGTGCCGCGGTCAATAGTGTAAAGCCCTTCTATGATTCCTGTTTCAATCGCCCAGCGGCGGTCCAGGCGCTCCAGAAAAGCCCTGTAAGCGTCAGGATTTGATTGCTCGCGTTGTCTACGAAAGCGCAGCCACTGCTGGTGAAGCGAGTCAATCTCTTGGAAATCCATATTGGAAGTATGGGTGTTAAGGCCCTCTAAAGGCTGCCACTTGTGTGCAGGCATAACTCAGATTTCCCTATCTACACGATTCATCGATTGTTCTCTACGTCCGACCTGCTAGAGTTCGTTGACGTTTGTCTGAAAGGCGATCGGCGAAGGCAAAGTACAGCTGATCGCGAACGGCTGCGCACAGAAAATCCGATCCCGCCCTTGGTGTTCTCCGCGCCCCTCTGCGTCCCTCCGCGGACATAAAAGCAGTTCTCCACTTCACTTCGCGGATCAATCGGTTTTGTCTGTCATCGGCATAACCAACCCTCCACGCACCCCTCACCGCAACCCACCCCTTCCCAACCTCAACGCCTCCAACGCCTCCGAAAGCAACGCATTTATCCTCTCCACCTTCTCCCCGTCAGGCTCCTTTTCACCCCCAAACTCAATCCGAACCTTGAACACGATCCGATCCCCAGCCGCGGCTTCCAGAATCTCCGGCATCAGCTCTGCAAGGTCCTGTATCCCGTGCCCCTCCAACGTCGCCTCGGCCGTTAGCACCCCCTCCTGGTAGTCATCCTTGAAGTCCCGGATCACGCCAGGCTTGGCCGTCGGCGTCTGCAGCAGAACACCTTGAGCCCCCGACAGATCCGTATCCAGGGGAGCGCTCCCTTCAGCCAGCTCCAGCCACTGCGCGCGAATCCCTTCGCCAATCGCGGATCGAACCGCGCTCCACGGCAGATTCACCCCCCGCTTGGCTGAGATGGCGGTCATGATGGCCAGCGCACTGCTCTTGCCGTCCTTCCACGCATCCGCAATCTCCTCCGCCATCAACTCGCCCACCGCAATCGGTTCCAACGGCGGTCTCAGTACGGCTGACGGAGCAAGTACCCCGGCGGGGATCGGTTCGCCCAGGATCGAAGCGGGACCGTTGGTCATCCATACTGACCCCTGGGCGACCGCCTGCGAAATAGCCTCACTGACCTGGTCCGGCTCACACGCCGGAATGAAAAACGTATCCTCGTACCCCTCCATCGGTACCTGCACGGCACGTTCGCCCGCGAAATAACTGTGCACGGACTGAACGCTGATCTCATCCCCCTGCCAGAGCTCCGGGAGCACACCGTACGCAAGCAGCGCCGGTTTGAGGTCGCTAAGCGTAGCCGACACCGGCAGACAGACCTCCAGGCTCGGTTCACGCATCACGCTATCATCGATCCGTGTGCGCCAGTAGCTCTTGTACGTCCGGTCGGGCCGCATTGTGCGCCCCACCCAGATTCCGCTCTCGATTCCTTGGACAACTGTGTCCAGAATCTCCTTATGGCGTAGCATTTTAGGCAGTCTGGCGTTCTCAGCGAAGGCGCCCACCAAGTTTTTCACGCGCCGCGCCGGCTCGCCCTCGCGCCACAGGTCATAGGGGCCGTTCGGCATCATCGCCTCCGCGCTGATCGCCGTCTCCTGGATGCGGGCGCGCCGGTCGGCTTTGATGGTCGTGAAGAGCGGGTCGCCGGTCGCCGCGATCCGGAAAGCGTGGACATCATTGGCCTCGTTGACGGTGACAACGATCGAATAGGCCTGCCTGATGCCGTCTGAAATGCGCTCGCCGGCCGCCCGCGTCTCCGCGACAAGCATCTGCGCACGGATCTGATCAATCGGCTGATCCTTGAGCTGCGTACCGACCTCCTGCCAGCCAAGATGGTGCCGAATGCGATCTCGGGCGCTCTCAAGTCCATCCTTGGAGGGAACAGCCAGAACGACAGCGTTGCGATAGACGCGCGGGCGGTCCGCCGCCGTCGTCTCTTTGATGAAGCGTATCGCCTCCGCGCTCGGCTTGCCGGACTCCGAAGCGGCCCCGGGGCCGAGGACGGCAAAATGAAACTCGCCGTCGTCCTGCACGTCCCTGGGCGCCTGTGGCAGTGTATGCACCCGGGCGCCCGCCGCAGCCGCGCCGCCCGTCAAAGATTTCTCTTTGCGTATCGCCTCGATGAGCTGGGATTCGATCAGCTGGGGCGGGACCCGGTTCCGGCACGCGTCGTCGTGCATCTGCCGCAAATTGGGACGGTTCCCCAGCCGCCAGGCCTTGGGCAAATCCTCCGCGCCGTCGCCGCCCCCTCTGTCTGCGCCCATCTCCACCTCATCCAGAAACCAGGACAGATAAGTCCAGCGCACCAGCGCCTTCTCCAACTCGATCTTGTCAGGCCTCATCGTGCCCAGCAGCAGCAGCAACGCCCGCGTCTGCGCCTTCTGCCCGACCGGTTGAGAGCTGAGAAAGACCGAAATGACTGCCTGTTCTAACTCTCGACCGTTCAGGCCGCTCGTGTCCGATTGAATCGCCCGCGCTTTGTCCAGTTCGCCTTCGAGGATCGGCCGCCACGCCTGGTGGCCGCCGGCGCTTGCTTCGGCAGTGGCGATGGCGGCCAGGTCGCTGGTCGCTTCGGCCAGTTCCCCCTCCCCCGGCCTGTTCAGAAAGACGTTCGGCCCTACTAGGGGGTTGGTATCCCACTTCTCCGCGTCCCGCAACGCGATCGCAAAGGTGCGCAGGATCCCGCGCGTACGCTGGAATCCATCCATCTGGGTCCAGCGGCTGTAGAAGATTTCGGTAAGATCAGGGTGAAAGGGATAGCTTCTGAGATATCTATCCTCGGTTGCCTTGCGCCCCTTCTTAGTCTGTGCATCGAGCGCAGCCAGGCTGCTTACGACCGCTGTAACGTGCGAACTGAAGCGACCCGGGTCACTTATCGACTCCGGTTTGAAGAAGCGCCGCCGCAGGACCTCGGACACATCCTCCCGGCTCACCGGGCTGGCGTCCTCCTCCGTCTGGCGCCCGAAGACTTCAGACACCTCGCGCAGGATCTCATTGCCCAACCGGTCGTGCTTGCCGGGATCGGAGGCGAGCAACGAGGCAACCATCGCGCAGCGGTCCACCTTGACGACCGCCTGCGTCAGATATTGAAAAAAGGCGACCATGCGCCCGCGCGCCGATTGCTCGGTCTCGACCTGCGCCCGCAGATACATCAACGCTTCGTCCAGGAGTACGAGCGTGGAGAGCCCTTCCTCCTGCGGCTTCGATAACAGACCAACGATCAGGGGTTCCGCCGGCGGCGTGTCTCGCTCCTCATCTTTTCCACTGGCACTGATCATGCGCAACCCGTTGGCTCCAGCCAGTTGATAGGCAAGAACGCTCCAGGGATGCCTGAGCATCCTGGTGGACCCGTCGGGCGCGGGTGTCTCTACGCCCAGCTCAAAGTCGATCTTGTCGAAACAGAGCGCGGCGACCCGCGCGTGCGGCAACCGAAAGTCGATATGCGCTTTGAAGTCATGCACGGCCGGCAGGTCCGGCAGCGTGGAAGGGTCATGGACAAGATGGCGCAAGGTGATCAATGTGTGCGTCTTGCCGCCGCCATAGGTGACCGACAGCTTGCGATAGGCCTTGTCGCTGCGGCCCGCCAGGCGCATCGCCACGTCCCGCACCAGCTCGCGCAGGTTCAACGTCGGGTAGGTCAGGGCGAAGAACTCGGCCGGATCTTCGTAGACCTTGCGCTGTCCCTTCTGCAGCAACACGTCATACAGATCGGCGGCAAAGACGGCCAGCGACAGCTCGCCGCTCTTCAGATCGTCGCGCAGGCTTACGACCTCGTGCCAGGGTGTCAAACTGCGTTTCTTGCTCATCTTGTCCTCTTTGCACACAACTGAATCTTCTGCAGCTGCCTGGGTGCGCAGGCCCATTGGTATCTGGAATTTGTCCAATAACGTTGAATAGAAAGGGGGGTATCTCCGCTTACCTTCCTGGGAGCATTAGGTAGGAATACGGAGCGAGTTGATATGGCGGTAACCTCTGCTTCTGTATGCAGACTGAATTAGGGCCCGTCGACCTTTGTCTGAACAGCGATTTCCGGGGGCAGAGTGCGACTGATTCGCGAGCGGCTACGCACAAAAAATTCGATACGCCCTTGGTGTTCTCCGCGCCTCTCCGCGTCCCTCCGCGGACAAAATGATGTTCTTAGTGGCCCTACTGCATTGTTCTCATCGGACTGCTTTGGGGGACGACAGGCGGCAACAGCGACGCATCATCATTGTCCTGCCGCCGCCGTATCTCCCCGGCCAGCTCGACAAAACGGGCATAGCTGCCGAAACGGTACGTTGTTCGCTCGTCTTTCGATATCTGTCTCCACTTCTCTTTGCCGGTCCCTTTCCAATAGGCGATTATGTCGAATTCTACCCAACCCGGTGATCAGCTCGCGCCTTTCTTCTCGCAGCGATGAGATTGCGCCTGAGCCTCTCAGCCCAATGCTGAATACCGCTATCCTTAGTTTCCCTTGCACACCTCCGCACCGCAGCATGAAGTACTTTATTGTTCTTTAGGTTTTCGACGACCTCTAGTCGCGGGCGAACGGGGCCCCGAATTAACCACTCCGCTGCGTCCCATGCCGGATCAAGTTTGCTCTCTGCCAATATCGCTTTTCTTGCTTCTTCTTCGATGCGAGAGCCTATGTCTTTGGGAGTCCAACCGAATATGAGCGACAATAGCGCACGTAGAATCTCACGATAGACACGGCCAATCATTCCTCCGTATGTGTTGTTTCCACCCTCGATACTCGCGTACCTGTTTGCTACAAAGATTTCAGCTTTGCCATGTTTCCGAAAATAATCAACAATGTTTGTGTTGCGCTGGATGTTTGTGACGACTCCTAGGTATTGTATGGCGCTGTCGAAACATCGCTCTAGTTCATTGAATGCCGTTGGGTTGTGTTGTTGAACATCCGCCAATAGTCGATGTAGTTCATGCCCGCGAGAACGAACCTGCTTCTCTGACAGGCCGCCGTCTAGCAGAATCGCCTTTAGGCCCTTCTCGATTGCTTCGTGAGCGTTTCTTGTATTCGCCCGTGCCTTAGCATTTGAGTATGCTATGGAAGGAGCGCTAGTCAAGAAAAGTCTGTCTAAGAATTCATTCTTAGGTTGTTCATCTAGGTTTCCCACATAACCCAAAAGGTCATTTGTGTCGTCGAATGACGGTCTTTCCAGTTCATCGAGGGCATACCGTAGATCCGCCCATATGTCTTGCTTGTTTAGCGACATTTTAATACCTGCCTTTCAGCACACACAGAACAGAGCCCATCGTCGTCAAGCATGATCAGACATTCAATTGAATAGTTGTCTCGCCAGTCGATCTCCCGAATATGGTTTCAGCATCGACTCTCAAATCAACGCCCGCAGCTTCCCCCGAAAGTACTGGAAACTGGGGGATGCGTTGTTCTCCACATCCATCAGCGGGGAGATTTTCGTCGCCCATACCGACTTTTCCCTGCCCACCGCTTTCCCTTTCTTTCTCTTCAGCGCTCTTGAGCCGCCCGGGAACACAGCGTCCGCCAGAAGCTCCCATGTCCCGCATATCGAATCATTGGCGTAACCGTTCAAGACAGCGTCCCTGGCCTGCGGATACGCCGCTTTGATCGCGTGTATGTCGCCGAGCAACCAGGCCTCGCCTTCTTCGATAGCAATACAGAAGCGTGTGTCCGGTCTTGGGTTGCACGCATGGAGGACTGCGAGGAGTTCCTGGCGAAATGTCTTCAGACAGTTGTCGTCCAGATCGCAGACCACGAATAACACTGCCGGGTAGTTGGCGGGATAATTGGCGAATGTCTGCCCGTACCCCCTGAGCAACTTGGGAAGCTGGTCGAGAAAAATGCGTTGCTCGGCATTTGTCTTGGGCATGAGCTTTGGGGGAATGCGACCGATTCCTCTGTAACCGATCACTCTGAATGTATCTTGCGCGCCGATAATCTTCGGGATCAGAACGTCGAGCGCCCTCTTTCCGGATCGGTCTTCAACGAGGATTTCAAAGTGCATCAGCTCACCTCGCGTCAAGATAGTCGCTGTACCAGAGGCCGCCCAGCGGCAACCCCTCCTCGACCAGATTCTTGACGAGAGGATCGTCGCTGGCCCGGCGGATGGTCGAAAAACCGTCCGCCCCCTTCTCCAGGATCCAGACCTCCTCCGGGTTGAGCGCGTCCACAAGATAGGGCTGATGCGTCGTGACGAAGACCTGCGAACCGCCTCCGGGCCCGCTGGCATGTTGCCGAAACTCGTCGACCAGCGTCTCCAGCAACTTGTGATACAAACCGTTCTCAGGCTCTTCAATGCACAGGAACGGCGGCGGCTTCGGATCTTCAAGCAGCAACAGATAGGCGAAGACCTTCAGCGTCCCGTCCGACATCTGCTGGGCATAGAAAGGATCTACAAAGCCTCTGTCGTTGAAACGGAGCAGCAGGCGCCCGTCGCTTGTCTTTTCCGTATCGATCCGGTCAATACCGGGTATCTTCTCGGCAATGCCTTGGAGAATCGTCTCAAAGCGCTTGGCATGCTCGCGCTGCATGAACTGGACGACATTGCCGAGGTTATCGCCGTGGATGTTGAGATGCGGCTGGGGACCGGCCAGCGGCAGGCCGCGCGCCGCGTCCGGCGCGAAATAGCTGAGATACCATCCCTCGATGAAGCGGCGGAAAGCGGCAATGCGCGGGTGCTGTTTCAAGGCGCCCAGCGTGGCTATGCCCAGTCTGCGTCTGTCCTCCAATTCGATGATTTCGGACTCGCTCGAATCCTCCGCTATGTTCAACTCGACCAGTTTCTCAAAGTCGATCTTCTCCTTGCTTGGGTCGATTACAATCCCTTCCTCTTCTCCGGTGAATACAAAACCTTTGCCGTCACTGAAAATTAGATATACAGCTGGGCGCTCGTAGAACACGCCTATCGGCCTCTGCCAGAGCCCTTCTCGCAATACATAAGGCTGTCCGAACTCGTCCACATCAATGGCGACCTCGTAAGTGATCGGCTGGGCTTCGCCATCTTCTTTGTAATACACTTCAAATTCGATAGGGCCGGTTTCACCTTGCGACCGTATCCTCTCGAAGCCGCCGCGCCCGCGTGCACCACAGGCCACCTCCACGCCGGAGTTCAGCGCATCGAACAAAAAGCCGAACGCATCGAACAGGGCGCTCTTGCCAACGCCGTTTTTCCCGATAATCGCCGTCATGTCGGTGAGCGGCTGGCCTTCGGGTTGGTTCCACAGGCGGCCCAGGGGCACATCCCTGAGCACCTTGAAATTCCTTACTCTGAACCCCTGAATCTTGGCCATCTTGCAATCCCCATTTGCTACACGGTAGGACAAGGCCCACATCCCGTCTGCTGTGAACGCCCAGTCGTAATGCCAGGTCAATCCAAAACAAACCGGCCCTGACGCGTCGGGGCCACATGATCTCGGGCCTTAACATGGTTACTGATCGCCTCCAGGATCGAGCGCTCTTCCGACCCGGCCTCGGCCAGCTCAATTAAAGCCTGCAGGATCTGCGCAAACAGCGCATTGCGCTGCAGCCCGCGTTCGTCAATGTAACTGTTCACCTTGCTCTGATCGCCGCCGCGCCAGAGCTGCATCAGCTTGTGCACCTGGTCAATCAGCGGGACAGGACGCCCGCCCGGGCCTTCAACTCCTAGATTGCGTCCCGTCCGCCGGTTCCAGGGCTTCAGCTTGACCTTGGCGCCGCCGCCACTCTCTTCTCCTTCCCCCTCGCCGCTGCCGTCCTGCTCAACCTCTTCGCCGGCGCCGCGCTTTCTGCCCCTCGCCAGCAGGTCATGCTGGTTCACCAGCGCCGCGTCGGAAAGGTTGCAGGAAAGCGCGTAAAGGATACAGCCGCCGACCGGCGCCTCGCCTATGCCGAAGTCATTGCGGTGCAGCAGGTAGTAGGTGGTGACGTCGTCCAGCCCCGTCACCGCCTCCTCACCGTCCCGAGACAGCACGCGACCGACCACGAAATCAACAACCATGCGCCGCACCTCGCGCAGGAATTCAGAGACGCTCATCAGCTGGTTAGGATTATTGGCCTTCTTGACCACCGGGTACTTGCTGAACGCCTCCAGCGCCGGCCCCGTCGCCGCCCACACGAAGTCCGGCCCGCGAATGCCGGCGTCCCAGAAGTCGTGCAGCTGCAGCGTTATGTTTTCCCGCATCTCCTGCAACACGCTGCTGTCCCACCCGGGACGGCCTGGAAGACGCTTCCTGCAGACTATCCATACTGAAGATGACAGAGCGGCGGAAGCAATGGCTCGATTCCGGTTCCCCATCTCTGTTTGTATTGGCCACGACCCGTCAACGACAAAACCTGCTCGAATCAGGGCAGCAACCAGTGTTTCCCAGGCATCCGGCTGCTTGTTTGCGAAAACGATTACAAGCAGACCATCGCTCTTCAACACAGAATGACAAGAACGGAACGTGCGGGCCATGCCATCTTCGTAATTTTGCTTCGATCGTTCCCTGTCACCACCAAACCGGCTAGCGTCGTCTATCAGCTCGCCATCATCAGAGTTGTGATCCCACTTTGGTCCGAGACTTCTGGAAAAGGTATGCTCAATTTCGGGAGACAGCCCCTGAAGCGAACGCTTCAGCCAGACATAGAAAAAATCCATCAAGTCGGAATATGGAATCGCATCGTAGTATGGAGGGTCGGTCAGGATCAGGTCAGCGGTGTTGACTGAGCAGGAAACTGCTGACTCGCAGATGCTTCTCCCGACGCTAGCCGTTTCGACGCTCTGTTGCAGGTGTTCACAAACCTTATAAACCCAGTCTATCGATTGGATAAAGCCTCCCGTAGTGTCGGACAAAGGCGCGTACTCGGCGAAATCCCATACAATCGGCAATGCAAATCGGGCGAAAGTACTTCTGATTGTCTCGCGATCATTGGTCCATGTCGCCAGTGCACTTCCTCGATCTGCCATACGGCTGATTATGGGGGCGCACATGGCAACAATGGACTCTGCCCAATCGGCGGGATAGCTGTCGAGTTCCCTCGGCATGGCACGCAAGGCACTAACGAACTCTCCTAGTGCCAGGAGTTGCCGATTTGTAAACAACTTGCGCCACGTGTCGAGTCCGTAGAGTGGGACACGTATTCCAGGGGCTTCTTTGCTCGGAAGCGATTCTTTCGGCAGACCAAATGGAATCTCATCATACAACGCCTCCAGCTCCTCCTCCGGCACTTCCGCCACCGACCGTTCATGTTCTGTGGGTAGCCGGTACTCCTTTCCCTCCCGGCCATCCACCACAACCGCGGTCATCACCGCGCCCAGCCGCCCCGCCTGTCCCTCCAAACGGATATCCTCCATCGTCATGATCACGCCGCAACAGGGGCAGGTTGCGCCGGCCCGCGACATTGTGCCCCCGCCGGCGCGCCTGTCGTGTTCGCGGCGCTGCGCCGCGTTGCCGCCAACGCGCGGCACGTCCGCCTCCACCCCAAAGACGACACCGGTTCCGTCGGCCTTCGGCTCCATCGTCAGCAACACACGCTTGCGCTCCTTCTTGCACAGCCAGCGTGTTTTGAGCAGGGGCAACGTAGCGCGGCACTGCTTGCATTTCACCGTGCGCGCCCACAGGTAAGCAACCGTCGGCTTGGCGATCCAGCGCCGGTTGCGCGGGTCCTTGAGATAGTCTGCGTCGAAAGCAGCGTTGAGCGGATCGATTTGCGCTACACCCTCTGCGTCGACCTCCAGCAATTGCATGGGAGGCGGGCTACTGTCTTCGCTGTCGGACGCCAGCGGCACGTATTCGGCGTAAGTCGGGTAGTAGGATGCCAGCTGCTTGCGCGCCCTGGCCAGCACCCAGCATCCCCAGGCCCGCACCTGCCACGCAAGATCGGCCTCGAAGATCGGATCCTCCTGGCTCAGGTAGTTCAGCTGCGTCTCACCCTCCCCATGTCCGAGCCGCTCCAGCATGGTTCGCAGTGACGCGCCCTTGAAGCCCCTGGCTTTGAAGAAGCTCTCCATGAACTCGCCGTCGCGCAGCGCAAACTCCGGCAGCGGCCGCGTCTGACCGGCCAGCTTCTGCGGATATTCAAGCGTGCATTTGAGGATGAACCAGGCGACCGGGTTGATGTCCATGGCCGTAACCTCACAACCCAAACGCATGGCCTCGAGTGGGATCGCGCCACCACCCGCAAACGGGTCCAGCACCTTGGGCGCACGCCCCCCGTAGGACCTGCGGATCTCGTCCCGGAACCACTGCAGGTCCGGACCGTTCTCCCGCCCCCAGTGAAGTATGCCTCCGACCGTCTCCTCCTTCACCTTCTCAACTTGGCGCCCGTTGACCCGCCGCCGCTCGGTCTTCTCCCTCACGCGTCCCGCCATCCGCTCCAGAATCTCCTTGCGCCTCTCCGCATCGCCCGGGTCCGGCAGCAGCGTCGCGATCAACGCCGCGCGCGAAGCGGCCAGCGGCCTACGCGCCGGCCAGATGTGCAGCGTAGAAATGTGCCCATGCCGCACGTTCTTCTCATGCACGGAGTCGAGCGAGGTCTGCTTGAGGGGGAAGGCGACTTCGATGAGGCGTTTGTCGTTGATGGTCATAGTGCCCTCGAGTTAGTAACTGCGCATGGCTCGATCTGAAAGTACCCCATTCCCGCGTTGGTACGTTCACTCACTCTTACCGCTCTCCTATGCTGGCCTAGCATTTCTGTGATTTCAATGAGAGCTTCGAATCGGTCACTGTCGTAACGTTCAAATGTCTGAACGCTGAAAACAGTAGTCGCCTCCGGTTGACTCGTATTCAACCGTGTCTGTACCTGACTCAGTTGCCACTCTGGATTGTTTATCACTATCTGTTGCAGTGCGTGTATGTAATTACTCAGATAGTTTCGAAGGACGGGCTCAACATCAACGTCTGTTTTCGAGGGCATACTGCATACTGCATCATATAGATCTTCGTAACGGGCAGCCAGTCCAGCTTCAGTCGTCGGCTTAGACAGAACCTGAATCTCGTCGTCCAATGCCCGCTGCTTTGCGTCCTCTGACCTGCCCCCGACGTTTGTACCACTTGTTATGTTAGTCCTTCAAGCAAGGGGACAGGGTCGGCAGGCAAGAGGGCCTCAGGCGCCGGCGGCCGGTAGCCCAGAGAGCTGTGCGGTCTGATCCGGTTGTAAGTCCGTCTGTAGCGCTCCGTCAGCACACGCACCTCCAGCAACGTATAGAAGACCTCTCTGTCCAGCAGTTCGTCCCTCAACTTCCCGTTGAAACTCTCGATGTAGCCGTTCTCCCACGGCGATCCAGGTTCGATATAGAGCGTCCTGGCTCCCACCCGCCCAAGCCACTCACGCACAGCCCGGGCCGTAAACTCCGGCCCGTTGTCCGAGCGAATATGGTCGGGCACGCCTCTGAGCACCATCAACTCGGCCAGCACCTCTATCACATCGGCAGACCGTATGCTGCGCGCAGCCCGGATCGCCAGACACTCCCTGCTGTATTCGTCAATGACGGTCAGCAACCGCACTCCTTTGCCGTCATGGAGCCTCAGGTGCACGAAGTCGTAGGCCCACACATGGTCTTTCCACGCAGGCTGCAGACGCACACACGAGCCGTCATTGAACCACAGACGCCCTCTCTTCGGCTGCTTCGCCGGTACCCTAAGCCCTTCACGTCGCCATATCCTCTCCACACGCTTGTGGTTCACTTGCCAGCCGCGATGCCTCAGAAGGGCGGTGATCCTGCGGTAGCCGTACCTGCCGAACTGACTGGCCAGCGCCACGATCTCCTCGGTCAGCGCCTTCTCATCCTCCACCGGTATCGGCTTGTATCGCTGGGTGGAGCGAGGATGACCCAGCACTCTGCAGGCGCGTCGCTCCGAAACCCCACAGCGCGCCTTCACGTGGTCGACACACTCGC
>Ga0209020_1000807_pt1 | contig 36110 bp, 33 predicted proteins | sample PinacodermBB_FD_187298 | JGI IMG/M metagenome (GOLD analysis project Ga0209020, IMG submission 187298) | Host-associated microbial community of the marine sponge Aplysina aerophoba from Gulf of Piran - sponge pinacoderm, lysed by bead... | ecosystem: Host-associated > Porifera > Sponge >... | reverse complement strand
CGACCGGCGCGACGCGTTTCCCGGAGCGCAACGTCAGCAACGCCAGAGCGCTGTTGATCCGCGCCAGACTCAACGACCGGCGCGACCGCTGGCGGACCCCACCCAACCACCTACCCGCGCACGTTCTTATTCTCGGAGGGCGACGAGGTCAGGGGATAGGCGGTGCTCTCGAGTTACTTCAGGATCTGTCGTCGGCAAAATCATTGAACGTCAATGGGTTGCGTGCCGAAGCGATATTGATGCGCATCCGATCACGTGTCCAGAGGCCATTCCTCCGCCCACCACGGCGGTGGGTGAGTTCACATTCGTTGCCTTCAATCAGGAGACGGTCACGCCTACGCTGAACTCCTCTGGCTCTGTGTCCGCGGGGCTCAGGAGGTGCTCGGCGGTGGGTGGAAGCCGCGCTCGGTGAAGTCATCGTCGAACGCCAGCGCGTGCGTGATGCGTCTCGCTCGCATCAACTCGAACGACGTCCAATCCACCAGCGAGACGTTCCGGCGCCCGGCTGCCAGCATCGCGGCCAGGGCCCGCTGGTGCAGGTCGGTGTCCACGTCCTCGACGACGAGGACCTCGAGCACGGAACCGTGCAGTTCGCCGACCGCCTGCATTCCCAGGCGCCTCTGCACGAGCGCGCTGGTCTCGACCACCACGCCGTAGTGCGTGATGCCACGGCGCCGGCCGGACTCCATGTCGTCGAGCAGCCGTTCCCACCCCCGGGCGGCCGCCGCGTGGTGATCGTCGTCGGCATCGAGCAGCGCATAGAGAGCGGAGGTGTCGACGAAGATCCATCCGTTCATGTTCCGAACGCCTCGTCGAGCGCCTCATCGTGGTCATCCGCGGTCGAGCTGCGCCCGGACCGGTATGCGCCGACCGCTCGCCGGGCCTGTTCGAGACGCATCCTCGACTCGTGGTCACGGAGGTAGCCGTCGAGAGCCTCTCGAATGATCGCCGCCTGCGAGAGTCCGCCGGTAAGGGCCAGGACGCGAAGGCGCTCGGCATGGTGGTCGGTGAGCGAGATCTGCGTTCTGATCATTACAGCATGATATCAGATAGTGCTGTAATGATTTCACAGCGGCGCGGGGAGCGACCGCGCGAGGCCCGTCCCGAACACCGGGGCCCGATCAGTTCCACGTGCCGCACTGCCCTCGGCGAGGTGTGTCGTAGGCCGCATCTAGGTTTGGAGCCATGACTGAAGAGCGACGGACCGCGTGTCGGGACGACTGGGAAGCCCACCAGCTCACGATGCCGGAGCCGATCCCTCCTCCCGCCCGGGTCTGGACCTCCGATGTGATGGACGAGATCCGGCGCGGCTACGTCCCCCACATCATGGACGAGAAGTGGTTCATCTTCATGGAGGGCGACCGCCTGTTCCTGCATCGCAGCTGGACGGGTCTGGGTGTCTACGAGGCGACGTTCACGGCGGCCGACGGGGGATTCGTGATCGGTTCGGCGGTCGTCACCGGTGACCGGACCCAGTACAAGCGCTCCTCGGATCAGGACGAGTCGCTGATCCTGGAGACGATCATCACCGGTCACCTGCTGCGCGAACCGCCCTCGGCGTCGGAGCCGGCCGACAAGAGCCCGCACCTTCGCTGGGAACTGTCGGTTCCCAACATCCCGAGGGAGATGTTCTTCCCACAGGTTGTCGAGGCGGCGGGTCCCGAACTGAGCCTCGTCGTGGGTGACATCACCGAACTTCCCGTGGACGCCATCGTGAACGCGGCCAACTCGACCCTGCTCGGTGGCGGGGGCGTCGACGGGGCCATCCATCGGGCCGCCGGGCCCGAGCTCCTGGAGCACTGCCGCACGCTGGGAGGCTGCGAGACGGGGCAGGCCAAGATCACCCCGGGTTTCGACCTCGCGGCCCGGTGGGTGATCCACACCGTCGGGCCGGTCTGGGGTGGCGGCGGCCTCGGCGAGCCCGAGTTGCTGGCCTCCTGCTACCGGGAGTCGTTGGCCCGGGCCGACGAGGTCGGCGTGGCGACCGTCGCCTTCCCGGGGATCTCGACGGGGGTCTACGGCTATCCGATCGAAGCGGCAGCCGCCATCGCCGTCGAGACTGTTCGCGCCACGCGCACCAACGTCACCGAGGTCAGATTCGTCGCCTTCAACCAGGCAACCTACGACGCCTACTCTGCACTCCTGTGAGACAGCCACCGAAGGGAATCGAAGCCGTGCCTGCTCCAACCACTGGGATCCCCACGCGATCTGTCGCGGGTCGTCGACCGGGCAACCGCCAGTGACAACGCCACCAGAGTTCCCGCCCGCTTCATCGACGAACCTCGCCCCCGGTCGGTCGACGACTGACACGGCGTCGGTTGCCGCGCCCCAACCCGGTAACTCCATATCTGGGAGCGTGCCGAGCATCCGACCGCAGACGCGGCCGGAGCCACCGGGCCATGGATAACGGCCCCTCGCCGAACCTTCCGGTCAGCGCAGCCGGTATACGTCCCGGCGGTGCTGGACCCGGTGGATGACGACGACTTGCTCGTCCTCGCGGATCCCGTAGATGATGCGGTAGTCGCCGCGGCGGGCGACTCGGAGGCCTTCGAGCCTGCCGACGAGCGGTTTACCGAGCCTCTGAGGGTTCTCGACGAGCGGGCCGGCGAGGGTCTCGGCAACGGCGGGACGCACCTTTGCAGGGAGCCGGTCGAGCGAGCGTGCGCCTTCGGGTGTGGTCGTGAGGCGGTACACCCCGAGGGCTCAGCGCAGATCGTCCAGCGGCAGCAGTTCCCCCTCGGCGGCCTCGAGTTGCGACTTGCGCAGCGAATCCATCAGCTCGTCATCGCCGAGTATGTCGATGGTTTCCTCGAGTGACTCGAGATCGTCGGGGCTCATGATGACGAACGAGGGCCGACCGTTGCGAGTCACCAGGATGCGGTCGTGCTGGTTTTCGACCCGATCGGCCAACTCGGAGAGATGCGCCTTGACCTCGGAGAAGGAAAGCGTGTCGCCCACAGGCACCAGTATAGGTCAGATAATTGACCTATATCTTCGTACTGCAGCAAGCGATCCACTGTCGAATGACCGGTGGCCGATCGTCGCAACGTTCCGCTCTGTGGACCGTGGGCATGCGCGGGTGCAGCGGCGGCAACTCTCGCCTTCGAACCCGCTGGTTCGAACTCCGGCCCGGTCGTAGCGATATTATGATGCGCATATGCGCACTACTGTGTCAATCGATGATGAGGTCTACGAGCAGGCCCGGCGGATCGCATTCGAATCGCGCCGGACGCTCGGCGACGTCATCAATGAACTGCTCGCGGAGGGACTCAAGCTCGTCGCGCCACCGCCGGCGCGCCGCTCTCTCGGGCGGCTGCGAGGCACCATCAGCATCGCCGACGACTTCGACGAGTTGCCTCGCGAAGTGCTGGACTCGCTCGACAGCCCACTCTGATGGCGCGACTGCTGCTCGACACCCACGTGCTGCTCTGGGCCAACGAGGCGCCGGAACGGCTCTCCGCCGAGGCGGTCGCCGCGCTGGAGGATCCGGCCAATGATCTGCTGGTGTCGTCGGTCTCGGTCGCCGAGATCGAGATCAAGCGGCGGCTCGGCAAGCTGGCCATGGAGCACAGCTGCGAGACGCTCAGGTCACAACTCGGCGCGATCTGGCTCGACCTGACCGCGGCTCACGCCATGGGGTTTCGCACACTCCCCAACCTTCATGCCGATCCGTTCGACCGGCTCCTCATCGCGCAGACGCTGACCGAGGAGTGCACACTCATCACCGCCGACGAGAAGGTGCTCGCCTATCCGCTGCCGACGCTCACCGCGTAACAAACCGCTGCCGCCATCGTTCGGTGCCTCTCGGGCAACCGACAGCTGCTTGTCCAAGACGGTCGCTTCGCTTCAACCCCAGCGAACGTCGTCGGGTGTCCGGACGTGGGGTCCTCAGCAGACGATGGTCTTGTCGGAGCGCACGCCGCACCAGTGGTCGACGCCCCTGGCGATGTCGAGGAACGTCCCCGCAGGCGGGTGTGCCTCCCCGAAGTAGTTGTCGCCCCAGCACTCGATGCCGCCGTCGGTGAGTATGCCGCACGAATGTTGGTAGCCGACGCTGACGGCACGGAACGTCGCTCCGGTCGCGTCGGGCGGGTCGGGGGACACAGTGGCGGTATCGCCCTCGTGCCACTGCACGCCGTTGGGCAGAAGGACGAACGGGCCCCAGCAGGCGATGGTCTTGTCGGTACGTACCCCGCAGGCGTGTTCGCTGCCGACGCTAATCCCTTCGAACCGTTCGTCAGGAGCCTCACCTAGCGGCACGAAGTCGACGCCGCGACATTCCACGATGCCGTCGTTGTGTAGTCCGCACATCTGGTACTCGCCGGTGCTGATGGTTCGGAAGAGTCCGGCCGGCGGGTCCGCGTCGCCGAGGATTCCACGGCCCCAGCAGTCGATGGTGCCGTCGATGCGCAGACCGCACGAGTGGCTATGGCCGGCGGAGACTGCCTGGAACCCTCCACCTGGAGCGTCGGTCTTGCCGTCGCTGTTGTCGCCCCAGCAGTCGATGGTGTCGTCGGTACGCAGGCCGCACGAGTGTGATTCGCCGGTGGTTATTTCGCGAAACCTCCCGGCCGGCGCATCGGTCTTGCGATCGTCGTCGTCGCCCCAGCAGGCGATGGTGTTGTCGGTGCGCAGGCCGCAGGAGTGTGTTCCGCCGGCGTCGACGGCGCTGAATGACCCGCTGGGGGCGTCGGCCCGGCCGTGACGATTGTCGCCCCAGCAGGCGACGGTGCTGTCGGTGCGCAGCCCACAGGAGTGCCACTGTCCGGCAGTCACCGCAACGAACGGCACGGCAGGTTCGGCCGGCGTCGGATCAGCGGCTGTGGTGGCGAGGGCGTCCTCGTCCGACGGTGAGGGTGCACCTGCCTGCTCGCCGCTCGAGCAGGCGGCAATCGCGAGCGCGAGGACCAGGATGCAGTGTCGCCGAATCGTCCTCTCCCCCGCGCGAATCTTGGCTGCCCTGCTGGCAGGTCGGAACACATCATTCCAACGCGATGAGGATCGGTGGCACCTCATTCAGGCTCGATCAGCACCACCAGATCGCCGCCGCCGACGAGGTCTCCCGCTGCTACGCGCACCTCGCTCACGGTGCCTGCGCAGCCGGCGAGAAGGTTGTTCTCCATCTTCATGGCTTCCAGGACCACCACCGGGTCGCCGGCCTCGACGGCGTCGCCGACGGCCACGAGCACCTTCACCACGGTGCCCTGCATAGGGGTGCGTACCTCGCCGCTGCCCCCGCCGGCGCCGGAGCCTCCGCCGCGGCCGGAGTTGCGCCTCGGCCGGCGGCTGGGTCGCTGCTCGGTTGCCGGTGTCGTCGCCCCGGGGGGCATCCGGAGTTTCACCGTGTAGCGCTTGGAGTTGACCTCCACGTCGATGGTGTGGTGCACCGTCTCGCTGTCGGCGGTCAGCGCCAGTTCCTCCGCCACCTGCATCGGCATCAGGCCCGAGAGGTCCAACTCGTCGGTCACCCAGCGGGTGGAGTGCGTCACGGCGGCGAAATCGGGATGCGACAGGATCGCCTCGTCGGCGGGGATGGTCGTGGCGATGCCCTCCACCTCCATCTCCCCGAGCGCCCGCAGCGTGCGGCGGATCGCCGCGGGCCGGTCGGCGCCCCAGCAGATGAGCTTGCCGACCAGGTTGTCGTACAGCGGGCTGATCTCGTCGCCGGCCTCGTAGCCGGTGTCGAAACGTGTGCCGAAACCGTCGGGCACCACCAGCTTGGCAATGCGCCCCGGCGACGGCAGGAAGTGCCCCCCGGCGGGGTCCTCCGCGTTGATGCGCACCTCAATGGCGTGGCCTCGCAGTTCCACGTCGCTCTGGTCGAAGCCCAGCGGCTCGCCGGCGGCCACCCGGAGCTGCTGCTCCACGAGGTCCAGCCCGCAGATCATCTCGGTGGCGGGGTGCTCCACCTGCAGGCGGGTGTTCATCTCCAGGTACCAGAACGACCCGTCCTGGTACAGGAACTCCACCGTGCCGGCGTTCACGTAGCCGCAGCCCATCGCCACGGTCACGGCGGCCTCTCCCATGGCGGCGGTCACCTCCGCCGGGATGTCCGGGGCGGGCGCCTCCTCGATCAGCTTCTGGTGGCGGCGCTGCGCCGAGCAGTCACGGGTTCCCAGGTAGACGCAGTTGCCACCGCTGTCGGCCAATACCTGCACCTCCACGTGGCGTGGCCGGGGCAGGTAGCGCTCCAGGTACAGCTCGTCACGCCCGAAGTAGGCGAGCGCCTCGCGCCGGGCCGAGTCCAGCGCGGCCTCGATCTCGCCGGCGGCGTGCACCACTTTCATGCCCCGCCCGCCGCCGCCGTAGGCCGCCTTGACCGCCACCGGGTAGCCGTGCTCGCCGGCGAAGGCCACGACGTCGTCGCTGGATTCCACCAGCGGTGTCCCCGGCACGCTGTGCACTCCCACGGTCTCGGCGGCCCGGCGGGCGGAGATCTTGTCGCCCATCTGTTCGATGGCCTCCGGCGGCGGGCCGATGAAGGTCACCCCCATCTCCACGATCCGCCGTGCGAAGTCGGCGTTCTCGCTGAAGAACCCGTAGCCCGGGTGGACGGCCTCGGCACCGCTGGCCTCGATGGCGGCTCCGATGGCGGGCACATTGAGGTAGCTCTCCTCGCTGGACTGCCCGCCGAGTGCATACGCCTCGTCGGCGAGGCGCACGTGGAGGGCGTCGCGGTCGGGTTCGGAGTAGACGGCGACGGACCGGATGCCCAACTCCCGGCAGGTCCGGATCACGCGGACGGCGATCTCGCCGCGGTTGGCGATCAGGACCGAAGAAAACACGCCATATCGTGCCAGATCGTGAAGCGGAATACGCCTGCACGACCGATAATCCCGCTCACCGGACTTGTCGGTCCCCGCGGAGGCCACCGGCGATGACTCCCGAGAACGTCGCCAGGGAGCTCGCGGGGACGGTGTTCGGCCCTGTCCGTTTCGTGGCGAGTACCGGCTCGACCAATGCCGACCTGCTGGCTGCGGCCCGCGGCGGTGCAGCCGAAGGGCTGGTCATGGTGGCGGACCACCAGACGGCGGGACGGGGGCGGCACGGCAGGTCGTGGGTGGCGCCGCCGGGCGCGGCGCTACTGGCCTCGGCGCTCCTGCGGCCCCCCGAAGCGGGCTCCGCGATGGCCTTGCTGTCACCGGCCACCGCGCTGGCGGTGCGCGACGCCTGTGCCGCGGCGGGTGGGGACGTGCTCGTGAAGTGGCCCAACGACGTGATCGTGCGGGTGCCCGCCGAGGCGAGGGCGGCGGGGGAGCCGGACGAGGCCAAGCTGGCCGGCGTGCTGGCGGAACTGCATGTCGCCGCCGACGGTACGGCGGCCGTCGTGGCGGGCTTCGGTGTCAACCTGGTCTCGCAGCCGGCGCTGGACGCCACGGCCGCAGCGCGGGCCGGGGACCCCGACAGTGGCTTCAAACCGCTGCCGCCGATCGCTCTGGATGCCGTGACGGCGCGCCCCCCGGGCCGCAACGAACTGCTCGTCTCGGTGCTGCTGCGTCTCGACGCCTGGTACCGGCGCCTCCGCGGACCCGCCGGGGAGCGGGACCTGCTCGACGAACTCCGCCGCAACAGCGCCACGCTCGGGCGTCACGTACGCGTGCTGACGCCCGGGGGCACCGTCGCGGGCCGGGCCGAGGACCTGACCGCCGACGGGAAACTCCTCGTGGCGACTCGGGACGGAACGGTCGCCGTCACCGCCGGCGATTGCCACCATCTCCGCTCCGGGGTCAGCTGATCGAGCCACCCTGATCCGGCTCGCGGGTTCCCGCCGCCGCCGTCGCCCCACCCCGGCGCCCGGCCCGGGGGCGCAGGCCGCCGGGGTGGCCCTGAATGAGCCTCTGCGTCGGCGCGCCGTGCCCGACTACGCTCTGGTGGGATCTATTCGGGGGGAACCGGGAGGGTGGCCGTGAACGACCAACTGGACAGCGACCGCGACGATCAGGATTCGCCGGAGGAGTCAGCTCCACAGGAGGGCATGGACGACGAGGAGACCTCGAGCGAGGCGGACTCGGTCGCCGAAACGAAGCGCCAGGTGACTCTCGCGGTCCCGCCCATCGACCGGCTCCTGGTCCTGGTGGGGGCTGCCGCCATGGTGCTGGCGGGCCTGCTGAGTTGGGTCAACGTGGCGCCCGATGCGTTCCCGAACTTCGCCGGGATCGGAGCCGGTGGAGGCGGTGTGGGCCTCGTCGTCTTTCTCGCCGGGCTCGCCCTGCTCTCAGGGAAGCCGCGGATCGACACGGCGAACGGTGTCGCCCTCGGGGCATTCCTTGCATCGCTTATCACGGTTCTCGTGCTCTTCGACGAGTTGGAAGGCACCGGCATGGGCGCAGGAGCGTGGGTGGCGATGATCGGGTCGTTCTTGGCGCTGACGGGGATCGCCTTAGCGACGATGGATCCTGCCCGGCGCCCGGGCCGGCAGGTCACTCACAACGCGATCGCGGCGCTGGGCGCCGCCCTGGCGGTCATCGCATCGTTCTGGATGGACTGGGTCATTTTCGGTGGATGGGGCTTCAGCGCCGTTGACACCGGACCGCTTGGCGCCGACTTCGTCGTGGGCGGTCTCCATAGCGATGTCGCAACCGGATACCCCGTGCTGATTCTCAGCGTCCTCGTCCTGCTGCTCCTGCTCGGTCTGCTGTCACCCACCGCGTCGGTGGGGATGCAGTCCAAAATGGCCATGCACATCCGCACCGCAGGCATCGCCGTCGTCGTGTTGGGGGCAGGAGACCTCGTGGGCAGTGTGATGAGCCCCGGAGTGGTCGGCTCGGGTCCCATCCTGGCGCTGGTCGGCGGTCTGATGATCGCCCGGTCGGTGGGTTCGGCCGAGGCTGCCACCACCGAGACCGCCGGAGCCGAAGCGGCCTAGCGGGTCCGAGACCGACTCGATCCGGTGACCCCCTTCGACGCCGCGGAATTCCGGCGCGTCCTCGGGCACTTCCCAACCGGCGTCACGGTGGTGGCCGCGGTCGACGGCGGCAGCCCCGTGGGTCTCGCCATCGGCTCGTTCGGTTCGGTCTCCCTGGATCCGCCGCTGGTGATGTTCTGTCCTGGCAAGTCGTCGAACAGCTGGCCGGCGATCCAGGCCGGCGGCAGCTTCTGCGTCAACGTGCTGGCGGAGGACCAGGTCGACGTCAGTTCACTGTTCGCAGGCCGCGACCCCGACAAGTTCGCCGGCGTGGGGTGGGGCACCCGCGCCACCGGCTCGCCGGTCATCGACGGCTGCCTGGCCTGGATCGACTGCGTCATCGAGACGGTCCACGAGGCCGGTGACCACTGGATCGTCGTCGGGCGGGTGGCCGACCTGGGTGTCGGGCGCCCCGAGACCGGGCCACTCGTCTTCTTCAAGGGTGGTTACGGCGGCGTGCGCTCGCCGTCGGGCTGAGGCACCGACCCCTCTCGGGCCCGGACCGGGCGGTCGACCCGTCTCGACGCATGCAATCACGCCGTCGTGCCCGATACTCGGTCGAAGAAGAGACCCCACCGCCACACCACAGCAGGAGGAAACCCCATGGCCGTCTATGCCCTCGGCGACCTGGTGCCCCGCATCCACCCCGACGCCTACGTCCACCCCGAGGCCACCATCATCGGCGACGTCACCATCGGCGCCGGCTCGACGGTGTGGCCCCAAGCGGTGCTGCGCGGCGACGACGGGGCGATCATCGTGGGCGAGCGCTCCTCCGTCCAGGACGGCGCCGTGGTCCACACCGCTCCGGTCTGTCCCACGACCATCGGCAACGACTGCACGGTGGGGCACCTCGTTCACCTGGAGGCCTGCACGCTGCGCGACGGCTCACTGGCCGGCGTCGGCTCGGTGATCCGCCACGAGGTCGTGGTGGGGGAGGGCGCGCTCGTGGGCGCCGGCGCCGTGGTGCTCGACGGCACGGTGATCCCGCCGGAGGCGCTCGCCATCGGTGTGCCGGCCAAGATCCGCCCCGGCGCCGCTTCCGGCGCCATGTTGGTCGCCGCCGCCGCCAGTTATGTGCGCCGCGGTCCTCGATACCGGGCTGAACTGCGGAGATTGGACTGATCAGCGGGTCGCCGGCGGGGTCGACCCATGGACCGGGGGGCAGTCCCGGCGGTAGACTGAGGGCACGGAGTTCCCCGCTATAGGGCGTGGAGTTCCCTCCAGGATCGGAGGATCCGGTGACCACAACCAGCAACATCGGCGTCGACCTCGGTAACTACGCCCTGGGTTGGAGCGACGAGGAGGACTACGTCTTCAAGCCGCGGCGCGGCCTCGACAGCGACATCGTGCGCGAGATGTCGTTCATGAAGAAGGAACCGGACTGGATGCTGGACTTCCGGCTGAAGTCCTACAACCGCTTCGAGCGCCGGCCGCTGCCCTCCTGGGGCGGCGAACTCGGCGGCATCGACTTCGACAACATCTTCTATTACATCAAGCCCACCGAAGAGCAGGTCAGCGAGTGGGACGACGTGCCCGAGGGCATCAAGAACACCTACGAGAAACTCGGCATCCCCGAGGCCGAGCGCAAGTACCTCGCCGGGGTGACCGCCCAGTACGAGTCCGAGGTGGTCTACCACCGCAACCGTGAGGATCTCGAGGCGCAGGGCGTGATCTTCAGCGACATGGGCTCGGCGGTGCGCGAGCACCCGGAGTTGGTGCGGAAGTACTTCGGGCGGATCATCCCCCCCAACGACAACAAGTTCTCGGCGCTCAACTCGGCGGTCTGGTCGGGCGGGTCGTTCATCTACGTGCCGCCCGGGGTGAGTGTGGAGTTGCCGCTGCAGGCCTACTTCCGCATCAACGCCGAGAACATGGGGCAGTTCGAGCGAACGCTCATCATCGCGGACAAGGGCGCGCAGGTGCACTACGTGGAGGGCTGCTCGGCGCCGGTGTACACCAGCGACTCGCTGCACTCCGCCGTGGTGGAGATCGTGGTGGGCGAGGGCGCCAGAGTTACCTACACGACCATCCAGAACTGGTCCAACAACGTCTACAACCTCGTCACCAAGCGGGCCAGGGTGGAGGCCGAGGGCCACATGGAGTGGATCGACGGCAACATCGGCAGCCAGCTCACCATGAAGTATCCGGCTGTCGTGATGGTCGGTCCCAAGGCCTCCGGGGAGGTGCTGTCGGTGGCCTACGCCGGGGATGGCCAGCATCAGGACACCGGCGCCAAGATGACCCACGCCGCTCCGGAGACCACCTCCAAGATCGTGTCGAAGTCCATCTCCAAGGACGGTGGGCGGACCAGCTACCGGGGTCTCGTTCGGGTGGAGCCGCACGCCACCGGCTGCAAGAGCCACGTGCAGTGCGACGCCCTCATCCTCGACCCCGACAGCGTTTCGGACACCTACCCCTACATGGAGGTCGGCAGCCAGGACGCCGTCATCGGCCACGAGGCCACCGTGTCGAAGGTGGCCGACGAGCAGCTCTTCTACCTCATGAGCCGAGGTCTCAACGAGGAGCAGGCGATGGGGATGATCGTCAACGGCTTCGTCGAGCCGGTCACCCGCACGCTGCCCATGGAGTACGCCGTGGAGTGGAGCCGGCTCATCGAACTGCAGATGGAGGGCTCGGTCGGCTGAGAATGCCGGGGTGACCTCGGGTCACCGAACCGTCCAGAACTGCGACCTGCGCCACCGGCGCCACCCGTAGAATGAGCGTGCCATGCCGATGCGTCAGGACTGCAAGCACTTCGAGAGTCGCACGTATCCCAACGGCGACACCGTGCGGAAGTGTGACCTGGATCTCGCTCCCGAGGCGCCGTGGCGTTGCCCGGAGAACTGCGAGGCGTACACCCGGCGCCGTGTCGACGTGAACTGGTCCTACGGCACCCTCGTCACCCCGAAGACGCCCGACGAGCCGGCCTCCCTGGGGACCGACGACTCCATCGCCGCGCTTCTGGACGAGGCCGAGGACGTGGTGAACCGGGCCGGCGAGGACATCATGGCCGACCTGGCCAAGGAGAAGCGACGTTCAGGCGGCCGCCTGGGTCGGACGCTCCGCCGCCGCGGCAAAGGCCGCGGCCGGCGCCGCTGACCGGCGAACCTCGATGCCGGACTTCGGTGACGTGTTCTCCGTCGCGCACGCCGCCTCGCTGGGCGGGCCCGCCTGGCTGCAGCAGCGGCGTGCCGGGGCGGCTGAGGCGCTGGGTGACGCGTCGCTGCCGTCGGCCGCCGAGGAGGAGTGGCGCTACAGCCCGATTGGCAAGCTGCGCCTGGACGGCTACCGGCCCGTGCCGGCCGTTGCCGCCGGGGAGCCGGAAGTCGACGGCGCCGACCTGTCCGACTCGCTCCGGGACCGTCTGGGACCGCTGAGCGCGCTCGTCGTGACCTGCGACGGGCGGCTCGTCCATACCGACATCTCTCCGCAGGCGTCAGACGCCGGTCTGGCGGTGCGACTGCTCGCTGACGAGGCGGTTCCGGTGGGCGGCCTGGGCGGCGTCCTCGCCGAGCCGGTGGACGTCTTCGGGCTTATGAACGACGCCTTCTGTGCCGCGCCGCTGGTGCTGGAGATTCCCCGCGGGGCGCGCCTCGCCGATCCTGTGGCGGTGGTGAACGTGGTGCGCTCGCCGTCGCTGGCGGTCTTCCCTCGCCTGGCGGTCGTCGTCGGTGACGGCGCGGAGGCGCAGGTGGTCAACGCCCTCCTCTCCGACGGGGGCGAGCTGTTCGCGGCCCCGGTGGCCGAGATCGACGTGGGCCCCGCCGCCCGCCTGCAGTATCTGAACCTGCAGGAACTCGGGTCCGGGGCGGTCGGGATCGACCAGACGGCGGCAACGGTGGCCTCCCAGGGCCATCTGGCCATCGGACTGGCGGCTGTCGGCGGCGGCTACGCCCGCTGCAGGGTGGATTGCACGCTCGCTGGGCGGGGCGCCACCGGCGACATGTCGGCCATGTACTTCGGCGACGGCGATCAGGTGCTGGACTTCCGAACCTTCCAGAACCACTCGGCCCCCGACACCAACAGCAACCTGCTGTTCGTGGGCGCCGTGGAGGATCGGGCACGTTCCATCTACTCCGGACTCATCCGGGTGGGGCCCGAGGCCCGCGGCACCGACGCCCAACAGACGAACCGCATTCTGAAGCTGTCCGAGGAGGTGTGGGCCGACTCGGTGCCCAACCTCGAGATCGAGAACAACGACGTGCGCTGCGCCCATGCCAGCTCGGTCGGACCGATCGACCAGGATCACCGCTTCTACCTGGAGAGCCGGGGCGTGCCCCCCGAGGTGGCGGAGCGGCTCATCGTGGAGGGGTTCTTCGGCGAGGTGCGCGCCCGGCTGCCGGTGCAATCGGTGGCGGCGGGGTTCGACGAGATGGTGCGCGCCAAGATCGGTCCCGACCGGTGATGTGGGAGGGGTCGCGATGAGTGGCGAGGACGCAGCGGCATCGGTGCGGCTGTGCGGGCGCGATGACCTGGCAGCCGGTGAGGCTCGTTGCTTCGACGTGGCTGGTCGGCGCGTCGCCCTGGCCCGCATCGGCGAGGAGTTCTTCGCCATCGACGACACCTGCAGCCACGCCGACTTCTCCCTCGCCGACGGTGACCTGGACGCCGAGGAGTGCGCCCTGGAATGTCCTGCCCACGGCAGCCTCTTCGATCTGCGCACCGGCGAGGCTCTGACGCTGCCGGCAGTCGTGCCCGTGGCAGCCCACGACGTGACCATCACCGACGATGGAGTCATCGTCACTATTCGTGAGAGGTAGCGGCGTGAGTGAGTTGACTGTCGAGGGTCTGAAGGCCGGCGCGGCCGGAGAGGAGATCCTGCACGGCGTCGATCTGCGGGTGTCCGCCGGCGAGGTGCATGCCGTCATGGGCCCCAACGGCTGCGGGAAGTCCACCCTGGCGCACGTGCTGGCAGGGCGGCATGGCTACGCGGTGACCGCCGGGCGAGCGACTCTGGACGGGCGCGAGCTACTGGAGCTCAGTCCTTTCGAGCGGGCCAGGGCAGGGCTCTTCCTGGCCATGCAGTATCCCACCGAGGTGCCGGGGGTGAACCTGGCGGACGTTCTGGGCGCCTCGCTGCGAGCCGCGGGGCGTGATCCTGCCGCCGACGGCCTCGGTGCCCTGCTGAGCGCCGAGGCCGAACGCCTGGGGGTCCCCGCGGCGCTCCTGGAGCGGTCGGTCAACGTGGACCTCTCCGGCGGTGAGCAGAAACGGGGGGAGGCGCTGCAGCTCGCCGTCCTGCGTCCGCGCATCGCCGTGCTGGACGAGATCGACTCCGGGCTCGACGTGGATGCCCTGCGGGCCGTGGCGGGCCGCATCGAGGAGGCCACGACCGAGGGACTCGGCGTGCTGGCGATCACGCACTACACCCGGCTGCTCGGCGTTCTGCGCGCCGACCGTGTGCACATAATGGTCCGGGGGCAGATCGTCGCCTCGGGCGGCCCCGAATTGGCCGACGAGTTGGAGCGTACGGGCTACGAGCGCTGGGAGCGCCCGGCGCCCGCGGAGGTGTCCGTCAAGCTGGGGCGGGGCTTCTAGCCGTACCCGGACATGGGCTCTGACCGGCACGGTACTGTTACGCCATGAGCGACCCCAACGAACTGATCGACGACGCCACCGTCGACGCCCGGCTCGGCGAGATCCCCGGTTGGGAGCGGCGCGACAACGCCCTGCACCGCGACTTCGAATTCGCCGACTTCACCGCCGCCTTCGGCTTCATGGCCTCGGTGGCCTGCGTGGCGGAGCGCATGTTCCACCATCCCGAGTGGTCGAACGTCTGGAACAAGGTGTCCATCGCCATCAGCAACCATGCCGCCGGCGGCATCACCGAGAAGGACTTCGACTTCGCCACCCGGGTCAACAAACTCGCCGGTTGACGGGGCACCGCGCCTCACCGGCCGCCCCGGTGGGCGGAGGTCCTGCCTAGACAGCCACCACCGCGTCCATCCATTCGGCCACGAATGCGGGGCCGTCGGCCGCGGAACAGACCCGCATGTTGGGGCGGCGTTCGGGGTGGTCGATGGTGCGCAGGATCTGCCCCTCGAACTCGACGGCGATGCTGGCGTCCCGCAGCGTTGTGTGGGTGCCTCCGAGGGCGGCGTGCACGGCTAGCGGGTCGTGCAGGTAGGTGCGCTCGTCGAAGTGTGAGCCGTCCAATCCGTACTTCGCGGCGAAGGCCAGGAACGGTTCGCGCATCTCGGTGATCAGGCGGACCAGCCTCTGGGAGACCGGGCCTCCGTCGGTGGCGAGGCGGTCGCGATCGGCCCGGTCGAGATACACCTGCAGCGTCACCTCGAGGGGCACGAGTGTGATGTCCAGCCCCGACCCCAGCACGATGGCGGCGGCGAGAGGATCGGAGTTGAGGTTCGTCTCGAAGCTCGCCGGCCAGGCGACCATGTGGCGCTCCACGAGCCCGCCCATGATCGTCACGCGGCCGAGCGCATCCGCCAGGCCCGGCTCCATCTGCAGCGCCAGACCGAGGTTGGTGACCGGTCCGACGGTCAGCACCGCCAACGGATCCCGGGCGCGCCCGGCGGCGTCGAGGATGAACCGCGCCGCATCCTCGCGGGTCGGATCGTCGTCGGGAACCTGCCGCTCGGCGTCGGACAGCACCCCCGCACCCTCGTGACCCCACATCTCGTTCCAGTGGAAGCCTTCGACGCTGCTCCGTCGCAGCGGCGTCGAGCGACCCGCCACCACGGGGACGCGGCGCTTGTCGGACACGTCCAGCAGCGATCGGGCGATTGCGGCCCGCAGCGGAGCGTGCCCGTGGACGGTCGTCACCCCGACGAGGTCCACGTCCGGCTCGGCGATGAGCAGCGCCAGCGCCAGCGCATCGTCCACGTCGGTGCCGATGTCGGTGTCGAGCAGTACTTGGGTCATGGCGAGATGTCCTTCCGTTTGGTGACCACTGACATGGCTAGCCGAAATGTGCGCTGACCAGCGGGAACAGTGGCACCCCTCACTACAATGGGGTGTGAGCAAGGCGCTTGCAACCGTCAGTTGCGTCTCACCGGGCGAGGAGCCCGGGAGAACTATCGGGGACTGTCTGGCAAACTAGCCAGTGGTGGTGTGCCGGGCGTTCCGTGCGAGTCCGCCAAAGTGTGCGGCGGCCTCAGCGTCCAACAACTCCCGATCCAACAACGACACGCCCTGCATGCCGCCAGTCTCCCAGACCCCAACCACCAACGCGAGCCATTCGAACCGAATTATTCAGCAGTCTCCCAGCCGATCTGCCGCACGCGGCCGGCGGTGGCCCAGGCCGTGTCCGCAGTGAAGACTTCGGTGTCGAGACGCTCGGCGAGTGCCAGGCAGAGTCGATCCGCCAGCGACAGACCCTCGCCTGACCGCCGGCGACGGGCGGCCCACTCGGCGTCGCCAGCGGTGACGGGCTCGATCCGGACTCCGTAGCTGATCATCAGCGCCCGGACCAGACGCCGGTCGCGACCCGCGGCAAGCAACCTCTGCGCCACCTCCGACCAGTTGGCGGCGCCGCAGCACGCCCCGTCCAGGCCGACCCCGTCAGGCCGACCTCCCGGCGGGTTTCGAGCGCAGAGCCTCGAACCACTCCTGGACCTGTGCCGGTGTCGCGCCCAGGCGCTCCGCCAGACAGTCCCAGTCGACACCGTCGGCACGGCACAGAGCGACCGCTTCTGCAACGTTTCGCTCGGCATCGCCGACGTTGCTCACGGGGAAGTGCACCGCGAGTTCGAGGCGGTACAGCGGGCCCGACACGGTCCTGCCCGCCTTGCGGCTCTGCTCCTCGAACCGGCGGACCAACTCGTCGTAGTCGCCGGCGTCGAGCAGTTGGTTGACCGTGGGCGGGATCGAGCCAGGCGGCGGGAGCAGCGGCTCGTAGCGCCGGCGGGCCTGCTCGGTCGGCAGGCCCAGCGGTTCGGCGATGCAGGCCCAGTCGACACCATCGGCCCGGCACTCGGCGATGGCCGGCACGACCGCGTCCGCGTCGTTCGTTGCATCTCCCACCACCAACGCCAGACGGGCCACGGAGCCGGGCAGCCGCTTTGACGAGATGTAGTCCCAGTCCTCGAACAGGCGACAGATCTCGTCGTCATCCCCGTCATCCACAATCTGCTGCAACGTGCGTTCCATCGGGCTCATCTCGGGATTGCTCCGGGCCAGTACTTTCGCCGCGCCCGCATCGCGTGAACGACGGTGGGGCGACCGTCACGCAGCACCACGCCGATTTCAAGCACACGGCCGGCGCGGTCACCCCCGATCCACATGGTCATGCCAAGCTGCCGGCGGACGTCGAACGCATTGCGGTAGGCGTGGAGGATGTCGTCATCGGTGATCCCGTGCTTTCGGGCGCTCGGTCGAATGGCAGGTGCCATGCCAGCCTACGCCGCGCGCTCGTGCCTACCGGGAGGCGGCTGTTGCCGCACGGTATCCGATATGACATGATAGATCTATCAGGTACAACTAGTGTCACGTACTTTCGTGTGCACACCTATCGGCTGCGACCGCCGACCCCGCCCCGAGGTCACGTCCGCGAACAACTCGTCAGGGAAGCCTCGCAACCGATGCCCACCGGGCACCGACACAGCGACCCCTCCTCCATGGCTCACCGAGGGGGCGTCGCGCCACTTGCGCGCCGTCTTGGCGTCGACCTCGAACCGCTCCGCGGTCGCCGCCAGGCTCCAGCCCTTCACCACCAGAACATCGACCATCGCCCGACGCTGGCGCGGCGTCAACCGCGCGTTCGCAGCTGCCTAACCTGTGCCATGAGCCCTCCCTGCGAGTTGTGAGCTGTCACTTGCCCACAGCATCGCTCGGGGGACTCACCCCAACGGGGAACCCTCAACCCCCATCACCCAGGGACAACCTCCCCGGTTGTCACACCTAACACACGCGCGCAAACGTTCGTGGACACAGCACCGGAACACTTCCGTTTGCTGCGTCGTGTCGCTGCCGGCTCGTTCTGCCGTTCCGGCCGGCCGTGTCGCTCATCCCTTGACCGCCGATCCCACGACCGACTCGGTGAACGTGCGCTGGAACACCAGCAGGACGACCGCCGGGACGAGGCACAGGAACGCGGCGCCGGCGAAGAGCATCCCCCAGTCCACGCCGTACTGCCCGAAGAGCCGGGCGAGTGCCACGGCCCCGACGTCCATGGAGGGGTCGGTGGTGAGCAGCAGCGGCAGCAGGTAGGCCTGCCACTGGAAGACGAAGATGATGATGCCGGCGCCCACCATGGCCGGCCCGGTCAGGGGCAGGTACACGTGCCGGAAGACCCGCCAGGCGCCGGCGCCGTCGATGGAGGCGGCCTCGGCGAGTTCTCCGGGGATGTCGAGGTAGAACTGGCGCAACAGGAAGATCGCCAGCCCGTTGCCCACGCCCGGCAGGATGAGGCCGATGTAGCTGTTGTCCAGCCCCACGCTCCGCGCGCTGTCGGCCAGGGGGATGGCGAGCGCCTCGAACGGCACCATGAAGGCCAGCACGACCAGGGCGAAGACGAACCCGCGGCCTCTGAAGCGGAACGCCGTCAGGCCGTAGGCCGCCATGGCGGACATCAGCACGCCCAGGGCGACCGTGGCGCCCGCCACGATCAGCGAGTTGACGATGGCGCGACCCAGCCCGCCGCCGGCGATCGCCGCGACGTTCTCGGTCGTGACCGCGTCGGGGATGAACGTGCGCCAGTCCAGGCCCCGGAAGGACCGGAACACGGCGTTGCCGGGACGGAGCCCGGAGGCCACCGTCCAGGCCAGCGGGACCAGCCACAGGATCGAGAGCACGGGCACGAGTACCAGCAGGGGCATCCGGGCCCAGCGCGGCATGTCAAGACGCATGCCGGACACGCTCCCTCGGGCCGCTCATCAGGCGGAACTGCACGGCCACGATCACCGCCACCAGCACGACGAGGACGGTGATCTGGGCGAACGCCGGGCCGGGGTTGTTGAAGACGAAGGCCTGCGTGTACGCCTCGTACATCACCAGGTTGGTGCTGCCGGCGGGGCCGCCGCGGGTGAGGACCTGCACGGGCACGAACAGCAGGAAGTTCGCCACGGTTGCGGCGACGAGGACGAAGCTCAACTGCCGGCGGACCATCGGCGTGACGATCGTGATGAGCCGCCGCCACCAGCCGGCGCCATCGATGGCGGCGGCCTCGACCATCTCGATCGGCACGTTCTTGATGCCGGCGATGAGGAACATCATCCAGTAGCCGACGCCGATCCAGCTGGCGATGACCATGATCACGTACAGGGCTTGGCCGGGCGACGTCAGGAAGGGCTGGTCGGGCAGGCCCACGACTCCCAGAAGGCTGTTCACGATCCCGTCGCCGGGGCGGAACCAGATGCCCCAGACGACCGTCGACACCGCCGGCGGCACCGCCATCGGCAGGAAGATCATTGTGCGCCACAGGCCGACGGCGGGCAGGCGTTGGCTGAGCACGACCGCCAAGGCGTAGGAGACCAGCACCTGCGCCGGGTTGATGATGGCGTTGAAGACGACCGTCGTGATGACGGCTTCCCGGAACGTCGTCGCCCCCAGTTCGGCGTAGTTGGCGAGGCTCCAGGCCCCGCCGTCGCGCAGGCTGGCGATGAACGTGTCGACCGCCGGGGCGAGGCGCGTCAGCACCAGCGTCGCCAGCGCGGGCGCCAGGAAGACCATGGCGACCGCACCGCCCGAGCGCGGGCGGCGCCGCTTCGCCAGCGGCACCGCCCGCGACCGAGGCTGGGTCATCAGCCGCTCGGGAGTTGGGCCTCCAGATCGGACTGGGCGCGGTCGAGGGTCTCACGCACGTCGAGACCGTTGCGGATGTCCTCGAAGGCCCGGCCCAGGATCTCCTCGAACTGGATGTAGCCGATGCTCCGCGGCCGCACCACGGAGGTGTTGGCCAGCTCGTACTCGACCAGTTCACCGGCCGTGGTGCCACCCTCGCCGCGGTCCCACGGCGGGGAGACGATGAAGGCCGGGAGCGCGCCGGTCAGAGCCGGCGGGGCGACGTCGACGGTCAGGAAGATGTTCGTACCGGTCGGCGAGGTGGTGACCCACTTGGCGAAGGTGGTAGCCGCCTCGGTGTTCGGGCTGTTGGGGTTCACACCGAGCGACAGGGCGCCCGTCGGCGTGACCGGATCGTGACCCTCGAAGTACGGGTGGGGCGCGAAGCCCAGATCGAACTCGAGGGGCCAGAAGAGCTCGAAGATCCCGCCCCAGTGGGTCCCGCCGAGGTAGAAGGCGACCTCGCCTGCCGCGAAGGCGTTGGGGGTCTCCTCCGGCGGCATGCCGCGTGGCGCCACGCCGTCGTCGGCGAACAGGCTGGCGTAGAACTCCATCGCCTCGACCCAGCCGTCGTTGACGAGGTCGGGCTGCAGGTTGGCCGGACCGGTGAGGCCAGGGCCTCCACCGAGCGACTCGATCAGGGGCTGCAGCTGGTAGTAGCGGCTCACCTGGTCGAACTGGAAGCCGTAGGTTGCGCCGCCCTCCTGGGCCTGGCGCGCCAGGTCGACGACCTCGGCCCAGGTCATGCGGTCGTCGGGAGACGTGGACGGGTAGGGAATCCCCGCCTGGTCCAGCAGCGACTTGTTGTAGTAGAGGATCTGCGTCGACGTGTTCAGCGGCAGCGCCATCAGCCTTCCGTCGACCGTGGAGGCTGTCAGCGCGGTGTCGACCCAGTCGTTGGCGGCGTCGCCGACGGCGTCGGAGACGTCGTGGAGGAACCCCTGGTTGTCCAGCGCCGCAACCCGGGGCTGGTCGGCGATGTAGACGTCCGGGCTGTCACCGCCGTCCGACAGGCGGCTCTGGATGACCTGGTTCAACTCCCCGAACGGCACGGACTGGTACTCCACGGTGATGCCGGGGTTCTCGGCGTGGAACGCCTCGAGCAGTGGTGCCACCCCCTCGGGACCGTAGAACCCGAGGAACGAGATCGTCACCGGGCCCGTGTCGTCCGGCGGCGGTGGCGGCGGTTCGGGCGGTGCGGGTTCGGGTTCGGGTGGCGCCGGTGCCGGTTCGTCCGGCGGCGGTGCCGGTTCGTCCGGCGGCGGTGGCGGCGGTTCGGGTGGTGCGGGTTCGGGTTCGGGTGGCGCCGGTGCCGGTTCGTCCGGCGGCGGTGCGGGGGCCGCCGTGGTGTCGCCGTCGTCGCCGCAGGCCGTCAGGCCCACCGCCAGCAGCACGATCGCGCACGCGACTGCCGCCACGGCGCGCCAACGGAACATCGATGCTCTCATTTCTTCCCCCTCCGGGCTCGGAACACGACGGATGTTGTCTAGCACTCCGAGAGCGGTGCTGCTGCGCCCGCTCGGCTAGTCGCGGAGGCTCTCGGAGAGGGTGTTCCAGCAGAGGGTTGCGCACTTGATGCGCACCGGGAACTTCACCACGCCGCGCAGGGCCTCGAGGTCGCCCAGATCGGCGGGCGGGGCCACCTCGTCGCCGTCGGTGACGATCGACATCATGGCCTTGAAGGAGCGCTCCAGCTTCTCCACCTCGGCGAGGCTGCGGCCCTTCACCGCCACCGACATCATCGAGGCGGTGGACTGGCTGATGGAGCAGCCCTGGCCGCCGACGCGCACGTCGCGAACCACGCCGCCGGCCACGTCGGCGTAGACCACCACCTCATCGCCGCAGAGCGGGTTGAACCCCTCGGCCCGCCGGGCGGGCGGGCACGGCAACTCGCCCCGGTTGCGGGGGTTGCGGTAGTGATCCAGGACGATCTCCCGGTAGAGGTCTTCGAGGCCGGGCATGCTGGAATCGAAGGCTATTGGGGGCCGAACAGATCGCCCACGCGATCCAGTGCCTCGGCCAGGTGGTCGATGTCGGACTCGTCGTTGTAGATGTAGACCGACGCCCGGGCGGTCGCCACCACACCCAGGCAGCGCATCAGCGGCTTGGCGCAGTGGTGGCCGGCGCGCACGCACACGGCGTGGGTGTCCAGCACCTGGGAGATGTCGTGGGCGTGCACGTCCCCGTACTCGAACGACAGCACGCCGCCGCGTGCGGCCGGTTCGGGGGGACCGTGGATCGTGAGCAGTTCGCCGTGGCGTTCGGTGAGGGTGCGCAGGGCGTAGGCGGTGAGCGAGGTGTCGTGGCGGCGCACCGCCTCCATGCCGATGCCGTTGAGATAGTCCACGGCGGCGCCGAGCCCCACCACCTCGGCGATGGCGGGCGTGCCGGCCTCGAATTTCCAGGGCAGCTCGTTGGGGAGGAACCCCTCGGTGGTGACGTTGAGGATCATCTCGCCGCCGCCGAGGAACGGGGGCATGGCCTCCAGCAGTTCCTCGCGGCCCCACAGCACGCCGATGCCGGTCGGCCCGCACATCTTGTGGCCCGAGAATGCCAGGAAATCGCATCCCAGGTCGGTCACGTCGGTGGGCACGTGGGGCACGTACTGGGCGCCGTCCAGCAGCACCAGCGCCCCCCGCTCGTGGGCGGCGTCGACGATGCGGCGGATCGGGGGGATCGTGCCCAACACGTTGGACATGGCACTGAACGCCACGAGCCGCACGCCGTCCAGCAGCCGGTCCAAGTGGCGCAGATCCAGTCGGCCGCCGTCGTCGAGGGGCAGCCAGCGCAACTCGATGCCTCGCTCGGCGGCCAGCATGTGCCAGGGCACGATGTTGGCGTGGTGCTCCATGTGGGTGAGCAGCACGGCGTCGCCCGCAGCGAGGTTGCTGCGGCCCCAGCTGTGGGCCACCAGGTTCACGGCCTCGGTGGCATTGCGGCAGAAGATGACCTCTCGCGGCAAGGCGGCGCCGATGAAGCGTTGCACCTTCGCCCGCGCCTCCTCCATGGCCTGGGTGGCGATGTCGGCGATGTGGTAGGCGCCGCGGTGCACGTTGGCGTTCACGGTGCGGTAGTAGGCGTCCATGGCGTCAAGCACCGCCCGGGGCTTCTGCGAGGTGGCCGCCGAGTCCAGGTAGACGATGGGCTTGCCGTAGACGTCCCTGCTCAACAGGGGGAAGTCGGTCTTCGTGGCGGCAGCGAGGTCGCTCATCGGGCCACGCCGCTCAACGCCAGGCGTTGTAGCCGTCGGCCTCGAGCCGTTCGGCGAGGGCCATGTCACCGGACTCCACGATTCGACCCTCGATGAGGATGTGGACGTGGTCCGGCGCGAGGTACTCCAGCAGGCGCTGGTAGTGCGTTATGGCGAGGGTCCCCATCCGGGGGTTCTCGTCGCGCACCGCGTGCACGCCCGAGGCGACGATCTTCAGGGCGTCGATGTCGAGGCCCGAGTCGGTCTCGTCCAGGATGGCCACGTCGGGGCGCAGGATGGCCATCTGCAGGATCTCGTTGCGCTTCTTCTCGCCGCCGGAGAATCCCTCGTTCAGGAAGCGGTCGGCGAAGGCGGGATCGATGCCAAGGCGGTCCATCCAGTCCATGATCTGCATCCGCAGTCGCAGGATGCTGATCTCCTCGCCCCTTCGAGCCCCGGCCGCCTGGCGCAGGAAGTTGAGCACCGAGACCCCCACGATGGACTGCGGGTACTGGAAGGCCAGGAACAGACCGGCCTTGGCGCGCTCGTCGGCGCTCCAGTACGTGATGTCGTCTCCCCGGAACAGCACCCGTCCGGCGCTCACCTCGTACTCGGGGCTGCCCATGAGCGTGGCGGCCAGGGTGGACTTCCCCGAGCCGTTCGGACCCATCAGGGCGTGAAGCTCCCCGGGGCGGATGTCCAGGCTCACGCCCCGCAGGATCTCGGCATCCTCGCTGCCGCAGTGCAGGTCCTCGATGGCGAACAGCGGTGCCGAAGTCACGCCCCGAAGTCTACGGGCGCACCCTCCCGGTCATCCCGCCGCAGGCTGGAATCCAGTGCGTGCGAGCCCGGGCCGGCCCCGCCGCGCCCGCGTCCGCCGGTCTCGACGGCTGGCCCTCGGCCGGATGCCCGGTTGACGGGCCACCCCCCACTCCAATCAGGGTACGTCCGGTCGGGCGCGCCAATCCCTGCCGGCGGTGAATAGGGGTACTTCCGCGAGCACCCGTCCTCCCGAGAACCGGCCTGCCACTAGAACAGCCGTACTCTGTAGATTTAGGTACAGATGGATTCCAGCGGCAAGACCGGAGGTGGCGGTCCGAGCGCAGGCCGGCGCTGCAGTCTCCGGGCGGGACGCCCCCCCGGGTCGCGACCGAGGTGTGAGCTTCCTCGCGGCGGTGCTTGTGCCTGAGCAACCTCCGCCGCGGCGCCGCCCGCCGCCGCGGCAGTCGACGAGCCCGCCGGCGCGCCGGCCGCCCCCGCGCAGGGGCCGCTCGTCGGCGGTGCCGCCTCCCGGACGTAGCGCGATCCGGCGGCCGGCGCCGGGTGGGCCCGCGCCGCGGCCACCGGTGGTACCGGCGGTGGCGGTCCTGGCGTCGACTGTCTGCGCTCTGGTCCTTCTCGGTTTCGTGAGTTGGAGCGCCAACAGCGCTGGATTCCTGCTCGGCGCGCTCGGCGGTCCGCTCCTGCTCGTCGGGTTTCTCGTGGTCGACGCCGGTCGGCGCGCCGGGGAGACGTTCGGCGAATGGCGGTGGCTACCGAGCCGGCCCACCGTGTCCGCCCTGGCGCTCGCGGGGTGGACGGCCGGCGCCGCGCACGGCTGGTTCCTCGCCAAGGAGATGACGCGATGGCTGGCCGGCTGAGTCGGGGTGGCAGGCGGTGACGCGGATGCCGTTCGCGACCGCCGCGGGACGATCCGAGGCCGGTCGGCTGAGCCGGCGTTGCCGTCGCGGCGTGGCGGTGGTGGCGGCGATGACGGTCCTGACTGCGGGGTTGACCCTGGCCCTTGCCGCCGGCCCGCTGCGAGCCCAGGCCGAGACCGCCGATTGGCAGCCGTGCGCCTCGGCCGCGGCCAACGGCCGTATCGAGCGGGTCGAGATCATGCTCGCTCTCGACCGCTCCGGCTCACTCCGGAACGTGGATCCCTACGACACCCTGCGGCGCGACGCCGTGCGTGGCACCCGCGAACGGCTCGCGTCGCTGCAGGAATCGATCTCGGAACTGCTCGGCGGGGTTGGCTCCGGTCTCGACTTCGGCATCAACGTGGCGCTGATCGCCTTCAACACCACGGCCGAGGCGCTCGCCGGTTTCGCTCCTGTCGGTTCGGACCATCCGTCCGATGTGGCCATCGACGCGGCGCTCGGCGCGAGGGGCGACACTGACTACGGCCCAGCCGTCGAGCAGGCGCTGGTTCGGTTCGAGAACGCGCCCAATGCCGACTCCGATACCACATGTCGCATCCTGGTGCTGTTCACCGACGGGATCCTGGACCGTTACGACACGGCCGCCGGGGGCAGGCCGGCGTTGGAGGACCGGGCGACGACACATGTCTCCGAACTGCTGGCCGATCTGTGCGGCACCGATCCGGACCGGAGTCGCTACCGGCAGCGTATGGAGGACCTCGGTGTGTCCACCTACGTCGCCGTGTTGAAGGGACCGGACTTCGACCGGGGCGCCGGCGGCTCGCACCTCGACTTTCTGGCAAGGTCCTCAAAGCAAATCATCCTTGCCGTGACCGGCCACGGTGACTCGCCGCTGCTGGGCGGTGTGACCGCTGCTTCCGGCTGCGAGTCTTGGTCCGATGTGCAGGCAGGCAAGGTCATCGAGATCGAGGACATCGGCGCCCTCACCGGCGAGCTGGGGATTGCCGTCGGCGAGGTCGGGCTGGCCGTGCGCCAACCCCGCATCAGTTGCTCGCGGCCGCCGACGATCAAGGACCCGTTCGAGGACGAGTGGCCGCACCGGCTGATCGTCGGGGACCCCGCAGCAGAGTCGATCTGCACGCTCCCTGCTCCGTTCGACGGTGAGATCGTGCTGAATCTCGTAGGCGGAGGTCTGCCGGCAGGCGTGGAGTGGCTGATCGACGATGGGGATGACGGGGTCGAGCCGGCCGCGAGCCGCCGGCTCAGCGCCGGTGACGCCGACCTGTCCTTCAATATCATCTCGGGCCGGCTGCCGGAGGACGAGCCGGTCGCTGCGGTCGCCGGCGCCGCGGTCGAGATCGCGGCCACGTGGTACCCCGAGCAACTGCCGGATTGGCCGGAGCAGCCGACAGAAGTGCCGTTGGTGACGACGGTGCTGCGGTTCGACGTGCCCGACCGCGAGGCGTACTGGGTCGAGCGACTCATCGATTGCTTCGAGTCTCAGTGGGCGAGTTGGGACGAGGCAGCCGGTGGCACCCGGGCCCGGGCCGCTGAGTTGTGCACCGTCGGTGTCCCACCCGCCGGGTATTTCGAGATGGTCTTCGTGGCCGCGGAGGCCAACGTGCTGGAGTGGTGGGCGTCACAACCAGCGCTCGGCGGTGCTGATCCCGAGAGGCTGCCACGCGACGAGCCGATCCTCCTCGTGCACGATGACGTGCCGATCGCGCTCGGTGGCATGTCACAGATTCTCGCCACACCCGACGTCCCGCCCGTGGGGTTCGAGGACGGTGTCCGTTTCACGTTCGTCTGGCGCTCGACACGGGGGGCCGAACTGGCGAACCGCTCGAAGGACGTCGAGATCAATGTGCCGAGGCCCGCTACGCCCGATCTGCTCGAGTGCGAGGCCGAGGCCCAGGTGACCGCCGCTCGCCAGAACCCGTCCGGCGAATGGGCCTTGGTCGTCGACACCGGTTGCAGGTTGCTGTCCCCGCCGCAGGGCGCCGTCCGGGCGACGGTCCCCGGCGATGTCCGCGGCGAGGCCTGGAAATTGGTGGATCCCCCGGCGGCCGGCGAGGAGAGTTGGCTCCCTCGTGACGACATCGTCCTGACCCCATCGGCGCAGCATCACACCCTGTTCGTCCGCGTCGGACACCCCGAACTGGTCGACCTCATCGGCGACGACGTCGAGTTCACGCTGGCGGCGACCTGGTCCGGCGGAGGGTCCGCAGTTCTGGACGAGCAGCGGGAGCCACGAACCGCGACCGTGTACCTGCCCGTGCCTCGATGCGAATTCCGGGTTGAGGCCGTTCGAGTGGATGTGGATCCGTCCGGCGGCGGTCGACCCGAGCAGCGGGCGCGGGTGGCGAACCTCTGCGAGATCGATCCACCGCCCAACGGCCGCCTGGAGGTCCGTACCGCCGACGCGCCGCCGGGCCCGGACCTCTCGTGGCGTCCGGTGCGCGACGGCGATGCCACCGATGTCCTGATCGTGGAACCGGGGGACGGTCTGGTCTCCGTCGAAGCCACCTCGGGGCCGCTTGCGCCGGGGCTGATTCGCCCCTTCGAGACCGGGATCGATGTCTATCTGAACTGGCAGTCGGCGCGAGGCCACTCTTCCGGGAGCGGCCGGCGCATGATGGTGGCCGTCCCCGAGGAGCCGCCCGAACTGTTGGACTGCTCCGGTGAGCCGGGGGCGCGCCGGTCCGGTGGAGAGGTGCCCGAGGTTCCGCTCACAGTCGACACCGGCTGCGTTCTGCCTGCCCCTGAGGCCGGTGTGGTTACGCTCGGGGTGGAAGGCTCCGTTGCCGGCGTGAGCTGGCGGTTGCCCGGGCCGGTGAGCCTGACGCCGGGTCACGCCGACCATCGGGTCCTCATCGAGTCCGCCGGCCCGCTGCCGAACGAACCTCTCCTCGCTGCGACGAGCTTCGAGTTGGTGGCGACCCTGACCCTCGACGGCTATGAACCTCCGGCCGACCGCCACCGGCGCGACGTGACAGTGCGGCTCGATCGGCGCATCCGGATCCGTTGCCCAGGCACGCCGGAGGTCGTCGGCACCCCGATCGAGGTGCCCGAGGGACCGCTCACCGTCGACACCGGCTGCACGTTGCTGGCGCCGGGCGCCGGTGAGGTGACCGTCAGGGTCGACGGCGACGTGGCCGGCGTGCCGTGGGGATTCCCCGGCGAGGTCCGGCTCAGCCCCGGCGACGACGACCTGCCGATCCTCATCGAGACCACCGCTCCGCTGCCGAACCGCCGCTACGAGACTGTCGCCGAGTTCGCCCTCGACGCCACGTGGCGCTCCCCCGACGGCCTCGAACAGAGCGTCGGCGAGCAGGCGCCACCGGAGGTCGCGGTGGATCTTCGGGCACGTCCGAACACGGGCGCTGCGGTGCTGATCGCCGTGGCTCTGCTCCTCGCGGGACTCCTGCTGGGCTGGCTGGTGCTCCGGGTGCTGGCGCGGCGGACCGGACGCCTGCCCAGGACGGGCGACTATCGATTCGTGCGGAGCGAGGTGCGAGCGCTGGCCACGCCAGGAGGGCGCGTGACGTTGCCCGACTTCGATGCGGCGTCAGCGCTCGCCGGCGGCTCCGAGCCCTTGGTGCGTCGCCGGGCACAGCTGAGAGCCGCAGGCCTCACGCTCCGCGCCCGGGTGCGCTGGTGGAGCCTCCACGACCTCCTCGGCGGGGGACGTGTCGAGGCAGTCCTGCCGGATCGCCGCTCCCTGCTCGCGGCGGCGTCGCCTTCGTCCGGGGGGACCGGGTTCCTCCCACCGGGCCTCGCCGACGGAGCGGTGATCGTGGCGCTGGACCGGTCACCCACGGTCTCAAGAGGGGACGAGAGCGAACACCGCGGCCAGGTGTGGATCCTGATCCGCGGCACAGCGGCGAAGGACTCGACAGCGGAGAACGTGAGGCGACACCTCCGATCCGCGCTGGCCGAACTCGGCAGGCGCCTCGGCGGTGGCGCGGGCCCCCAACCCGACTCGGCACCGCCGGCTGCGGGAACCGGCGGCGACACCCCCGGCTCGGGGCGCCGCCCGCCGCCTCCCCCACCTCGATGATGAACGCAGTGATGAGCACATCCCGCGCAAGCGGTCCACATCCACGGCCGCCGAGACCAGCGGAACCTCGACCGAAAGGCTGACAGCGCATGTACAACCGCTTCCTCTTCATCGGACTCGGCGGCTCCGGCGGCAAGACGCTCCGCTTCCTGAAGGATCAGATCCAACGCTGGATGAAGGCCCACGGTATCGAGGGCGACATCCCCTCCGGCTGGCAGTTCCTCCACATCGACGCGCCGCCGCAGCCCGACGGCGACGAGATCAACGACCGGGTCGCCCATCTGGCCGGCGACGAGTACGTCGGTCTGGTCCCGGTCGGCATCACGTTCGATGCCGTGCAGGCCCAACTCGACGCCTCGGACGCCCGGCGCGCCGAACTTCGCACCTGGAGGGTGGAGCCGACCGGTCTGAGGATTCCTATCGAGGCCGGCGCCGGTCAGTACCGCGCGGTCGGTCACAGCATCGGCACGCTCTACCTCAACGACATCAGGACCCGTATCGAGTCCAAGTTCAACAGTCTCAGCGCCAATGCGGCGGCCCGCGAGTTGAACTACGCCTATGCACGGGCGCAGGGCACAGACGCCGCTCCGATGGGCGGGATGCCGACCTACGTCTTTGTCGTCTCCTCCCTGGCGGGAGGCACGGGTGCCGGTCTCCTCAACAACGTGTGCGATCTCATCCGCAGCATGGATGCGGCCGCCGGGAGCAACCTCTTCGGGATCATCTACACCTCGGAGGTCTTCAACGTGCTGCCGGCAGCGACGAGGGCGGGAGTGCACGGCAACGGACTTGCGGCAGTGTGCGAACTGCTCAACGGTTACTGGTGGGGCGGCAATCCGACCGCGGGCGACGATGTCGTCGTGGAGCCCATCGACGATCCGTTCCTGCAGGCTGCCGGTGCCGTCGGGACGCTGACGTTCGGTGGACCCTCGTACCCGTTCCTCGTCGGCTTGCAGAACGCCGCAGGAGTCAACTTCGGCACGTTCGACGCGCTGTTCGAAGGGGTCGGTCGTGCGCTGCTCTCGTGGGTCACCGACGAGGAGGTCGCCGGATCGTTCGTCTCCTACACGATTGCCAATTTCAAGAACGCAGCCTCCTCCAACGTCAGGGGCGAGGCTCTCGTGGACTTGGGCGAGACCGGTGCTATCGGCCTGCCGCCGTTCTCGGCGCTCGGGTTCGCCCGTATTTCACTGGGCACCGACCACTTCGAGCGCTACGCCGTGGATCGGGTGGTCCGCGACTCCTATGAGCATCTCGTCGGCTACCACTTTGGCTCCGATGACGCAAAGCGGGTGGGCCGGGCACTCAACAGCAACGACCCGGAATTCATAGCCGGGAAGCTTGCCGAGAACCACGGCGTTTGGTTCCGGGGCGAGGTGGGTATCGACGAGACCGACTTCGAGCCCGGGCCGATGCGGCGCGACCTATGGCCGCCCGCCGGCAGCATCGACCGGACAGGAGGGCTCTGCCTGGAGTACCAGCGCCAGATCTCCCAGGGTGCGTCCCTCGACGCGGGCGGCACCCGGGTGGCGAGCGAATGGCGAGGTCTCATCGACGCCGCCGTCGAGGACTACTTCGGTGACTACGCGCAGCAGGCCCGCGCCGACCTCGACGAGCGGTCCCGCGCCTGGGTTGCCGACGTCGAGGGACGGGTGCTGAGCGCCGTCGGAACGGCGCTCGTGAGGTACGGGCTCCGGGTCACCGCCCGCCTCTGCAGTGACGCGGCGAGTCATCTGCGAACCGCGGTCGTCAACAACCTGCGCTCCGATGTCGTGGCGGATCTGAGGCACTGGGCCGACCAGTGGCGGGAGGAGGCGTCGCAGGAACTGCAGGGCGCCGGCGGAAGGCTCCGGGCCGACGATGCGAGGTTGCGGAAGTACCTCGAAACAGCGATTCACCATCGCAGCTTCGAACTGGACGCGCTCGTTGCCGAGCGGGCCGCCGACCTGGCGTCAGAAGCGGCCGACCGCCTGTTCGACCCCATCGCTCAGGCGCTCGGCGACGCTTTCGGTCGGCTCCGCAACGATGAGAGATCGGGCACGGTCGACTTCGGGCCGCCCGAGAACGAGTTCAGCCTGATCGAGGTGTCGGAGTACCAGGAACTGTTCGATCGGCTCCTGCGGCAGACCTTCGGCGGCAGCGACTACGGGAGGCTGCGGGAAGCCGTCATCGGTTGTACTGCGTGCGATCCGCAGTCGGGCGACAGGTTCGTGGATCTGGCCCGCAGCTGGGCGCCGGGAGCGCGCTGGAGCGGTGCCTCGACGAACATCGACGTTGCCGTCTGTCGTACCAGGGAGGGTTCGGCGAGAGAACTCCTGGTGCGCAGCGCCGCCGCCTGGCTGAACGACGAAGGCGGACCTTTCGGCGAACTCCTCGGGCTCAGCCTCCGCGACGCGCTCGACCCGGGTGCCGCAGCCGGGGCCTCTGTCACCGCGGCCGAGAGGCAGGAGTACCAGCGACGGTTCGTGGCCTGCGTGCCTGCCGCCATCGAGGCCGCCGCCCCGCTGGTGGATCCGGATCCCACGCTGGCCGGTCTGGTGGGAACCGATGCCGGCAAAGGCTTGGTGTGGCACCTCAGCAAGCTGCCATTCGGGCTGGGCCGGGACGGCCCGCATCCCATGCAGGCAGCGGTCGAAGACGTTCTCTCCCCGAGGATCGGTGCGGATCGAGTGGCAGAACTCATGACCCACGATGAGCGCAGGCGGCACATCGATATCGCCACGCAGCTGGCCGCACCACAATCGGTGCTGGCCCTGAAGTCCCTGCTCGGGCCGATCGCCGAGGACTGGGGCAAGCAGAAGGGGGTTGGGCCCGTCGCTCGGCAGCAGTTCTGGGAGCACCGTCGCGCACGGCCGCTGCAGCGGTTCGTGCCGGTTCCTCAGGCCCATCTGCGCGGCCTGGTACGCGGTTGGTTCACGGCGCGGATACTCGGCCTGCTGGAACCCTCGGGTACCGATGGGATGATCCTGATGGCTCGCGAGGATCGGAGCCCGGTGGCGTTCCCGAACCCCTCGCTGTCCTCCGCGCACCGCAACGACAGGCTCGGCCCGGTGCTGGAGGCCTTGGGCCTGGCCTACGTGGAGGTTGCCGAGCGCGGCAGCCTCGAACCGCTGGAGGCGTACGTCCAGTTGCTGGATCTGGGCAAGTCGGGCGACCGCGGCATCCTTCACTACGACAGCCTCAACGACCGGCTGGCTCGGTGGATCGAGTCCGGCCGGCGGGATCCCTGTGCTCTCGCCGGCATGAGTCCCGTGTCGTTGGCCGGCCTGTCCGAAGAGGCCACCTGGCAGGATCGCGCCAAGGCGGTTGCCGGCGTGCTCGACGAGGTCTGCTCGGGTTACGAGACCGAGTACGCCAAACTCGAGCAGGACTGGAACATGAACCCCGGCAAGCTGTCGAGGGCCCCGCTGTGGACCGGGCTGTGGCCGTTGATCGGCGAGGAACTGCAGCGGCTCCGTTTGGTCGTCGAGGGGCACACACCCGACGAGGGCCTGCGTTAGGTGTGATGACCGGGCTGCGGAGGCACTCGGCGGCGAGGGGCGACGCATGATCACCGTGCTGCATCACGATGCTGACCGGGTCGTCGTCGAAGCGACACGCGTCCTGCGCGACCTCTCCGCCCGCAGCCTGCTCGCCGACATCGCACTCGTGCCGGTCGGCGATGCCGCGTGGCCCGGGCAGCCGCGAGCCACGTGCGTACGTGCCGGCGAAAACGCCGAGATGGGGCTGTTCGACGCGCTGGCGACCGATCCGGCGACCGATGGCCACGTCGTGACCGCGGTTGCCTCAGCCGACCTGGCACCGGAGGCCCAACTCGAACTGGCCGCGGCGGTGCTGCGCATCACCGATCGGGGCATGAGCCTGTCGAGCGTGCCGGTGGTTGCGAGTTGCCTGTTCGTGCCGGAGTCGCGCGACGGCGGCGACATCCTTCCGGCCAAGGGGTTCTTCTCGGCGCGCACCGCCAACTTCGTCGCCCTCCCGGCGGACCGGCGGTTCGTGGACGGCGCGGCCGTTGCAATCGAATTCGCCGATGTGGATCGGGCCGCCTGGCACGCCGCGCTCGAGATCGCCACGTTGACCTCCGCGTGGCACGCCATGGCCGACAGCCGGTGGCAACCGGAGTTCCTCGCCCCCGGCGTCTCCGGGCACGGTCTCCGGTACGTTCGGTCCTCGGCCAGGCTCGTGTCCGTCCGGCGGGGCGGGCAGGCCGGTGCCGGCGACGACGTCCTGCCCGTGCCCGACGGATTCACGCCGGCGCCGGTTCCCGAGATTGTCGGTCGCACCGTGGCGGTCCTGCACCCCGAGGTCTTCCGGCTCGACAACCGGCCGGGCGAGGCGGGTACCCCCGGCGGGCGTGGCGGGGCGCTGAAGTTTCTCGCCGGCGCGCTCGGCGGCTTCTTCCCGCCGCTGGCATCGGGTCTGCGCGGCTTCTGGTTGCTGCTGCGCGCGGAGGTCGTGAAGGCCCTCGGCGGCGACGCCGGATCTGGTGAGAGCGATCAGCCGTCGGCCGTGCAGCCGGATCGGCACGCGTCCGACGCACCGGCCGTCGTACTGGAGGGATTCGAGCCGAGGGTGTGGACCGATCTGGTTCGCAACGCCCTCGGCATTGCAGACGGCGGCGGCACCGTCGAGGCCGCCGAGGCGCGCCGCGCGGCCGGTCACGAACAGTTCGTGTTCGTGGCGAGGGACAGCCTCGTCGATGACGCTCTCGAACAGCGAGTCCACGCGGCGTTCCCGGAGGATGCCCCGGCCGCTAACGGTGATGCCGACCCCACCGGTGACGATGCCGACCCCACAGGGGGTGAGCCGGACCTGGTCGGGAGCGGCACCGATCCCGCCGGGGTTGAGACCGGACCGGTCGAAGCCCTGCCCCGCCCGCGTGGCCTGCTGACGCTTCTCGATGATGCGTTCCGGCGCGAGATCGCCAGAGCCAAGGACCTCCGCCGGATTCAGCAACGCGAACTCGAAGACCTGGCGGAACAGATGGAGCGGACCGAGAAGGTCGAGCCGCCCGCAGCACTGCGCGCCACCGTCCTGGCGTTCTTCGTGACGGCGTTCGTCGTGGCTGCCAGCTATGTGCTGCTGCTCGACACCTTCGACTTCGGCGACGTCGACCAGACCCTCAGAACGCGCCTGGCCATCGTTGCGACGGCTGTCACCTGGCTGGTTCTGCGGAACCCACTCGCTCCCCGTGGTGACGACGATCCCCGCGCCGCGCAGTCGCACCTGCTGCGTTCGGCCGCCGTCGTGGCGGTCGTGGCGGCATTGGCGGTGGTCTTCGCCGAGCGGATCAGCAAGATCTCCACCGGCGGTCCATGGCTGGAACTTGTCCCGCTGGCACCCACGGCGGTCACTCTGTGGTTGGCGTGGAACGTGGTTTCGTCCGAGGGCGCCCGGGAACGGCCGGCCGGCCGAGCCTTGGCGTTGGCATGGACGATCTGCTACCTCGTTGCGGGTCTGCTGCTCTACGCCAACATGGACCGGTCGGTCTTCAACCAGGAGGCCTGGCTCCAGGACTTCTTCGCGGCCTACGGCGACGGTATCCGGTACGCCGCGGTCGCCGTGGCGGGCTTCCTGTTGCTGCTGGCCCTCGCTATGTTCGCCGTCAGCGACGCCGGCGTGGATCGCCATCGCAGGCGCGTGCGGGCGCGAATGCGGGAACTCAGCCAAGAACTCCAGCGGGAGGAGTTGTTGCCGTTGCTGAAGGGCCTGCGGGTCAACTGGCTTGGCACGGCGGCGGCGCTCGACTACATCCTGCGACGGGTCTTCCGGCCCCCGGCGACGGCCGGCGGACCCGGCGGCGGCCTGCACTCGCCACTGCTGCGGTTGGCTGTGCGTTCCCGCGCGGCGCACGACTCGCCGCCGGCGCCCGGTTGGCTCTTCGCCCAGTACGAGGCGGCGGCCGACGCGTATTCCGCCCGCCACGACGCCCGAGCCGGCGGCGGCGGCTGGGTTCGACCCGAGACCGCCACGATGGTCAGCCGCCTCGACCGGGACCCGTTGGCGGCGCCCGGCGCCGATCCACGCTGGGATTTCGCGCACCGCCTACGCACGGGGGAGTTCGATGAGGCGCTCGCCGCGAACCTGCCGGGCGCCGGGGACGGCTCGCTGCTCGACGAGGACATCGAGTTCATGGGCGAGATCGCCCCGGTCGCTCCGGCAATGCTGCCTCTCGGGCTGCTCGGGCACGGGGCCGCAAGCCTCGGCCACGTTTCCATGCAAGGAACGTGGTGGTGGCCCGACGGGTTCGGGGTTCCCGAGTCGCTGACCCCACCGAGGCCCGCTCGGTCAGTCCGGTCGACCACGGGGCAGGCGTACCTGGCGGTGCGACTCGACATCTCCGATCCGGTCCTGGAGAGACAGATGGGCGAGGGATCAGCGCCGCCGGTGGAGCCCGACCACGAGCCGGCACCCGCGGGCCCCGACGACGGGTTGCGCTGAGCCGGTCGGAGATCGCTGCCCGATGCGTCCGGCCACCTCGCTCGACATCGCGGCCGAGAGCCCGCCGCGGACTCGACGCTTGGCCGGAGCCCATGATCCGGCGGACGCGGCTGCACCTGCCGCCGATCACTCGGCGCGCGCCTAGCGTTCGTGGCTCGCAGCCCGCTCCATCGTCGTCGCCCGCCGAGCCGTGAGCCGTCGCCCGGGGGTGGCCACCCGGACTCGCCGGGAGCCGGCAGGGATGGACCGCCGGCGGTGCCCCCACGGACCCCGGCGGCCGAGCCCGGGATCCGCAAGCCGCCGCGGCGCGCCCCGCGCACGAGGAGGCCGGCGCCTCTGTCGCCCCGATCCGCCGGAACCGGTCCGGACGCCGGCGGTCCGGGCGTGGCCGGCGGTACCGGCGACGGTGTCGGCCGCGGATCAGGACGAGGTGGCAACCGCGAGCGCGCGTCGGGGCGATCCGGTCGGGGTGGTGGCCGGCATGCCGGCCACCTCGGCCGCGCCGCGGCGGCGCTGGTCGGCCCGCGGGCCCGAGTGCCGCTGGTTGTGGCCGCGATCGTGGCGCTGTCGGTCACCCTCCCGCTGGCACTGACCTCAGGAGACGACAGGGAGCCCGAAGGCGAAGCCGATCCGGCCACCGCGGCTGCGGGGACCCCACCCGGACCGGCCCCGGATGAACCCGCCGGTGAGGCGCCGGTCTCCGAGCCGCTGCCTCAAGCAGGAACCGGTCCTGAAGCGAGCGAACCCCAGTCCCCGGCACGCCAGGACCCACTGCCGGCGCCCCCCGATCCGCCGACGCCATCGCCCGAACCACCGCCGCTGATCGGACCACCATCCCCGCCCGAGCCGCCACCCCCGCCCGAGCCTCCGCCGCCGGAACCGCTTCCACCCGGGCCGCCTGCCCCGCCCGAGCCTCCGCCGCCGGAACTGCTTCCACCCGAGCCGTCTGCCACACCCCCGCTCGAGCCTCCGCCGCCGGAACCGCTTCCGCCGGAGCCGGCGGCTCCGGCGCCTTCGACCACCGACGCTCCAGCCCCTTCGCCTCCCACGACAGTTGCACCACCACCGCCGATCGCCGTTTCGTCACCTGCCGAGCCCGACTGGGGCGAGATCGCCCGCTCGGTTGTCCTCGTC